>Ga0187784_10000540_pt1 | contig 27843 bp, 27 predicted proteins | sample 1015_SJ02_MP15_2_FD_132964 | JGI IMG/M metagenome (GOLD analysis project Ga0187784, IMG submission 132964) | Tropical peat soil microbial communities from peatlands in Department of Meta, Colombia - 1015_SJ02_MP15_20_MG | ecosystem: Environmental > Terrestrial > Soil > Wetlands > Peat | place... | reverse complement strand
GGTGGATGCGACCCGCAGCAGATTTTCTGCGATCAGGGTATTAACATAGGCGAGCGTCTCGGCGGTACACGTCGCCTCATCGACCTTATAATGCTCTCGCAACCGGCTACAGATGTCGCGCACGCGGACCGGCTGTTTGGCGTACTCCCAAATCAGCCGGCCGCTGCCGGAGAGCGAGAAGCAACTGCCGGATTGCTCGTCGAGGGCCAGCATCTCCGTTCCGGTATCGGCGGATAGAACGGCCTGGATTCGGACGACAGTTTCGTCGAGTAATACGTCAGGCATGAATCATCCCGGATTTGAGGGCGCACTTAGATCGCGCTCGGGGCCATGTTGCCCTGTTTCCAACTGTCGATCAATAATCGGGACAGCTCGGGAATCGCAGAGGGTTCGCGCGGCCGTGTGACCAGGATGATCGGGATGCGCGAAACCAGATCGAGCCAGAGCTGACCAATGGTTGCGGCGGTGCCGGCCGGTTGCAGCCAATCCGGCTTGCGCAGGCAACGACGCAGCATGGTCACGGCTTCGAGTGGGGAAAGACGGCGTAGCGCCGGCTCGCCCCAGCGGAGCAAATAGATGCCGGCAAGGCGTCGCGGCGTGTGGGCGGCCATCTTGCCGATTTCCGTCACCGCTTTTAAATCCCACTCGGCGACGGGCGATAGCGCTGTAATTGTGCCGCCCAGCAAATCCATACTGTGCTGGGTCAATTTGGGGCGCATGATTGCCGGCCATATCCATGGGCCACCGTCGCGATCCGGATGGACGATTACCAGATCATCGCACAGGACGGGATAGCCGGCTTGGGCCAAAGCCGCGGCAACGGTCGATTTGCCGGCTCCGCTCTTGCCGCAGAAGGCCAAGCACGCCTCACCGGTATCGACGGCACTGGCATGCAGCGGCAATAGACCCCGTTGATAGGCGATTGCGTTCAATCCGCCAGTCAACACTGTGTGTCTCACCGCTTCCGCTTTGGCCAGGACCGAAACGGAGACGACGACCCGGCGCCCTTCCAGCGCGGTAAAGCCGAAACTGTTTCGCCGCATCGTCAGCCCCTCTCCCATGGGGGGTAGCTCACCCATGCGGAACACGATGTCGGCAGGTCCATTACCGGCGGCCGGATCAGCCAATAATTGTGAAAAGGCGATGTCGCTATCGAGCGTGAAGCCGGCGGCACGATAGCGGCGCGTCGCGACGGGACTAAGCATTGCCGCCCTCGATATCCAAGATGAAACGACCCATGGCGACGCCGCGAAGCAAAGCCAGCCGATACCCACTCATTCTTCCGGGACTACGCCAGCCGTCCTTGGGCCAGTTTTCCAGCATCTGGCGCAGCCGCGGCAAATCCAGACAGCGCCGGGCCAACGGGGAGTTCGCCATGGAGTCGAGCTCTGCTAAAAGCTCCTCGCGGCACTTTTCCACGCCTTCGTGGTAATCTGGCGCCTGCATTCCTCTCTGCACCTGTCCAAGTACCTCCGCCGGCAGCCGGCCGGCGAACGCTTGCCGCGCCAAGCGCCGTGCTACTCCATGGCGCAGATACTGATCTTCGGGAAGCGACAGGCAGAATTCGACAATACGCCGATCAGCCGTCGGATCGCGAGTGTCAACACCCCAGCCCGCCAAATTAGCCGCCAGGAACGGTCCCAGATCAACCCGGAACAGCACGCCCGATCGCAAGGCGAAGCCGTCGCCGAGCAGCTTGAGATAGGCCTGCGCCTCCTGTCGCTCCTGCCGTTCGAACCGGGCCAGCAGATCAGGATGCAGTGCTGTATGCCGGGGTCGGGCCGGGCGCATGATACGCCGCAAGCCTTCCCAAAATCGTATCGGCACGAGGGGGCGGAGCAACAGTGCTGCCCGTTCGCGCGCTGACTGGGGCGCGGAGATTAACTCACGACCGAGGGTGATCCATTTGCCGTGGCGGAGCAGCGCCGCAAGCCGGGAGTAGCCATTATAGCTGATGGTCATGTTGCCAAATTGGCCGGTCAGCAGCACCCGCACGCCGCGCCGCTTGGCTTCGGCGCAGATTTGCTGATCCCAGACCGCATTGCACGGGTTTATCGGTGCGCGGTCCGCCAGCACCAGGCTGCGCCTGATGGCGTCCAGCGGTGTGGTTCCGTCGGGCCGCATCACGACGTGAGTAACATTGGAATAGCGCGCCGCAGTCAGACCAGCGGCATAAGATTCGTCCAGCGGCCATCCGGCGGCGCCCTCCGCGGTATAGCCGAGCCTGGGCGCCGCGGTGAAGGCGGTCAGCCCGCGTCCCTCGCCGGCCAGCAACCGGGCTGCGGTCGCGGTGACCGCGGCACTGTCGAGGCCGCCGCTCAGCTGGCTGCCGACCTCGCCAACGCCGCGCAAGCGGCAACGCACCGCCTCGTCGAACAGTTCTCGGAACGCTGCGATCGTATCGTCGTCCGAGAGGCGCAGCCGCTGCTTCGGATCGGGGGCCCAAAAGCGCGACATGGTTTCGCTGCTCGCGGTGACGGTGAGGCTATGTCCACCGGGCAGATTGCGCAGCCCGGAAAAAATATGACGCTGATCCGGTACGGTCTCATGGAACGGCGCCACACGCAGCCGGCGGATAACTTCATCCTCATCCAAACGGCGCGGGACATCGGGCAGAGCAAACAAGCCCTTCGGCATCGAGGCGAGCGCGAACAGTTGGCCCGAGCTGAAATAGACCAGCGGGTGCCGGCCCAGATGATCGCGGGCACAGAACAGATGCTGCCTGCTCTTGTCCCAGACGGCGAAGCTGAAATCCCCCAGCAATTGGTTCGGGCAGTCGTCGCCCCAGCGCTCATAAGCGGCCAGAACAAATTCGCTATCCGGCATAGTGCGCGCCCGGCTGGGTTCGAGCGCCAGCTTTTCGGTCAGCTCGGCGCGATTATCCAATCGGGCGGTCGCCACCAGCGTCACCCGATTCCCGGTCATCGGTTGCCTGTCGTAGCGGTCTTCCGGCAGCATCGTGCCCAGGCGATGGCCGAGCGCCACCTCGGCATCGCGCCAGTGTGCGGCGCGATCGGGGCCATACATCGCAAGCGCATTGAGCATGCGCTCGATATCGGCCCCGGCATCACGATGGCTGCGGCGATACCACAGCGCGGCAATAGCACTCATGAGAGCGGCACCGGCGATTGCATTTGCGCGGTCTGATCCAAGGGAAGGAACCCGGCGGCGTCTTCCACATTACCGCAGCCACACTCACGCATACAAAAAATCCAGCACCGCCGTTTCGGCCAGCACCGCCTCGGGAATGCTGTGGCGCGCCGAGCGGGCGCGCTCTTCGGCGGTCTGCGTCGCCTGCAGATAAGCGCCGAGGTGGCGCGCGCGTTCGATGATTTTTTTGTTGTCGGGCAGCCGTTGCGCTTCGAAGCGGCGCAATGCGCCTTCGACATCCTCGGCATCGAGCGCCGCGGCGAGCGCAACCGCGTCGTCGGCGGCCTTGGAGACGCCGGCGGCGACATGCGGCCGCGCCACGAACGCGGCATCGCCGATGACGGCGACCCGCCCGAAGGCAAGCCGCGGGCTTTCGAGATCGTAGATCGGCTGCAGGATCGGCTCGTCGATCAGGCGCACGATGTCGCGGAATTGCGGCGCCAACAGCCGTTCGGCCGCGGCGCGCATGGCGGCGATCGGCTCGGCGCGAATGAGCGGCGGCGGGATCGAGATCGAATGACGGACGCCGGTTTTGTCGGTGAGAAGCGCCGGCAGCTCGGTCGCCTCGTCCGCCGGGCGGTACCACACCACGTTGTAGCGGCGCTGCCCGGACCGCAGCTCGTTGTCCGGCCCGGTGACCGGATAGCCGAGACATTGTTCGCCCGGCGGCAGGCAGAACGTCATCACCATGAAGAGTTCGCGGTGGATCGAAGGCGGGATCGCGCTTTCCGGTAACAGGGCGCGCCAGGCCACGTAGCCGGCATAAAGCGGCATCGTCTCGGGCAGGCACTGCTGGCGCACGGTCGAGCGCAAGCCGTCGGCGCCAATCAAGAGGTCGGCCGCGACCGTGCTGCCGTCGCTGAAATGGCCAACCACGCCCTGCCCGTTCTGCGTGAAGGCTTGCAGTTCGCGACCGCGGTGGTAGTGCTCGGGCGGAAAGCCATCGCGCAGCACGCGGTAGACGCGCTCCCAGGCGGTGAGTACCTGTGGACATTCGAGCGCGACGACGGAGCGGCCCGCCGCATCGAGGATTTTGCGCGTCGTCATGGTGACGCCGAGATCGCTGGTATCGAGCCCGAGCGCCGCCATGCGCGCGATCAGTTCGGTCTGCGCCACGATGCCGGCGCCGCGGCCGGCCAACTCCTTTTCGACGCGCTCGAAAATGTCGACGTCCCAGCCGCGCCGAGTGAGCGCGATGCCGGCCAAAAGCCCGCTCATCGAACCGCCGATAAGCAGCGCGCGGCGTTTCCCCGTCATGCGAAAATCCCGCTATTTCCCTGGGCCAAGGAGTTTTCTATATTGTGCCTATATTCCTTGGAGGAACGCCATGGCTCTGACCATGCTGGACAAGACGTCCGATCGTGCCGACAGGTCGGCCTGGCCGCCTGCGATTGCGGCCGAATTCGAGCGCGAGCGCCAGAATGTTAACGGCTGCGTCGGCTCCACGCTGCTTTCGGAGGACGAGCGGGTCCGGGTCTGGATCATCCGGCTCGCCCCCGGCGAGCGCATTGGATTCCACCGCCATGTGCTGGATTATTTCTGGACCGCGGTCAGCGGCGGGCGCGGACGCCAGCACGTCCACGATGGCACCACCGTCGAATATACCTACCGGCCCGGTGAGACCCGCCACGAGACCTATGGCCCCGGCCAGTACAAGGTCCATGACCTCGAAAATCTCGGCGACAAGGAGATGGTCTTCATGACCATCGAATTCCTCAACAGCGCCAACAAGCCGCTCGCCATACCGGACAAGGTACGCGCGGCGGCGTAGTGTGCTCCGCCCTCGCCCCGCGTGCTGCGGGGCGAGGTTTTTCTAGCCAATTCGTAACGCTTCCCGCACACTCGCGTGCGGCTGAGGGAACGAGTGTGGGGCTTTAGTGGCTGAGTGATGATCTTTTCCTTCGATCTGCTCATCAACGCCGTGGTATCGGGTATCCTGATCGGCGGCTTCTATGCGGCCGTGACATGCGGCGTGTCGCTCTCGTTCGGCATCCTCGACATCGTCAATATCGCCCACCCGGCCTTCGTCATTCTCGGCTCCTATGCCGCCTATATCGTCAATGTGAGCCTCGGCTTTGATCCGATCCTCACCGCAATCGTCATGACGCCGCTGTTCTACCTGCTCGGTGCCGTCATCTATCAGGTCTATTACGTCTCGTTCGAGAAGCGCGGCCAGGAATCGCTGCGCGGCCTCGCCTTTTTCTTCGGTCTTCTGTTCATCACCGAAGTGTCGCTGGTTTTGTATTTCGGCGTCGATTACCGCTACGTTGACGCGGCCTATATCGGTCCGTCCTTGCACGTCGGCGAACTCGACCTGCCGCTGCGCATTTTGGTGCCGTGCCTGGTTTCGCTGCTGCTGATTGCGGTGCTGCAGCTTATTCTCAAGCGCACCTTCCTTGGCCGTGCGATCATGGCGGTGGCGCAGGATCACTTCGCGCTGCGGCTCATGGCGGTCAATCCGGTCCGCATCAAGCGCATCGCGTTCGGCATTTCGATTGCGACCGCCGCGTTGGCCGGCGCCTTTCTCATCATCATCCAGCCGGTCGAGCCGTCGGTCGGGCGCGAATATATCGGCCGTATCTTCGCGATCTGCGTGCTCGGCGGCATGGGCAGCCTGCCGGGAACCGTGATTGCCGCGATGTTGCTCGGCATCGTCGAAAGCCTCACCGCGACATTTTACGGCCCGTCATGGGCGCCCGCGGTGTCGTTCGGCCTGCTGCTCTTGACGCTGGCGGTGCGGCCGGCCGGTCTGATGGGACGGTGAACCTTGCGGACGCCGATCTTCCTTATCATCTGGCTCGTCATCGCCGCCGCGGTGTTTGCGGGCGCGGTCGCGTTCGGCAACGATTACGTGTTTTTCGCCGGCTACGTCGTGCTGCAATATGTCGTGCTGAGCACGGCGTGGAACATTCTCGGCGGCTATTGCGGCTATGTGAATTTCGGCTCCGCCGCGTTCTTCGCGCTCGGCGCCTACTCGACCGTCGCCATCTACAAGTTCTATCCGCTGCCGATTGTCCTGCTGCTGTTCATCGGCGGCGCCGTGTCTGGTGTGGTCGGACTGGGCATGGGCTACCTGACGCTGCGGCTGCGCGGCGCGTTTTTCGCCATCGCGACCCTGGCGCTCGCCGTCGTCATGGAGACGCTGGTCGTCAACTGGGATTATGTCGGCGGCTCGCGCGGCGCCTACATCATTCGCCCCGAGGAGATCGAGCCGATCGGCAATTACATCCGCTATCTGTTCCTGATCATGATCCTGCTCGCGGTGGCGGCAATCACGATTGCGCGGCTGATCGAGCACTCGCGGCTCGGCTACGGCTTCGCCACCATCCGCGACGATGAGCTGGCGGCCGAAGCGTCCGGCGTGCCGACGCTGCGATTAAAACTCATCGCCACCACGATCTCCGGCGCGCTAATGGGAATGGCCGGCGCGCCGTTTCCCTATTACATCGGCTATCTGCAGCCGTCGTCGACATTCGGGCTAGATTACGCCGTCAACTCGATCGCCATGCCGCTGATCGGCGGCACGACGAGCTGGGTCGGTCCGCTGATCGGCGCGCTGCTGCTGGGCTCGCTGCAGCAGATCGCCACCGTCACGATCTCGTCGGCGGTCAATCTGCTGATCGTCGGCTGCCTGTTGGTCGGCTTCGTCATCGTCGCGCCGAACGGCATTGTCGGGCTGGTGCACAAATATCTGCAGCGCAAGCCCGACGATTTCGTCGGCCGCCGCAAGGTCGAGACCGATGCGCCGGGGATCGTGCCGTGACCGATCTGCTTCGCATCGACAATCTCGGCAAACGCTTCGGCGGCTTCATCGCGCTTGAAAACATTTCGCTTGCGGTACCGGCGGGCGAGCGCCTCGGCCTGATCGGTCCCAACGGCTCCGGCAAGTCGACGCTGGTCAATTGCATCTGCGGCACGCTGCACAACGAACAAGGCACCGTCTATTTCGACGGCCGTTCGGTCGACGGCTTGGCTGCGCATCAACGCACGCGCATGGGGCTGTCCCGCAGCTTTCAGCTGCCGCGACCATTCGTCAGTCTCAGCCTGCTCGACAATATCCGTATTCCGCTGCTCTATGCCGTGGCGGCGCGCGGCGCCCACGGCTCCACGGCCGACATTGAAGCGCGATGCATCGACCTATTGTGCGAAGTGGGCCTCGATGCCAAAGCGCGGCGGCTGCCGCGCGACCTCACCCAAGTCGAGATGCGCAAGCTCGAACTGGCGCGCGCCATGGCGGCGGAGCCGAAACTCTTGATCGCCGACGAGGCGATGGCCGGCCTCACCCATTCGGAGATCGAGGACATATTGGCGCTGTTGGTGCGCTTGAACGAAAGGGGCGTCACCATCGTCCTGATCGAGCACATTATGCGTGCCGTGATGAGCTTTTCGCGCCGCCTCGTCGTGCTGGTTTCCGGAAAGAAGATCGCCGACGGCCGGCCGGACGAGGTGATGCGCAATCCGGAAGTGGAAAGGGCCTACCTTGGCTAGCAGCCTCACGATCGCCGGCATGCACGCCGCCTACGGCGCGGTGCGCGTTATCGATGACGTGTCGGTGAGCGTCAGCGGCGGCGAGACCGTGGTGCTGCTCGGCACCAACGGCAATGGCAAGTCGACGCTGATGAAATGCATCATGGGCATTGTGCGGCCGAGCCAGGGCTCGATCACGGCCGAGATCGACGGCATCCACCACGATCTCATCGGCCGCACCACGGAGGACATCGTCGACCTCGGCATCGCGCTGGTGCCGGAGGGCCGCCGGCTGTTCCCGCTGCTGACGGTGGAGGAAAACCTGTTGCTCGGTGCGTCCCGCCGCACCGCGCGCCGTCAGCTTTCGCGCAATCTCGCGGTCTGTTATGAGACGTTTCCGCGCCTTGCCGAGCGGCGCCGGCAATTGGCCGGCAGCATGTCGGGCGGCGAGCAGCAGATGCTCGCGCTCGGCCGCGCCGTGATGCTGGCGCCGAAAATCCTCTTGGTCGACGAGCCCTCGGTGGGCCTGGCTCCGATCCTGGTCAGCCGCACCATCGACGCGATCAACGAGATGAAGCGGCGCTACTCGCTTACCGTCTTGATGGCCGAACAGAATTTCACACAAGCCATCCGCATCGCCGACCGCGGCTATGTCATCGTCCACGGCAAGATCGCCTTCGAGGGCCGCACCATGGACGAACTCAACAACAACGATTTGATCAAGAAGTTTTATTTGGGGCTGTGAGGGGCTGTTCCCCTCCCCCTTGTGGGGAGGGAAAGATTACTTCACCGGAAAATCGAAATAAGTCCGCGGGAACGGCTCGTTGCGCAGCGAAAAATGCCACCATTCCTTGTCGTAACCGCGAAAGCCGCTCCGCAGCATGGCTGTCGCCAGCACCATGCGGTTGGCATGCTGCTGCGGCGTGATGTTCGGATCGGCGGTCCATGATTTCGGGCTGAAGAAGTCGAACGGCGTACCCATGTCGAGCTCGCGACCGTCCGTCGTGGCAAGCGTCAGGTCGATCGTCGACCCGCGCGAATGGCCGGAATGCGAAGCGATATAGCCGTCGCGGAACAAAGTCCGCTTGTCGAGGTCGGGATAAAACTCCGCCTTGCCGGCGGTGTCGTTAAGATCGCGCGCCCAGCGCACGAAATTCTCAACTGCCCGCGTCGGCCGGTAGCAGTCGAACACTTTGATGACGAGCTTTTGCGGCGCGAGGTCGCGCGCGACCGCGGCGAGCGCGTCGGCGGCCGGTTTCGTCAGAAGGCAGTGCGGCGCTTGATAGCCGTCGATCGGCCGGCCGACGAAATTGTGCGACCCGGCATAGCGCATGTCGGCGACGAGTCCGGGCACCACCGTTGCCACATCGACGAACGCGGCGGGCCGCTCCTGCGCGAGCGCAGCCTGAGCGCCAAACGCCGCAACGAACACAAGGGAAAATCTCAGCGCATGTCGTTGCTGCCGCCGCCCCGTGGCAGCCACGGGCCGCCTACGCCCCCTGCTCCGCTCTGCTGCGTTACGCGGCGAAAAATCGGCTATGGCGAGCAGGCGGAGACCCATTGCCCTTCCAGCGTATTTTGCGAATCGACCATCGGCATTCCGGCCATGGCCGCTTTGGTCTGCACCGTTGCCGTGTAATGATGCGGGCTGTCGAAGTTGAACTCGCCGGTCAGCTCCATTTCGAGTTGACCCTTGCAAACCAGCCGCCAGATGAGCCGCGAGCCGCTGAGTTTACGCTCGATCGGAGCGCAGACGGAATTGATGGTGCCGGCAACCGGTGAGAACGTGGTGATGAGGTCGCGGGTCTGTTCGGCCGTGAGGCATTTTGACGATTGGTGCGGTGGACCGATTACGCCTCCGGTTGCGGTCCGGGTGATGATCTTCCACAGGCCGGGATCGATGCCATCGGCAAAAGCGGCCGAAGCCGCAAACATTGCGGCAGCGATCACGGCTACACGGCAAACGGCGTACATCCTGCCCTCACGATCTTGCCGACGCGGCGTCCATCGAACTTTGGCCAAGCCCGCCTGTCGTTAACCAGCCGCTAACCATATACCCGGCACATTTTGCCCGGGAGGCATAACTGTTTCCACTGCACTCTCGGGGACAGCCTTGGACTCGAGCGCGGCTCCGCTTCTCCGTGCCGGCGGCCCACCAGCCGCCGTGCATAGCTTTGAACCACGCGACCGCAGACGGGGCGGATCAACCGGCATGACCGACGCAATTCCGGCGCAGGGCGCAGACACGGCGCTGTCGCGCCTTGCCGACCTCGGCACTGCGCTTCGGCGCAGCGATATTGCGCTCGCGGTCGGCATGATGACGATCCTCGTCATCCTCATCCTGCCGCTGCCGCCGCTGTTGCTCGATTTCTCGTTCGCGGTTTCCATCACGTTTTCCGTGCTGATCCTGATGACCAGCTTGTTCATTCAGGCGCCGCTTGAATTTTCGGCGTTCCCGACGGTGCTGTTGATCGCCACGATGCTGCGCCTTGCGCTCAATCTCGCTTCGACCCGGCTCATCCTGGCCCATGGCCACGAGGGCACCGCCGCCGCCGGCCACGTCATCGAGGCGTTCGGCCACTTCGTCATGGGCGGCAATTTCGTCATCGGCATCATCGTGTTCACGATCCTGGTGATCGTGAATTTCGTCGTCATCACCAAGGGCTCCGGACGCATCGCCGAGGTCGCGGCGCGGTTTCATTTGGACGCCATGCCGGGCAAGCAGATGGCCATCGACGCCGACCTCAATGCCGGCCTCATCGACGAGAAGGAGGCGCGGCGGCGGCGCAAAAATTTGGAGGATGAATCCGGCTTTTTCGGCGCCATGGACGGCGCCTCGAAATTCGTGCGCGGCGACGCCATCGCCGGCCTCCTTGTCGTCATGATCAATGTTCTGGGCGGCATGGTCATCGGCATCGTGCAAGAGGGCTTAAGCTTCGCCGAGGCGGCCCGCACCTATACGCTCCTCACCGTCGGCGACGGCCTGGTGACGCAGGTGCCGGCTTTGATCGTGTCGATGGCCGCCGGCCTGCTCGTTTCCAAGGCGGGCGTCTCCGGCGCCGCCGACAAGGCGCTGCTCAGCCAGCTCTCCGGTTATCCGAAGGCGCTCGGCATGTCGGCCGCCGTCATGCTGATCATGGCGCTTCTGCCCGGCATTCCGATCGTGCCGTTCCTCGCGCTCGGCGGCGGCACCGCGAGCCTCGCTTATCTGATCGACCGGCGCGCCAAACAGGCGGTCGTCGCCGAAGCGAAAAAGGCCGACACCGGCAAGGCCGCGCCGGCCGAGGAGCCGATCACGGCATCGCTCAAGATGGACGATCTCAAGATCGAACTCGGTTATGCGCTGTTGCCGCTGGTCAACGCACCCGACGGCTCCGACCGCTTGACCGAGCAAATCAAGGCGTTGCGGCGCTCGCTGGCGATCGAAATGGGCTTCGTCATGCCCGCCGTGCGCATCCTCGACAATATGCAACTCGACGCCAACGGCTATGTCATCAAGATCAAGGAGGTCGAGGCCGGCAGCGGCAAGGTGTGGCACGGCCAATACATGGTCATGGATCCGTCCGGCAATCAGGTGACGCTGCCGGGCGTGCACACCACCGAGCCGACTTTCGGACTGCCCGCGACCTGGATCGACGCCGCGCTGAAGGAAGAGGCCGCGATCAAGGGCCTGACCGTCGTCGATGCCGCGACCGTGCTCGCCACGCACCTCACCGAACTGATCAAGGCCAATATGGCGGAGCTTTTGTCTTACGGCGAGGTTCAGAAACTGCTCAAGGAACTGCCGAAGGAGCAAAGCGAGCTGATCAAGGACATCGTGCCGGCGCAGATCACCGTTTCCGGCATCCAGCGCGTGTTGCAGATTCTGCTCGCCGAGCGGGTGTCGATCCGCGATCTATCGACCATCCTCGAAGGCATCGCCGACGGACTGCCGTCGACGCGCAATGCGGCGATGCTGGCCGAACACGTTCGCGCGCGGCTGGCGCGCCAGCTCTGCGCCCAGCATGTGACCGCCGCCGGCGCGCTGCCGATCATCGCACTCACCGCCAAATGGGAGCAGGCCTTTGCTGAATCGATCGTCGGCCAGGGCGACGACCGTAACCTTGCCATGCAGCCGTCGAAACTCACCGAATTCATCAACCAGGTTCGGGAAAAATTCGAGCAGGCGGCGCGCGACGGCGAGGCGCCGGTCTTGGTGACCTCACCGGGCATCCGACCGTTCGTGCGCAGCATCGTCGAGCGCTTCCGCGCCCAGACCAGCGTTCTGGCGCAATCGGAAATCCACCCGCGGGTCAGACTGAAGACCGTCGGCAGTATCTGACCGCAGCCGTCGCTCCGGGACACCGAGCGGCGGCAGCGCGCGACGGCAAGCGGAACCAAGCTCCCCGATCAACCGTTATCACGGGTCTTCAAGCTTCGGTGAAGACGCGTTTTGCCGGCAAACGCGAGTACCTAGCTGTTGGGTGGTGTTTGGGGTCGATTGAACCCCGTGGCCCGGCTGCCGCGACTAATGGGCAGAAACGGGAGGATGTCATGAACCATTCGATGTACAGCGCCGACCGTGCAACCCATTTGAAGATCGTGGTCATCGGCCTGCTTTGCGCGACGGTAGTCGCGATGATTGGCATATTCGCGCAGGTCAACAGCAATATCGATCTCGGTACGGCGGCGCTGGTCAAAGCCGGCCAGCCGACGACCTTGAGCGGGCATATTCCGGATATTCGCTGAAGCGCATCGCGCGAAGGCCGAAGGCGAGAACCCAGCCTTTTTCGCCTGGCGGATTGGCAGGGAGTGAGCGGAATGCTCCTCACCCTGGTGGCGGCGATCCGGGTAGCGATTCCACCATCTTGCCGGTGAACAGGATCGGCCCCGTCGGCACGCCGCTCGGCGAACCACCGACAGGCTCGAGCGAAATCGCATAGTCCGCCACCCGCATCGTGTCGACATCGAAACTTGAAGGAAGCGGACGAGTGGTGAATTCCTCGCCGCCGACTAAGCCGAGCGAACGCGGGCTCGCAGCCTTGCTCGAGATCAGCCACAGCTCGTAGCTGCGGCCGGCCTCCGGCGTCGCGGAAACCGTGCGCACCGTGTAGGTGCGGTTTTGCGGATCGACCGTGAGCAGGAATGCCGGCGCTGTCGGTTCTTGCTGCAGTACCGCCACGAACCGGGCGCCGGGCGGCTGCGGTCGTACCGCGACCACCGTTGGCGGCTGCCGGCCGAGCGGAATAAGTCCGGGAGCGAACTGCGTGACCGCGATATAGATCGCAAGCAGCGCGGCAATCGCGCCCATCGCCGCCGTCACGCCGCGCCAGCGCCGCACGCCGCGCTTAAGCTCAATGATATCGGCGCTGCGCTCGAGTGGTGGCGGCAACGGCGGCCCGGGTGGCGCCGGCGTCTCGGTTTGCGGCTCCGGCGGCAACAGGCTCGACGCCAACGCGGCAACCGGCGACTGCTCGTCCAAATCCAGCGGTGGCACCGCGGTATCCAAATCCGGCGCCGGCTCCGACAGCAAATCCGGCGCCGGCTCCGACAGCAAGTCCGGCACCGGCTCCGACGGCAAGTCCGGCACCGGCTCCGGCGTCAGCTCGAATTCGGGCGCCGGTTCCGGCGCCGTCACCTCGGCTGCGATCTCCGGCGTCGTCTCTGGCGCGGACAGTGGCGCGACCGCTTCGAATGCCGGCGCGCCGGTTGCTACATCGGCCGTGCCGTGCGTTGCGACGCCATCGATCTCGGAACGGATTTTGTTCCAAACGTCCGGCGGCGGCTCGATCGCCTCTACCATGACATTGAGTTCGCCGAGGCGGCGCTCCCACAGCCGCACGATCTCGGCAAAGCTCAGATCGATCACGAGCAGCGCCTCGGCCTGGTCGCGCTCGTCGGCGGACAGGGTTCCCAGTACATATTCGGCGGCCAGCGCATCCCGATCGTCGTCGTACATTTCTGCTCTGCTCCAGGGGTTAGCTTCCCATACACTCGCGAATTTCGAGGAGACTGCGGCGAAGCCACGTCTTGATCGTGTTCACCGGAATATCGAGCTTTTGCGCGAGCTGGTCGCGGCTCCAGCCGCTGTAATAGGCGAGCAGCACAATGCGCTGCTTTTCCGGATCGAGCTTGCCGAGGCAGGTCAATAGCCGCTTGAGCTCCTCGGTCATCTCGCGGCGGGCCAGCGGCGCCGGCGCCTCGGAGGCGACTTCCAGCGCTTCAGGCTCTTCCTCAATCGAGACATCGCCTCTTTTGCGCACGATATCGATGGCCCGGTTGCGCGCCATCGCCACCATCCAGGTGATGGGGCTCGCGATCGAGGGGTCGAATTGGTCGGCCATCTTCCAAACCTTGAGATAGGTTTCCTGCATGACCTCTTCGGCCAATGCCGGTCTGCCCAAGATACGCAGCAATACCCCGTAGAGTTTCGCGCGCGTTGCGCCATACAGGCGCTCGAACGCGGCCTCGTCGCCCTTGGCGACGGCGCCGAGCAGCCAGACAAGTTCGGCCTGCATCAGCATGACAGCCCCTGGCCCCAAGAACCTTGGCCCCAGAACCTTGGCCCCAGAACCTTGCCCCAAAATCCTGGCCCCAAGAACCCGTGCACATGGATCCTTATCCCGGCTGATTATCGCCGCGGAGCGTGGCCTTCGTCGAGAGCGAAACGGGGGGCGCAGCAAAGGAACCGCCGCGGGCGGCGTCACATTTTGACACACCCTCCCCGCTTATTCCTGCGCAAGCGGGAATCTAGAATCGGGCGCACAAGGCAAGAGAGCTGGGTCCCCGTTTGCACGGGGACGAGAGGTCATTTTTGAGACTTTAAGGCTAAGTCGGGCTTACGCCGGCGCGACGCCGCGGGCGCGCAACAGCGCGATGCTGTCGAGCTCGGCCTGCTCGGCGGCATTCTCACTTTCGCGTTCGCGCATCTGGTCGCGCTCGTCGAGCAGCTCGACCTTCTTGAGGTCGTCGAACGCCTCGCCGAGCGCGGATTTCGCGTCTTCGAGTTGGACGCGCAGTTCGTCGGCCGAGCGCTTGAGGTTTTCGCGCCGTGCGATCGCGGCCTTGGCATAGGTCGGATAGGCAAAATGGCCGGGGTCGTGGATTCCGGCGCGATCCTGCTCGACGCGAATTTCGCGCTCGAGATCGGCCGCCATGCGCTCGAATTCGGCGATCATGGTTTCGATCTGCGCGACCTTGCGCTGCTTCTCGTCGACCTGAAACTTCTTCAGGCGAATGAGCGTCTCACGGGACTTCATCGACTGCTACTCCCCCCCGAAGCCACGGGACTAATAGAGCCTCCCGCTTCCTACCCTCCCCGCACGCGGGGGAGGCTAGGAAGGGGGCGGGCGCCCCCCGATAGCTCGGATCGTGGCACGATAACGTTAGCGATCGGTTTCCGTGCTGGCCACGATCTGCGCCAAACGGCGGTATCCCTCCGCCAGGCTGGTTGCTTCTTCCTTGCCTTGGGCCAGGAACTCCTCGATCGGCTTGTGCAGGCGGATGGCTTCGTCGACCTCGGGACTGGTGCCGGCGCGGTAGGCGCCAAGCCGGATCAGCTCCTCCATATCCGCATAGGTCGCCATTAACTGCCGGGCCCGGCTCAAAGCCGGCAGATAGGCCGGATCGGCGGCCCGCGGCATGGTGCGCGAGATCGATTTGAGGATATTGATGGCCGGGTAGCGTCCGCGCTCGGCAATGGCGCGTTCCATGACGATATGGCCGTCGAGAATGCCGCGTACGGCGTCGGCGATCGGTTCGTTGTAGTCATCGCCATCCACCAGCACGGTGAAAATGCCGGTGATCGTGCCCTGCTCGGTGCCGGGGCCGGCCCGCTCCAGAAGCCGCGGCAATTCGGTGAAGACAGTCGGCGTATAGCCCTTGGCGGTCGGCGGCTCGCCGGCGGACAGGCCGATCTCGCGCTGCGCCATGGCAAAGCGGGTGACCGAATCCATCAGCACGAGCACGTCCTTGCCCTCGTCGCGGAAATATTCGGCGATGGCGAGCGTGATATGGGCGGCCTGACGGCGCATCAGCGCCGGCTCGTCGGAGGTCGAGACCACGACCACCGAGCGGGCGAGACCGGCGTCGCCGAGGTCGTCCTGCAGGAATTCCTGAACCTCACGGCCGCGTTCGCCAATGAGCCCGATCACGGTGACGTCGGCCGCCACATTGCGCGCCAGCATCGACAGCAGCACTGATTTGCCGACGCCGGAGCCGGAGAAAATGCCCATGCGCTGGCCGCGGCAGCAGGTCACGAAAGTATTCAGTGCCCGCACGCCGAGGTCGAGCGGCGAGCCGACGCGGCGCCGCGCATGCGCAAGCGGCGGCGTATTGCGGAATGGATAGGGCGACGGCCCGAACAACAAGGCGCCCTTGCCGTCGATCGGCACGCCCAAGGCATTGACCACGCGGCCGAGCCAGCCGGCTGATGGCCGCACCGCGCCGGCAACCGAGGAGACGAGCGCTCGGCAGCCCCGCCGCACGCCCTCCAGCGGCGCGAACGGCATCAGGAGCGCGTTAACGCCGGAAAATCCCACCACCTCGCAGGGGATGGTTTTGGCGGGTGTCTCGATCACCACGCGGGCGCCAACCGACATCACATGCAGCGGCCCGGCGACCTCGACCATCAGGCCGCGCACGCCGACCACACGGCCGTAAATCTCGACTCCGTCGAGCTCATTGATCTGTTCAGCGAGTGCCTTCACCGCCCGCTCCTCTGCCGGCGCCCAACCCTGGGCCAACGATTCGTCCGCGCCGGCCGCAAAAGAATGGTTACCTCGCGAGCCACCTTATTAATCGCTTGTTTACCCGGGCCGTTAATCATTGCGCAGTTGTCCTTAGGGCCAAGGCATCCTCGCCCCATCCAGAAAGGAAGGGTCGAGTCGGATGAATCGGTTAGCGCCGAAACTTAATTTGGAACATGAACGCAAACGTGGCTAAAAAACCACTACCACGCAATATCTTAAGGCGATTCGCGAGAATTTGCCTACTGGATGCTTGCGCGGCGGAATCAGGTTTTGTTAACCATAGCATCGTTATTGTTCCGAATCAGTTTGTCCAAGGCGTCTTTCCAGGGGCCGCCGCTGCGGCGCGCCAACCTTGAGCCCGCGCGGCGAAGAAGGGGACTGGCATGCGCGTATTGCTGATTGAAGACGATAGCGCCACTGCGCAATCGATCGAGCTGATGCTGAAATCCGAGAGTTTTAACGTCTATACGACCGATCTCGGCGAAGAAGGCATCGATCTCGGCAAGATCTACGACTACGACATCATCCTGCTCGATCTGAATCTGCCGGACATGTCGGGCTTCGAGGTGCTCCGCAGCCTTCGGGTATCGAAGGTGAAGACGCCGATCCTGATCCTCTCGGGGCTGGCCGGAATAGAGGATAAGGTTCGGGGTCTCGGCTTCGGCGCCGACGACTATATGACAAAACCCTTCCACAAGGACGAACTGGTGGCGCGCATCCACGCCATCGTGCGCCGCTCCAAGGGTCATGCCCAGTCGGTCATCAACACCGGCGACCTCTGCGTCAACCTCGACACCAAGACCGTCGAGGTCAACGGCGCGCGCGTGCATCTCACCGGCAAGGAGTACCAGATGCTGGAACTGCTTTCGCTCCGCAAAGGCACCACGCTGACCAAGGAAATGTTCTTAAATCACCTCTACGGCGGCATGGACGAGCCGGAGCTGAAGATCATCGACGTCTTCATCTGCAAGCTGCGCAAAAAGCTCGCCAATGCCTCGAATGGCAAGAACTACATCGAAACGGTGTGGGGCCGCGGCTACGTGCTGCGCGAGCCGGCGGAGGATGAGGTTAAAATTCCGGCCTGAATTCTTCGGCAACACAGAATTCAAAACCCCGGCCAGCGGCCGGGGTTTTTGTTTGTGGCCATGTGAGTCGAGCTTACCGCCCGCCGCCGAGCGCGACGAGACGCGGACCTGGCTTGCCGGCGGCGGTCGGCCGCCGCGGCGCGCCCATGTTCGGCACATAAAGGCCGCGCTTGTCGGCCACCATCTTGAAACGGTCGGTCAGCCCCACCACGGTTTCTGCCGCGCCGAGCACCAGATAGCCGTCGCCGGCGGTGACCTGCGCCAGGCGGTTGAGCACGGCCATCTTTGTGTCGGAATCGAAATAGATCAGTACGTTGCGGCAGAACACGAGGTCGAACATGCCGAGCTCCGAGAAATCGTTGAGCAGGTTGAGTTGCCGATATTTCACCATGGCGCGGATGTCCGGCGCGATCTGCCAAAGGTCGCCGCTTTGCTTAAAATGCCTGATCAGAAGCTGGATCGGCAGCCCGCGCTGCACTTCGAACTGGGTGTAGAGACCGGTGCGGGCTTTTTCCAGCACCTCATTGGAAAGGTCGGTGGCGACGAGCTCGATGCGCCAGCCGGCGATCTCGCGCTCCATCTCTTTGAGACACATCGCCAGCGAATAGGGCTCCTGGCCGGTGGACGCGGCGGCGCACCAGATGCGGATGAAGCGCGAAGCGCGGCGCGCCGCCAGCAGCGCCGGCATGATTGTCAGCCGGAAATGTTCGAATGGCGTCTTGTCTCGAAAGAACAACGACTCGTTGGTCGTCATCGCCTCAATGACGGCGATCATCAGCGCGTCTGGCGACGCGGTCCTGAGCACGCCGACGAGTTCGCCGAGATTGGCAAGCCCGGCCTTGCGCGCGACCGGTAACAGCCGGCTTTCGACCAGATACTGTTTGTCGGCCGACAGAACGAGGCCCGAGCGCTGCTTGAGGCACGCGCGCAAAAAGTCGTAATCGAGCGGCGTCACAAGCGGTCTCCCGAAAACAGCCGGATGATTTTCGGCGCAATCTTGTCGAGCGGCAGCACCGCGGAACACATACCGGCTTGCGCGACCGAGCGCGGCATGCCCCACACGACGCAGCTGGCTTCATCCTGCGCGATCACGCTGCCGCCGGCCTGAACGATATCGGCGGCGCCGCGGGTGCCGTCGGCGCCCATTCCGGTGAGAACAAGCGCGAGGCTTGCGGCGCCCCAGACCGCGGCCGCCGACGTGAACAGGGCGTCCACCGACGGCTTGCAGAAATTCAGCGGCGGATCGTCGCCAAGCGCGATCTTGATGGCGCCGTCAGACCCGCGCACGACGCGCATATGCCGGCCGCCCGGGGCCACGTAGATGCCGCCCGCCAAGACCGGTTCGCCGTGCTCGGCTTCGTGCGCGCCGCGGCCGCCGATGCGCGACAGATGCTCGGCCAGCACCGTGGTGAAAGTCGGCGGCATATGCTGCGTGATCAGGACCGGCGCACGGTCGATCGCGGCGGGAAGCTTCTCGACCAGCACCGACAGCGCCTGCGGCCCGCCGGTCGAGGAGCCGATGACAAGCGCGCGCGGCGGGGTCAGAGCGAACGGCCGCAACTGCACGGCATCAGCTTCGGCGGCAAACGGCGGGCTCTTGCGGCCGCGCAACGCCGGCAATGGCTTGTCTTGCCGCTCTTGCGGCGAGGCAACCGGGCCGGGCGCCGGGCCGCGCGCGTAGCCGCGCCACGGCGAGCGGTTGCGGCCGAGCGTGCGGATTTTTTCGATAAATTCGCGGCGGAACGCGACCGAGGTCGTCGTCTCGCGCGCGGTTTCGGGCTTCGGGATATAATCGGCCGCGCCGAGCGCCAGCGCCCGCAAGCTGATCTCGGCGCTGCGGCGCGTTAGCGTCGAGACCATGATCACGACGAGATCCCGCTTCTTTTTCAACAGCAGCGGCAGGGCGGAAATGCCGTCGAGCTCCGGCATGTCGATGTCGAGCACGACCACGTCGACGTCGTTTTGATCGATGCGCTCCACTGCCTCGCGGCCGTTGCGCAGCGTGGCGACGGTCCGCATGTCCGGTTCGGCGTCGACCCAGCGCGCCAACAGGCTGCGCACGACGAAGGCGTCGTCGACGATCATGACGCGGAGCGGCGGTTCGGCTCGGGACGCAGAAATTGCGGCTGCGAGGACGTTACTCATGCTACGCGCACTTTCGATACTCTTACTTGCACCAACTACTCGCATCAACGCGACGCGCCGCGGGAACTCACAGTCTGGGGCATGATCTTTCCGGGAAACCGGTTTCCACTTTTCCGCATCATGCCCTAGATCAGCCCGACTTCCTGGAACTTGGCTTCGACGATGTCTCTGTCGAACGGCTTCATGATGTATTCGTTGGCCCCGGCATGGAGCGCGCGGGCGATGTGCGCGACGTCGTTCTCCGTGGTGCAGAACACCACTTTCGGCTTGTCTCCGCCGGGCAGTCGGCGCAGCAGCCGAAGGAAATCATAGCCGTCCATTTTCGGCATGTTCCAATCGAGCAGGATGGCGTCCGGCAATTGGCGCCGGCACGTTTCGATCGCTTCTTCGCCGTTCTCAGCTTCCACGATCTGGAATGCGAGCCCTTCGAGAATGCGCCGCGCCACCTTGCGGATGACGCTGGAGTCGTCGACAATCAAGCACGTTTTCATCGTTTCCTCACTCTGCCCCACGCGGGCGCAGTCGCCGCGATTTCCGTCTCATAAGTCCTATCCATCCGCGTTCATGCGGCCGCCGCATCGGCGCCGAAATCCAGCACCCGGTCGACGTCGAGCACGATAAGAAGCTGTCCATCGAGCCGGAATACGCCGGAAAAGACGCGCGCAAGCTTGCGGTCGAGATTGATGGGATTGGGCTCGCGGTCGGCCTCCGGCAGCTTAAGCACTTCGCCCACCGCATCAACCAGTAGGCCGAACGATTCAGCTCCGGATTCGATACCGATCGCCATCGGCGCTGAAGCTTTGGGCGCCGCGGCCTTGCCGCTGCATTCCAAGTCGAGCCGCGCGCTCAAATGGATCGCCGTGACGATACGGCCGCGCAGATTGAGCACGCCTGCGATCTCCGATCCGGCCAGTGGCACGCGCGTGATGTTGGTCGGCTTGAAGACGTCCTGCACCCGCTCGATCGGCAGGCCGAACAGCTGGCCGGCGGCGGCGAAGGTGACGTATTCGGTGAGCTTGGTTAAGTCGTTCATCGCTGTCACGCTGCGCGCTCGACGCCGGCGCTCTGTTCCTTAATCGCCGCGATCAGACCGGTGCGATCGAACTTGGCGACGAAATCGTGGAAGCCGACGGCACGTCCGCGCTCAATCGCCGCCGTGGAAACCATCGCGGCAAGCGCAATGATGGGTATGCTTGCGGTGCGGGCTGCCCCCCGCATTGCCTCGGCGAGCGCAAACCCGTCCATGTCCGGCATTTCGATGTCGGTCACGACGAGATCGAACCGGGTGTCGGATTGCAGCGCCGCGAGCGCGTCCGCCGCCGAGCCGACGGCGACCACCTGGTAGCCGGCAGCCTTGATCAGCGGCGCCAGCATGTCGCGGAAGAAGGCGGAATCGTCGACCAGGAGAATGCTGCGCGCCGCCCGCGCCGTCGCGCCGTCGCGGTTGCGGAACCAGTCTTCGAAGGCCTGGGGCAGGAAATGTCCGACGTCGACGATCTCGGTTGTCAAACCCTTGACCACGGCATAGCCGAGCACGCCGGGACGGTTGCTGGCGACTTCGATGTCGAGCCTGTCCTCGACGATGTCGATGATCTCGTCGACCACAAGGCCCATCGAGCGGCCGTGATCGGAGAATACCAGGATCGGCTGAGCGCCCTCGCGCTTTAGGCCGGTTTCGGTGTCGATGCGCAACAGCGGCATCAGTTGATCGCGATACTGCACCAGATGGCGGCCGTCGGAGATTTCGATGCGGCGGCAATCGATCTCCTCGAGCCGCGTAACGAGCGACAGCGGCACGGCTTTCGGCCGCTGCGATCCGGCGCGGAACACCAGGAGCGAAACCGTATCCTCGCTCGCGACTGCCTCGCTTTGCTTCAATTCGGGCGTTTCGTCATGTGCCGCCTGCGCCGCGCGGCCGAGCGCCTGGGCAATGCCGTTGGGGTCGAGGATCATGATCACTGACCCGTCGCCGAGGATGGTGGTGCCGGAGAACACACCGATATGCCGCAGCTTCGACGACATCGGTTTGATGACGATTTCCTCGGTGTGGAACACGCTGTCGACGATGGCGCCGAACACCAGGTTGCCGACCTGGGTGACCACGACGAAGCCGGCTTCGCTGTTGGCTTTGCCCAGCCGCAAGACTTCCTTCAGATGCAAAAGCGGCAGCAGCGTGTTGCGCAGCCGCAGCATCGGCGTGTCTTTGATCCGTTCGATGCGATGCTCGCCGCTGCCGCCGGCGCGAACGAGTTCGAGCACCGAGAGTTGCGGAATCGCGAAGCGTTCGCCCCCGGCCTCGACGATCAGCGCGGAGACGATCGCCAGCGTGAGCGGAATCTTGATGGTGAAGGTAGTGCCGGCGCCGGGAACAGACTTTATGTCGACCGTGCCGCCGATCTGCTCGATATTGCTGCGCACGACATCCATGCCGACGCCGCGGCCGGAAATGCTCGTCACCGCTGCGGCGGTGGAAAAGCCGGGCGAGAAGATGAAGTTGCAGATTTCGCCCTCGGATTTGGCGGCCATTTCGGCTTCGCTGGCGAGTCCGATCTCGATCGCCTTGGCCGCAATCCGGGCGGTGTCGAGGCCGCGGCCGTCATCGGCGATCTCGATGATAATGTGACCGCCCTGGTGGCAGGCGCCAAGTCGGATCGTTCCGCTCTTCGGCTTGCCGGCGGCGATTCGTTCGGCCGCGACTTCGAGACCGTGATCGGCGCAATTGCGAACCAGATGCGTGAGCGGATCCTTGACCAGTTCGAGCACCTGGCGGTCAAGCTCGGTCTCGGCGCCGTGCATTTCAAGTTCGATGTCTTTGCCAAGTTCGGCGGCGAGGTCGCGCACGATGCGCGGCAGTTTCTGCCACGCATTGCCGATCGGCTGCATGCGCGTCTTCATTACGCCTTCCTGAAGCTCGGCGGTAACGTTCGAAAGCCGCTGCAACGGCACCTTGAAATCGGAATCCTCATGCCGGCGCACGATTTCAAGGAGCTGATTGCGGGTGAGCACGAGCTCCGAAACCGTGGTCATCAGGTGATCGAGCGTGTCGACGCTGACGCGGATCGAATGGGTCGCGAGTTTCTCGCCGGATTCGGCCGTCGCTGGCTCGCCGCGCCGATCGTTACCGCTGCGGCGATCCTCCTCGCCGCGCCGATCGTCGACACTCTCTTGCATCGGTTTATCACGCGGGACCGATTGCGGCGCTGCATTGTCGCCTCGGGCCAGCCCGCTAAGTTGCTGGATGAGGTCGGCGTCATCCCCAGCCGGTTCCTGCTGCTTCGTTTCAAGTGCGTTGAGGATCGTCTTGACGCGGTCGAGGGTGGCCAGAATGAGCGTTACGGCCTCGGCGGTGACCGGCAGGCCGTCGCGGAACTTGCCCATCAGGGTCTCGGCGGCATGGGTCAGCGTTTCGAGCCGGGACAGGCCGAGAAAGCCGCAGGTGCCCTTGATGGTGTGGACCAGGCGAAAAATATTGCCGAGGATTTGACCGTTATTGGGCTCCTGCTCGAAACGCACCAGCTCGGCATCGACCAGGTCGAGGCTTTCGCTGGATTCGGTCAGAAAGTCCCGCAGTAACTCGTCCATACCAGGGGCCTCATCGCCGCCAGCTTTTGCCCCGCCGGTACGCGCAGAGCGTGCGTTCCGACGTCAAGCGCGCGCGGCGCGCGCCATCCTCGCCAGGCGCACGACGCCTGATCGGGCGCCTTCAGTCTGTTGCCAAAGGGTTTAATTTCGGTTGCGGAATGCCTCGATTACCGGCCGATGGCCAGCAAAGCACCGGTCAATGGGCGGTTACCACCACGCCGTCGCCCTCGACCGCGGCCGAGACCGTGAGGCCGCAATCCCGCGCCAGGATCCCGGTATAAAGGGGCTGAATGGCGTGGACGTCGACGGTCAGCGCCGGACTGCCGCCAAGAAGGTCGGCGGCAGCGGTGGCTAAGCGGGCGTTGAGCCCGGATGCCGCGACCCGGAATCCCGCCCCGGCCGGATCGACCCTAAGCGTGCCGCCGCGGGGGATGGCGCCAACCCCAACCATCAGCATGTTCAAGAGCAGTTTAGCCCGGTTTTTGGCCACCAATTCCCGCGGCAAATTCCAGACGATCGTCGTCTTGCCGTCTTCAATCAGGCCGCGCGCGACCTTTTCCGCATCGCCCAGCTCGATCTGGGCGCCTGCCGATCCGGCCGCGCCGAAGGCAAGCCGGCAAAATTGCAGCTTGGCGGAGGCCTGTCGCGCGCTCTTCTTGATCAGATCGAGCGCGAAGGTCTTGGTCTCTTCGTTCTTGTCCTCTTCCAGGACTTCGAGACCGTTGACGATGGCGCCGACCGGACTAATCAGGTCATGGCAAACGCGCGAGCACAACAGCGCCGCAAGATCGAGGGCACCGACGGCAATGGGACCGGAAACGGGGTCGGCCATAAATGGCTCCGCTGCAGCGGGATGGGCCTCGTCCGTGTCACAGCGCACGTGATTCGGCAATCGTGCCCTGCTTTGGGGACCGTGCTAAACCGCACCGCCCTTGCCGCGGCGGTGTCCCGCACGCGTCGTTTCGGCAAAACCAAGGAGCCGGCCTGTGCCCGCCTTCGATATTGCCGCCTGTGCCGCGCTCATGGATGAGCTGACGGCCATCAGCGCGCGCGCAGCGGTAGCCATCAAGAACCATTCGGACCAAGTCTCCGTGCGCGCCAAGGCCGACGGCTCGCCGGTGACGGCGGCGGATGAAGCCGCCGAGGCCGTGATCTGCGAGGCTCTGGCGCGTCTTGCGCCGGCCGTGCCGATCATTTCGGAAGAACAGGCGGACCGTGAAAAACCCAAACTACCGATCGGCTTGCCGAGCAGCGTAGCCGCGAGCTACTTCCTCGTCGACCCGCTCGACGGCACCCGCGAATTCATCGCCGGCCGCGATGAATATACAATCAATATCGCACTCATGAGCGCCGGCGCCCCGATCCTCGGTGTCATCACGGCGCCGGCCTTCGGCTTAACCTGGCGCGGCATCGTCGGCCGCGGCGCCGAACGGATCGCGGTCGCCGGCGGTAAAAGCGCGCCGCCAAGCGCAATCCACACCCGGCCGCGCCGCGAACGCGACCTCGTCGTCCTGGTCAGTCGCTCGCATCTGGAGGCGCGCACGCGCGCCTATCTCGACCGCTTTCCGCAGGCACAGCAGGTGCAATGCGGCTCCTCGATAAAGTTCTGCCGCCTCGCCGAAGGTGCAGCCGACCTCTATCCGCGCCTTGCGCCCACCCACGACTGGGACGTCGCGGCGGGTCACGCCATTCTCAAAGCGGCAGGCGGAGATGTTACGGCGCCGGACGGATCGCCGCTGGTCTACGGCAGCCCTGACCTCCTCATTCCGGGCTTCCTCGCCGCCGGTGAAATGATCACGGCGTGAGCGTGCGCAGCACATCCGGCCATTTGCGGTCGGCCGAACCGATCACGCGAGCCGGATCGGCGGCGAACTTGTCGCGCCGGGCGTCGTCGTAAAACAGGAACAGCCGCTCGCCGGCAATGAGCCACATATTGGGGTTACCGGCGACCGCGACGCCGCGCGCGACGCCGAGCGGATCGTAACCGCCATAGCGCGGCATGTAGATGTCGGGCCGAGCGGCAAAAGCCGCCCGATTGCCGACATTGGCAAACCGCCAGATCGCGCCGCCATAGCGCAATTCGAAGTCGGCGCTGCCCGCCAGCGGCTTGCCGTCGGTGAAGAAGGCGACGGGGTCATAGCCCGCGATCGCGAGGCCGGTATGCCAGTCGACCACGATTTGCTCAGTCGCCGCGGCCCGCGAGGTTGGGGGCCCGGCGGCCAGAACGAAGGCGAGACCGGCATAAACCGCAAGCCCCGCAGCGGCGGCAAGGCCGGCGCGGTATTGCTTCCGTTTTCGTCGCGCTGTCGTCATAGTTTTGGCAATGGTTGGACTGATTCGGGTCGTACACGCCTTCAGTTAGTCCGGGTCGCGTGAGCAAGTGGTTAAGCCGGGAGCTCACCATGAATCTCGCCTTGCGAGTCGCCAGTATCGCCATCGCCGTGGCCGCGATCCTGGCCATGCTCGACGCTGCACCGGCCACCGCCCAAACCGCGCAGCAGCCGCCGCCCGCGGCAGCCGTTCCCGCCGCGCCGCCGCAACCGGGACCGCCGTCGTCAAACCAATTCTCGCCGAACGAATTGATCGATGCCGGCCATCACTTCTTCGGCGGGGTATCCCGCGGGCTCGCTTTGGTCGTGCAGAAGGCGGTCAGCCAGTGGGGGCAGCCGAACGGCTATATTTTGGGCGAAGAAGCCGGCGGCGCCTTTGTCGGCGGCCTGCGCTACGGCGACGGCACGCTTTACACAAAAAACGCCGGCGATTTGCGCGTGTTCTGGCAGGGGCCGAGCGTCGGTTTCGATGCCGGCGCCGACGGCGCGCGCACGATGATGCTCGTCTATAACCTGCCGCGTACGCAGGCGATCTTCGACCGCTTCGGCGGCATCAACGGCTCGGCCTATTTCATCGGCGGCTTCGGCATGACGGCGCTCGCGGCCAACGATATCGTCCTGGTGCCGATCCGCTCCGGCGTCGGGCTTCGCCTTGGCGCCAATCTGGGCTACCTCAAATTTACCGAACGCCCGACCTGGAATCCGTTCTGATCCGCCGCTTGTTGCCGCTTGGCGGTTGCCGACGCGATCGTCATTGAAACGATGGCGTAACGCACAAACTCGGTTTAGGTTAACACCTGGTGAATGTGGTGCAGGCCGCGCCCGCAGGGCATGGTCATGCGCTCCCCCTTCTTCCCTCCCCCGCAAGCGGGGGACGAAAAGGAGGGGGCCTGGAGGCGTAGCGTCATGATCGAACCGATCATGTATTTCGGGATCGGCTTCCTCGTTGCAGCTTTGCTCTGCCTGCTGTTCGTGCCGCTGGTGCATAGCCGCGCCGTGCGGTTGACCATGCGGCGGCTCGAAGCGGCGACGCCGCTGTCGATCGCCGAAATCCGCGCCGACAAGGATCAGCTCCGCGCCGAATTCGCGATGTCGACCCGACGGCTGGAAATGAGCGTCGAGAAGATGAAGGCTAAGACCACGACGCAGCTCGCCGAACTCGGCAAGAAGACCGACGCCATCAATCAGCTCAAGAAGGAACTCGGCGAGAAGACCGCGACGATTTTCGCGCTGGAGGCGCGCGACAAGACGCTGCGCGATCAGTTGCGCGCCACCGAGGAGGAGTTCCAGATCAAGTCGAGCTCGCTGCGCGAAGCCGAGCGTCACCTTGCCGACAAGGAGGCCGAGCTGTCGCAGCTGCTCGGCGAGCTCGGCGAGCGATCGCTGGTCGCCGACAGCCAGCGCACCGAAATCGCGGCGTTCCGCACCCAGGTCGAAGCGTTGAAAGTCACCGTCGCCGACTACGAACGCGCGGTGGCCGAGACCCAACAGCGGCTGGCGCGCGAGCGCGCCGACGCCGAGATGGCGGCGAACGAGCTGACCGCGGCGCGCGGCAAGCTCGGCGACCTCGGCACCCGCACCACCGAACTCGAGCGGCAACTGTTCGTGCAGACGACCGAGGCGGAACTGCTCAACCACCGTGTCCAGGACCTCGAAGCCCGCCTCGGCGATCAGGGCCGCATGCTCGCCGAGCGCGATTACCAGCTCGAACGGCTGCGCAACGAACTCGAAGCCGCGCGCAAGATCGAGGCCGATCTGCGCAGCGAACTGGCAACGTCCGGCAGTCGCAGCAGCAATGCGGTGGACCGCTTCCGCTCCGACATCGCGCAACTCGAGGCGCAGCTTGCCGCCGCGATCGAGGAACGCAGCAAGCTGCAGCGCGAGATCGGCACGATGAAGCGCGATGCGGAATCGACCTGGGCGTCCGAGCGCGTGGAGAACGCGCTGTTGCGCGAGCGCATCAACGATGTCGCCGCCGAGGTCGCCCGCCTTACCGCGACGCTGGAAGGTCCGGGCTCGCCGATTGAATCCATGCTCGCGGTCGAAGCCGCGACCGCAGGCCGCGCCGCCCCCGGCGTCACGAGCGGCCGCGACGAGATGGCGGCGGAAAACGGCGACAGCGCGGCGGCGAATAAGAACACGCTCGCCGATCGCATCCGCGCCCTGCAATCGACCGCCTCGCGGGTGGCTTCGACCAATTAAGCCTTGCTTGACACTCGGAAGGGCCGCACCTTAAATCCCGGCCCGATCTGCACATTTGCGTTATATGGGCGCTTAGCTCAGCGGGAGAGCGTTCCCTTCACACGGGAGAGGTCGTAGGTTCAATCCCTACAGCGCCCACCAGCCTTCGCTGCT
>Ga0187784_10000539_pt1 | contig 27847 bp, 18 predicted proteins | sample 1015_SJ02_MP15_2_FD_132964 | JGI IMG/M metagenome (GOLD analysis project Ga0187784, IMG submission 132964) | Tropical peat soil microbial communities from peatlands in Department of Meta, Colombia - 1015_SJ02_MP15_20_MG | ecosystem: Environmental > Terrestrial > Soil > Wetlands > Peat | place... | reverse complement strand
CTAAAACCAGGCCATAGTGAGTCGGACGCCGCCAGGCTGAACCGCCGTGTCCATGCAGCCTGGACTCGGCTTCGCACTTCCAAAGTGCGGCGCATTCGAATACTCCCTGCTGCGGAGTTGCTGTGGAAACCCTCGGACCCCTTGACAAACGCCCCAAGATAGGCTACAATTCTACGATGAAGGCTTGCGGGAAGTTGCCGCCGGCCGGGAAGACGTTGCGGCCACGCGCCCGCCCCCAGGTGCTTGCGAAAACGGGAGAGCGGGACGAAAAGCCTGCGAGGGGGTGTGGCTGCACGGCACGTCGAGCGGCAGTCTGGGACGCGGTTTTTACTTCTCGACCTTCGACTTTCGATTTGTCCACTTCAAAAATTGAACGGACGAACCAGGAATGTCTATGAAAACAAAGGACCGCCCTCGAAAACGCCGGGCCTAAGCCGGTATGTCTATGAAAACAAAGGATATTAGCCACTATGTGCGGCAATGTAGTTGAAAATAAATGAGTTAACAGGAAGCTGGGGATGACTGACTGCTGCAAGCACCACCGGGGTCGCCGACATTAACAGTCCCTCGCCACGGATCGGCACTCCCCGCCTGCCGAGGGACAGTTACCCGCGTCTGTAGGGGCACCCCTTGGGGTGCCCTTGGGCGGGGCGAGCCCTGCCCCTACAAGACCTGTCTCGTGGTTCGCGGGATGGCGCATACATTGGTTTGTGTGTATGCGCCGCCCGGGTCGCCGACATAAACAGTCCGCCGCGGCGGTGGGGCCTCCTCGGGATCCGCAAGATTCTGCCGCCACCCGCGAGTTGCTATTTCCCTTCCCGACAATCGACGATCCGTGATCGGCAACCATCGTCAAGTTTGGTTGCGGCCACCGGGCCACGCTATGTTAAACTACCGGTGTTTACCCTTCTGCCAATTGACTTCCTGGCAAGGCTCCGGGAAGCCCGATCGTTCTCGAGGTCGCTCGCATGTGGGCCTTTAGCTTCAAAATCACTGGTCTCGGATCGCAGCTCGAGAATCAGCTAAAGAAGTCGCGCCATCGCCTGCAACCTGCATCGCTCGCGGCTTCGGCGGCGGGTCCGGCGGGTGCGGTTCTGACGCTGGCCATCCTGGCAGCCGCCGCCTACGTCCTGCTTCCGTCGACACAAATCAGGATCACGTCGGTCACCTCTCCCGCCGATAACACCTCCATCAATTCCGTTACGCAGGACGAATCGGTGGTAGTGAAAGGGACGGTCACCAGCCCGCGCGTGAGCCGGATCTTTCTCGACGTGAATGGATTATCCCGGCCCGTATCGGTTGAAAACAGAATGTTTGAATCGCGTGTGCCGCTGTTTCGGGGGAAAAACCGTATCCAAGCCTCGCTCGATCCCCAAGGCCGCGGATGGGCCCGATCTTCGCAGACCGTTCGGCTGGCCGCAGCGATTCCAGTTTTCGACATTTGGAGCGAACTCACTTGGGACGGACGCGGAGACATCGACCTGCATCTCGTGCAGCCCGACGGCGAAGAATGTTGGTACGCCCATCGAAACACGCGGGCAGGAGCGACCCTGGACTACGACAATACTGTGAAGGACGGCCCGGAGCACATCACGATGGAAAAGGCGCTGCCCGGCACATATCAGATCAAGGTTAAGTACTTCGGAACCGCCGGCTCGCCGGCTCGAGAGGTAGCGTGGAACGTAACCCTGCGGTTGCGGAGCGGCATGTTTCAGCAAACGTATCACGGCGTACTTGCGAATGTGGATGATGTGCAGACGGTTACCTCATTCAGCCTGCCCTGACGCAGCCGGCGGAGTGCAATGCGCGCACAAAAGCATGCCCGATCTTTTTTGCTGGCGCAGCCGGCACGTCCGGCCGGCCAAATGTGGGAGGAGGAACAGTCATGATTGAGAAGCTTAGAGTTGCATCGGCGGCGCTGGTGATTGCCGGCGCGAGTGTGTTGCACGCGTCGGACTCCGTGCGCGTCGCCCCGGAGAAGGTCCAGGCGGGCAAGCCTGCCTGGATTCTTGCGAAGGGTGCTCCTCAGGTCAACGTTCACTTCCAAATTGAGAGCGGTACGGAATGCGGTACATTGAATCCCGCAGATGCTCCCACCAACGAACGAGGGGAGGTCAAATCGGTCTTCACGGCAAGCGATCCACCCGCTTCGTGTGAGGCGACTATCAAAACGGTGATCGCGCGCAGCAAAGACCAGCCGGCCTCCCCTTCCGCCAATACGACGATAATTAAGAGGATCACCGTCGTCCCCTCGATCCCTGCGGGGGTGGCCAGCCTTGACGTCACCACCGCGATCACCGTCATCTTGATCGCGTCATTCGCCATCGACCGCCTGGTGACGTTGCTGCTGGTCCTCCTGCCGTTCCCGAAGCTCCATCGTGAGCAGGATTCCAAGCTTCTGAAAAAACGTGAACGGGTGACCTACATAGCCCTGGCGTGGATTCTGGGCCTGCTGCTGGGATACTTCGGAGATGTGCGCCTGCTGGCAGGCTTGGGCTTCTCGACCAACGTGGTGATGAACGCAATTGTCACCGCCCTCATCCTGACCGCCGGGTCCGACAGTATTTCGGCGCTGCTGAAAAGGATGGGTGGCGCCTCTGTTGGCGAAGGGGACCCCAAACCTCTGGTCGTGCAGGGTGATCTGACGCTCAGAAGACCCGAGCGAACGCGCGCCCCAGCACAGGGCGAGAGCCGCGGCGGAACAACCGGGGCATGATCGCTTCAAGATGCGAGCGTTTGGCGCGTTGACTTGCCCGCGACTGTACCCTAAGATGGGTCCTACGGAGAGGCAGCGCCCGCATGATCGGCAAAACCGTATCTCATTACCGCATTGTTGAGAAACTGGGTGGCGGCGGCATGGGTGTGGTTTACAAAGCCGAGGACACCAAACTGGGCCGCTTCGTGGCACTCAAGTTCCTGCCCGAAGAGCTTTACCATGACCGGGAGGCCCGGTCGCGGTTTCAGCGCGAAGCCCGCGCCGCCTCGGCCTTGAACCACCCCAACATCTGCACCGTTTACGAGATTGACGAGCATGAAGGTCACCCCTTCATCGCCATGGAATTGCTGAAGGGCGACACGCTCAAGCACCGGATTGCGGGCAAGCCGCTAAAGGTGGATGAGCTGCTGGGGGTGGCGATTCAAATCGCCGATGCACTCGATGCGGCCCACGCCGAGGGGATCGTTCACCGGGACATCAAGCCGGCGAATATTTTCCTGAGTGGCCGGGGACAAGCAAAAATCCTCGACTTCGGCGTGGCCAAAGTGGCGGCGCCCCGGCGAGCAGTGGCAGAGGGGGCGGGAGCGTCAATGGCGCTGACGGCAGGCGGGGGAGAGCTTCTGACCAGCCCGGGCACGGCGATGGGCACGGTGGCCTACATGTCGCCGGAGCAGGCGCGGGGCGAGGAAGTCGACACGCGCACCGACCTGTTCAGTTTCGGCAGCGTGCTTTACGAAATGGCGACGGGACGGCAGGCCTTCACAGGGAAGACGTCGGGGGCGGTATTTGGCGCCATCCTGCACGAAGCCCCCACGCCACCGCTACACCTGAACCCTAAGTTGCCGCCCAAGCTCGAAGAGATCGTCCTGAAGGCACTGGAAAAAGACCGCGACCTGCGGTACCAGAGCGCTGCCGAAATGCGCGCCGACCTGAAGCGCCTGAAGCGCGACACGGATACTGGCCGTGCTACTGCGGCGTCCTCATCGGCGGCGGTGGGACTCATATCATCGTCAGCAACGGAGCTGGGGAGTCGCCGCGGCGTCCCGCTACCACGCGGTAGCTCCGATTCGCAGGTGATTGCGGGCCTGGTGAAACGCCACAAACGATCCCTCATCGCGTTGATGGCTGGCTCGTGCGTGATCGCCGCCGCGGCGCTAGGGTTGGTTTGGCGCTCCGGTCAGCATAGGCGCGAGCTGACCGAGGTAGCGCTGACAGAAAACAGCTTCGAGGCGCCCGTGGTGGATGCGGCGATTTCGCCGAACGGTAATCTCCTCGCTTATGCCGACGCCAGTGGCCTCAACTTGAAGGTGATCAGTTCGGGCGAAGTTCACCCTCTGTTCACTCCTGCGAACGGCAAGATCTGGCGGATTGCCTGGTTTCCCGACAGCTCGAATCTGCTGTTCACCTTGATCTCGACTCAAACCGCGCAGCGCCAACTCTGGTCGGGGTCGATATTCGGGGGCACGCCCCGCTTGCTCCGAAACGACGCGGACGACGCCTCGGTCTCTTCGGATGGATCCGAGCTGCTCTTTAGTAACGCCGCCCATGACGAGATCTGGGCAATGGATACGACGGGGGGAAACGCCAGGAAACTGCTTTCCAGGGATGGACTTTACTTCTATCACCCCGCCTGGTATGCGGGGCGAGGGCGGATCCTCTACGTGCTCGCCCACGAAGTGAGTGGCGCCTCCCCGCCCCTCGATGCTTCTCTCGAATCGCTGGACCTGGAAACAGGCCAGTCTCTAACCGTGTGCAATCCTTGCACGGAGTTCGGCGTGCTGCCTGACGGGCGCCTCATCTACGCCAGAGGAGATGGTTCGCTTTGGGAAGTCCGCATCGACGCGCGAACCGCCCGGCCAACGGCTCGCGCCCGCCAAATTGCTGAACCGCGCGTATACGTCCATCCGACCGTGTCGGCCGACGGAAAGCGTGTCGTGGTCTTGAAGGTCAACACTGGCGCTGCCACCGGGCTCGGGGCGGTTGTCTTGGTGGCTGACTTGGAAGACGGGGGAAGGCGTCTCAACAACGCCCGCCGGCTGACCCTGGGCGGTAGTGACTACGCTCATGCCTGGACCCCGGATAGCCAAGCCGTGGTATTCGAATCCAACCGCAAAGGCAGTTTCAATATCTTTAAGCAACGCCTCGATCAGTTGGTGGCGCAGCCGCTCGTGATAGGCAGGGAGAGCGCTACAAGGGGGCGTTTCACTCCTGACGGAGCCTGGTTGCTCTACGTCTCGGGCGACACGACGAGCACGTGGCGGCTCATGCGTATGGCGGCTTCGGGGGGCCCTTCGGAATTGGTCATCGAGGGTCAGGGGCTGGAGAATTATTATTGCACACCCCCGGCGCCCAACCTATGCGTGGCGGGAGAACGGGAGCAGGACCAACTAGTGTTTTACGCCTTCGACCCCACGCAGAAACTCCTCCCGGGAGGAATCCCGCGGAGCCATCTGCGAGAGCTGGCCAAGACGGATTATAACCCCACTGATTGGGGGCTCTCGCCGAACGGCGCCAGCATCGCCATGGTCCGCCCCGACAATCACGAAGGGCGCGTCCACGTTATTCCGCTGCCGGAGCGCGGTGACGCTGGCCGAGGCGTGGGAACAGCCCAGGCGCACGACGTGCTCGTTGAAGGCTGGACGAATCTGTATAACTTGAACTGGGCCGCCGACGGAAAAGGATGGTACATCTGCACCCTCACCGATCCCGCAGGCTTAACCTTCCTCTACGTCGACCTCGAGGGCCACGCGACCGTTCTCCAGTCGCAGGAGGGCCAGGAACCGTTTTGGGGGGTACCGTCGCCCGACGGACGTCACCTGGCCTTTTCCAAAACCACGTTCACGGAGAACGCCTGGCTGCTCGAGAATTTCTAGCCTCTTGGACTTGCCCGTGAAGGTGATCCCCGTCCGGGCGCGCCCGTGCAGTGGCGCGAAGCTCCAGCAAGGCCTCGCCAAGCCAGGGGCTTCTCCGCCCGCTGAAATGAGAGCCCGCATCCTTCTCGCCATTCTTGCTTTCAGCGCGTTGACTTGGCCGGGACTGTCGCCTAAGATGGGTCGCCAGGAGGTTGGGTCGGCATGATCGGCAAGACCGTTTCCCACTACCGCATTGTCGAGAAACTAGGTGGCGGTGGGATGGGTGTGGTTTACAAAGCCGAGGACACCAAACTTGGTCGGTTGGTTGCACTCAAGTTTCTCCCCGAGGAGCTTTGCCAAGACCGGCAGGCGCTGGAGCGCTTTCGACGCGAAGCACGCGCCGCCTCGGCTCTGAATCATCCCAACATCTGCACCATTTACGAGATTGATGAGCATGAAGGTCACCCCTTCATCGCCATGGAATTGCTGAAGGGCGACACGCTCAAGCACCGGATTGCGGGCAAGCCGTTAAAGATGGATGATCTCGTGGAGGTGGCGATTCAAATTGCCGATGCGCTGGACGCTGCTCACGCTCAGGGGATTGTTCACCGGGACATCAAGCCGGCGAATATCTTCCTGAGTGGGCGGGGACAAGCAAAGATCCTCGACTTCGGCGTGGCCAAAGTGGCGGCGCCGCGGCGAGGAGTGGCGGAGGGAGCGGGAGCGTCAGTGGCGCTGACGGCAGGCGGCGGGGAGGAGCTTCTGACCACCCCGGGCACAGCGATGGGCACGGTGGCCTACATGTCGCCGGAGCAGGCGCTGGGGCAGGAACTGGACGCGCGCACGGACCTATTCAGCTTCGGCGCGGTGCTGTACGAGATGGCCACAGGGCGCCAAGCCTTCCCGGGGACCACTTCGGCAGGCATCTTTGACGGCATTTTGCATCTTGCACCGCCCTCGCCGCTGAGTTCGAACCCGGAGTGCCCTGCCGAGTTGGGAAGGATCATCGACAAGGCGCTGGAGAAAGACCGCGACGTGCGCTACCAGGTTGCCTCGGAGATGCGCGCCGACCTCAAGCGCCTGAGACGCGATGCGACGACAGGAAGAGTTTCCCAGGCGGCGACCGCGGCCTCGGGTAGGGTCGTACCGCGCGCAGAAAGCGGCTGGCCGGCCCCCACCGTCTTGCCGCCGGTGCGCGGCCTGGCAGGCCGGAAATACGTGCTTCTGGCGGGCATGGTGGCGCTGTTGGGGGCAGCGTATGCAGCCTTCCACTTCTGGCCGCGCGCCAAGTTCCCTGCCGGTCCGCCGAAGATTACTCAGATCAGCCACTGGAACAAGCCGATGGAGGGCGCCAAGCTCTCACCCGATGGACACACCGTAGCGTTTGGCTCTCCGGCAGGAGGCGTAATGCAGGTGTTCGTTATGCTGACGTCAGGCGGTGAGCCCCTGCAACTGACCCACGATGAGGGCGACAAGCAGGTCACCAGCTTCGCCCCCGACGGCACCGAGATCTACTATACGCGTGAGTTGGGCCGGGACGAGGAGTGGGCCGTGCCCACGCTCGGGGGGGCGCCACGCCGCGTGGCCTCGGGCCGGTCGCTGGTTCCCTCCCCGGATGGCAATTCATTGTTCTACCTGAAGTCGGATAGCCGCACCATCTTTCGCGCCGAGAAATCCGGGCTGAACGAAGAAGTCGTATTCAGCTTCGGCAATCCGCCTCTCACTCCTCTGTCCATCCTGCCTTATCCTGACGGAGACAACCTGTTGGTCGTAACCGCGGCTCGAGTCAGCGATCAAGATGGCCATTTCTATAAAGTGAACGTGCCACGGCACTCGGCTGCGGCTCTGGGCACGCTCTCGGGGAATCCGGCGGACGTCGCGTGGGCGGAGCCCGGAAAGACCGTGCTGCTCAGACGCACAGTCGATGGCCTGACCAACCTTTGGAAGTACGGCTTGGACAACCACGCATTGACTCAGATCACCTCTGGCGCAGGGCCCGATCTCGCCCCCATGACGAACCCTGCCACTGCGGGAGTTTACTACGTCAATGGCAAAGCCTCCGGCTTCCTGACCGCCTACCACGTCCGCAGCAAGGAATCCGTTGACCTGGTCTCGGAAAGTGCTTCGCAACCCAGCGTCTCGCCGGATGGAAAGCGCGTGGTCTACATCAAGCTCCTCGGACGCGACCAGAGCGAACTCTGGGTAATGGACATCGACGGCGCTAACAAACTCAAGTTGGCGACATCCGGAGACATGGGGACAGGCGGTTGGTCTCCCGACAGCTCTCAACTGGCCTTTACGGATTACACGGGCGGAGAATACAAGGGCTATCTCGTTCGGGCCGACGGTAGCGACCTTCGCCAAATCGAGGGGACGGAAGCGGCCTTCGGCTCGATGACATGGTCGGCGGATGGGAAAACGGTGTATTTGACCGCCAATGTGGAGGGGTCAAAGCCCACGGTTTGGAAAGCTAACGCCGACGGTTCGCATCTCGAGAAATTCCTGGACGCAAGCTGCTTTGTGGCCGACGCTTCGCCGGATGGGAAGTATCTGCTGGGGGTGGAGTTTTCGGGGAAGGATGTAGGCATCTACCAAATCTCGATCGCCACCCGACAGATCGTGCCGCTGTTGCCCGGCGTCGTGACCTTCATCGTCCGGTTTGCACGCGATGGGAAGTCATTCCTGTATCCCGTCGTATCGCGCGGTGAGGCCACCTTTTATCGCCAGGCCTGGTCGAGCGGGAAACTCCTCGGCAAGCCCGAGATCGCTCTCAAGCTTCCTTTCGCCTTCAGCTCGTATTACCAAGGCAACGCTTACGACTTCTCCCCTGACCTTTCCACCATCGTCTACGCGCGTCCGGGCGGGCAGGCGGACCTCTACTTCATGGCCCCCGCGCCCTAGCGCCGCGTCCCCCGTGGCTTTCAAGCTTCAGCACCTGGATGCGTTACGGTTGCCTGGAGGGTTGCACGAGCTCAGATTCTTCGGCTGGCACGGTGGCAGGCGCAGCAGGCGCAGACGGCCCGGTGTAGGTGTGAATTTCTCGGAATAGCTGGTCGGGCCGAATCGGTTTCGAAACGTAGCTGTCCATGCCGGCGGTGAGACAGCGTTCGCGGTCGCCTCTCATGTTATAAGCGGTCATGGCAATGATGGGAAGGTGTTTGCCAGTGGATTTTTCCTTCTCGCGGATCTCTGCCGTAGCTTCAAATCCATCCATGTCCGGCATTTGAACGTCCATCAGGACAACATCGAAGTTGTCCCTTTCCAGGGCCGCCAGAGCCTCGCGCCCGCTGCCGACGACGGTGGCAGTGTGTCCTCGATTCTCGATCAAGCGCGCCGCCAACATCTGGTTAATGGGGTTGTCCTCTGCCAGCAGAACGCGCAGTTTCCGTTGACCTTCACGGAGAGAGTGGCGCGTGATCAAAACGGGCCGTTGGGGTTTCTCGGCTCTGACGCCGAGGGCGGTGAGGATGGCATTGAGCAACTCGGACTCGGCGACGGGCTTGGTCAGATACGCGGCTGCGCCCAGTTCCCGGAAGCGCGCCGCATCACCTCGCTGGCCCGCCGAAGTGAGCATGATGACCACCGCCCTGGATGCGCTCACGCGTTGCTGGATATGCTTGACCAGGGTGAAGCCGTCCATTTCCGGCATGTAGGCGTCAACCAACAGTAAGTCGAACGCTTGCGCTGATTCCTCAGCTCTGGCCAGCAGTGCCACAGCTTCGTCGCTGCCCGCGGCCAGCGTCAGATCTATTCCCCACCGCCGCAGCATCTCTCCCAGAATGCGCCGATTGGTGGCGTTGTCATCCACCACCAGCGCTCGCAAACCTGCCAACTCTGCCGCCGGAGCGCTCCTGACTGGAGCAGCGTCTTTCACCACCCCCGCCTGAACGGTGAATCGAAAACGACTCCCGCGTCCAGGTTGACTCTCCACCCAGATTCGTCCTCCCATCAGCTTCACTAAACGCGACGAAATCGTCAGCCCCAGGCCCGTCCCGCCAAAACGCCGCGCCGTCGAGCCGTCCGCTTGCGAAAAAGCCTCGAAAATGACGCCTTGTTTCTCCGCTGGAATTCCGATTCCCGTGTCGTGTACCTGGAAGTGCAACTGAAGTTGATCCTGCTGCCGGTCATCGACGGCGATTTCGATCCCCACTTCACCCCGATCGGTGAATTTGATGGAGTTGCCGATGAGGTTGATGATCACTTGCCGCAGGCGGCTGGGATCGGCGATGATCTGCTCCGGCACGTCAGGGTGCACGTCGCAGGTCAGCTCCAGACCCTTCTGGTGGGCGCGCATGGCCAGGGGTTTCATGGTCAGCGTCAGGCTGTCACGCAAGCGGAAGGAAATCGGATCGAGGTCGAGCTTGCCGGCTTCGATCTTGGAGTAGTCCAGGATATCGTCGAGGATGTTCAACAGGGCGTCTGCGGAAGCCTTGGCCATCCCCATGTACTCGCGCTGTTCGGGAGTCAAGTCGGTGTCCAGGGCGAGGTCCGTCGCCCCCAGGATACCGTTCATGGGGGTGCGAATCTCGTGGCTCATGTTGGCTAGAAACTCGCTCTTGGCCCGGTTGGCCGCCTCCGCCGCCTCCTTCGCTTTCTGCAATTCCAACTCGGCAAGCTCGCGTTGCGCGCGCGTGCGCAGGGCCATGACTCCGTAAGCGACGTTATTCGCCAGTTCCTCCAACTGCCCGGCTTCGTCGGAGTCAAAGGCGTCAGGCTCGCTGGCATAGATGGTGAGCGCGCCGAAGGTTTGACCATCGGACCTCAAGGGAAATCCCATCACCGACCCGTAGCCTCTCCGGCTTGCTTCGAGGCGCCAGGGGCTGAACGCCGAATCGGTTGCCACGTTTCTAACTACACAGGGCTTGCTGGTGCGAATCGCCGTGCCGGCTGGACCGCGCCCCCACTCCGTGTCCCCCCAACTAACCCTGACTCCTTCCAGGTACCCCTCCTCGTAACCAAACTGGCCCACTACCCGCACGCTCTTCTCTTGGTCATGCTCAGCGTAACCCACCCAGGCCAAACGGTAACCACCCACATCCACAATTGCCCGGCAAACCTCGTGCAGCAACTCCGGTTCGATCACGGCGCGAACCAAGGCCTGGTTGCAGCGATTGAGGGTGGCCAGCGCCCGATTGATGCGTCCCAGCGCAACTTCGGCTTGCTGGCGCGCCGAGATATCCTCCTGTAATTCCCGCGTGCGTTGTTCAACGATTAAAACCAGCTCGGCCTCCCGCGCCCTCATCCGCCGGACTCGTAGGCGGTGCAGGCCGACAGCCAGCAGGCAGGCAAGCAAACCGCACACGCAATAGAACCAGTAGGTCTGGTAAAAGTGAGGCCTTAGCACGAAACCCATCGAGGCCCCTTGCTGGTTCCAGACGCCTTCGTCGTTGCAAGCGATCACGCGGAAACGGTATTCTCCGGGAGGAAGGTTAGTGTAATAGGCCGCCCGGCGCGATCCCGCCTCCACCCAATCGCGGTCGTAGCCCTCCAGCTTGTATTTGAAACGCACGCGGGCAGGAATCAACAGGCTTAAACCCGCGTAATGGAATTCCATCTTGTCCTTGCCGGCGGGGACCTGAAGGCCGTCCCGTGGTGCTATCGTGTCACCGGCCACCACCACTTCCTCGATCACTACCGGCGGCACCAAGCTGTTGTGCGCCAAGTGTTTCGGGTCAACAATGACGATGCCTTTTTTGGTGGTGAACCAGAGCCTCCCATCGCGCGTCCGCACGCCGGCGGGCTGTGCCCCGCCGGCGGAAGCCTCGCCCGTTTTCATGCCGTCGTCAGTCCCATAGTGTATCGCCCGCACGGTGGGGGCGCGCCCGTCAGCGAAGGCGTCCAGGTCTTTCCGGTTGGCCATGTAGATGCCGTTGGAGGTACTGACCCAAAGATTGCCGTCATCATCACCGAGAACCCGGGTGGGGTAGTCGTCGAAGAGGCCGTCCTTTTTCGTGTAACGGGTGACCCGGCCGTCTCGGATGTCGAAGCGAGTGAGCCCTGGAATCCTGCCGCCGAGCCAGAGGCTTCCCCGTTGGTCATCAAAGATGGAGTACACGCAAAAGTTGACTTGGTTCTGGCGAGCCTTGTCGGGAGGTTCTCCCTTGGCAAACTTGAAGAGCCCTTGCACGGTGGCAAACCAGAGTGTCCCGGACAGGTCCCGGTAGATCGACCAGATATAGTTGCCGGGCTTGGAAAGGGGCGTGGTTTGCCCGTGGATCGTGAACGGCCGAGCTTGGCCATCCTTGAATCGCAGAGCCAGCGTCTCGGAGTTGGCAACGATCAGTCCCTCATCGTCCTCGTTGATGGCGGATGTGTAATACTTGGAGAAGCGTCCGCCCGCGGTGTAAACGGTCAACTTGCCGTTCCTGTACCGCGTCAGGCCGCCCACAGTCCCCACCCACAGGCTGCCGTCCTGGCTTTCAAAGAGTCCGTTGCCATAGACGCTCGGCAAGCCATTTTTGGTCGTGAGGGCAGTAACCACACCGTCCTTGATTCGTGCCAGTCCCCCACCCAGGCAGAAGACGTAAACACTCCCGTCGCGTGCTTCGACCGCTGCTTGCGTTTCCAAGGAGGGAAGGCCTTCTTTCACATCGAACGTGGTGAGTTTAGCGTCTCGGAAGCGGTCGAGTCCGCTTGCCGTTCCCACCCAAAGGCTGCCCTCGCGGTCTTCGTATAGGGATAGGACTTTGCTGTCGCTTAGCCCATCCGACGCGTTGAACGAAGGTGCATTATCGCCGGCGAGGCGCAGCAGGCCGGAGGCGCTTGTCCCGACCCAGAAATTCCCCTCGTGGTCTTCGAGAAGCGCGTTCACCTCGCCGCGGATCAGGTCGCGAGCCACCGGTTCTGGAGTTCGCTGGTCCGGCGCCATCCGACAGAGCCCTTGCGCGGTCCCAATCCACAGACCGTTCTGACGATCCTCGGCCAATGACATGACACTAGTGGTCCTTTCGAGATTCAAGATCGTCGAAAGGATACCGTTACGATAAGCGTAGAGCGCGGCCCAGCCACCGATCCATAGATTGTTGCTGTCCTCAAGGAAACCATAAATCCAGCCGGTCCCCCGCCGGACGGTCTTAATGGCGCCGTTCTGGATGACATAGATGAAGTCGTCGGAGCCAATAAGGACGTCGTGTTCCTTTGTTTCGAAGAGCACTCGGATGTCACCGTCTGGCAGGGGAGCCGGGGGCCGGTAGTCAGAGAAGCCCCCGTTTCGGTAGATCAGCGTCCTCGAGATGGAACGGACCAGGAGATCGCCGTCAGCGCTTTTCGAGATGGCTTTGACGGGTTCGTTGATGGGACGGCCCCCGACAATAGGGGCGACGAGCACAAAACGCACTCCGTCAAACCGGACCAGCCCGGCCGACGTCCTCAGCCAGAGGTAGCCGTCGGGACTTTGCAGGATCTGGTAGACCGCCTCGCCGGGAAGGCCATTCAGCGAAGTCCAGACCTCGTGTCCGTATTGGTCGATCCGCTTGTCGCGGTCGAGCCCCATAGTGTGGCTCGTTGAGCACAAGATCATGAGGAGAAACATGGAGAGCGGCGCCGACGCCGATAGAACCGCCCTGGCCGCGCCAATCAGCCCTGAGCGTTTCTGCTCTGTGCCTCCGACCGTCGACAATGATCCGGCCACAGGCCTGCCCTCCCCTGCTGAACTAACGTTATCGGCCAGTCGATCATTCGCCTTTATTGCGTCACGGGGAATACGGATGGGTAAGACCCTATTGATTTATAATAGCAGTACGCGAAAGTGGCGGAATTGGCAGACGCGCCAGACTTAGGATCTGGTCCCGCAAGGGGTGGGGGTTCGAGTCCCCCCTTTCGCACCAAGCTCTCCGGACACATCAAAGAACTTGCCATATCGAGTGAATTCACTGTATGTTCGCAACTTCAGAATGTGGTGGAAAGCGCAGCTATCGACCGGATAACCCGAAGGGAGTTATCATCATCTGAGGGAAGTGTTACCAGTGGGCAGGCTTGTGGCGTGCGGTGGGATTCAGCTCAAAGGTCTGAGCGAAACGGAATAAACTCGGGCCACCTTGCCGTGGGCACGAGAGGGGGGGAAGAGTCGAGACCTGATGCTCAAGCGGATTGCTACAATTGCAGTGACGGCGGTGCTGGCCGGCGCGTTTCTGATCTCCTGTGGGTCGTCGAAGACGAAACCGCCGGCCATAACGGGTTCGCTCACCAGCTTAGTCGGCGATACCCCCGGCCTTTGTGATGCCGTGTCATTCCTATTCAACGTAACCGATCTTTCGCTGGTCGGTTATTCTCCCACCGGGGCTGGCGCCGGAACCACCCCTATCAATCCAAGCAGCGTTTCCGCGCCCGAAATCAAATTAAACCTGGGCTGTTTGCGGGACTTCACCACCGTGCTCAACATCAGCCCGGCGAATGTCGGAACTTACGACTATGCCTACTTTACGCTCAGCGGCCCCCAATTGATTTTCTACGATCCGACTATCCTTCCGCCCAGTCCTCCCACGAATACCGCTGAACTTACGATAAACCCCTTGAAGAACATACAGGTTCCCATCATTCCGCCCCTGGTCATCACCAAAGGCCAAGCTAGCGTCATACAGATCGATTTTGACATGCTCCACATGATTGAGAGCATTACGACGGATCCGACAAATGGAAAGGTCGATGTTACCGGGACACCCGAAATCACCGTCACGCCGATCTTGGCAGCCGGGAGCGCGGGCCAGGGCTTTGGCGAACTGAACGATTTGGTAGGTTTTGTGCGCTCGGTGACGATTCTTCCGCCAGGCAACACTTCGCTTTACGACGGGAGTTTTACCCTGCAACTCCTTTCTGACTCCATTAGTGGACCGCCCTTGGTGACGGTCAACCTCAACAGCTCTTCCCAGCTTTATGGCTTTTCGCAGCTCAACCAACTGGTGACAGATAGTTTCATGGAGGTCGACGCCTACATTGACGTGGACGGGAATTTCGTGGCCACCTCCGTGGAGGACGAGTACCCGGAAGACCCCTCGAGCAACACCCTGGCGCTGATCGGACCCGTCACCTCGGTGACCCGGGATGCGAATGGCAACGCAACCAGTTTTAACCTCTGGGCGCGTGATGTGGAGCCGAACGACCCGTCTGCGGTGGCGCCCGATACCATACCCGTGGTGAACGTTTCCTCTTCAACTCTTTATCAGTATTCCTCGAGGAGCGTCAACTTTGCGAGCTTGCCTTTTGGTCCCGGCAACATCACGGTAGGCCAGGAGGTGATCGTCCACGGGGTAGTTACGCCGCCCAAGGCAGGCAGCGCCCCCGGTGCTCCCCCCCTGCCCACCACCGTGGCGGCTATGAAGGTGTACGATAAACTGCAATCCATTCAGGGTAGTTTCAATTCCCTCCTTCAGGCCGCGAATGACGATAAGACGGGAGCTTTTGTATTCACCCCCTGCCCCACTCTTTTTCAGGGGACGCCTACATTGGTCCTGACCAGCAACCAGACGACCTTCGTCAATGTGAGTGGCTTGTCGTCGCTCAGCGGCAACGGCGCGCAGCCCAGCCTCTTAGTCAAGGGCCTGCCTTTCTTCGAACAGCAAGCGCAAACGATCAATGGCGTCCCAGTCCCGGCGGGCACATTAGTAATACTCGCCAAACAAGTCCATCAACTATAGAGGGCAGTGGTTAGTGGCTGGCGGCTCGCGCCTGGCGGCTGGCCACTCGCCGCCGCTCACCACTAGGCACTAACCACCTAACAGGCTGATGAAAAAGCGGTTCGGGGCGACGTAGCGGCGGGTTTACCCCGCCATAGCCTCAACGGATTCAATGACAAATGGCGGCGTAAAGCCGCCCCTACGCCATTTATCATCAGCCCGCTAAAGTGAGGGAACTCCCCTGGAAATCGCCTTCTTCTTTCTCTCCTCAGGCAAGTGGGTGAATTTCAGGTCCTTCCCTACAAGCATTTTTGTCAGCAGGATGATCTGGCCGGTGTGGTGGGAAAAGTGCTCGGCAACGTGGAAAACAGCCTGCAAGCCGGTTACACGGAATCCTTGAATGGAATATGTCCGTGCGAGAGCCTCTGCGTTCAGTCTGCGCATCACACGGTCAGCTTGGCTGACTGCCTTGCGCAGCCGGGCGAGGAGAGTATGGCGGGGGATTGGGCCAAGTTCCGAAAACTCTTTGTCGCGCTGGCGGCAGTCGGGCGTGCCGCCCAGGCCTGAAACGATCCATTGCCTGACGTTTCCCTCCAGGTGCAGTGCCAAGTTGCCCACGCTGTTTGAGGCGGGATTGGCTCGCCACCAGATTTGTTCATTGGAAAGCGCGCGCACACAGGCCGCGATGCGCGGCAAATGAACTTGAAGCAGCAAGTGGCTGGCTTGAGCCAGAAATGGCCGGGCAAGGTCTGCGGGGTTGGGTTTCATGAGAATTTCCTTCTCTTTCGGAATCGGATATTCTCCATCAGGCTGGCCTTCCACGTCCTGTCTTCCCAGTAGGTAAGCCAGAGGTAGAAAGTGGCGAAACTTCGCCATCCCAGCCAGCGTTCCGCAATTCTCTCCACTCGAGTGGCCGAGGGCTGCCGGCGGAGTCCGTAAAGATCGCGAATCACTTTTTGCAAGCCCACGTCGGCAGCGGGCAGACAATCATTGTGCCCCAGGGCCCTCAGGCCCACATACTGGGCCGTCCAGGGGCCCACACCCTTCTGTTCCATGAGCTTGGCGTGAGCCAGCGTGGGGTCGAGGTCGCGGAGGCCTTCCAAGTCCAGACTGCCGTCCAGCGCGGCGCGTGAAATGCCTATCAGGTAGCGGGCCTTGGGGCCGGAAATCTGGAGGCGGCGCAATTCGCTGGGCGTGGTAATGGCCAGGGCAGCGAGCTCGGGAAAGGCGTTATAGTAGCGACCCTCAAACTCGACGCGACGGCCGTAGGTTTCAACCAAGGCCTTCTTCACTTGGTGTGCAAAGCTCAGGTTCACCTGCTGCTCGAGTACGGCAAGAATAAGAGTTTCAAACACCGTGGGCGCCTGCGGAATGCGCATGCCTCGAAAGCGCTCGCAGAGGTTGTCGAGCACGGGGTCGGTTTTGGCCATTTCGTAGAAGGGGGTCAAGTCAAGCTGGACGGAGAACTGGCGCTCAACCTGAGTTGCCACCACGCGCCGGATAGTATCATCCGACCTCCCGGCCAGGAGGCGCACTCGCAGCGCGCGTTTCTTCCGCTCGATTTCTTCGCGGACTCCGTAGAGCACCAATTGCCCCCCTATGTCCGCCACGCGCCGGTATTCTCCTTCCTCAAAGTAATCCAGCAGAGGGGGGAAGCGCTGCCCCTTGAGAAGCCCGGGCGGGCTGAGAATGAATCGCAGCGTGGTGGCAAGGTCGAATGGCTCTCGCGGCCTTAGCAGCCAGTGACTTGGTACGAACGGGGGCGAATTGGACATGGCAGCCGGCGTTCCTCTTTTGTGACGGTAAACAGGGCGCATGCCATTCTGCCTCGGTCATCCTTTTGCTGCAACTGGTCGATGCGCATGCGGATGCTTGCGTAACAGCGCCCAAGGTTGTATCTTTGATAAGGCCTTGCGCATCCATAAGTCTAGGACAGTGAGCCGGGCTGGTCGAGCGATTTTGCCGTCTTGGAAAGGGCATGACGGCGTGCAATCGACGGAGACGGTCCGCTGATGTATTAAACATGAGCGCAGGCCAAGTGGGGCAGGACGCACCTATGAGTGAACTGCAGGCGGCCACACTGGCCGGAGACGAAGCTGTCCTGGTGAGCGGTGCGAAGGCGGGCAACTACGCCGCCTTTGAGGAGCTCGTCAACCGATACGAGAAAAAGATCTATCGGCTCGGCATGAACATCACGGGAAACCCCGAAGATGCCGAAGACGTGCTCCAAGATACTTTCCTCAAGGCTTTCGAGCATCTGCCCGAATTCCGCGAGGATTCACGCTTCTACACCTGGATTGTGCGCATTGCGGTTAACGAAGCTTTGATGAAGCTGCGCAAGCGCCGGTCCAGTAAGGAAGTTCCATTCGAGGAAACCGAGGACCAGGATGGCGAGGTTCAGATCCGTGATTATGCGGACTGGAAGCCCAATCCTGAACAATTACTGGCAAGGGAAGAGATGGAGGAAATACTGCGACGCGCCATTCAGGCCCTTCCCCCCGGTTTCCGCACCGTCTTTTACCTGCGCGACGTGGAGGGTCTCGACACCGAGGAGACCGCGCAGTTGCTTAACCTGAGTATCGGCGCGGTGAAGGCCCGGCTTTTTCGAGCCCGGCTGCGGCTGCGGGAAGAGTTGAGTAAAGTTCTGAGGCGAGCATGAGCGTGGTGAACTGCAAGAAGGCCGTCAATCAAATCTCCAATTATCTCGATGGTGAGCTTGACGAGGAGCTGAAGAGCCTTATCGAAGCCCACCTGGGCAAGTGCCACCACTGCCATGCGGTGTTTGACACCACGCGCAAAACCATCGAGCTTTATTGCGACGGTAAGCTCTTCCCTCTGCCCGAGGAGGTTCGCAACCGGCTGCACGCCGCTCTCCGCCGCCGCGCGCAACGCGTCTGAGTCTTCACTCGAGAAGTCGAGAGTCGAAAAGTCGAAAAGTCGAAAGCTGCGCTCTTCCAACGTCCCACATCCTCCTTTTTGCCGCCTAGGCTCAGTGCAGAAACGATAGTCCCTCCCAAACAAAGCGACAACTGACGAGCTACGCCTTGACACCTTACTCGTCACTCGTCACTGATCTTGTAAAATCAGTTGTGCCGGGAGAGAGTTTGTGCTACTAATGGTGCGTCCCTAGGTAGAAGGCTTAATCACTGTTTTCGCTGTCGACTCTGTGGGAAGCGTGTGAACGCACTTTAAGCGAGCCTCGGCAAGCTGGGGCGGGCTTATACCATTTCAAAAAGGGGGAATGAACCAATGGCATTCTGTGCAAGATGTGGAGCTCAGTTGGCCGAAGGAACAAGTTTCTGTGCATCGTGTGGGACCCCGGTGGGTTCGGCCGCAGGAGGTCCGCCCGCGCCGCCCGCCGCGGCAGGGACGGCAATGGCCTCCAACGTTGCCGGGCTTCTCACTTACATCTTGGGGTTTATCACCGGCATCATCTTCCTGGTGATCGAACCTTACAAGAATGATAAGTTCGTGCGCTTCCACGCTTTCCAGTCCATCTTCTTCAACGTAGCGGTTATCGTGTTCTGGATTGCCTACACGATAGTGGCTAGCGTGCTGGGCGTTGTATCGCTGGGGATACTCGCCATGCTGATGGGTTTGGTTGGGCTTCTGATTTCGCTGGCCATTCTCGCGTACTGGATTTTCGTGATGTATAAAGCCTACAACAATGAGCTTTATAAGATCCCGTTCATCGGGGATCTGGCCGCCAAGCAAGCGGGTTAGGTGGGGCGAGAAGTGTGATTCCTTCACGCCTTCCCAGTCTCAGGCGCCGTCGGGGCAGGTCCGTCAACTGATCGGCGCCCGCCCATTCCGGGGCGCCCATGAGGGGCGCCCCTACGTCGCTTGGCACGCCCCTGGCCGAGGCATTTCCACCCGCTCCGCTTTTCCCTTGACAATTCCTGGCTCAAAATGCAATTTAGCAGGTTTCACTATTGTGCTTTGAGCTCGCCCTAGCCTTGAGGAAGCTCAAATCACGGTGTGGGGCTATGGCCATTCTGGTTTGCTTTCACGATCGCTGCTTTGACGGGATCGGCTCCGCGGCCGTCTTCACGCGTTTTTATCGCCAGTGCATCGACCCGAAGGCGGAGTTCCGCTACCACGGCTTAATGCACCGGGCAGGACAGCTATTTGATGAGGGGCTGTTCGACGAGCCGGAAAACGTGATTGTAGATTTCAAGTATTCCAGTTCCGACCGGCTCACCTGGTGGTTCGACCACCACCAAAGCGCTTTCCTCACGGAAGCGGACGCGGAGCATTTTCGCCATGACCGCAGCGGGAAGAAGTTTTACGGGCCTGATTATCGCTCCTGCACCAAGTTCATTGTTGAAACCTGCCAGAGCAAGTTCGGTTTCGAGGCTCCCGAGCTCGAAGAGCTGGTCTATTGGGCGGACCTGATCGACGGCGCTCAGTACCCCGATACTCGGACCGCAGTGGAAATGCACGATCCGGCCACGCAGCTCACCCTGGTGATTGAAGGCTCGAGCGACCCGCAGTTCTCGGTGCGGTTGATTCCCGAGCTGATTTCCAAGCCGCTTCAGAAGATCATGGATATCCCGGAGGTGCGGCAAACCTTTGACCGGCTTTACACCGTTCACCTCAAGACGATTGATATTATCCGCTCTCGGGGTGAGCTGAAGAATGGTGTGGTATTCTTCGATGTCGCCGACCAGTCCTTCGAAGGTTTCAATAAGTTCATTCCCTATTATTTGTTTCCAGGGGCGGTTTACAGCGTGGCCCTAAGCCGCTCTCAGGCGCGAATCAAGATAGGCGTGGGCAGCAACCCATGGAACCCGAGCCCAAAGACCGCCAATCTTGCCAGCATCTGCGAGCGGTATGGGGGTGGCGGCCACGCCAAGGTTGCGGCCATTTCGCTGCCCCCCACGGATTTTGCGCGCGCCAGGAAAGTGGCGGATGAGATCGTGACCGACTTGCGATCCGGCTTGGCTGCTTCTGTAGGGAACAGGGAACAGGGAACAGGGAACACAATTCAGGGGTGAAGTGTCGAGGTTCCCTCTTTCCTGTTCCCTGTTCCCTGTTCCCTGTTCCCTGTTCCCTGTTCCCTGTTTTCTGTTCCCTGTTTTCTGCCGCTTGATACAAAAGGCGGGGTGTGGTAAGAAGAAGGGTAAGTCGAAATCCGCTAAAGCCATCGATCAGGTGACAAGGTTATGCATCGCCGACGGTCGCTCCAGTTAGAGCTGCGGCGGGGTTTTGGCAAGCTGCTGGGGATCCGTGAAGGGCTATATCGGCTGGCGTTCCAGCCAAGAGTGAATTAGCCTGACAGAGGGAGAGTGAGCACCGTGGGAGAGGCGAAGGTGGCAGAGCAGAACGCAATCAACGTTAGGGCCTTTGGCGTGTCGGACATAGGTCGCGTGCGCAAAAACAATGAAGACAACTTTGTGGTTTGCAACCTGACCACGGGTGAAGTGGGCCTTACGCCTTCGCTTCGCGACCACACCTTGGGGAATCGCGGGTCGCTGTTTATGGTAGCTGACGGAATGGGAGGAGAGGCCAGTGGGGAAGTGGCCAGCCAGATTTGCACCCTCACCGTCCCCAAGCGCTTGTATGAAAACCTCAAGACCCTGGGTCAGGTCAGCGAGACAAACTTCGTGCTCCTGCTCCAGGAGTCCATCGAATATGCCAACCAGGTCATCCACGAGAAAGCGCAGAGCAACCCTCTTTATCGTGGTATGGGAACGACCGCCACAGTGGCTGCATTATTCGGGCCCTATCTTTTTGTGGCCCAGGTGGGCGATTCCCGGGCCTATCTGATTCGCAATGGCCAGTTGACCCAGTTGACTCGCGATCAAACATTCTTGAACTATCTCAAGGAACTCGGTGTCGAAATGCCCAGCGACATGGAGAAGGACAGCCGGAAGAGCATTCTGACGCAGGCGGTGGGGAGCAGCGAGAGCGTGCATGTCAAAGTCACGTACACCAAAATCCGGCAGGGCGATGGCCTCCTGCTTTGCAGCGATGGCCTATACAACATGGTCTCCGCAACCGATATCGTGGCCAGCGTGAAAGGGACTGAATCTCTGGCCAAGAAGTGCCAGTCTTTGATCGATAAAGCCAACGCCGAGGGTGGGAGTGACAACGTAACTGTGGTTATGGCGGAGTTTAGCGGAGCGGGGCTTCCTCCCCCGAGTTCCGCCGCGGCCATTGAGTTTAAGGAATTCAACGAGGAAGATTTCAAGGAGCACTCCTGAAGCGTATTCAGGAATCTTGAAAAGAGTTTGTCCAGCGGAGGATTAAGGCCGGTGCCGCGACAAAAATGAAATCACCCCATTCGCTGGGACAAGGGAAATAGAGGATTCCTCCCGGAGAAGCGAGGTCATGAATTGCCCTGTTTGCGGTGAGCTAAACGAGGAGGGTTACCGCTTCTGCCGGGCCTGCGGCGGGCGCTTGCCTGTCGCGGAGGACGCGGCAGCCACACAGGTCTCCATCGCGGCGCCCGCTTCGGCAGTGGTTCCGCTCGCCCCGCCCTCTCAACCTTCACCTCGCGCCTACAGGCTGGTTGCCACTTCAGGACTACTCTCGGGCCGGACCTTCAACATCGGCCCTCGAGGGGTGGTCATTGGCCGTGACCCCACGAATTGTCAGGTAGTGTTGGCGGACGACGAAATCTCGCGCCTCCATGCCTGGATTGCCCTCAACGACAAGGGTGAAGTGGTCCTGCGCGACCGTGATTCGGCGAATGGCACCTTCGTCAATCAAGTGCGTGTGAAAGAGAAGGTCGTGAAACCGGGGGATGAGATCTCGGTGGGCAGCGCTCGCCGTCACCTCTTTCGCATTGAGGAAGTGGCGGCTGCCGCTCTGCCTAAGGCCATGGCGCCGGGAGAAGTTGTTTCCGCCGCGCCACCGTCGGCGCAGGTGGGAGCGACCTCGGTGATGAGCGCCTCCGATATCGCGGTCGTCCGGCAGCAGGAAAAGACGGTGGAAAGTACTGTCGCCATCAAATTGACTGACCTGCTGGCACGTCCCCACCTGGACCTGATCGTTGACCGCTACGCCGTCAAGAGCCTGGACATCCCGGAAGCCGGGCTGCAGATCGGGCGTGATGCCTCCCGCTGCCAGTTGGTGCTGGAACATCCTTCAGTTTCGGCGCTGCACGCGGAGCTGTCGTATGATGAGGGAAGGGTTCGGCTGACTGACCATTCTACCAACGGGACCTTCGTGAATGGCTTGCGGATTGGCAGCGGGGAACTGCATGACGGGGATTACATCACCTTCGGCCGTTATGCAGGCAAATCCCTGATCTTCAAATCGGGGCTCGAGCCGCAACTGAAAATTGAAAAGGTCAGCCTGGACAAAGACTGCATCACCATTGGCCGTGACGCTTCGAATGACGTGGTCATTGACCACCCGGTGGTCTCCAAGCGTCACGCGGAAATCATTAAGGAGGACGGCAAGGTCATTCTGGTTGACCTTGGGTCCACGAATGGGACCTTCGTCAACGGAATCAAGGTGAAGCGGCACCAACTCCAGGAATTGGACCGCATTGTCATCGGCCCCTCTGAGCTTCACTTTTCCGGAGCAAGTCTTTCCCACGCCCCGGAGACTCGCGTAGTGCGGCTCGATTCCGTGGGAGTGAGCTTTCAGGTACCGGATCGGACCAGCGGAAAACCCCGATTGCTGTTGGATGGCATCTGCCTGGTGGTCAAGCCTAAAGAGCTGATTGGACTTCTGGGACCGAGCGGGGCCGGCAAGACCACCCTCCTGAACGCCCTGAACGGCTTTGCTAAACCCACCACCGGCCAGGTCCTGTATAACGGCGCGGATCTCTACCGGAATCTGGACGCTCTGAAATCCAGCATCGGATTCGTGCCCCAGGAAGACATCATGCACCGGCAATTGAGCGTGCGGCGATGCCTCTACTACGCGGCCAAACTGCGACTGCCGGAAGACGTCTCGGATGAAGAGGTCCATCGGCGCGTGGAAGCGATGCTGGACACTCTGAAGCTCGAGCCGGAACGCTGGGACAACCCTGTTTCCACCTTGAGTGGGGGGCAGCGCAAGCGGGTGAGCCTAGGCATTGAATTGCTCCCCAAGCCCGGAGTGCTCTTTCTGGATGAGCCCACCGCCGGCCTTGACCCTCGCACGGAAACCCTGCTGATGATGTTGTTCCGGCAATTGGCCAATCAGGGCTCGACCATTATTATCACCACCCATTTGTTGGGTTCCTTCGGCGTACTGGACAAGGTCGTGGTCTTGCTCCAGGGGCGACTGGTCTACTATGGGCCGGGGACAAAGTTCCTCCAGTATTTCAAAGCGGAAGCACTCCCGGATGTTTACGATGACTTGACGGATAACAATACCGCCTCCTACTCTCTGGAACTCAAAGAGCGTTATGCCCAATCCGAGCTTTGCAAAGAGCTCATGGGCCAGCCACAAACGGCCGCTCCGGCGGAGAAGAGCCCTTCCCCTCCCACTCCTGCGCCTGCTGCCGGCACGCGCGGCAAGGTTTTCAGCCTGCACCAGCTCAAGGTCCTTTTGCAGCGAAATTGGGAGCTGAAGTTCATCGACCGTGGCCAGACATTGCTTCTGTTCCTTCAAGCACCCATCGTAGCTCTATTGGTGGCTTTGATGGCGACTGAGCCGAACCAAGTCGAAACCCTTTTCACAGCCGTGTTCGCAGCCTTGTGGTTCGGCTGCTCGAATGCCGTGCGTGAAATTGTTGACGAGCAGACGGTGTACCGGCGCGAACGGCAAACAGGCTTGAAAATACCGTCGTATATTCTCTCTAAGCTTGCGGTTCTTTCCTTTGTGGCGCTGGCGCAATGCACCTCGATGGTGATCATCTTGCTGGCAGTCCACCGGGCGTTGGCTTTGAGCTTTCCCGAGGCGGTGGGCGCCATCGGCATCCTGTTCCTGGTGGCCGTAAACGGCACGCTAATAGGACTTCTCATCTCCAGTCTTGTCTCCACGCCGGAGAAAGCGCTGACCCTGTTCCCCCTGGTTCTGATTCCGGAGCTTCTCCTTTGCGGGCTATTCCTGCCGGTAAACCAGATTCGAACGATCCTCCCGATTACGGTCGAGGAAGTCGTGGAGAGGAAGTTGTTTGCGCAACCGGAAGCCCAGGCTAAAGCCCGGCAAATGCTTAATGTGCCGGCGAACCAAGCATCGGCGGAAGAGGCGGCGAGCGTCAGAGCGAAACAGGGAGAGTTCGCACACCAAGTTGCGCTGGCTGCGGCCCCCTCGGAGAAAGTGCAGAAAACACTCCACAAATACACTCCGGCGCCGGTGGCGGGTATGCCCACTGTCGTCCGCTGGCTTTCAGCGCTGGCCGTCTCGCGTTGGGGCCTGGAGGCGATGGCGGACTTATGCCTGCACGGGTCCCATTCCATACAGGATTACGCTTACAAGATCGTTAACACGTTGTTCATTTCCCTCCATCCGGATGACGTCGAGAAGCTGGAGAAGGGGTTGGAGGCGCCACCCGCAGCGTTCGCGGCCTCCAAAACATTTCCACTCCCCTCGAGGTTCTGGAAAGACAAAGGGCCATACCTGGCCATCATGACCAGCTTTACGCTGTTTATGACCATGGCCATCCTCGTGACAATGAAGCGTAAGGATCGCAGTTGAGAAGACAGGTGTCAGGGGTCAGGTTTCAGGGGTCAGGGAAACGCGACTGATAAATGGTAAGGGCTAAAGGGTAAAGGCCAAATGCTGACTTTCAGACGGAGCGTTTGCGTGCGAGCCCCTGGGGTCTCGGACCTCTGAACCTTATAATACGCGCTCCACGATTTATAATTTATAATTTAATATTTACTATTCACTATATTTAACTAATCTTGAACGAGTGAGGGAGATTGTATGGACCCCCGGCTTTCCACCATTCGCAATCTGCTCTACGTTGTCATTGTCCTGGTCTTGCTATCCGCCCTGTCGGGTTTCTATGTGGCGACGGAACTTGCCCGCAACAGCGACGAGCTGGCTAGCCTGCGCTTCCTCCTTCAACAGGAGATGATGGGCACCGTCCTGACCCACGCTGAGGAATTGGAGAAGCAGTTGGACGCTCTTAACCATAGCGCTGCCGGCATTGACGATAAATTGAAGAAAGCCCAGGACGATTTTGTGGCGCGCATGCAGGTCGAGCTGCCCAAAATCATGGATCAATACGTCAAGGAACGACGTTCCTCCTTGGAACAGAAAATCCAGGAGCACGGCGTGCCTTTGCCCCACTAAGAGGGTCTTGCCCTGGTCCGTACTGGGCCGCATCAAAGTCCCCGAAAGCTAACATCCCAAAGCGGCTCTGCCGCTTTTCCCCGCCTGTGGCACGAGCCTTTCTTGCCTCGGAGATTTTTCTTGACAAGGGCAGTGGCTCGGACAATACTAAACCACATGGTTAAGTATTCCGAGCCTGAACTCGACGCCACCTTCGCCGCGCTTTCCGACGCTACCCGTCGCGCCATCCTGGCGCGGTTGGCGCAGGGCGAAACCTCCGTCAGCGAGCTGGCCACCCCCTACGACATATCCCTCCCGGCGGTGTCAAAACACCTCCGCGTGCTCGAGCGCGCCGAGCTGATCGCGCGGCGAAAGGATGGACGAGTCAACCGCTGCCGCCTCGTCGCCGAACCCATGGAGAAAGCGGCCAAATGGATCGAGCGTTACCGCCAATTCTGGGAACACCAGTTCGATGCCCTTGAACGTTTTCTCGAAACATCTCAACAAAAAGAGGAAAAAACATGGCTACCACACCCCAGGGGGCGGAAATGCGGTTCCAAATCCGGCGTCTCTTCGCCGCGCCGAAGGAAAAGGTTTACCGCGCGTGGATCGAGCGCGAGAAACTAGAACAGTGGATGTGCCGCGACGTTCCGACGCATCGCGTGAAGTATCTCGAGTTGGAGGTGAAGACCGGCGGGGGCTACGTTATGGAAGTGACCGATACTGCCACGGGTGAAAAGTACATCGGGCACGGCATCTACCGCGAGGTGACGCCCCCGGACAAACTCGTGTTTACGTGGGCCTGGAAAAGGAGAGAGCCTGATGGCCATGAAGCCTCCTTGCATCCCGAGACGCAAGTCACAGTGGAGTTTTACGAGCGAGGTCGCTCAACTGAGGTCGTTCTGACGCACGAATTCTTCGAAACCGAAAAGACCGCAAGAAGCACCGAGAAGGGTTGGGAGGGCTGCTTCGACGCCCTGGCGCACTTTGTCGAAGGCGCAACGTAACAGCTTGCTCCGGTGTTCACCCGATCACCCCATCTCCCGATCACCCGATTACAGAAGATCATTCTCCGAGGGAGGAAGAAGATGCGAAAAATGATTTGCTTGTTTTTTTTGGGGGTCATCGCCGTCGGATTGTATGCCGCCCACGCGTGGTCGCAAGCGATGCCGACGTCTGGGTTCGACCGTCTGAAGACGCTCGTGGGCACATGGGAAGCCGCCGCCCCGAAAGGCGGAACCCTGACGAACATTATCCGGCTGGTCTCGAATGGGACCGCGCTGGAAGAGACATTTCAGAGCAGCGAAGCCGACCAGATGGTAACCCTCTACACGCCGGATGGAAATCGGTTAGCGATGACTCATTACTGCGCGGCAGGCAATCAGCCGCGCATGGAAACACCCGCCATCGCCGGCGACCAGAAGGAGTTCGATTTTTCCTTCAAGGGCATCACAAATCTGGCGAGCCCCAGCTCCGGGCATATGCAGCATTTGGTGATCCAAATTGCGGATCAGGATCACTTCACGGAACATTGGACGTGGCGCGAGAATGGCAAGGATCAAACCACCACGATCCATTTCAGCCGGAGCAAGTCGTAGCCGACGGTTGTCCGTTGTCCCGCCACGGCGGGTCCGTCGTCAGTTGGGGCTTTCGCGCGTGAAGCCAAGGCCCAGTAGCTAAATGCTGATAGCTGGCTGGGAGGGGCTTTTCTTCTGACTTCTGACTCCTGCCCTGCCACCCCTGGTTTCAGGCCAAGCCGACGCGCCGCAGGGACCACACTTCGGGCAGGCGGCGGAATTGTTGGTTGTAGTCCAGACCGTACCCCACTACGAAAACGTCGGGAATTTGGAAGCCCACGTAGTCGGCCTTGACGGGGACGGCGCGCCGGGAAGTCTTATCGAGTAAGGTGACCAGCTTCAAGCTCTGAGGCTGGTGGGCGGAGAGCGCGCCTCGGAGGTAAAGATACGTCCGCCCGGTGTCGAGGATGTCTTCGACAACCAGAACGTCCCTTCCTGCGATACTTACATCAAGATCTTTGGTGATTTTCACTTCGCCCGAGGACGTCGCGCCGGCGGCATAGCTCTGAATTCCCAGGAAATCCACGGTCACCTCGATCGAGAGGTTGCGGATGAGGTCGGCCATGAATACCCAGGCGCCCTTGAGCACGCCCACCAGGTGCGGTGTGCGGCCACGATAGTCGGTGGAAATCTCCTCCCCAAGCTCGCGAATTCGCGCCGCAATCTCGCTGGCGTTCAGAAGTACTTCGAGGCTCGATTCAGAGGAAGCCTTAGCCATGGGCATTCACCGTTGACGCTCTTTGGGAGCATCTGATAAATTGAAACTTGGCATCTTGTACAAAAGGAGATTCTGTGGCAAGTCATAAATCCGCATTGAAGCGCATCAAGCAAACCCAAAAGCGTACCGAGCTGAACCGGGCGCACCTGACCAAGTTGCGGCATCAGATCCGGAAATTCCGCGCCGCGCTCAAAGCCAAGGATAAGGCT
>Ga0187784_10000538_pt1 | contig 27888 bp, 27 predicted proteins | sample 1015_SJ02_MP15_2_FD_132964 | JGI IMG/M metagenome (GOLD analysis project Ga0187784, IMG submission 132964) | Tropical peat soil microbial communities from peatlands in Department of Meta, Colombia - 1015_SJ02_MP15_20_MG | ecosystem: Environmental > Terrestrial > Soil > Wetlands > Peat | place... | reverse complement strand
AGGACGACGATTACGGCCAGAGCAACACCTGAGAAAGTTTTCTTTCCTGTATACACGCTAGGTTCAGTTATGCAGGCCATTGCATAACGGTATATATGGGTTGCAGGCGACGAACCCGCTCTGGAGCGTGGCTGGCCTGGGAGTAGCATGAGTCGGTTGGCCGAAAGATCGACGGCCTCTTTGACCAGGTCGCCGCACTGAAGCCGAGCTAATATAAGTCCCGAAGTAGCCCTTCCTTGCCTGTGGCAGACGTGGACCATCCCGCTGTGAAACCCGTTCCTCATCTCGCGTTTCAAAGCGACCAGCAGACCTTTCTAGATGAGACGGACGCGTTGCTTCTGCGGAGGATCTCCGAGAAGGGTTCCTTGACGGACGCAGCCAGGATGGTGGGAATCTCGTATCGGAATGCCTGGGGCAGGATCAAGAAGCTGGAGTCCAACTACGGCGTACGAATACTCGATACCAAGGTCGGCGGTGCCAAAGGGGGAGGTGCGAGGCTCACTCCGCGGGGGATGGCGCTGTTCAAAGAGTTCAGGCACATGCGAAAGTATCTCTTCAATGCAATGGATGACAGCGAGTCCGCCGGGAACGTAAGCTACAAGCTCAGTGCAAGAAACATTGTTGGCGCGACCGTCGCAAGTGTTCAGCGGGGCGACATAACCTCCCTGATCAGGATGACCTCTCCCGCTCCCATCACCCTGACATCAATAATATCGAACGAGGCAGTAGACGATCTTGATCTTCACGAGGGAGACGAGGTGCAGGCCATAATCAAGTCCACGGAGGTCATGATCGCGAAGCCTGTGCCAGTGCTCAAGCGCAAAAAGGGACGCAAAATCAGGCGGCGAGGCGCCAGTCATGATCATTCATCCTCGTCCTAAGCTCTAGCGAGTTCTAATGCCTGTCCTCCGAATACCCTGATCGCTGTCATATCCTTGCCCGCACGACTGCAAAGGACGCCCTTGGGCCAATAGATGTGACGACGCGATGTCTGGAACCGCAGTTAATAGATCGGCACGTTACGATCGACTTCTTCCGCCCACGCCCTGATCCCCCCTTTCAGGTTCCGAACCTTACGGAATCCTTCCGAGGAGAGCAGCTCCACTGCTCGGGCGCTCCTCACCCCCGTGTGGCAGTACACGACTGTTTCAGCCAATCTGTCCAGCTCCCCCACCCTCCGGCCGAGTTCGCCGAGTGGAATTAGCTTTGAGTTCTCGATTCTGCAGAAGGCATATTCGAACGGCTCTCTGACGTCCAGCAACACAATACTCTCTCCGAGATCGATCTTCCTCTTCAGTTCCATGGGGGACAGTTCCTCAACCAAAGGGGCTGCTCTCCGCACACCGCAGAACTCCTCGTAGTCGATCAGCTTCCTTACCGTCGGATTTCGCCCGCAGACGGGGCAGTCTCGATTCTTCTTGAACCGTAGCTCGTTGAAAGTCATGTCGGTCGCGTTGAAGACCAGCAGCCTCCCAGAAAGGGAGTCTCCCAGCCCTATCAACAGCTTAAGCGCCTCGACGGCCTGAATACTCCCCATGATGCCAGGGAGTACACCCAGCACGCCGGCCATGGCGCAATCCTGCACGCTATCGGGAGGAGGCGGTTCGGGGAAGAGGCACCTGTAGCACGGTCCCTTCCTCGAGTCGAAGGTCGAAGCCTGACCTTCGAATCTAAAGATGCTTGCATAGACGTCCGGCTTCCCGAGCAGGACGCAGGCGTCGTTGATAAGATACCTGGCAGGGAAGTTGTCGGTGCAGTCGACTACTACGTCGTATCCCTTTAGGACCTCCATCGCGTTGGCGGACGACAGCCTTACCTCGTGGGGTTCGACGACTACGTGCGGGTTAAGGCCCCGCAGCCTCTCGGCTGCGACCCGGGCCTTGGGACTGCCTACGTCCTCCTCTGTGTATATCGTCTGTCGATGGAGGTTGCTTTTCTCCACCACGTCCTCGTCTACGACACCGACTCTTCCCGCCCCTGCGGCCACGAGGTAGACGGATGCAGGAATCCCCAGTCCGCCGGCGCCGATGATTACCACCGAGGACTTCTTCAGCTTCTGTTGACCCTCGGGTCCCACCTCAGGGAGGATCATCTGCCTACTATAGCGTTCCAGCTCGGCCTGCGTTAGGGGGCGCGGCGAAGTTCCAGCCAACGGAAACTCCTCCTTCTCCCGCTATGGTCGATAAAAAAGTTAGGAACAAACGCGCCTCATGACGAAAACGTGCTGCCTAAATAGCGCCCCCTTACAGATTAGGGGGTTGATTCGGGTCCGCCTCACGGCCCAACTGCGGGAGTACGCCAATGGAGCCAGGGAGGTAGACCTCGATTCTGCCGCAGACCTCAGGACGATGGTCAGCAAGCTCGATCAGTCTTACCCGGGCATCGGAGGAAGGATAGTAGACGACCAGGGGAAGATAAGGGCCCACGTGAACGTCTTCGTGAATTCCGAGAACTCAAGGGAACTGAAGAACGAAAACACTCCGCTCCGCGACGGTGACGTGGTGCACATTTTGCCGTCCGTCTCGGGCGGGTAAGGGGGGTCCTGATTGCCTAGAAGCAAGGGTGGAGTCTGCCTCCTCGTGGGGACGAAGAAGGGAGGCTTCGTTTTCACTTCCGACTCGAAGCGCAAGGAGTGGAAGGTGACCGGCCCACACCTGAAGGGGAACGAGATCTACCACATGGCCTACGACGCGAGGAACGGAGCGATTCTCGCGTCCGTGGTTAGCGGTCATTGGGGACCTACCGTCGCCCGGAGCGAGGATATGGGTGGTTCTTGGAAAGAGTCTCGCACTCCCCCTAGGTTTCCAAAGGGGACCGGCCTTTCTGTTGCGAGGGTGTGGCAGATTAGACCTGGCCCAGAGGATCACCCTGGCGTCGTCTATGCGGGGGTGGAACCTGCTTGCCTCTTCAAATCAGATGACTGGGGCAAGAGCTGGGAAGTGAACGAGGCCCTGTTGAACCACAAGACGAGGAAGAAGTGGCAGCCGGGAGGGGGAGGACTGTGCCTGCACACGATAATTGTGACCGCCAAACGCCCGGGGAGGATGCACGTCGCCATCTCCGCTGTTGGGACTCTCCGCACAGACGACGACGGGGAGAGCTGGAGGTTCCAGAACAAGAACGTGATAGTCGGTGACCAGCCAAACAAGTACCCAGAATACGGCACGTGTGTTCACAAGCTCGCGATTAGTCCTTCAACGCCCGACTTGATTTACCAACAGAACCACACGGGAGTCTACAGAAGCGATGATGCGGGGGACGGCTGGATCGACATCCGCAATAACCTACCGTCTCGCTTCGGATTCCCAGTCGCAGCGGACGCCAACGACCCCAAGAGGGCCTACCTCGCCCCTCTTGAGGGAGACTTCTCTCGAATTCCGAAGGACGGGCACTTCGCGGTCTGGGGAACGGACAACAGGGGCAAGGAGTGGTTCAAGCTAGACACGGGGCTGCCTGAGAAGTCGTACTATACCGTCCTCAGAGACGGAATGGTGTCAGACGTGGAAGACCCCTGCGGCCTTTACTTCGGGACTACGACTGGCCAACTGTTCTCAAGCAGGGACCAAGGGAACCGCTGGGAGAGGATTTCAGACTGCCTCCCCCCGATTTTTTCGGTCAACGTCTCGAGCACCTAAGTCCTAGGGATAAATAGCGACTTGGCCCCGCAGATTTCATGTCTACGGATGACAGGCTGATCGCGACCATCAAGGAGCACGTCAGGAAACGGCGCGAAGCGAACGACGAGGAGTTCCTCTTCGGCGCCGAGAGGGTCGATTTTCGCAGGGTGGACCACCTGAAGGTGGAGGCACGAAAGAGGCATTTCGTCTTCTACGTTGACGAGCCAGAAGAAAGAGGTGGTACTGACCAGGGCCCAAACCCTCTCGCCTACTTCATCGCGGGAGCAGCCTCATGTCTGATCAACCAGTACCTCACAGACGCAATCTACAGGGGGGTGGCACTCGAAGATCTAGAGATGGCCGCCAGAGGCCACTTCGACAGGCGGATGGGGGGAGCCTTCGAGGAAATCATCTACGATTTGAGGCTCACAAGTCCCTCCTCGAAGGAGGATATCCTCTCTCTTGCCAGAGAAGCAGAGGAGATGTGTTACGCCCACCAGACCCTGAAGAAGGCTGGCGTGAAGATGACCACCAACATCTTCCTGAATGGGAGTCCGATCACCTGAAGCCCGTCAGAAGTGCGTGACGCGTTCGATCCTCGTCTCCGCCACTACCCTCCCACGCTTGATCACGGCCAGCCTGTCAGGTTGACGCCGCAGCGCGTCCCGAACTCCTGTCGAGTCCAGGAGCACCAGGTCTGCCCAGTCCCCTACCCGGACCCCATAACGCTCCAACCTCATTCCCTTGGCCCCGTTGTATGTTACCATGTCGAACGCAGACTCCATCTCTCTGGGAGTCCCGAGATGGGCGGCATGGCACATCACGAACGCCAGCTCCAGCATGTCCCCTCTTCCAAATGGGTAGTAGGGGTCGTCAATGTCGTCCTGGGCTACCGCCACGTTTACCCCCGCCTCGAGGAACTCCCTAACCCGGGTTACCCCACGCCTGACAGGATGGCCATCGGCCCTCCCGTACATGAAGAGGCTAATGTGGGAGTTCTCGACGACCGTCAAGTCTGCCTCCTTCGCCAGCTCCACGATTCTCTTTGCGTAGGCGTCGTCCGGGGAATCGAGCGCCCCCCTGCAGTGGGAGGCGGCCACGCGACCGCGATACCCCTCCCTGATCGACTTCCGAAGGAGGTACTCCAGGTTCCTAGAGGAAGGATCTGTGTTGTCGTCAATAAGAGTGTGTATGTCCTTGTCGTACTTCTTCGCGATGTTGAAGATGATGTCGGTGTGCCTTGAGGCAGAATCGCTGTCCTTCTCGTACCATGGGATGCCCCCGACAACATCCGCGCCCAGTTCCATGCTCTTCTCAAGAAGCTCCTCGGCGCCTTCGTCCCTGAGCAATCCCTCCTGGGGGAAGGCCACCACCTGCACGTCCAGTGTATCCTTGAACTTCTCTTTGACCCGCAGCAGACTCTTGACGGCGAGCAACCCTCCTGTCGTATCGACGTCGGCGAACGCCCTGACTGCGGTGGTGCCCGCGATGACGGACGAGGTGAGCGCTCGAGAGGCGCGATCGATGATGTCAGGCTCCGTAAACCGCTCCTTCACCCGCGTCGCAGACGGAATGGCTTGGGGGGCTCCTTCCTTGGTCGACTCCCAGACATCAGCCCAAGAGCTGGTGAGGCATTTGTCCAGATGGCAGTGAATGTTGACGAAACCGGGGGTTAGGAGCCTCCCCCCTGCTTCTACCTCCTCCCCTGACTTCCCCTTTAGGTGATTTTCGATAGCCTCTATTCTCCCCTGCAATATGCCGACATCCCGCTGGCCCTCCCTTCCCCGCAGGGACGCGCCCCTCACGATTAGGTCCAACCCCGCGCCCTCACTCCGCCTGGGGCGGCACGAACTCGCCTGAACGGCCCTCCATCCGTCCCCTTCCTTCTCTGCGCCTGATGAAGAGGTAGACGAAGACTGCCCCTACGATGACGACCGTCACCCCGATGAATATTACGAAGGGGAAAGTCCTGCTCCTCGAGGCGTCGAACACCGTCAGTTGATGGTAGTTTGTGGCGTAGAGTTCCTGGGTCTTGGTGTCGATCGCCAGCGCTGCCACCTGGCTCTGGACATGGAAGTGCTGTACGACGTCCCCCGCCCCGTCCACCTCAAGAATCGACCCTCCAGGGGAAGAGGCCACGTACACGCTCCCCGTCACGTTGTCCACCGCGATCGCATTGGTGGAATTCTGGTCAGACGAGGTCATCTGTAGACTTCTCGCGAAGGAGTCTGTCTCGGCGTTCACAACATACACGTTGTTGGTCCCTGTCACAGCGTACAGCATCTGAGTCCTGTCGTCGAGGGCTAACTGGAGGGCGCAGCACGCCGGGAGTCCGATTGTACCGACAGGCGCCAGAGTGGCGGCTTCGAGCACAGAGATTCCGCCATGTGGATATTGGCCCACGTAAAGTCGTCCGTTGGACGAATCCAACACGATTCCGTCGACATAGTTCGAGAGCGTCACGTTCCCCACCACTCTTCCGGTCTGCGGATTGAGTGAGAAGACCTGGTAGCCTGAAGTGAAGAACAGGTCTTGGGAAACAGACCCGTCAAAGGCCATCGAAAGGACGGGCCTGTCGATGTTAATCTGACGCACGAAACTTTGGCTGTCCGGGTCGTAGACCAACACCGTCATGTTCGTCTGGCCCGCCACGTAGACGTCGCCCGTCTCCTGGTCTAGGACCATCGGTCCGGAGTCTATGTCAAGGGGAAGGACTTTGATCACATCATGGGTGCTGGCATTGATGACTCCGAAGGAGTACCCAGTGGGCGGGTTATCTCCTGAGACGGCGTCGAAGTAGACGAGCCCCCTGGCAGAATCTACGACGACGGACATCGGCCACGAACGACCGGGTGTAATGGTAAGTGGGTAAGTAGACGCGCCGGCTGGCTGTACAAGGAATAGAATCACAAGAAACAAAGAGAGTGCCTTGGTTTTCACCCGGTTCCCCTCCCTTTCATTTCACAGCACAGCAAAAAACACTTTCCCCTTCAAGGACTCCGCGGGCCTTGTTCGGAGTGATTACCTTTAACAATGCATCGGGGGGCTGATATTTCACCATGGCCTCGACAGAAGTGGAACAGAAGAATCCGAAGACGCTCTCTGGTATCGAGGTGAAGAGGTGTTACTCTCCCGGGGACTTTCACTCAGTTCAAGACGAGCCGGGGAAGTATCCCTATACACGTGGGATCTATCCGGAGATGTATCGACGGCGACTCTGGACGGTCAGAGAGTACTCCGGGTTTGGCACCTCCGCAGAGACAAACAAGAGACTGCGCTTCATGCTCGACCAGGGTCAGACAGGGCTTAGCCTCGCCTTCGACCTCCCGACCCAGTTGGGTCTCGATTCCGACAACCCCCGGTCGATGGGGGAGATAGGGAGGGTTGGGGTGGCAGTCAGCACTTTGGACGATGTTAGAGCTGTCTTCCAGGAGATCGACCTGGGGAAGGTCAGCACCTCAATGACCATCAACTCGACTGCTCCCATCCTCTTTTCGATGTATGCTGCGGTGGCAGAGGGCTCGGGACTTCCAAAGTCAGAGGTCAGGGGGACCGTTCAGAATGACGTCCTCAAGGAGTTCATTGCCAGGAACACGTACATCTATCCTCCCGGCCCCTCCCTATCGCTCGCCATCGACCTGGTGGAGTACTCGGTGAAGAACTACCCGAAGTGGCACCCGATTAGCATCAGTGGATATCACATCAGGGAGGCGGGGTCCACCGCCGTGCAGGAGCTCGCCTACACATTCTCTGATGCCATAACCTACACCAACGCTGCACTGCAGAGAGGGCTGTCCCTCGAGCAGTTCGCTCCGCACTTTTCCTTCTTTTTTGCCTCGAACAACGACTTCATTGAGGAGGTGGCAAAATTCAGGGCTGCCCGGAGGATGTGGGCGCGGATCATGAAGGAGAGGTTCGGTGCGAAAGATGACGAATCAACGAAGCTGAAGTTCCACACTCAGACTGCCGGAGAGACGCTGACCGCGCAGGATCCTGAGAACAACACCGTCAGGGTGACCATACAGGCCCTTGCGGCCGTTCTGGGGGGGACGCAGTCGCTACACACCAACTCCATGGACGAGGCCCTTTCTCTACCTTCGGAGGAGGCCGCGAAGCTCGCCCTCAGGACGCAACATGTGATAGCAAACGAGTCCGGGGTCACCCTCACAGCCGACCCGTTGGGCGGCTCTTACTACCTCGAGTATCTGACGGACAAGCTCGAGAGCCTGGCGTTCGAAGAGATGGAAAGGGTGGATAGGATGGGCGGCATGTTGAAGGCCATCCAGAGCGGATATGTGAAGAAGGAAATCCTGAACTCGGCGTATCAGAAGCAGATGGATATCGAGTCGAAGAAGAGAATCATTGTCGGGGTGAACGCTTACCAGCCCTCGTCCCCGTCGAAAAGGAGGGCGCAGGTTCTCCCCGAGCGGATCCAGCGGGAGAGGGTCAGGACAATAAGAGCGGCAAAAGGGAAGAGGGACATCTCCGAGGTCGCGGACAAGCTCGAGCGTCTGAAGAGCACCGCTCAGAGGGGCGAGAACACGCTCCCGTCGATATCCGACGCCGTGAAGGCAGGGTGCACCGTCGGTGAGATAAGCGACGCTCTTCGGGAGGTGCACGGCGTCTACCAGGCTAGGCAGGTGTTCTAGCGAATGACAATGAAATTCGACCATGTAGGGGTGGCCGTGAAGAGCATGGATCAGACGCTCGCCATCTTCGGCAAGATTGGCGATTTCCAGGTGAAGATAACCGAGGTCCCCGGTCAGAAGGCGAGGATCGCGATGCTAAGGGCAGGGGAGACGAGCGTCGAGCTCCTGGAGCCGACCAGCGAGGACAGTACCCTTGCCAAGTTCATCAGGGAGAGGGGGGAGGGGCTGCACCACATCGCCTTCGAAGTGGAAGACATCGAGAAGTCGACCGAGGAGCTGAAGGGGCGCGGCTTTCGCTTCATCTACGACAAGCCAGCCGACGGCAAGTTCGGGAGCCGGGTGAACTTCATCCATCCAAAGTCCACGGGCGGGGTCCTCGTGGAACTGACTCAGAACGCCAGAACCTGAGCGCTTCTACAGCACACCCGCGCCCCGGAACGCCTCGATGAGCTTCGCCCTCGTCTGGGCCGGCTCGATTATCTCGTCCACGTACCCTTCCTTCAGACCAATGGATGGGTCCATCTGCTTCACGAAGGCGGCCGATTCTTTCTCCAACTCGGCCTTCCTCTCCTCATCTTTCATTGAGTCGAGCCTTCTCTTCAGGAAAATCTCCGAGTAGGCGGGGAGGCTCAGCACGGAAATCCTCGCGGTCGGATATGCGTAGACCTTCTTCGACCCAAGGGCCTTGCTGGCGAAACCGACGAACGCTCCTCCATAGGCCTCCCCGGTGATGACAGTGACCTTCGGGCAGCCGAGAGACGCGTACTCCTTTATCGCCTCCCCGCTCGCCCTAATCAGCCCAGCCCTCTCCTGATCTGCGGCCGGGTAGACTCCAGGACAGTCAAGAAAAGTCACCATCGGTATGCTTAGGATGTTGCACATCGACGCGAACCTCGACATCTTTCTGCAAGCGTCAACGTCGAGGAAACCTCTCATCACCTTCTTGTTCGAGGCAATCACGCCGAACGTCTTCCCCTCGAGCAGTGCCAGTCCCGTGACGGCGCTCTGGGCGTATCCGCTCCTAAACTCTATGAAAGAGCCGGGATCGAAGGTGGACTCCACCGGTTCGGGCGGGGCTGACGGACCAGTCCTCGGCGCCTTTAGAATCGCCCTCTCGCCGCGCCCCCTGAAATAGGCGAGCAACCCCCTTACAATCTCCAAGCACTCCTCCTCGCTCTCCACGACGTGCGATGCAGTGCCGTTGGAGCCGTGCACCTGCCACCCCCCAAGCTCCTCTATTCCGACCTCCCGCTGGGTCTCTGCCTTCGCGACCCCCGGACCCCAGACGAATAGGCTGCTCTTCCCTTTGATCATGACAATCGCGTCTCCCATATAGGCTGAGTACGCAGCGGCCCCGCTGACCGTCCCCATTATCACGCTAATCACTGGCACGACCTCCCGCGCCTTGATCAGATGTCCCACGAGGGCGCTAGCCTCCTCCAGCGAGTGCCCCCCTTCTTGCACCCTGACCCCTCCTGAATCATAGAATCCTATGATTGGGAGGTTGCTTTCCGCAGCCACGGACACAAGCCGTTCCAGTCGCTTGGTGTGCCCTAGTCCCATGGACCCCCCCTTGTAGGTCGGCTCCTGAGCGAAGACGGCGACCTCGGCGCCTCCTACGCGGACTATCCCGGCGATGGCCCCGTCGTCATGGGTCATCGTGTCCGGTGGGAGAGGCTTCCTGAGGTCGATTTCCGCGCCTTCGACATCGGTCAGCTTCCCGTCATCGGCAATGCCCAGTAGCCAGCCCACCGAGGGGGTCTCCATATTCGAGTGTCCGCCTCCTGCCCTGAACTACTCCACGAAGGCTACGACCCTCGCGAAGGCCGCCTCTCCACCCTTGAAGAGCCACGGGAAGCAGCCAATTGTGGTCCTGAACGCCTTGCGCTTGCCTAGGACTTCCTCGATCTGTCCTCCGATGTTCTCGATGTGGATGCAGTCCTGGGGGAACAGGATGTTGTGGGTAACCTGGTAGTCCTCTTCTGGGAACAGCTTGTCCACGTTCTCCTTCCCGAACTTCTTATCAGCCGCCGCCCTCACCTTGGTGCAGACCCTTGGCAGGAACCTCCCTATCGGGAGGTTCATGGGGTGGTCGGTGGAGACAGCGTCCACTCCCCAGACGTGGATCTTCTTCTCTAGGAGATAGTCGCAGAATGCCCTGGTCGGGCCCGGGTGCATGTGGATGTACCGCTCCTCGTCTGCCGTACCGTTTGGTTTGGGGGGCTGGTACCAGGCGTACTTGCTCCATCCCGTGTAGAGAATCAGCAGGTCTCCGTCCCTTACCCCCCCTGCCTCCCTCGCGTTCCTTTCCACAATCTCCTTCGTGTAGATGCCAAGGTCTCCGACCTCGCTGACGTCCACGATTACGCCCGGACCGTAGAGCCATGTCAGGGGAATCTGGTCGATGGTCTTGCCGTTGGTCACGAAGTGGAGTGGTGCGTCCAGGTGCGTCCCCATGTGGTTGGAAGTCATGATGTACTGGGCGTTCACGCCCTGCTCTGGTTTTCTCTTGATGAATTTGACCTCAAACGGAGGATAGAGAGGCCAAAATGGCGTCTCCTGATTCAGCGGCTGCGACAGGTCATACAGCTTCATGGTGCCGGCGAGGCCTACCGCGGTATAAAAAACATGAGCAGTCCAGCACACGGACTAGGCAGAACAGGCCTTCAAATGCCTTCCAGGGGTCTCCCCCTGGACAGCGTCTACACCTCTACTTCCTTGGGTGACACGACCTTCTCGGCCGTGCGCACCAGGTCGGGGGGCGCGGGCCTTATGGGGAGCCTGTCCCTCAGCATCGGCTTCACGAACCCGTCCCACTCCTCCTTCGTCGTGAAGAAGATTCTGGACCCTCCAAGTTCGTGTTGCATCTGCGGGTATGGCTTCTGGTGTTGGGCGTACTTTATCCCCCAGTACCTGAACCCAGTGTAGCTCTCGTAGGTTGCCCACCATTCCTTCATGTTCATCAGGTCGAAGGCGTACTCCGCCTTGGCCGCGTACATTGTGGCGCCGATACCTGCCCTCCGCTTGAAGGTCAGGGTGTGGAGGCTGATGGCGACGTCGTTGTCCCAGAGCCTGAAGTTCCCGATGGCCGCGAGCTCGCCGTTGATGATGCCCAGGAGAGAGACATGGTCCTTCATCCGGCTCCTGTACCATCCCAAGAACTCGGAATAGACCCTTGACGAAACCAGGTCGAAGAAGTCGGTGTCGTGATCAAACAGCTTCATGGCTGTCTGCATGACCACCGGGGCCTCCTCCTTCTTCGCCCGGCGGATCACCATTTTCTCGCCCGTTGGTAGATTGACGTACCCGGCGGGGTACTCCACTTTCAACAGCGGGGACTCGAATCCTCTTAGGATTGGTTCGATGTCTTCGACATTGATCTTGACTTCACGAAGGGTTACTTTCTCTGGCGGCGACCAATCGGATGACATGGCCTGAGACGCCGCCCGAATCGCTATAAGGGTGTCGCAGGTTAGCCGATTAAGGCCAGCCGGCTAGGATTCGTCTCCTGGGCCCGCTCTATTTTCCGCCTCAACTTGGTCAAGCTGTCCATCTGTTCCCTTATGTTGTCTCTGCAGACGAATATCGAGTCTCGCACCAGCCACTCGTCCTCGAGCCCATCGGCGACCTCCCCCAGCCTGACCACAGCCCCTCCGAGGGACGCGACAGCGATGTTCAGCTCCCTCGAGATTCTCCGGACCCTCCGCTCAGTGGCCTCAGGATCGCCTTCTAGAAAACTCGGGTCCGAAGCCCCCCTTTCTCTCGCCTGCCTCCTGCGGATAATCCTCCTCACCTCCCGCAGAGATAGACCTTCCGAGCCTATTTCCTCGGCCATTTCCTCGGCGTCGTCGTCGGTGAGCATGGTCAGCTCTTGAGCCACGCTCGGAGCTATGCGGCGCCGCATGATTTCGTCCTGAACCCTCTGCGGAAGAGAAAGGAGCCCTATCCTCCTGCTGACATACTCCTGGCTCTTGCCAATCCTCCGGGCGAGCTCCGTCTCACCTCCGTAGCCGAATTCCTCAACGTAGTTCCTGAAGGCCCTGGCTTCCTCGATGGGGTTCAGAGTCTCGCGCTGGATGTTCTCAAGGAGGGATACCTCGAAGGCCTCCCTGTCGTCGAGCTCCACCACGTGGGCCGGAAGTCTTCGCCAGCCCAGCTTCTTGCATGCCTCGAATCTCCTCATCCCTGCTACCACCTCGAAACCGTCCTCCGCAGGCCTCACGATTATCGGCTCGAGCAGTCCCTTGTCCCGTATCGATAGCATGAGCCCTTTGATGGGTCCGTTGTCCGTCCTCAGGACCAGCCTTGGGGGTCGTATCATCCGGACCTCCACGGACTCGAGAAAGCCTGCCAGAGGGTTCGCTTTCATATAGCGGAGCCGACACGGAGTTGCTATATCCCATGTCCCTAACCTCTTTGGTGCTGTGATGGCTCACCAATGAAACCTTAAGAAATCAGGAGAAGACAACTTGCCATGCTTCTTCAAGGGAAGTTCCATATTCCGAGCAGCATCGACAAGGTGTGGGACTACACGTCAGATCCCGCCAAGGTGATAGAGTGCGTCCCGGGTCTACAGACCTACACCATAGGGGAGAACAAGCGGATTACTGCAGCGGTCAAAGTCTCCATAGGCTTCATCAGGGGCACCTTCCAGACCCAGACAAAAGTCGTCAAGGAGGATCGAGAAACCCACACGGCAGTACTCGAGCTGTCGGGGTCGGGAGCAGGGAGCGGATTCAGCGCACTGGTCAATATCGGCGTCGTCGGGGTCGGAGCGGAGTCGGATGTGAGTTGGGACGCCAACGTGAACATCAACGGTCCTCTAGGCAGCCTTGCCAAGCCGTTGGTCGAGGGAAACATCAAGAAGATAGTAACTCAGCTCTTTGATTGTGTAAGAGCAAGGCTCAGTTGAGTCTTCACTACCTAACCATTAAGGAATCGCCCTTAAATAACTACTCCAGCCGTTTTCCGGCCCGATGAAAGGAACGAAAAGATATGGAATCACAGCACTCGTAGGGGCACTCATCGTAATCGTCGTCATCCTCATAGGCGTAGCAGCGTACGCGTTTGCATATCCTCCTACTTCTGTCACGACATCGACAGTGACAACCACGGCCACGGCCACGACCACCGTCCAAGGGACGGGAACCGGGGTATCCACCGTGACCCAGACCACGACCGCGACTACGACCGTGACCACCGCCACGGCCGCACAAGCTAGCGCACTCTCGAAGCTCAAAGTAGGACTCATCCTGCCGCTGACTCCGGCGGACGACTCTTGGAACTACAACGCGTATAATTCGGTGCAGAAGCTCGAGAACGAATACAACTTCACTCTTAGTACCTCCGAAAACATCGCTTCAGGGACCGATGCCGCCGTCCCGGCCCAGCAGTGGGCGGGCGAGGGCTACAACATAGTCATATTCATGGGTGGTCAGTACCAGCAAGAAGCAAACACCTTCGCAGGGCAGTACCCGACCGTCATGTCAGTCTGCATTGACTGCACAGTGGCAAACTACTCCAACGTATACAGGATCTGGCTGGACCTTAGCGGCGGGGGCTTTGTCCTCGGCGCCATGGCAGGGATGGTCAGCCAGACACACAAGTTCGGCTTGGTAGGCGGCGGTGACATTCCTTCTATCTGGCAGGGTCACGAAGGCTTCATCGCGGGCGTCATGTATACGAGCCCGGTCACACCCAGCATCACCAATACATTCGAGGCATTTGCCTGGGCCGACGTATCAGGGGCCGAGACTTCTGCGACCAATGACTACACTGCTGGTGCCGACGTTGTCTTCTCATCAGGGGACGGCATAGACGTTGGCGTCCTGGGCGCAGCGATGGCACAACCCACGTCGCCTCAAGTATGGGCTACCAATGTGTACACGAACCTGACAGCTATCGAACCAGCCGACAACAGAATCCTGCTCGGCTCGATAGTGATAGACTACGCGACCCCGATGTTCAAGGCAATGCTGGACTATGTCACCAACAACTGGCACTGGGGCTATACCAAAGTCAATATGGCCTCGGGTCTGGAAAGAGTACAACCTGGTCCCAATGTCCCGGCAAACATTGCGGCTGCAGGCCTGGCGCTGCAGAGTGACATCGTAGAGGGTCAAATCATCATCTCCTTTGCCTCAACAGCGGGCGGATCCCCGTACTGCTTCGTCAATACAGGGAGTGCGTATGCGTCCACCTGCGGTGATACAACTCTAACAGTACCGTCCGGCGGCGGAACGCCGACCGGGAACATGGCTGCTCAGTTCAACTACCTCCCACCAGTTTCGAGTCTACCTTAGAGGGTGCTTGAGAATACGCAGGGCCTTCGATGGCTACGGGCAACGGCGTACAACGTCCTTGCCGTGGGTCTCGGCATACTCGCCGGGCTCGCGGTGGTCGCGTACGCTGGCGGCAACATCGAAGTCGCCCTGTCCTCCCTTTTTCTTGACCCGATAACGTCCTCGGGTGGCATTCAGCAAATCTTCGTTCTCTTCGTGATGTTCTATTCCATGGGTTTGGGGATAGGTCTTGCACTCAAGGCCGGACTCTGGAACATAGGTGCCCAGGGCCAGCTTCTGGCAGGTATGGTGATGGTGTTCGTCGTTTACCTTTACTTCGCGTTCCTCCCGTGGCCTGTCCTGTACGTCGCAATGATTCTGGGTGCGGCGCTCGGGGGCCTCCTCTGGATAGCGGTCCCGACCATACTTAGAGTGAAATTCGGAGCGAACGAAATCGTCGTCACAATCCTCCTGAACGTGGTTGCGACCAATTTCGGATTTTACATGCTGAGCGGCCCAATCAAGAGCCCCGGGACCGCCCTCGGCTTCCCAATTACGACGGTACTCCCAGCCAAGTTCCAGATTCCGAACATCATCGGGAGCGTTCCAATCACCTATGCCGTTCCCGCAACGATTGCGATTGGGGTCATCCTCTATTTCTTGGTCGAGCGGACACCGTTCAGGGTCAGGGCGAATACTGTCGGTGAAAGCCCCGAGACCGCTAGATACGCAGGAATAAGCATTCCCCGAGTCATGACCATCACCATGCTCGCAGCTGGAGCGCTCGCCGGACTTGCCGGCGCCACCTACCTGATGGGCTACCGATACGAGCTCGACATCGGCTCGTTCTCGACTAACTACGGTTTGGTCGCCATAATAGTTGCCCTCGTCGGAAGGAAGCATATGCTGGGGATAGGGATTTCCGCGTTCTTCTTCGCCTACATAGCATACGGCGCGGAGGCAATGGCGTTGGCTGTCAACGTGCCCACTTACGTCGTATTCGCCATGGAAGGCGTTATGATGATTGGGATACTAATGAGCTCTTATTTTGAGAGGAGGGGCGCAATCTGACTATCCCACTGTCTGACATCGCGACTGCGGTGCTGTCGACCACTCTCCAACTTTCACCGTTCTATCTGTTCGCCGGAATGGGGGAGATTGTATCGGAGAAATCCGGAGTGGCGAACATGGGCCTTGAGGGAATCATGCTCATGTCTCTTGTGATAACCTTCATTGTCGACTACGCAACAGGGAACCCCTGGGTTGCGCTGCTGGGGGCGATGGGGACTGCGGGTGTAATCGGCCTGGTTTTCGCGTTCTTCGCGTTACGGGTGCGCATGGACCAGATAGCCCTGGGGCTTGCGATCTATCTCTTTGGCCTGGGGTTCTCCTTCATAGTCTTCAACACCGCCTATCCCACAGGGCTCTTTCCCAACTACGTCGCCCTTCCCCCCATCTACTCAGCTTGGGGGACCGTTCCCTACCTCGGGACGATTTTCCTAAAGCTGGACATCATGGCCTATGTCTCCATAGCTCTAGTCGTCCTGACCGCCATATTCCTCAACCGAACCTCGTTGGGACTAAGGGTGCGAGCGGTCGGGGAGAATCCCAAAGCAGCTGACAACATGGGGGTCAACGTCAACAAGGTCAGATTGTTCGCAATCCTATTCGGCGCCGTGATGTTCGGTGTAGCGGGCTCTTACTTCGCGGGCAACTTCGTCCCCGGATTCCAGACCAACATAATAGCGGGGAGAGGCTTCATCGTGCTGGCCATGATATACTTCGCGAACTGGAAGCCTTATCCGACCATGTTCGCCGCTTTTTCGTTCAACCTGGTGTACGCACTTCAGAACGAGTACATCTCGATAGCGGGTTCTACCGTGGCATCGGTCTCCACCCTATTCAACATGCTCCCCTACGTTTTCCTCTTGGCCCTGATTCCTGTCTTTGGGAGAAAAGCTAGGGCACCCAAGTTCCTTCTGAAACCGTACCGTAAGGGATAGGCAGAGCTACGCTTTCGCGCCCGTAGTCATGAGCGTCGCGAGCTCGTTGATGTTCGCATTCTTTGCATCGACGATCTTCGTGACTCTCCCCTGATTCATCACTGCAATCCTGTCGCTCATGTCAAGTATTTCATCGAGGTCAGCGGATATCATGAGTATTGCCTTTCCTCCGGCCTTCTGCTTCATCAGGACGTTCCTGATGTATTCGGCCGACCCTACGTCCAGCCCCTTGGTGGGGTTGTTCGCAACGATGACCTTGGGCCCCCAGAAGAGCTCCCTCGCAAGGAGGAACTTCTGCCTGTTCCCTCCGCTGAGAGTCCTGAGAGGTGCGTCCTCGGAACTCGCCATGACGTTGTAGTCTCTGAGGAGGTCTTTCGTCTTGTTCCTGAGCTTCGACTCGTCTAGTAGCATCCCCCGCTTGAACTGCTCTGCGATGAAGGGCTGCAGGATCAGGTTCTCCTTCAGCGAGAAGTCGAACACGAAGCCCGTCTTGTGCTCTTCGCAGACGTGCGCGACGCCGGCTCTCCGGACCTCGTCCGGGCTCTTCCTCGTGACGTCGTTCCCTTCCAGCATGACCCCTCCGGACGTCGGCTTTCTCATCCCGGTTACCACCTCGTCCAGCTCGCGCTGGCCGTTCCCGGAAACTCCTGCTACCCCGAGTATCTCTCCCGCTTTCAGCTCTAGTGATACGTTCCTCAACGCCGGCGTTCCGAGGTCGTTCAGAGCCGATACATCCGTCAGCTGAAGGACCACCTGCCCCATCTGCACGTCCTGTTTCTGGACATTATACATCACCTCACGCCCTACTATGAGCATCGCGAGTTGATCAGGAGTCACCTCGCTTCTGAGCTTGGTTGCGACCACCTTCCCAAGCTTCATCACAGTAATCCTGTCCGCGATGGCCATCACCTCGTCGATGTGGTGGGTGACGAAGACTATGGACCTCCCTTCCGAGGCCATTTTCTTCAGGCTGACGAAAAGCTTCTCGGTCTCAATCTCTGTCAGGAAGCTCGTCGGTTCGTCGAACAGAAGTATGTCCGCCCCAATGAAAAGACACTTCAGAATCTCCACCCTCTGCCTCTCCCCAACCGAAATGTCTTCCACGAGGGCCTCTGGATCAACCTGGAGTCCGTAGGCTTCCTCCATGGCGAGCAACTTTGCTTTGATATCTCCCAGCTCCAGGATGAGTCTGCTCACTTTGAGGTCGGTCGTGAGGCTGAAGTTCTGCAGGACGCTCATGTTGGGAATAAGCATTAGGTCCTGGTGGACCATCCCTATACCGGCCTTCATCCCCTCCTTCGGGGATCCGATCTTGACCTCCTTCTCCTTCACAAAGACCTGTCCCCCGTCTGCCCTGTAGTAGCCGTACAGGACGTTGCAGAGGGTCGACTTCCCCGCGCCGTTCTCTCCCAGTAGGGCGTGGATCTCCCCCTTCCTCAGCTCGAAGTCGACGTTGTTGACAGCTATGAGGTCCCCGAACTTCTTTGTGAGGCCCCTGGTCCGGACAACGGGCCCTTCTGCTTGCATCTTCTCCAGGCTCATTTCATGGTGGTTCTGGACGGTATAAAGCGTTCTCCCTTACGATTCCCACATAACCCGGAGGCACTCCTTGACGGTACCCCCCCCTCCAGTACGGTCCGATAGAGCACCCCCCGCCAGGACCACCCCCAGGGTGGCGTCGATTCCGGACGTGTGCCCCCTGTGGGCGACCTCGAGTAGGTCGTCGAAGAACGCCCTCCCTTGGAGGACCCCGAGGATCAGTCTCTCGAAGGGCTCGTCTACATACCCCTTCGAAGTGTATGACAACAGGGCCGCGCTCTCTGGGACCGTCCTCCCTGCGAGTAGCCGTAGGGGGATGGAGATCTGCCGGGCCCCGGTGCATCTCGCGAAACAGTTGAACGTCGCAACGAACCCGCCCACGAAGTCGTCGCCGGCGGGAGTGAACCCTCCTCCCCTCCCAATCATCGGGAGGTACCGCATCGGCTCGTAGACGTACACCTCCCTCCCTTCTGCAAAGGGGACGAGGGTTTCCAACGCGAACGACCTCAACGCTTTATCGGAAGGGAGAGTCGGCCCCGAAGGGTACGCGTCGTACAATGATTTCAGCATCGCCGCTCCCTTGACAACGTCCCTCTCTTCGGGGAGGACGATCCTCCTTCTCCCCCTCAGACCGCTCCTGTGGACCTTTGCTTCGCTGGCGTCCACGGTCCAGGACTTGAACCCGACCCTCCCACCTCCAATAGAACACTCTTCCCCTGGCTCCAGTGGAGGCCGCCGGTCCTCCTGATACGGCATGTTGACCGCAAGCGGAGACTTCAGGTCCCCCCAGAGAAGTAGGATGTATTCTCCTCTCGTCCGGACGTAGGCCGACCTCTGGAATACCCTGGTGACCTCCCCTCTCCCACGTCTCGCGATGAACCTGGCCGCGAGCTCTCCCACCCCCGAGGCCCGTTGAATCATGCGCCGAACTTTTCTACGAACGCCGCAAAACCATCCTTGAAGACCTGCATGGGAAAACTCACTGTCCCCGCCCCCACCTGGCCGATGCCGGCCTTCCTGTGAGCGATTCCTGTGTTGATCATGGGCGTGACACCCGTCCTCAGGACCTTCCTAAGATCAATGCCCACGGGTGTCCCTTTGAAGTCGAGGAAGGGGATTAGGAAGTGCTTGTGCTGGGCCTGAGTTATCTCGTACATCCTCTCGGTAACGTCCAGCGCCCCCTGGACGCTCCCGCCCACCCAGGAGACAATGGCGGGAGCCGCCGCCATCGCGAAACCCCCGAAGCCCGCGGTCTCTGTGATTGAGCTGTCCCCCAGGTCGGGGTTCGCGTCTGCTTCTGTGAAGCCCGGAAACCAGAGGCCCTTCGGGACTGGAGCCGGGGCCGTGAACCATCGGTTTCCGAGGGAACTCACCCATATGCCTGCGTCGGTTCCATTGCGCGACATCACCGTCACCATCGTGCTGTACTTCACATTGTGGCCCGCGAGCGTCATGGCCTTTCCCGCTGCCATCCCCATGTTCAGCATTGTGAAGTTGTTCGCGTCGATGAACCTGCTCACCTCGGCCAGGGTCTTGGTGTCGAACCCCGTCCTGACCATGAACGGGGCAATCTGCTTCGCGAAGAGCGAAGTCGTCGCGACGTACCTGTTGTGGCAGTCATCCCCCATCGTCAGGGCCTGCGCTATCATCGGCTTGAGGGCGAGGCCCGCGCCTGCCCTGATCATCCCCTTCGCCGTCGCCTGCAGCACAGGGGCGACGGTCTCTGACATCCAGTGCAGTCTGTCCAGAACCTCCTTGCTGAAAGCGCCGTATCTCAGCACCTTTCCTATGCCCTCGTTCATGTTGGAGTAGGTCTTGTTGCCGAATTCCTTGTCCTCGAGCTCGAAGACAGGCATGCTGGGGGAGATTATGCCCGCCATGGGTCCTGCCGCGTTGTGGTGGTGGTCGCAGTCCAGCTTGATTTCCCCCTCTTCCGCGAACCGCGCCGCTTGTTTTTCTGACTCGGCCCAGCCTTCGTAGATCGCCGCGCCAATTATCGCACCTTTCATCGGGCCGCTGGCGTCCTTCCAGAGCAGGGGAGGGCCGGCATGCAAGAGTGTCTTCCCACGGAGGCCCATCTTCTTGGAGGCGGGGCCCATGTCGACCCATACCGGCTCCGAGTCCATCATCCTCCCGACCGCTTTCTGGTTTGCCTCTTCGACTGCTTCCTTCGAGACAGTCAACGGTAATTTCGTCCCGTCTGACATGTTAAAGGTTTGTGACATGGAAATGCTTAACACGAATGGCGTCTCCCTCGAGTTCCGTTGTCGGTAGTAAGCGTCGTCAAGCGCAACCTCTTTCGCGACTCCATTCAACTGATGCGTCTGTCTGAAGACGTGAAGAAACTCGACGGCGTCGATGAGGCGGTAGTCTCCATGGGAACCGACACAAACCGGAGGCTCCTGAAGGACCTCGGACTCCTCGGGACCGAGAGCAAGACCGCAGGGGACGGGGATCTCATCATCGCCGTCCGGGTCCTAGAAGGGTTCGACGTGGAGGGTGTGATGACGAGGGTAGAGCAGCTGGTGATGACCCCCCCTACTCCGTCTGGAGGGACGAGGACAAGGGTCTTCCACAGCGTGCGCTCCGCGCTCGAAGCCATCACCGGTACGAACCTCGCTGTCGTTTCCCTCCCTGGAAAGCTCGCGTTCGAACCTACCATGGAGCTTCTCCGGAGCGGTGTCAATGTCCACCTCTTCAGTGATCACGTCCCGGTGGACCAGGAGTTAGAGCTCAAGCGGTACGCGAGCTCGAAGGGGCTGCTTGTGATGGGCCCAGGGGCCGGAACAGCTCTGGTCAACGGGGTGGGGCTTGGATTCGCCAACTCGGTGAGAAGGGGGGACGTCGGAATCGTCGCTTCCGCGGGCACAGGAATCCAGGAGGTCTCCATAATGTTGGACAGGATAGGACTCGGCGTATCGGCCGCGCTTGGAGTAGGGGGGACGGACGTGAGCGAGCGGGTGGGCGGCTTGATGATGAAGGATTGTCTGCGACTCCTGGAGAATGACCGAAAGACCCGGATGATTATGATAGTCGCGAAAACTCCAAAGGCAAAGGTCATCCGCGAGGTGTTGGAGCGCGTAGAAAAGGGGACTTCCAAACCTGTGGTCGCCTGCTTCCTGGGGCTCGACCCTCCCAAAACACGTGACGGAAGGGTGATTTATGCTAAGACACTTCACTCCGCCGTCCACGCTGCGGCGCGCATCTCCGGAGGGGAGAGCGAGAAGCAGTTCGACTCCGGCATCTCGACCGGCTTCGAGCAGCTGTCAAAGGCCGCAGGTAGACTCAGGGAGGGTATTGGAGGGACGAGGAGGTTCGCGAGAGGCCTCTACAGCGGGGGCACCCTGGCGCACGAGACCCTCCTGATATTCAGGGAACTGATCGGAGAGGCCTACAGCAACACTCCTCTCTCGGACGAGTTTGGGCTCGCTGACCCAAACGTGAGCAGAGGGAACTCGGTGGTCGACCTGGGAGACGAGTCCTTCACCGCAGGAAGGGCGCACCCCATGATCGACCCAACCCTCAGGAAGCTCCGGATCGCCCAGGAGGCCAGTGACCCGAGCGTCGCCATCCTTCTGCTCGACGTCGTTCTCGGCTACGGCTCGTCCCCAGATCCGGGAGGGGCACTGGCGGGCGTTATCGAAGAAAATGTTCTGGGGTCGGGGAAGAAGGGACGGGGACCCGTTGCAATGGTCCACGTCTGCGGGACCGAGTCCGACCCACAGTCCCTTACTGTCCAGAGCAAGAAACTGTCAAGCTCAGGGGCACTCCTGTTCTCAAGCAACGCGCTCCTCTCGGCGGAGGCGGCTCTGGTGGTCGGAGGGAGCAGCGCTTCTGCGCGCCTCAAGCAGAAGTGGGGTGAGCTCTTTGGCTAAGAAGGCTGCTCCCCAGAACCTCCTGGGCTCGGAGCTCGTGGTGCTTAACCTGGGCCTGGACATTTTCAGGCAGGCACTCGAGAGTCAGAAAGTGAAGTGCGTCCAGGTCGACCTGACCCAGGCGCCCAAGCTAGACAAGAGACTGGCCGACGCCCTGGACAGGCTGCTGTAGGCGTCGGCCGCCGAGTCTCCTAGAATTCGATTTCGATTGAAGACGTGGGCTTCAACGGCTTGGTCGCGGCGAGCACACTCTTCGGGACGGGTCTGGTTCCGAGCCAGTTCTTCTCCTTGGCGAAGGGTTTCACGTACTGCTCCCACTGCTGTCTGTTGATGTAGAAGATGCGAGCGCCCCCGAGCTCGTGCTGCATCTCAGGCCAGGGTTTGGTGACGTGATTGAACCTGAAGCCAAGCCTGAACCCGAAGGGGCTCTCGAAGGTCGCCCACCATTCGTTCACGCCCACGACGTCGAAAGCGTGCTCCATCTTCGATATGTACAGCAGGACCCCGACCCTCTCGGCCCTTTTGAGAACCAGCGTGTGCAGACTGACTGCCACGTTCTTGTCCCAGAATCTGTGGTCCACGACTCCTACGAGCTCTCCGTCTTTCCTCGTCGCCACTATCACGTATGTGTCCTTGAGCCTGTTCTGCTGCCAGGCGAGGATTTCCGCGTACGTCCTTGTGCCGACCAGGTGGTAGAAGTCCTTGTCGTACTTGTTGTCGATCAGTGGCTTCAGTGATCGCAGGATGGCCGGGGCCTCACTCTTCACCGCTGGTCGGATGACGAGCTGCTCTCCACTCTTCGTCGTGTATGTCTTCGGCACGAACGGCTTCTGGAAAGCAGGGTCGTCGGGGATGCCCCCCAGGTACCCCTCTATCTCTTCAACCGAGAAGTTGAAGGAGTCGAACGAAATCGGAACGGTTGGCTTTACCATAGAATTCAGGCCGTCGGCGCGGTTTTAATCATTATCCCGAAACTTGTGAGCTCGCTATCGGTGTGCCCGGGCGAGGCTTTCCTTCGGCTGCCGGCGTGCCCTGGTCGCCGAGACCTCTGCTACCGCCTCTCGTATCTGGTTGTAGGTCCCGCATCGGCAGACCAGGCCGCTGGTGGCCTCCACTAGGTCGGCGTCGGACGGGTGGGGATTCGACATCAGCAGCTCGTGGGTGGCAAGCACCCAGGCGGGCGTGCAGAAACCGCACTGTGCGGCCCCATGGCTCACAAAGGCACTCTGGATCGGCGCAAGCCCCCCGTCGTCCGCAATCCCTTCGACTGTTTTCACCTCGCGGCCGTCCGCCTCCACGGCCAGCACGAGGCAGGACTTCACTAATTGGCCGTCCAGCAGGACGGTGCATAGGCCGCACTCTCCCCTCCAGCAGGCGGCTTTTACGCTCCTCACTTCGAGCTTCTCCCTCAGGAAGTCAAGGAGGAGCTCGTTGTCCTTTATCATCCTCTTCCTTGCCCTCCCGTTCACAGTTACCGAAATCTCCCTCACTGGCTCATCATCCTCCTCAGTACCTTCGTGGTGATTACCTTGAGCAGGTGCTTCCTGTATGCTGCTGTCGCGAGCACATCATCGACGCACTCCACCTTCTCCGATGCGAGGTCCGCTGCCTTCCTCACGCTCCCGGGCGTGATGCCGTCTCTGATCGCTTCTTCCACCTCCACAGAGCGGAAGGGGGTCGAGTTGACGGAGCCGTAGACCACCCTCGCAAGCCTGTTCTTCTCCCCATTCGACACCATCACGGCCACGCTTGCAAGCGAGAACTCTGAGCCTCCAGTGAACTTCTCGAACGCGCTATGTGCACCCTTCGCCTGAGGGATGTCGACAGCCGTTACCATCTCTGAAGGTCCCAGGTCTATGTCCACGGGCCCCCGGATGAAGCCGCTGACGGGGACTTTCCTCCTGCCGTCAGGCCCCGCGACGGCTACGGTGGCGTCAAGAGCGATCAGCGCGGGCGGACTGTCCACCCATGGTATTGCTTCGCAGAGGTTCCCCACAAGGGTCGCCCTCCGCCTTATCATGGGGTCGGCCACCCTGGCAAGGGCCTCGTGGAGGACCGTGTAGTCCCTCTTGAGCACCCCCCCTTCAAGGAGCTCAGAGAGCGTCACGGCTGAGCCGATGCTTAGCCCCTTCCCAGGTGCGTTGTCGAGCATCTTCAACTCCTTCACCTCCTTCACGTCTATGACGTGGGCGGGGGACATGAGCCGCTCTTTCATGAAAGCAATGAGCCCCACCCCACCCCCCATCAATTTGGCCTCATCTCCGTACTGCTTGAGCAGTGCGAGCGCTTCGTCGAGGCTGGTCGGCCTGTGGTATTCGAAATCGGGGAGAGTCGTGTAGGGGGAGCCGAAGCTCATGGCCTTAGCTTCACCTCGGTCTCGATTCTCCCGTAGCTTTCCATGGCCCTCGCGAGCAGCTCCGGCCTCTGTTCCGAGATTGCCTTCCAAACCTCCTCCGGACACATTGGGAGGCTGTTCAGCTTGACACCAATGCTCCGGAATATGGCGTTTGAAATGGCCGAAGCCACCGATATCATGCTCAGCTCCCCTATTCCCCTCGCGCCCAGCGGCCCGTCGAACTGCGGCGTCTCGACGAACCTTGCGACTATCTCCCTCGGGATGTCCTTCATCCTCGCCAGGTAGTAGCTCGTGAAGTTCGGGTTTGTGACCCACCCCTGCTCATCGAACTTTATCTTCTCGAACAGGGCTATGCTCATGCCCATCACGAAACCCCCGTCGAGCTGCATCTTCAGCAGCAATGGATTGATCGCCCTTCCGACGTCGAATACCTGGACCGCCTTGGACACCTCGATGGCTCCCGTCACAAGGTCCAATTCTATCTCGACCGCTGTCCCGCCGAACGTGTGAAAGATGGTGGGCACTCCCTGACCCGTCTGGGGGTCGAGGAAGCTGTTCAGGCTCGATGTGTAGTGCCCTCTCCCTATCACAGGGCCTCCGATGGTGTTCCCGTTTGGATAGACGTACCCGAAGATGAGGTCCTTTAACGGGAGTGCGACCCAAGGTCTCCCCTTCGCCCTTACTCCCCCTTCGGTCAGCTCGAGTTCAGAGGTGGGGAGCCTGAGCACCTGGCCGGCGAGGTCCAGGATCTGGGCCTTCGCGTCCTCGCAGGCCCTAATGGTGGCCACGCCGTCAGTGAAGAGCCCCCTGCTCCCCACCGTCTGCCAGGTGTAAGCGGACTTGCCCGTGTCCCTGATGGGGTCCACCCTGACCTTCTCGACGGAGATGCCGAACTGGTCTGCGACGATCTGCGAAAGCGCGGTGGCCGTCCCCTGGCCGAAGTTCCCCGTGGCTACCACGAGGTCGATGGTGGTATCCTCGTTGAACTTCACAATAGCGGAAGAGGAGGCGTTGGGTGGCTGCGACGGGCCCTTGACACAGAGCGCGAAGCCCCTCGCCCTCACCTTCCAGGGCTCCGACGCCGGCGGAATCTTTCCTTCCCAGTCAATGGTCTCGGTCAAGGTCTGCAGAACCTTCCTCGGATCCCCCGCGTCCTCCCTGACCCTCTCGCCGGTGGCGGTGTGGGATTCCCCCGGCCTGAGCAGGTTGATCCTCCTAAGCTTCGCCGAGTCCATCCCCAGCTTCTTCGCCGCCCTTTCGAAAACCTGTTCCAGCACCCAGTTACTCTCAGAGTAACCGAAGCCCCTCATAGCGGTGGTTGGGATCTTGTTCGTGTACACCGCGAGCGACTCGCAGTAGACGTTCGGGATCTCGTAGACCCCTTCAGCCGAGTATCCCATGGCTCTGGATACGTTCACCGTGTAGTCTGCGTAGGCGCCTGCATCCAAAACGAACCTCACCTTATAGGCCAGACACTTGCCTTCCTTGGTGAACCCCGCCTTGACGTTCGCCACCACCCCCTCCCTCGACGCGCCGGACGCGAAGTTCTCTTTCCTCGAGAGCACGAGTTTAACGGGCCTGCACCCTACTGCCTTTGACGCGAGGGCGATTAGCGCCTCCCAACCCAGTCCTGCCTTTCCCCCGAACCCACCCCCTACGAAAGGCACCTTTACCGTGACCTTGTTGTACGGAACGTTCAGCGCCTCCGATACTATCTGCCTGACCACAAACGGGGACTGGCAGCTCGTCCAGATTTCATAGGTCCCATCCCTGAACGCCTGGGCGACAGTGCACTGGGTCTCCATGTAAGCGTGGCTCACGTGAGATACTTTCAGTTCCTCCTCGACGAACTCCTCAGACTCCTCGAATCCCTTCTCCGTGTCTCCGTGGATGAGTCTGAACCTGTTGGCGATGTTGGTGCCCGGCACTGGATAGAAGACGGGAGCGTGCTTGTACTCCTCCATGTGTTCGTGCAATAAGGGCGCGTCGGGGCCCAGCGCCTGAACCGGGTCGAATACCGCGGGCAGGTTCTCGTACTCCACATCAACGAGCTCCGATGCCCTCTCTGCTCCCTCCAACGTCTCCGCGACAACGAGCGCGACCGGATGACCCGCCCACCTCACCTTCTCGACCGCCAGCAGATCCCTGTCGCCCGCGTACATCCCAACCCTGAATGGCATGTCTCGGCCCGTGAGGACGACTGCGACTCCAGGCACCTCCTTTGCCCTGTTGACGTTGATGCTGACTATCTTCGCGTGGGGGACGGTGCTTGTAACAAGCTTCGCGTGCAGGGTTCCGGGGAGGTCCCAATCGAACGTGTAAAGTGCCGTCCCAGTGACCTTCCTGACGGTGTCCTCAGGTGGAACGGGCCTTCCTACGAAGGTGTCGCCTGTCAAGAACCGGGAGAACCCCTCAAAAATATAAAAGGATTTTCCCGTCTCATGGGTCTCGCGTTCGGCTCAACTCCCAGTTCCTGCGCGGCTCGGCGCGACGGACGGCGACCCATGTTCGATCAGATGCTCGGAGTTGGCGCGAATCGCCTTCGTCCCAGGGCTGAGCCTGACGCTGGCCGAAGGCACGGCGTCCCTGGGCACGCTTGCGGGCTAATCAATCGGTTAAATCCCGGGCATTGGCGCCGGGAGCCCGTGGCGAAGAAGACAATTCACCACGTCGACTTCGAGACCCTGGTGAGAATCAACGCTGCAGTGGTCGCTCTGACAAAGGAGAACCACGAATACTCGTCTGCCGACGGCCGGAAACTCCGGAGTCTCGTCAGGGAGGTCGAGCAGAGGGCAGACAATGAGGAATTCGAGGATGCCGTCGCGGAAAAGGCGGCGCTGCTCGTATATGACATCGCCCGGGGGCAGTACTTCCACGCCGGGAACAAGAGGACTGCTCTGGTGGCCGGCCTTGCGTTCCTGACCAAGAACGGGCACACCGTCGACATCGAGGATGCTGATTTTGTTTCCACCGTGGACAAGGCCGGCATAGCCGCAGCGGACCTCGACGACGTCTACGCAGTGCTCAGGGGTATGATATCGAAGGGGAAGACAGAGCGGAGGCGTTGGGATGTCGTGGTCAAGGGGGCTGTGAAGAAGCATCAGGAGTTTCTGACGAAGCTCGCCTCCTAGCTCTAATGATTCTCAGCGGTAAGAAACGTCTCATCCTTTTATCTCCATTAGGAGTTGGCCGAATAATCGACCTAAATTGCGCGTCCCTGAGACGGAGGTCGATTCACTGCATGGAGGGTTTGAAAGCAGTGAAACGGCGGGGCCCTTTCCATCTCACGGTTGGCGTGAAAGGCTCCGAGAGACGATAGCCGACAATAGGCACTCCGTCAATCTTGTTGGGGTAGGTAACGAGTTCAAAACGGACGACGCAGTGGGTCTGGAGATCATCACTTCCATCTGGTCGAGGCTCGGCACGTCCCCGGCGCCAGGTGTCAAGATTCACGCATGTACCCCGATGCCGGAAAGACTGCTCTCGAAGCTGGCCTCCAGAGAAGGGCGGACAGTTGTCTTTGATGCGGTCGAGGCCTTGGAGAAACCAGGTGAAGTCGTCTTCCGCT
>Ga0187784_10000537_pt1 | contig 27904 bp, 28 predicted proteins | sample 1015_SJ02_MP15_2_FD_132964 | JGI IMG/M metagenome (GOLD analysis project Ga0187784, IMG submission 132964) | Tropical peat soil microbial communities from peatlands in Department of Meta, Colombia - 1015_SJ02_MP15_20_MG | ecosystem: Environmental > Terrestrial > Soil > Wetlands > Peat | place... | reverse complement strand
TATACTCAAGGTTCTGAATGAGTTGAGCGTGCCGCGGGAAGCGGCGATTTTGGTCGGGGACGGTGTCATGGATGTCATGGCAGCCAAAGCAGCAGGAATTCGCTCGGTGGCGGTTGCCACTGGGCCCTTCCCATTGGCGCGCCTATTGAAAGCGGAACCCGACTACATTTTGGGTTCGGTGAATGACTTGCCATCCCTAGTTGAAAAACTCCGCAACTAGAGAAGCTCTGGACTAAAGAACTCTCTCTAGGATTACGGTCTCTGCTCTTGCATCTTATGAGAGAGACGTATGAGGCCATCTAACTCGACTAGTGTCGCTTGCCTAACTCCATCTTTAGCCAGCCGTTAGCCAATTCTTAAGAATCGCCGTGCCTCAGCGATACCATGCTTTTCATGGTGATCGAGAGATTCAAGAACGACGACGTCCGCGCAGTATACGATCGAGTCCGAGAAAGGGGACGAATGCTTCCAGACGGTTTGAGGTACGTGGACAGTTGGGTAGAAGCGAATCTCCGACGCTGCTTCCAGTTAATGGAGTGTGAAGATGCGCGGGTCTTTCAGGAATGGGTGAGTCGCTGGAACGATCTTGTGGAGTTCGAAATCGTTCCCATCGTGCCATCCAAACAAACGGCGGAGACAATCAACCTTCCCCCAGCCGATCGACTTCAGGGTAAGTAGCCCGCCAAGAAAGATAGCTCTGAAACAACTGCAGTTACCGCAACTTCCACGTTAGATCAAGCATCACATTTATCGCTGGCGGAGTCGAGTCATATTAGCTCGTCCGAAATGCGGATCCCCAACTGTACGATATGTGGCCGACCGATGTCCTTCGACGAAAGAAAGCAGCAGTGGTCCTGCTCTATCGATAACGTAAATCTAACATACGATCAGTCCGCCAACTCCCCAAACAATCCCAAGCGAAATTGGAGGCGTATACTTGCAACCGCGCTGCTTTGTGCCATTCCTAACGCCAATCCATTCTTTTTCTTATCCGCCTACGACCGACGACGCCTACGTAAACCAAAATGCCCAAGCTGCAAAAGCTCTGCCGCAGAAGTCGTCAATAGAACTCTACGCTTGAGGAACAAAAACTTCGAAACCATTCTGGAATGCCGCTGCCAGATTTGTGGAGCCAAATGGAAGAAAACAGAGTCAGGCACGCCTTCCTTGCGATGTGACGACGCTCGTTTTTCGTCATAGCGGGTTCGACAAGAAAAGCAGTGCGTTTGAGACAACCGTGAACAATGGAGCTATGAAGACCCTGGCCGAAATCATAACTTACCGGACTTACCCAAGGAAACCTTGGGCAGTGAAAACGGCCCGTAATCCACTTTTTGGAAAGCCCGTTGCTTTCGTCCGGATCCAGTCAAGCTCCTTTCGCGGCCCCATAATCTCTTCTCGATGTCGGCGATCTGTCTATTCACTCTGTCCAACATTCGCTCTGGTCCGGTGGCTTTCTCAAAATCTTCACTTGAAATGACACCGTCTCGAAATCGGCCGAATCTATGTTTGAGGAGCCGATTAACCTTGACTTCCAAATCTCTCCTTCTTTTCCATAACTGGTTCGATCGTTTCCTCGTAGATGAGAGACGCAACTCACTTCACTCCTAACGTCCTCTTGCGAGGATCAACTTGCCCGAAGAACGTGAATGCACTTTCGCGCCCTCGCGGATTTCATAAGCCAGGGCAACTAGTTCCTCTTCGGTCATCTCGATTCCGTTCGGCCGCAACGTTAGCCTGTCGACCTCAACTATGCGGGAGATATCGACTACGGACAGCATTGTTTACCACACGCCCGCCTGACTGTTTGGTAAATGTTTTGGATTTCCTTAATGTTACCAAAGCCTCGAAACCTGGGTAGCATAACACTATAGAGGAATTCCGTGCTCGAATTGGAGAGGATGTTGCAGCGATGAGAATGAGATTTCTGATAGGAGCTATTCTTCTAGGATCGCTGGGCGCTCTCTTGCTGAAGGAGTTCGTAGCGGAACAGAATTTCGCGCAAGAAGCGGTTGCCTGAAAATCAAATTCTGCGCGCGGCCGGAGCCGAAGTTCTACACGGATGTACTAGGCATGGTCATCGCAGAACCTCTTCAAAGGACGGTACCGACCAAAGGCAGCGTGGTTACGCTAAAGAGCCCAGACTCGGAGCAAATTCTAGAACTCAACTATTACGAACAAGACAGCCCATTCAACTCAACATACGTCAACGGCGAAGATTTAGACCACATCGCCTTCTCATAAGAGGCACGGTCATTGAGCAGAGGAAGGAAGGCGCATTGAACCATATCGATCGGTTAGCCAGGAAGTACTTGGGCAAAGACTACCCATGGAATGACAGAAACAGAATCATCCTTAGAATCAAACCAGAGTATGTCAAGATCATCTCGGACTGAACCCTTCGTGTAATAGTTTTGTGTGGATAGAGAGCTGCGCCCCCCCCCAATAGACGATCGAATGCGGTTCTTTCCACGATCTGAGTCCACCTCAGATCTTCAGATCTTCTCTCCGCAATGAACCCCATATACCCGTCTCTGGACGTGTGGTTGGTCAAGACCCGCGGGGCAACTCAAGCCTGTTCTGGCCGTGGCATAGGCCCCTGAAAGATTTCGAACAAGCGGTGAGGGTTTTCGGAATCAGCCGACCTGGCTCGGTCTAAGAGTTTCATTCCTCCTGCATTTACGTCACCACACCTCACGTTTGACAAGTATAGGGCCGCCTATTCCTCACGCCATACAAAATCTTAACCGAAACATCAAGCTCAATCTTACTTTGTTGCGGGCGTTGGGCCTTGCGTTCACAAACAATTGGCGCTGGCTTATTTCTTCTACTGCTTGGTGGGTTAGTCTTTGTCTTGTCTGTAGTTTATGTTCCTCAGACGCACGCAGTCCAAGTCACACAGACATCTTATCTTGCGGGCGATGAATCGATTCCCACTGAATATTCAGTTCCGTCAGAAAGCTACCATTGTCTCTATGCTCAACTGGAAGAGGGTACGACATTGAACATTTTGCTGTCCACGCTTTTCCCTCTTGATTTCTATATCATGGACCTAGGCAACTTTTCAGCATACAGTTCTGATATGCAATCGACCACCGTTCTTACCGCCTACAACATCCATCTATACCAAACATCTTGGACGGTTCCTTACTCCGACACATGGTACTTTGTCTTCGCTGACCGGGTTCCTCAGTCTGATCCCATTTATGTTGCTGCTACTATAAGCGAAACTTACTTAACAACTCAGGAAGTCATCGTGAACGCACCGCTGCTATCGTCGGACTTCGTAATTCCAGCAGCAACACTCTGTTTTCTTGCCATTGGGATACTGGGTGTCGGAGTTCAACAGGATGTCGAGAAATCAAAACACTAGCAAGTTGACGCACTTGCACTTGAGTGCATTTCGGTCTAACGTTCGTTCAAGTGTGCGCACCATCCATAACACACACACGAAGACGACGCCTGCGTTAGAAGAGAGTGCTGTCTGAAGGCACATAGCACTGCATATTGGCAAACATGGCTTCGCTTGTTGACATGAAAGTTTCGACGTATGTAATTCGGAATCCGTAATCCAACAAGACAGGAAGGCTTGGGTGAACGCTAGGCACACCGATCCTTAGCAACGAGGAATGTGGTTTAGCCCAGCGCACTGCCTCGAGCACGCAAAGAAGAGCATCCCTACGGGTTAAGGCACCTACCGGTCCAATGTTAACAGCCTCGGGGTTGTACACAAAGTCATTGTTGCGGGTTTGAACGTACCCATATCCAATCCGTCGTCCTTTGCGGCGAAACCACAAAGGAACAGCCTGCGTCTTACCAAGCCAGTACTTATGATCTATGAGACGGCTGCGTCCGGAAGTCTTCGCATCCCAACGCACAAGCTCAGAGTCCAAGTCATGTTGTTCCTTTGTCTCAACATCTTTACTCGGCGATTGCCTGACTTCGCTGCTCTTACCAATTAACAGATAGTTTTGCCATAAAGGGCGCATTCCTGCGCGGATGTAAAGCGCGAGAGCTCTCGGATCCCGAGAACTCAACGTGCAACAGATGTACGCGTCCTTCGGCATCACGTAAGAAAGTAGGACCCTCCCAAGGCCAGACGATTGCTGGTCCCGTCGAACGAATAATTCGGACACATATGAAATCGGCCCACGCCTTATGAAAGCGGCAAATCCTACAACTTCGGCATGGGTTTCAGCGACATACATCTCTCCGGTCTCAAGCTCATGCTGATAAACCGATGGTATACCGTTCCTCCTTGGCGGATTCGGATCATCATGGGTTTCCATGTCATACCATAAATCATAGATTTGCGCGAAGTCAGATGGCTCAGCGCGGCGGATTATGCAGCGATTCATCGAGACTTCTTGACCTTCCAGCTGGGGACCCCGCGCGCACCCGCCAAGTACCCCTTTCTCATCGCATCACTAAAGCTACGACCGGATTGACGGTTCAATTTCGATCGCGTATCTTCGTAGCTCTATTTGGAGTTACCAGGAATAGGAAGGGTAGGAGAAGAATTGCAATCCCACTGCTGATGAGCCACGTGGCTGTGTATCCTACTGCCAGCACCAAAGTGCCGAATATAGCCTCGTATGCTCCTGTGGCAAGGAACGTGAACGTGCCAATAACTCCAACTCCAAGAGTAACCCCCTCTCCCTCGCTTTCGCGAAGGTAGGACGGCATGAGGTACATTATCGCGTAACCGATTCCCGCTAGGAGACCCTCGATCGCGAAGAGAATCCACAGAGTCGCGGGCGTAAGGAACGGAAGCGTTAGGAAAAGGCAGCTAAACGCAAGAGAAGCGAAGAAAAGAATCACTCTGCGATCCTGGCCTCGCTCAGCCAACCATCCTCCTATCAACGCCCCGGGCATAGTAAATGCGATCGCAAGCCCCGTGATGATTCCAGCACTTGAAAGGTTCCAAAGTGGATGTGCATCGTGGAAGTACTGCGCAAGGAAAGTGATCACCACATAGCTAAGCTCTACGAAGCCAGCCATTCCTATCGCGAGCCCCCAGATAGCCCGCGAGCGTACTATGCGGAGCCCCACCGATTTCCCTGAAGGCTTGCCCGGGGACTGCACAGAAAAGTTACGAAGCACGATCAGAGCAAACACCGCGAATATCAACAACAGAATTCCGCACATGCCAATAGCAACCGGCCAGCCGTAGGCGAGTGCCAACGTGATGCCTAAAGGTAGTCCGATCGTTCCCCCTATGCCATTTGAGCATCCCCATAAAATGCCAACCAGTGGTCCGCGCTTACCCTCCGAATAGCATGAAGATAGAAGACTGAGAGAGGTACCGAGGACGATCGCCTCACCACTGCCACCGCCAAAAACTCCGAGCTGAACAGTCACCACATTCCGCGAGAGGGCGACCGCCACGTAGGAAAGTCCACAGAGAAATACCCCTACAAGGTATGTTGAGCGAGATCCAAGTCTAAGCGCCAGAATCCCTGAAGGAACTTGAAGAACCGCGAGCCCCGCGACTTGCGCCGCGAGAATCAACGCAAGTTCTTCTATTCCCACGTTTAGGCTTGATCCGATCACGGGAAGCATAGATGCAACCATGAAGGTTGGCAAGTAGCTCAGAATTCCAGTAATAATCAAGATGGACGTCACAAGCATCCGGTTTGGCCTGTGAGCCTGTCCCATATTCACTCGTTGACTAGTAATGATAAAAAAGGATTTGGAAGCCGAAGCAGTATCAAATGGGTTAGATTAGTGCTTCATCCCTTGTCTGATAGTCTTAACGAGTCGTCCGCTTTAACAATGTGTGCGCATCAGTAGATACACACTTTCAACGACAAACGACCATGATCCGGTCTTCAATTGGCTGATCGTTTTCACATCTAAGGCGGGTGTGTACACGTACGAAATCCACAAATCTGCAACCACAACCATATTCTAGCGAGCTCTGTTGCCTCGTATACCACTAATCGAAGAGCTAACGACTAAACCAGTTCCGCCCGGTTCCAATCTTATGATACAGTACGATGCCGGTTCGTATTGGTCCAATGCTTCCGTGACGTTGGCCGCTGGGTGGCTCAGAACAGGGGACGATGCCTCTACCTTGATGCGTCTCAACCTCCCAACAATCTCCGCGCTCAACTCGCGACGCTGGGATTGGATGTAGAAGGCCTCGAAAAGCAAGATAGACTCATCATCGCAGACATCTACACGACCACATTGGGTCAAACAGCTAAAGACAGACTGGCATTCGCTACAATGAAAGCTGCCGCCCTAAGCTTAATGTTATAATTAATACAAATAACCAGTAACCCCCGCGAATGCGGCCACGAGCTTCTATGAAAACCAAATGCAGGAGAAGAAAGAGCATGCAAAGCAACTCCTGAAGAAACACATGAAGATACTTGGTTTTAGACGGGGAAAGAAAATGCCGGTACTGAGACCCTACGAGGCTGATTCATCTCTGTAAATTACAAGAATGAGAAATTCGAGAAAATGTCTGTAAATCGCAAGGGGTCCGCGCAGGAGCGGACTGAAAGAAGAGAACGGGAACGACCAGCGTCGGCGTATCGAAATTTGATTAAACCGTGGTCTGACGCGTGCGGCTTTCTGGAATTCGTGTTGGATGAACCGACGGGAAACTTGCAAGCCCGATATCTCACTCTTTCGTCGGAAGACCGACAGGCGCTAAAGGCAAAGGCTAAGTTTCTCCGTGAAGTGTTGGACCGCTTCGAGTTGGTTCTGAGTTAATAGGTTATGAGTAACCGGCAGAGTGCCCTTTCGCTTCCGTATCAGCCCTTAGTTCGACGAATAGCTTTCAGGGCTGGGACCGCCTTTCAATATCGGACCGCGAAGAAGTTTCTGATTTCACAGCAGTTGATTTCGTGGCCGACTCAGTGGCCCGCATACAAAGCCTTCGTTCGAGATTGTACCTCGCGATTCAGACAGGCGGACCGGACTTCGGAAAGAGTCGGGCTGAAGAAATGATTTCAACTATGACTCGCTGGGGGTTTTCACCGAACGTTCGTCCTCGACGCAATCGTCGTGACGGGTTGGGACAATATTCGCTTCCTCACAGGTTCGGAACCCATCATTCTATCGGATTGGTACGTTAACACCGGAGCAGCAATTTTCCCTCTCAACGGAGAATCTGCTATAGTCGGCGGCGCCTATTCCGACGGCTCCACCTGGAACCCTGCCTCAAGCATCCGATGGAAAGAAAACATCACCCCATTAACGGATGGCGTAGAGACACTCAACCAACTGCACCCGGTCGCCTACAACTACAAGAAAACTCCAGGCAAGAGAACGATGGGCTTCATAGCCGAAGAAATCGGCAAAGTTCTCCCAACCGTCGTTGATTGGGATGCGAAGGAGGTGGGGTTTGCGGAGGGCTATGACCACCTAGCCATACTAGCCCTTGCCGTAGAGGCAGTGAAAGAACAGCAGAGGGAAATAGAACAACTCAGAACTGAAAACAAGAGTTTACAAGAAAGAATCGAGGCCCTCGAACGAAAGCTAGCAACCGAATGGCACAAACTAGGTGGCGGTTCTTTACACGCACCTTACGTCCACCGTTGGTGACAAGGACTTTACCATTCAAAATGCGAAGCGAGAAACAGCAAATTCTTAGAACACCAACGCTCAGGAGCGTAAGCGTTAAAATATGAGGCCCACCGAAATGGCGGGCTCGATGTAGTTTTGCCTGACCAAAATCAAGACGCTAACCCAGAAGCTACCACGCCAGAAGCGGGAAAGCAAGTTCCTGAGCGTAGGAGGCTGCTCCGTAACATCGTAGTCGTAGGCGCAATGGGTGCCCTCGGTGGGTTGCTGCTTGGCGAGAAGCTACCGAACGTGGCTGCAGCCAATAGCGGCCATGTTTTCAGCGGAACCTGTAACACTGCATGCGCATGTAGTTCAACTTGCACGGTGATTGCCGGAGGGCACACGAACACAGCCAGCAAGAACTACTCTTTCGTAGGGGGAGGCGATCACAACGCAGCATGCGGAGTCACTTCGACGGTTGGTGGAGGCAGGTGCAACACGGCCAAAGGCAAAGCCTCGACCGTCGCTGGAGGCGGGACAGCCTGTGCGGGCGGCTGCTATTCGTCCATTGGCGGAGGCTGCAGCAACCACGCCACCGGGAACTTCTCAACGGTTGCCGGAGGTGGCGGCAACGCGGCCAGCGGCACCGACTCGACGGTTGGTGGAGGCTTCGTCGACACGGCCAGCGGCACCGGCTCGACGGTTGGTGGAGGCAGCTGCAACACGGCCAGCGGGACTTGGGCTACTGTTCCGGGGGGCGCCGCCAATTATGCTGCGGGTGATTACAGTTTCGCTGCTGGCCGTCGGGCCAAGGTAGGGACGGGGTGTCCCCCAACGGCGGGGACGCATTGTGGGACGTTTCTCTTCGCTGATTCGACTAACGTTAATTTTCGGTCGGCCGCCTCGAACGAGTTTGCGGTGCGTGCGAAGGGCGGGTTCCGGTTTGTTACGGCGGTTAATTCGTGTGGTAATCCTACTCAGACTACTGCTATCTCTTCGTCAGGTTTCTTGGGTGTTGGGACGACGACGCCTGAGGCTCCGTTGACGGTGGTTAGCTGTACGAGCATTACGGCTGCGCTTATCGGTTCAAGCCAAGGAAATTTGATATTCGCCAAGTCTGGTACGAACGGTTTCTCAATGTACAGCAACGCCGCTAACTACCTTGGCTTTTACAGCAACGACTCTGGCATCCAACCCTTGACCATGAACGGGTCCGGTGTCGCTGTCGGTAACGCTTACAAGTCCACCGCTCCACCCACGAACGGTGCCATTATTGAGGGGAGCGTGGGCATTGGGACTTCGGCGCCGACGCAGACGTTGTCGGTGCAGGGTACGGCGGGTAAGTCCTGTGGCGGCTCAACGTGGGCCACGTTCTCAGACCGAAGATGGAAATGTCCAGATTCCATTCAACCGTTTGCGGAGGGTTTAGCTTGGGTGCGCAGCCTCCCGCAGCCTATGCGGTTCCGATATGCGGAGGGTAACGGGATTGGCGCTGACCCTGGGAAGGAGCATGTGAACTTCGTCGCCCAATGCCTCCTCGACGGGGTGCATCAGGGATTGGTGAACAAGATTCAGGCCAAGGTTAAGACGAATGACAAGGAGCCTACGACCACTTATGCGGTGAATGTGAATGATATGCAGTTCGCCATGCTCAACGCCATCAAAGAACTAGCAGAACAAAACGCCGCGCTAAAAGAACAACTAGCGGAACAGAAGACAGCACTACGAGAAGAATTGAACGAGAAACTCACTGAGCAGGACACTGGCCTACGAGAAGAGAACAAGGCCCTGCGAAATGAGCTCGCGGAGCAGAACGCTAACCTACAAGACAGGATTAGGACTCTCGAACAGAAGCTGGCAAGTCAAGCTAAGCATTAGGTTTCAACCGCCGATTTACGATGACCCATTAACCGAGCAAACAGCTTCAAGGTCTTAGCATTTTTAGAGTTTCAGCCGTGAAGGACCCTGTACCGTTGCATGTCCGTTTCATCATTTCTGTAGGTCGAGTTTTGAACGTACGGGTCCGTATATTTTGAAGGGCCTATCGGCTCGTGTGTTCTTGCGCAGGTAATGCAAGGTGCTCTTTCCGACTCCTCGCATTCTAGCTTCCTTTTGACTCAAGCCTAGAATAGCTTCTCTTACCGCTCGTGCACATCATGTAGTTGTAGGCGTCCTCTGTTATTGTTCCAAAGGCGATGCTATAGAAGGGAAAAAATGATATCGTAAGGTAGATTGCCGGATATCGCAGCAATAGGAATATGGAGCCAAAGCAGAGTAGGCCCAACTTCACTTCCGAAATTCCTCTTGCTCTTACAAACATGTAGACGGTCGCCAACCAGGATGCGACGAGTACGTAGTCGTACCCATTCCAGCCGAAGTAGTCCCTGCGAAAGTATACAACTCCGACGGCTGAGTACATGGTTATCTGCCAACCGTAGGTGCCAAGAATAGAGCGGCCGGCATTATGGCCAATCAAGTCTAGAAAGAGCTTCGGCTGCAAAGCCAGGCCGTAGATCGGCCAGACCGCACCCAAGCAAAATGCTATGATTATCGCCTCCAGGTGAGTTCCCCACTTACCTCGTTTCCCTCGGCGAACGTCGTAGATCGTGAATAGAATCAGGTAGAGAATACTTGCAACTCCGATCTCCTTCGAGAGTGTTGCCAGCCCTGCTGTCACACCCGCCAAAGGGAGCAAGCGACTGTTCTTGACTCGGCGATACAGATAGGTCAGTGCTATGGTTGACATCAGGAACATCGACACACCAGGGTCCAGGAAAGCCATTGAGAGGAGTTGATGATATTGCTGATAGAAAACGAACGAGAGGGCTGTAGCGGTCGCTAAGACGAATCTCTTGCGGAGCATGATGAACATGACTAGGTTAGTGATTGTGCAAAATGTTATGGGTAGGAACCTAGGTGTGAGGCCCGCTGCTAGCACAAGCGCCATCATCAACCCCATTAACGGAGGGTGGTCTAGCCCTCTCTTCGCAACCAGCCCGAACTGTCCGTACGGGCAACCAAACGGAGAACCCGCCTCCAGGTGCCCGTGCAGTATGGCGTAACCGAGACACTCCTGCCATATCTCATCAGTGTACAGGGAACCGCCCGCGAATCGTGCATAGGCTACCGAGCCGCTAGATACGATGAGGAGAACTACCAACAAGTCACGCGTCCGAAACATAACTCGTTCAACACCTAGCGGAGACGTGTTCAAGTTGCTTAAGGCTTCTTCACAAGCGTTTTTCATAAGCTCGCAATCGTCTCACGGGTACATTGGAGAAAAGGGGGCACCCGTTCCTTATGCTCTACGCGCGCTTTCCCTTCATCCATGCCAAGGAGATGTAGACTTTCTCATAGATACAGGGTCAGACAGTACTACATTAGACACTGCTGGCGTCGAATGATTGAGCAATTTTCTTCCGCAGTTTTGCGTAAAGCCTGAAACCTTGTTCGCTTGCTGCTTTTCTTCTGAGGTAATGCAACTCAGACTTTCCAATGCCAAATCGCTTAGCCTCAGACTGTGACAGACTAAGAATTCTTTCTCTAACCTCTCTGCCGTCTTGTCTTTCAAGAACTGGGGCAGGTTCTGAGAAATCAAGCGATGGTGATTTTCCTATCAGGTACCGGCCGAGTTCCAGAACTTTCTCTTCAATTACGGTATCCCATTTCAAGGTTCTTCCGTGATATAATATACCGGAGTTGAACGCCTCGATCAATCTATTTCTCAAATGAGCCCTAGCGATCGGTTCAATTCGAAAGAGGTAGTTATCTCTCTGGTAAGCGAAATCTTGAGGCGCGAACGTTTGAGATTCAAAGGCCTTGATCACGCATACGTCTGCTAGAAACCTGAAAGGCTCCTCTACATCGTAGACTAGGCTCTCAGCGGTTTGATATGCGCTTGTTTCATGCAGGAAGCCTACAGCGGGTTCTAGCCCTACCGTGTTGATCGCCATATGACATACGACTTTCAGAAACCCGTAGCTGTAGTTCAGGCAAGCGTTGAAAGGGTCGTTTGCGTTTTCGTTGTGGGTTCCGGTTACTCTTCCCTCGAAGTGTAGTGACTCCGGTAAGATTTTCCGTAGTGCTCCCCAATATCTTAGGGCCGTTCTTCCCTCTACCGTTCGTAGTTCGTTGACTGTTTGAGTTTGAAGCGTCTTTACCGCTTCACCTTTCGCCGCAACCAATTCCTTTTGAATGTCATATCTTTCCGAAAGCCAAGTTAGAACCTCGATACTCCGGTTAAGCTTCCCTTGAACGAAAGCTCGGGCTATGGCTAGTTTCTTCTCGGGGTTTATGGCCGCTTGAATCTGCGCTACTCGAATATCGGCCTTGACGGGAACGGGAGGAAGAATACTCGAAATAGTTTCGCCGTTGAAATCTAGGAAGAAGATCGGAATATTATGCTTGGAAAGCCAACGTAGGGCAGCTAACGAAATCTGTCCAGAAGCGTTCTCAAGTACGATTGAATCATACTCGATTGTTCGGGGAAGAAACCGATATCTGGTCGGAGTAGGGTTCGTTTTTCGGCCAACTGTAATTTTGAGCTCTGCATGAGGTTTAGGATTGCTGGTTAGGATTTCTACACCGAAGCCCGAAAGATGTAGCGGATTCATTCTGCTATATGCACCTAGATATCTAGCTCCATATAGAATACATATAAGGCTTTGGTGCTAGATACCTAGACTAGAGGCTTAGGCTTTGGTTATCTACGTTGAACTTGACAAGGAGCTGGAGAAGAAGCTAAGGCTCAAAATGGTTGAGAAGTTCGGCGGTCAGAAAGGCGCTCTAAACAAGGCGATTGACGAAGCCGTTAGGCTTTGGTTGAAGAGTTAGCCGAAAAGCTCGGTCTAGATGAAGCCTAAGCTCAATGTGTGGCGTTTAGCGCGGGAAACCCGTCTCGTAAACGGAGTTCCGGCGATTAGTGTTCTAACGCTTAGAGACGGACACGGCAAGGTCGTACGGACGGCTAGCACCCGTTCTGAGGAGGAGGAACTCGAAGGTTGGTGGAAAGCATATGAGAGAAAAATCCGAATCGAGGATTTACCCGTCTCTAAGACGCTGAGGAAGCGGCTTCATGCTGCAATAGTGAGAATGAACAAGCGGGGATTCAAGTATCGTATGGGGTTCGGGGGAATGAGGGTGAACCCCGAAAGGGGAGGTTGGGAGTATTGCCGTTGGGAAGTTTACAAGGCTACGAAATGGACAAAGAGCGAATACCTACGTATGAATGCGCTCTTTTACGGACGCTATGTCAAGGAACCACTCGGCCTCTTTTATGTCACATGGAAAGACGGCCACGATAAACTACTCCGATACCGTCTTACTCCTCGGAAAAAGTAATTCCTTTCCCTATAGTTGAATAAGCTCCGTAGATTTTTTCTAATCCGGTAGGCTTCTCTAGACGCTTACATTTACACGTGACGCAGAGGCACTACGCTGCGACGGCCCCAAGGCCATAGATTATCAAGTTGCCCTGCGGCTTCTTTCGCACAATAGGATATCCAAGTTTTCTCCCTCGCTCTCGTACGTAACTGACCCGAATGTATACTATCGTTACCTTGCAATCTGGGTTATCAGGAACCTTGACCAAGCTAAGTTCTCTCGGGGTAGCTTTGGTTATCTTGATTGAGGCAGTTTCGCCGTTGTAAGTCTCACCAGGGATATGAGGGCTCGAAAGATTGAAATTACTGAGGGCTTTCGGAGAATCTCGATATTAGTTGACTCGGGAAGACATCCTGACGCCAATTCACAAAGGGATTCGGTCCATGATTTATGAACTGGGGAGCGAGCTTCAAACCTTAGACTTCACGGACGAACGTGCAACAGAAAACATGATTACCAAGTTGAGACAGGACCTTTCTGCCGCTAGTTCTACATGCATTGTTTGCTTGCTCCATGAACACCATATCAACGAGGATGACTACGTCTTTCCAGACGTTCGCACTTACGAGCCTAAGCTCATTGATACGTTGCTGGCAGAGCATAGAGAGGTTGTTAGGAAGATAGCGGAAGTGTGGAAGGTAGCTAATGAGTTAAAGGTGCTTCGGGGGCGGGAGGAAAGGATAGCGATGGGCGATAAACTAAATCGTACTGCCAACGACCTTTTCGCATACTACCTCACGCATCTGAGCAGTGAGGAAGCCACGCTGATTCCTGCATTGTGGAAACATTATACTGATGAACAGATTGTTGCTATGCGCATAAATGTTGAGAGCCATATTCCGCCGGAAGTTTTTGCGGTATGGATGAAGTGGGTTATGCCTTCGCTCAACATTAACGAACTAACCGACATATTCATCGAGTTGAAGAAGGGAGCACCCCCTCCGGTTTTAGAACATATGTCTCAGCTTGCAGAAAAATCGCTGGATAAAGACAGATGGGCAGCGGTAAAAGCAAGGGCAGCGCTCTGAGAGCCTAGACTATTTTCTCTCTAAGGCTTAACTTGAGGCTTAGGTTAAAATCATTTCACAAAGTCTCTAAGATTTTTAATCGGCGAGCGGAGCGAGCCATATGAGGGGGTGTTAGGGGGATTCATCCCCCTAACGGTCAAAGCGAAAAATTCCAATCAGGTTCCTATCGGGGTTCCAACGTTGGCGGCGGCGGCGGGTATCGATGGTGCGGGCATCGGAAATTGAACCTTTAACATAAGTGTGTGTTCGCCCCAGCCGGCCTGAAATTGAACCACTTGGAAATGAGTGAAGGCTGCGGAGGTTGAACAATGCTTACCGTCGCAAAGGCATCATATGTGTAATCCTCAGCGCAGCTCTCTTCGGCGTTAGCACACCACTCGCGAAACCTCTCGCGGGAACGACTTCGCCCCTTCTCTTGGCTGGACTGCTCTACATCGGTTCGGCTCTAGGGGCCGTAATTCTAGGATTCGGCGCTCGCAAAACTATGAATTTTCGCGAGACATCCCTGAAGAAAGAGGACGCGCCGTGGTTGTTGGGTGACATAACCTTCGGCGCGATTCTAGCACTCCCTTTGGTTCTGGCCGGTTTAAAGAGCATACCCGCGTCCGATGCGTCGCTGCTCCTTAATTTTGAAGGCGTTTTCACAATTCTGATTGCGTGGGCTGTCTTTCATGAGCGTCTCAGTCAAAAGTTCGGAATGGGTGCGTTCGCGATTATCATGGGAAGTCTACTGATTGCTTGGAACGGTTTAGAATCATTATCCAATCTGACAGGAGCGCTAGCAGTCGTCGTGGGATGTTTGTTTTGGGGTTTAGATAATAACTTCATTCGAAGAATTTCGGTGCGAAACCCGTTTCAGGTTGCGGGTGTTAGAGGACTGGCGGCGGGGATTGTCGACATAGTCTTATCGTTAGTCTACTCCGACACATGGACAATTCAGTGTGTTTTGGTTGGCTTGATGATTGGAATTTTCAGTTACGGGTTCAGCATTGTTCTATTCGTGTTGGCTCTTCGATACCTGGGAGGGGCTCGAGTGGGAGCATACGCCTCTTCTGCTCCATTCATGGGAGCCATGTTCTCGATTCTACTGTTGCATGAGCCTGTCACGATCTTCCTCGTAGCGGCCTCGTTAGCAATGGGGGTGGGCGTGCTGGTGTTAGCAACAGAGCAGTTCTCTATCTGAACCCTACGCGCTTCCTCGGGCGCGAATGCATTTGGGATTCTGAAAGTCCCTCGCGGGTAGCCTGTCGGTTTACGCCTCTGGGTACCTCATCGAATTGTTTCGGAAGGTCGAAATTTTTCTGACCGGACCACCAAGAGCCAAAGGTTCTTTAGCGATTTCAGGTAAGTTGATCCAACTAGACGCCCTCACCCCAGTTGTCGCTGGGAAGGGCAGGTTCTGTGGGTTATGTGGTACCTGGTACCGAGAATATGCCAACCAGCGCTTAATGCGAAGGTTGCCGGAATACGTTGAAGAAGCTAACTCAATACTCCTACGAAAAACACAGACGGCTGAGAAGAGGAACGCCGCGATCGCAACATGCGAAAAAAGCGACCGCTCAGAGGAAAAGGATTGCAACTGAGAACAGCGCTTGCATTGATTCTGAGCTTAGCATTGCCCATATTCTTCATCATCGCGCAAGGTCGAGGCGCCCTCTCAGTCCAACTGGCGGATATCACGTTCATTCTGTTCACCGGCGTATGTGCATTACTGGCATTCATGTTGGTTAAGAAGTGTGGAATAGACGGAAAGCTGGGGATCATGCATGTCGGTATGTTCTTGGGTATGCTGCTCATATTCTTGGGCGCCGTCACCAATGGTGTCTACGGCATCATACTTCATTCGGCAAGACTGTTTCCTGCTGTTGCCGATGCACTCAACTTTCTAGGGTATGCTTCAGCAGCCTTAGGTGGGTTTCAGTTTTTGTGGTATTTCAGAGCGGCGTTCACTAAGTGGCGGTTCAGGATGGTTCCGGTAGTAGGACTACTCGTTGCAGGCCGAAACCTCATTCTATTACACCTGGGTGTGGGGACGCAGCCTCCCCTGATATTTGACGCTAATTGGTTTGCGTATCCCATACTTGACGGAATGCTCGTGATTCTGGCCATGATGATGGTTCTGCTCTTCAAAGGGGGAATTGTTTCTTCATCTTGGCGATGGCTTGCGATAGGTATGTTACTAATCACTACCGCAGACGTGACGACTGGAGTGGCCAATAGCCACGGATGGGGCGAAGGGGTTCGACCTTTCTATCTTTTCTATCTCTGGGGATACATTTGTCTTGGTTTATGCTTCAGCCTGATGCCTAGACTTGAAAAGTTGCAGCCACTTGACTAAGGCGAACTCTACCGGTCTTACCGTTCAGCGGACTCTACGTAGCGAAATCGGCCATCCACCCATCTCAAAGCACAAGAAACTGCTTCGATTGAATTCTTTTATCTGAAGTTTGGAGATTGCTGAAAGTTCCCTATGAGCTTCCCGGACATTAGCAAGCCGCAAACATTTGAATTGGGCTCAAGGCATATCTCCCGCGTCGACCCTAAGATTTGTGAACTGGTAAAGCGACATGGTCCGATAAAATTCAACGTCGACAGTGACCCGTTCGAATCGCTGGTCGAAGCAGTCATTTCTCAACAACTAAGTGGGCAATCCGCGCGGGCAATCTTTGGCAAACTGAAGGCTTTGCTCCAAGCTGAACTTATCGAGGCAAGGGCGCTAAACAAGCTCCCTACTTCGAAACTGAGGAAAGCAGGCGTTTCCCCGCAAAAGATCCGCTACCTCAAAGACCTGAGTTCACGGGTCATCGACGGCCGTTTGGATCTTAACCTTCTAAGATGGAAGTCGGACGACGAAGTAGTTCGAGCCTTGGATGAAGTGAAGGGTATAGGCCCATGGACGGCACACATGTTTCTTCTCTTCGTTCTGGGACGCCCAGATGTTCTTCCCGTCGACGACCTCGGAATTCAATTGGCAATTCAAAAAGTGTATTCCTTACGTAAACTCCCCAAGGCTGAGAAGATTGAGAAGATCGCTACCAATTGGCACCCGTACTGCTCGATCGCATCATTGTACCTCTGGCACGCAAAGGAAAGCGGGTGATTTGATTTTGAATCAGCTTTCTCGAGCGAGCCTCCCCTGGTTAAATACAAATGGAGAGGCGTCAATGCAAGCTTGGGACATCCATGAAGATTGGGCTTATGGTCTTCACGGCGAACGACCGCGAAAACAAGAGTAAGCGTCCATATGATAGCGTCCGGGCAATCGCGCAACAGACGGAAACGGATGGCTTCGATAGCATTTGGCTTGCTGACCACCTGTTATATCGCAAGGCTGGCGAGCCGACCCGGGGAATTTGGGAATGCTGGACCATGCTGGCGGCGCTCGCCGAAGCAACGAAGCGCGTGGAGATCGGCACGCTCGTGACGTGCAATTCCTTCCGCAACCCGGCGATCCTAGCGAAAATGGCGACGTCCGTGGACGAGATAAGCCACGGACGATTAATCCTAGGAGTCGGCGCGGGATGGAACGAACCGGAGTATCAGGCGTTCGGTTTGCCCTTCGATCATCGCGTGGATCGCTTCGAAGAAGCCTTACAGATCCTCAAGCCAATGCTGCGTGAAGGTCATGTGGATTTCGCGGGACGGTATTACCAAGCGCGAAACTGTGAAGATGTGCCGCGCGGCCCGCGGTTAGAAGGGCCGCCGTTGATAGTGGGGAGCGAAGGTCCGCGCATGCTCAGACTGGCCGCACGATATGCCGACCTCTGGAACACCGGCTATATGGGAAAACCCGAAACAATGGCCCCGCGGCTAGCCAAGATCGAAGCCGCATGTCGCGAGGTCGAACGAGACCCGGCGACGATCGGCGTCACAGCATTCATCGGGCTCTGGTTCCCCGATCTCCAAGCAAGTAAACCGAGCTTCTTCGACAATCCCCTGACAGGCACCGTGCAGGAGATCGCAGCGGCGATGCGCGGCTACGCAGAAATAGGCGTGCAGCACATTATGTTTCAATGCGAACCTTATACCCATGAAACACTTCAGCGCCTAACTGAGGCACTTCAACTCTATCACAACATGAAGCAGCAGTAAGAACGCAGCTACGCCGGACGGGATTTCAGCCCCAGTTTACTACATCCAAGTTATGAGGCTTTCCGGGATCGATGATTTCGCGGGGAGGTTGGACGCGTTTGGTTGATCGAGCGATTTTGCGCAGGAAACGAGATTACTCTGTGAAATTGCTGAAGGAACTCATATTGATACCTAGTTCAAACCCGCATATTTCGGATGGTGTTGAAGCGCCCTAGAAGTCATTTGCCTGCTCAACGACAGGTTTGATGTCAACTACTGGAGTTCCGTCAATAGCCTCAATCGGACCGATAGTCAGTCTATTCTTCTGAGTTTGTAAAACCTTGGCTCGATGCAGGCCTAAGGGGTTTGGACGAGCCGGGGATCGAGTCGAGAAGACGCCGGTGAGCGGCCGGGACTTGTCTCCACGCGGGTGGACCATGAGGATATCCCTCCGGGCGAGATGAAGCCAAGTGATTACGATGATCTCGTCACCGACCCGCATTCGATCCAAGCCACGTTTGAATTTCGGCATTACCTCCAAAATCGCATTAGGAGCGCCTTCCGTGTAAAACCGCGGCGCATCCTTCCGCCGCTTTAGTTCAGACCGAATGAACCCAATCGGTTCCAGTAGGTACCTTCTCACGCTCACGCCTCCAGATCCAGATCTTAAGCCTATCAAGATAGGGGTTAGCGATGAATTCTTTGCAGCTCCAGAGACATCGGGCGAGTAAGTCGATAGTGTAGACGTGTGCCACGGAAATAAGTGTAGATGTGTTGCACGAAAACACTTAAATATGATCCGGCATATTCGTAGAGAAAGAGTGGTTGCGCAATGAAACGAATTATCTTCTGTCTCGCTCTGTTACTCGCACTCTTGCCGGTTACGGTGTATGCTCAATCCGTTCCCTCTACTGGTTCTTTCGCATTTACCCTTCAAGGGTACGCCGTTCAAGGACAGCTATCCAATGCGATCATCAACACGGACAACAGCATCACAATGACAATGAACATAGACGATAGTTTGCAGACCTCAATAGGCGCTATACCGGTCAGCGGAAACGGTTACTGGTCGGGAGCCGCTAATGGAACCTCGCTATCAGAAACCATCCAAAATGTGAGCGGCTCGGTACAAGTTTGTTACTTCCTGTTCTTCTGCGGCTCTGCTAACTACGTTGGCCAAGGAACCTGGACAGGGACACTCTCGGCAGACCAAGGCCAAGGAACCTTCAGCGGCACCATAACATTCACCAGCTCCTCAATCTCGCAGATTCCACTCGATCAACCGATACCAATCTCAGGCAATTGGAACTCCAGCTTCCAGACACCCAATTAAGAACGCAACTAGAATCGGACCCCCAAGTTTCGTCTTAGCGTAGCTCGCCATGCATGATCTTCTGAACAGGCGTTCGTGGAACAATTCGACGAACCGCAAATCAAGTACATTTCGTTGATAGTACTCGGGTTAGGTGACGCCTTCGTAGAGAGATGCTGCATTCATGCTGGATCTAGCGAATCCTTATGCTTACAGACCGACTTTCCTGAAAGTGTAGTACTTTGGGTAGTCTAGGCATAATGTGAATATCGCAGAGAATCCTAGGGCAATGAGTACTTGGGTTATCGTCACGTCTGGTATGATTATTCCGTATATTCCTAGCAAAATAAATCCAATTACGGTTGCGATGCAGGATAGGGAGAGTTCTCGTCCTGGCCTAGAGGACCAGAAGTGTTCCCTCTCTCGCACAATAAGGACTCTGAACTGGCTGGTGAATATCAGGGTTAGCAGGAGGAAGGTTTGCAGTGTCACCAAACCCATGTGGTAGTAACTGTTGCCGATGAAAAGTATGGCTGTTCCCTCGATGACTAGCGGGGCGCCGATGACGAGGGAGGCTAGCGTGATGTTTTTCACGTTCCAAATGTTTGGGTTCTTCGTGGTCCTCACGTTGTCCGTTGCGAGTGCCATTGTTACGAAGTCGTTTGCGAAAACGAGCAGAACCATGCCCAAGACGGAGAGCACAACGTGATGCAACCAGAAGAACCCCAGAACGAGAACGCCGACGAACTGTATCACTTTCGTGACTTTGTTGATAACCCACGTTAGCATGCGCTGGTAGATCTCTCTGCTCGTCCCTATCATGTTGAGAATGACTTTCAGACCGGGTTCGGTCAGGACTATGCTGGCTGAGGCTTTTGCGACATCGGTTGAGTTGCTAACGGCTATGCCTACCTCAGCCTGTTTCAGAGCGGGAGCGTCGTTCACACCGTCTCCTGTCATCCCTACGATGCGACCTCTAGATTGCAGAAGTGTCACGATCCTGTACTTGTCTTCTGGATATATCTCCGCCAGGCCGTCGTATTCGTCAAGAGTTCTCGCTTGGTCCTGTTCTGATTGATTCTTGAGGTCGGACATCGCATAGATTCGGTCGCCTAGCCCCACTTGACGGGCGACCTCTCTGGCTATTGCCACGTTATCTCCCGTCAACATTTTCGCCTCGACTCCTACGCGTTTCAGCTCTCCGATTGTCTCCTTGGAGTCGGGCCTTGGAGGATCCGCGATGGGTAGCAATCCTACAAGGGTTAGGCTTCCTAGTTCGTCATCCTTCGACTTGGCTACGGCAAGTGTTCGATAGCCCTTTTTGGACAATGATTCTACGGTGCCGTTCGCGTTCTTCAGAGTTTCTCCATCTATGTTGCAGAGGGAGAGAATTACTTGTGGTGCTCCCTTTACTGCCCTGAATCGTTTTCCATTGTGCAGGATGACTGCTTCGGATCTCTTTGTGGCAGGGTCAAATGGGGTGAACGATTCTTGTGTGTATCCAGCCGTCGGAATGTCTTTTGCATAATCAGTTACGGCCAGGTCGATCACGTCCCTTAGCTCGGCCTTAGACGCCAGCGCAGCCACTAGCGTGACATCATTTCTTTTGAAGCCTTGGAAGGGAATAGGGTCGGTAGCGGAGAGTTGGTTTTGCGTAATCGTACCCGTTTTGTCTAGACAGAGTACTTCCATTGAGGCCGCATCCTCAATTGAATCGAGTTGAGTCACGAGCACTCCCTCCTGCGCGAGCTCCATTGCACCTACTGCCAGAACTATGGCAAACACTGCGGGGAGCGCTACTGGGACAGAACCCATCAGAAAAATAACTGCAAACCGCAAGATAGTCAGGAGGTTGAGAGCGCGTGTGAAAGCTGCGTCCAATAACACCAATGCCAACGCAATAATGCCAAAGTACATGGCGTACCTGACAATGGCCGACATAATCTCTTGCTGATGCGATTTCGGCTTGGCTATCTTCACGAGTTCAGCGGTTTTTCCGAAATACGTGTTGGTTCCCGTGTTGAGAACGAGAGCTTTCGCTGCTCCTCGTTTTACGATCGAGCTCGAGTAAAGAATCCCTGATTGACGTGCGGTTACGGGAAGGGATTCTCCCGTCAACGCAGATTGATCGACAGACAGTTCGCCCGCTAATATCTTAGCGTCGGCGGGGATTAGATCGCCCAAACCTAGTTGTATGGTGTCACCTGGAACGATCTCCCGAGCGTCTCTGACTGTCCACTCGCTATTCCGTAGCACTTTTGCTTTGACTGCTAACCGTTTCTTGAGGAGCTCAAGTGCTTGGAAAGATCTGCGTGCGTGGTGAGACCCTATGACTGCGTTCATGGTCAAAAGTGCGAATACTATGACCGCTTCTAGATCATGACCTATGACGTATGACAGCACTATTGTTGATTCTAGAAGCCAGGGCATTGGTCCCCAGTATCGCGCAAGGAAATCGAGAACTGGGTTCTTCCGTTTCTCGGCTAGCTCGTTATAACCAAATTCATTAATCCGACTTCGCGCCTAGTCTTCCGTGAGGCCAATCGATGTGGCCTTTAATTCCCGATAGGCGTCATCGATTGTTACGTTTGCAAAGTCGGTTGTAGCCTTAACAGTCATTAAATGCACATATCCAAGATTAACGCGACTACTCGACGTAGATAAATTCAGATAGCTGAATCTCGGACAATGTTTCTGCTGAATTCAAACGCCGTCACACGGCCGCCGTCTTGTCGGCAATTGTCAGATGCTTTTCTCTATTACTTCTCGCAGTTCCTGAACGGACTCTCTTACCTCTCCCTTGCCCGCCTTGGAAATGGTAGCTTCCACCAAGTCGTCCACGATGACTTGGGTTACGCTTTCAAGGGCAGACATGACTGCAGATATTTGTTGGGAAATCTCCGAGTAAGTTCGGCCCTCTTCGCACATCTTGCGTATGCCGCGCACATGGCCTTCTATCCGCGCAAGCCTCTTCTCGATTTCAGGAAGCCTATGATGAGTCACGGCTAGTCTTCTCTTCAAACCGTGTTGTTAATGACTCAATGCTTGGTTCGGCAACGTCTATTTATATCCTCCCCTAGGGGACAGGATAACGCAATATATGGTAGGGTCGATTCATTCCCGGAACGCTGCGGCCGGGCGACCCAGATGGAATTGCGGAATAAGTGGAAAGAGATCACCCACATCGCGGTGATGGGACTCGCCGCGCTTTTGAGTTGGCTCGGCCTTTGGAGACCCTATTTGCCGTTGGACTTCATAGGGTTATTCGCGGCGGTCGTTGGAGGTTACCCAATCTACAAGGAAACATTTCAGGCCCTAAGTCACAAGCATGTAAACATGGAAGTTTCCATGACTCTTGCGATCGTCGCTTCTCTCCTTATCGGTCAATTTACGGCGGCCGCGGTAGTGGCCTTCTTCGTAATCCTAGCCGAATTTCTCGAAGACTTAGCTATGGATCAGGGAAAGGCCACGCTCCTGAAGTTGGAGGAAACATCGCCAAAGAAGGCGCTTGTCCGACGAAATGGAGTTGAGTCCGAAGTTGACGTCCATTCTGTTGCACTGAATGACATAGTGTTGGTTAGAGATGGCGAAAGGATTCCTGTTGACGGAGTGGTCGTGAGAGGTTCGGCTCTCGTCAACCAGTCGACGATCACGGGAGAGACCATCTCAGCCGAAAAGATTGCTGGAAGCAAAGTATACGCAGGCAGCATTAACGAATCCGGGCTCTTAGAAGTGCGGACTGAGAGGGTCGGAACAGACACAATATTTGGCAAGATAATTGAATTAATGAAAGAGGCGGAGAATCGGAAGGCCCCAATTGAGAAGATTGCCGATAAGCTTGCGACAAGGCTGGTCTTGTTCGCAATTGTCTTCTCAGTCGTAACGTTCATAGTTACACGAAACCTGATCTCCACAATCTCAGTCATCGTCGTCGCAGGCGCATGTGGGGTTGCTGCTGGCACCCCTCTAGCCATGATCGCCACTATTGGCAACGCCTCCAGGCGTGGTGTCATAGTAAAGGGTGGAACCTACATTGAAGAATTAAGCCGCGTTGACACAGTTGTAATCGACAAGACCGGAACACTAACATTCGGTGTACCGGTTGTCACGGATGTGACGGCCGTGAACGGCTCCAGCCGGGAGCAGGTGCTGCACTTCGCGGCTACTGCCGAAAAATACTCAAAACACCCCATCGCAACGGCAATCATTGAGAAGGCGGATGAGCTAGGCATTAGACCTGAACAACACTCCACGTTCAACTACGTTCCAGGAAAAGGAGTAAGCGCCGAAAGCAGCGGACACAAAATCTTAGTCGGGAACAATATTCTGCTCAGCGAAGAAGGCGTACAGATACCGACCGAAGCCACACACGCCGCGGCTCAAAGAGCGTCAGAGGGCAAGACCGCAGTCTACGTCGCCCAAGACAAGAAAATCTACGGACTAATCGCAGTGTCCGACAGGCTTAGGGATGAGAGTAAGACCGCGATCACCGACTTAAGAATCATGGGCATTAAGACGATAATGCTGACCGGTGATAACAAAGTCGCCGCCGAGATCGTAGCGAAAGAAGTTGGAATTGAAGAGGTATCAGCCGAACTGCTTCCTCAGGATAAGGTTGAGATCATAAAACGTTTGGTCGCTGAGGGTCATCGAGTGGCGATGGTCGGGGATGGAATCAACGACGCCCCGGCCCTGGCCTACGCGCAGGTTGGAATCGGAATGGGCACCGGGACCGACGTTACCATAGAAGAAGCAGACATTGTGCTCATGACGAATGATCTGCAGCGGATCGCGTACATCGTAAGGGCTAGCAAGAAAGCCTACCGCACGATAATGCAGAATTTCTACGGAACTCTAACCGTGGACGGGGTAGGCGTAGCACTGGCCTTTCTGGGCTTCCTAAACCCCCTTTTAGCCGCCGGAATCCACGTTGCCTCAGAATTCGCCTTCATATCTAACTCAGCCAGATTGATAAAATGACACGCCGCCTCGTGTCTCACATCTTTGTCCTCCGACGGTGTGACTCTTCGGATACTCGCGATGATTATAAGCTAACTTGAAGAGACATATTTACTCAATACATAATCATCTGCTTTATTTTCCGTTAGTCCGACGGTAAATGTTCATTCTGCTCGTGAGGCCTAGCCGCGATAGAACCTGTCCTGGTTTCACTTCGCATGAGCTCGGAACGATGATGTAGAAGCTGGCGGGATTTTTTTTGCTTCCCTTGATGCCGTTGTGCTATTGGAGAAGCAGTATAGTATCGTGCCTTACGATTAGAGTGCAGCGTCGATTAATGCATCTATACCTGCGACGTTCTTTGTTAGATCACTTGGGAGATTATAGCGGTTGACAAGGTAAGATACACTATTGTAGCTCACCCACACGCGTCCGTCATTATCTTTCCAAACGAGTGCCTTTAATGGTAGATCGAGAGCTAAGAGAGGGGACGCGATCATCAACGGTGTGCCTGCTTTCGGGCTCCCAAATATCATCAACTTCGCATCCTGCATCTTCAGGCCAACCTTCTCCGCCTCCCCGCTATGGTCAATCAAGGCAAAAACCATAAGCCCCTTTGCAGGCATATTATCCTGCAGTCGCTCTAACGTCTCTTGGACCGAGTGCCGACTTCCTTTAGTCACTATGCCTGAGTCCGGCTTGACGCTCATGGATCCATGAAAAACGTTAATGAGCACGACGATTAGGTTTAGGCCGCTCAGACCCGCCAGGCATCGAGAACTTAGAAGTATGATGCATGAGCTATCCCATGAAGATCCAAGCACCGAGCTGATCACAGACAAGAAGATCTCGTTAACGATCCGTGAGTTAAGCAACAATCCAAACAGAGGTAGAATTGTTGTATTTGAAGAGGGTAAGGCGGCAATTGGTTGCGCGATTCTTATTCCCTACTGGAGCAATGAGTATGGAGGGAATGTCCTTCATATCGATGAGTTGTACGTCAAGCCGGAACATAGAGGACGCGGTATCGCAACCCGTTTCATTAAACAAATTCTGCGTTCGGAGCACGGGACTGTTGCATTCCAACTTGAAGTGACACCTACGAACACGCGAGCCAAGAATTACTATTACAAATTGGGTTTTAGGAAGTCAAAGAACCTTCATCTCATACGCAAGATTTGATTCGGTACCTTCTTTTTCTTACAAGGCAAGCCGCGCATTGGAAAGCGAGGCGGAAGGGTTTCTCGCTCGCGGGTTATGCGCTTGCAACGAGGGAAAACGTCAGAGCGCTTCTACTGACAACTGATTCGACCTTAAGAGAAGCCTCCCGAAAGACCTCGCTTCATATCCCGCTTGAATAGTCCATTTCTATGGCATACCACTGCTTCTCGTGGCAGTGATCGCATTCGACCTCATTTCCGCCGACAAAACTTAGTTCTCGTCCGTTACAGATGCGGCACGCTACGCGTTCCGCTAACTTGGGCCGCTTACTGAGCGGCGAGGCAGCGACCATTTCAGTGAGCAGTGCAAAGGTTTCCTCAGGCGAGATCGCTCCCGGTTTGCGCCGGATGAGAAGTTCCGGGGAGCGTTGAACGTCGAGGAAATCCCATCGGTCGAGGAAACTGATGATTCGATTTATGGTGTTATCGTCCACACCAGATGCTTCTCGAAGCGATTGTTTCGAAGCCCAATCTCCATCCCGAAGCGCCTGCCATACCGCTTGCAGCGTCATTATTGCCTCAGCCTCGACGCGCCCTGTATCCCTACGTGGAAGTTATCCAGTTTCGAATGCTCATCATTACAATCACTTGCTCGCGGCTCGAGGGTTCTTGACCTGAGACTGCCTTGGGAGGAGATGGCCAAACGACTTTTCCTGCCATGAACTCATCCTCGCTGTATGACGGGCGCCGAGTAAGTGCGCCGTAACCCACCTTCCCAAACTCAAGTGACATAGAACAATTCAGAAACATTTTCTGGCTAATTTTCTGGCATCAGATAACTTCTTAGCGTGTACCACTCGCGCCTCTTTCTTTTTTAGATTGCTCGTAACCGTTCTGTTTTCTCTTCGAAACCGAAGTTCCACCCTACGCCAAGATATTGCGCTCTTCGCTTCGCTCGAATCACACTTTTGAGGGCTGGAGCTGGTGTTCTAACACTAGGAACCGGCAGAAAGCTGGCTCGCTGGCCATCATGGAAGATACTTTCGACATGACTGCCTGAAGACTACACGAAACAAGGCAAGCTACAGCACTCTTCAAGAATCAATGCTTGAAACTTAGCGGATTCAGAAAGAACTAAACGGTAGGTCGGAGGCATCGGATAGGAGATATATGGGGTCCGTTATTCCCTACCCAAACATGAAATCGCTCACTGAAAGAGACGAAAAAGTAGCTTGATGAGTAGCCATGTCACGACTTTTGGTTTTCGTGAACATCTTCGTTGAATCCGATGCCCTGGATGACGTGCTTAAGGCGCTGTGTCAATTCGGTAACGTGGAAGAACTCTACCAAGTAACGGGAGAGTACGACATCGTTGCCCTCGTCTCCGCGGCCGACATAGACGAATTCCGAGACTTCCTGAAGTACAAGATTCTGAAGATCGTAGGCGTAAGAAGCACGGTAACCTCAGTGGTCTTTAACGCTTCGAAGGGAAGATGGGCGCAGCCCGCAAAGTAATCCTCGCCTAATCGTTTGCGGCACATTTCCGGCGCCGTGCGGTGGCGTTGAAATTCGCTGCTCACGGAGAAGAGTTCTTCAGCGTTTCCACTGCTAAGTGGAACGTTGCCCTGATTTGAGTGTGCGGCGGCTTTCTTCTCTCTCAGTTTAGAGATTGTGTGCGAAGTGCTTTTAGTGATTCTTCTGCGGCTCTGAGGGTTTGTTCTATCTCGCGTTCTGTGTGGACTGCGGAGATTGAGAGGCGTTCGAGTCCGTCGGGGTGCATGTAGACGCCGTGTTTCAGCATTTCGTCCCTGAAAGCCTTGAACTTCTCCCCGCTCGCTTGGAGTGCTTGCCTGTATGTGCCAATTCTTCGCAGTTTGGTGAAGTAGATGGAGACCATCGGCCCCACGGCATTAATGACGACGTTATAGCCTCCGGACCTGAATATGTCACTTAGGCCGGCTTTCAGTTTGGCTCCCATTCTAGCCATCTGTTGGAAGGCTTCGGCGTCGTTTTGCAGTAGGGTTTCCAAGGTGGCTTTTGAGGCGGCTAATGCTGTAGAGTGGGCGTTGTAGGTGCCTCCGAAACCTATCCTTCCTGGTCCCACCAGGCCTAGTAGGTCGCGGCTTCCCGCAACGGCCGCAATTGGGGCTCCGCCGCCTAGGGCTTTGGCGAAGCACGCTAAGTCCGGCTTTACGCCGTAGTATTCCTGTGCCCCTCCTTTGGCAAGCCTGAAACCCGTGAGAACTTCGTCGAAGATCAGGAGTGAATCGTACTTGGTCGTTAACTCCCTAAGCTGTTTAAGGTAGTCCTTCTCGGGCGGAATGACTCCTTGGCTACCCATGACCGGTTCAGTTATGACGGCGGCCACGTCGTTCTGGTTCTTCTTCAGAATTCGTTCTAGGGCCGTGGGGTTATTCCAAGGCGCGACTATGACCGTCTTCGCGATCTCGTCGGGAATGCCTGGGAAGTAGGGG
>Ga0187784_10000536_pt1 | contig 27919 bp, 33 predicted proteins | sample 1015_SJ02_MP15_2_FD_132964 | JGI IMG/M metagenome (GOLD analysis project Ga0187784, IMG submission 132964) | Tropical peat soil microbial communities from peatlands in Department of Meta, Colombia - 1015_SJ02_MP15_20_MG | ecosystem: Environmental > Terrestrial > Soil > Wetlands > Peat | place... | reverse complement strand
CGCCATAGACAGCACCGGGCCCGTTATCGTCGCCCTGTGGGACGAGCGGCGGGACGCCATAGACGGCGCCGGGCCCGTTATCGTCGCCCTGTGGGACGAGCGGCGGGACGCCATAGACAGCACCGGGCCCGTTATCGTCGCCCTGTGGGACGAGCGGCGGGACGCCATAGACAGCACCGGGGCCGTTATCGTCGCCCTGTGGGACGAGCGGCGGGACGCCATAGACAGCACCGGGACCGTTATCGTCGCCTTGCGGCAGCAGAGCAAGACTGTCGGGTGTGGCACCGAATGCGGAGATCTGCGCGAGTTCAAGCGCAAATATGACTCCGATTGTGATCAGCATCGACCGGATTCTTGTCACCTTCAAACACCCCCTGGTCACCTTTACGTGAGGTTTAGGCCGCCGAACGGCAAGTTACTCTTTACTTAATCTGCGTCCACTCCCCTTTACCGTCACCGGCCCGGATCTGGGCGGCACGGCCCGGCGCCGGACATCCAGCATGACGAGAAGGCGTCCGAGCCGGTCTTGCCGTGGAGGTGCGTGCGTCTCCAATGGGGGATAGCGATTGGGCGCCGGCCACGAGCGAAAGGGGACGAAAAGATGACTCGTAAGGGCTTGCCCGGGATGGGCAAGAACGGCAGCCGGCGACGTGGTGCAGGCGGTGCTACTTCTGGCGTTCGAACTCGCTAGCCGTCGCTGGCGTTCTGGAGCGGGCGTCCGCTTGGTGTATTACTCGGGCATGGCTTCGATAAACGTCTTGAGCCGGCGGGGTGCCGGTGAAGGGGCCTGGCAAAATGCCATCCACGTTTCCGCCAGGCGAGCGACGAGATCTTGCGGTAGGGCGAGTGGGGCACCGGGCACGGTCTCCCATGGCGGACCGTCCAGCCGGAGGCCGACCTGGTCGACATAATCCATGGCCGCGTCGGCCACGGTGCGCAGCGCCGTTCCTCCCTCCAGGTGCTGCCCGGTACTATCTTCGTAGACCGCGATCAGCACTTTCGTGAGAGCACCCAATCCGGCAACGGCTCGCAGGGCGACCCACTGGTCCTGAACGCTCGCCGTCGGATCCCACAGTGTTGGCGGACTCGCGCCGTTTGACCCGCCGACAAAGCTGAGTTCGGCCGCGGCGGAACCGGACGAGGGTGGTGTGCCGCACTCACCGGCGGCGATCGCGCCAACCCAGCGATCGAGCAGGGCACTGCACGTCGTCACGACCCGGGACACGCCAAGCGGGCCGGCCCCGCGACCGGATATTCGGTGACAGAGCCCGACCGCCGCATCGATCACTTTCCCGCCGAACCCGGGTGGAGACAGCCGAGGCAGTTTTACCTCTCGTTCGTAGAGCAGCTCCACCATGACGGTCAGGTGCTCACGCGTGTCGTACCTGTCTGGCCGATGCTGCATGTCCCGGTGGAGGGCATCGTGAAGGCGCGGGCCGAACGTGTGGAGGGACTCGACGGCGATGCGGACAGGCACGAAGATGCAGACGAGCCAGATGGCGGTCACGATGAAGAAGTGCTGCCCGCCGGCGAGGCCCAGCGTGATAATCGCGCCGGCCACGCAGATGGCGAGCCAGGCACGGCCAAACGCGCGCCGCGCACCCGGCTCGCTCAGGCGAGCCATACGGTGGCGCCACGTCACCATCGTGTGCTCGTGGGGACCCGGCGTAGTGGCATGCGACCTCCTCAGCAGTGACGCGCCGCAAGTCGCTTGCAGATCGGCCGTTATATGGTACCATACACGATGGTGCAGCAAGGAGGACAGGGTGCCGACCATCGCGGACACGCGCTTCCAGATGGTTCAATTCGTTTTCCCCGAGCACATCAACCAACGCGGCACCTTATACGGCGGGCGCATGATGTCGTGGATCGCCGCCGCCGGAACGCTCGCGGCGTCGCGGGTGGCGCGCGGTCCCGTTGCCCTTGGGGCGATGGACGATCTTGATTTTCTCACGCCGATCCACCTGGGAGAGATCGTGACGATGGAGGCGCAGGTGGAGTTCATCGGTAGGTCGTCCCTCGAGGTCGGCGTCACGGTGGACGCGGAACTGCCCCAGCACGGTGTACCGCGCCGGGCGACATCCTCGCATCTCGCATTCGTCTCCATGGACGAGCACGAGAGCCCGCGACCTGTGGGAGTGACGATCGCACCGGGGTCCGAGGCAGAAGCAGCGCTGTCGGCGGAGGCTGAGGTGCGCAAGGCGAGGCGCCTCGCCCGGCTTCGCGCCGCCCGCGACGGCGAGGAGGCGATCCCGGACGCGCAACCGCGGCACGGGGCGGTACTGTCACGGTTGGTGCGACCGGAAGACGCGCTCAGCGGAACGCTGATGTTCGCTGGGAAACTGCTGGAGATGCTCGACGAGGTGGCGTCGATCACCGCGCTCCGGTACTGTCGCGGGATGACGGTGACGGCCTCGATGGATTCCGTCTACTTCTATAACCCCGTGCGGATCGGACAGATCGTGGACTTTCGCACCGCACTCACACACGTGTCGCGGTCGTCGATGGAGATCGGGGTCTGGGTGGATACCGAGGAGCCTCTCTCAGCGGTGCATCGCCACACGTGCACCGCGTTTCTCACAATGGTGCATCTCGACACACAGGGGCGGCCGGCGCGCGTTTCGCCGTTCGTCCCTGATGGTCCTGTCGAGCGGCGGCTGTGGGAGGAAGCGGCGTCCCGCGTCTGCCACCGCCGCGCGCGCGTCGCTCAGCTTCGAGCGTCGACAGGGCCGAATGCCCGCTAGGGTGGTCCAGGTGATGCTCTTCTCGGTCGTGCCCTGGGTCGAACTGCGCCTCGCGATACCGTTCGGGATCACCAAAGGGTTGTCCCCCGTTGTCGTGTTTCTCACCGCCGTGTTGGCGAGCTGGGCGATCATCATCCCGGTGTTTCTCGCCTTGGATCTCTTCTACTATCGTTTTCTCTCGGGGCTCCCGTTCGCCCGGTGGGCAATCGAGGAAGTACGAAACCGGGGCCGCGGTTATGTGGAGCGCTGGGGGGTGCTCGGGGTGGGCATCTACGTCAGCCTGCCGCTGCCGGGACCAGGCATTTACTCCGGAGCCATCCTCGCGTGGCTGTTCGGCCTGCCACGGCGCCAGGCGATCATCGCGCTCGCGCTTGGGACCGTCGTGAGCGCGTTTCTCGTCACCATCATCAGCACCGGCGTAATCGCGTTGGTCCGGAGGTTTGTCTGACCCGTCGGGTGGCAATGCCTCCAGAAGCACAGAAGCGGCGCCACGTGGGAGTGCGCGGCCGGGAGGGGGGTGATTCGATGGAGACCGTCGGTCACCATTACATCGTGGAGGGGTCCGGTTGCAACCCCGACGTGGTCAGCCGGGTCGAGCAGGTGGAACAGATCATGGTGCGGGCGGCCGAGATGGCCGACGTGCAGGTCTGGGCCATCTCGTTCCATCGGTTCAGTCCCACGGGGGTCAGCGGCGTGGTGGTGATATCCGAATCCCACCTGTCGGTGCACACCTGGCCGGAAGTGGGGTACGTGGCACTTGACATCTTCACCTGCGGCGACCGCGCGAAACCGGAGGCGGCGGTGCAGCACGCGCTGAAGGCCTTTGGCGCCCAAAACATGCACATTACCGAAGTGACGCGCGGTCTCGACGAGGGCGACAAGGTCTACTTTCACAGCATGATCACGTGGGAGGAGAACCTGCCCGACAACGTATTGAACCACAAACCCCGCCGTCGCCGGCGCGCCGTCACCCGGCGGAAGAAGCTCGGCGCGACATCGTAGGGTGCGAGAGGCTCAGGCGCCCGCGAAGAGGGAGATCAGCAGCCGGGTCAGTAACTGGCCGACGAATTGCAAGAGCAGGATCGCGACAATTGGAGAGAGATCCAGTCCCCCGAGGGGCGGCAGGATGCTTCGCACGGGTTGCAGCACCGGATCGGTGATTCGCACGACGAGCTGGATCAGCGGGTGACCGTAGTCCATCGTGGGGATCCAGGAGAGAATGGCCCGCACCACGATCAAGAGGGTCAGCAGCTGGATGGCATCTGAGACCAGGGTAATGAGCGGCATCGCGTGTATTGTAGCACAGTGGGCGACCTTGCGGGCCCTACCCGCGTTCGGCAGGAGGTACCAGTGACCGAGCGCTTGTACTACGCCGATGCGTACCTGTGCGCGTTCACCGCGCGCGTCCTCGAGGCGATTGGGCCAGGCCGTGACCGCCCAGGCGGTTTGGTGCTCGACCGGACCGCGTTCTATCCGACCTCCGGCGGACAGCCTCACGACACCGGGACGCTGGCGGGGTACCCGGTTGTAGACGTGGTCGATTCGGGCGACACGATCATCCACGTTCTCGACGGCCGCGATCCGTCCGGAGGTCTCGTCCCCGGCGCGGAGGTCGCGGGCGAGGTCAATTGGCCGTGCCGGTTCGATCACATGCAGCAGCACACCGCCCAACACCTGCTCTCGGCCGTCTTCCTCGATCTCCTCCGAGCCCCAACGGTCTCGGTGCACCTTGGGGAGTCGTGCACGCTCGATTTGGATGTCGCAGCGCTCGACGCGGAAGCCGTCCGGCGGGTCGAGGATACCGCGAACCAGATCGTCTACGAGGACCGTTCCGTGACGGTCCGGTTCGTCGATGCGTCCGAGGCCGAGACACTTGGACTCCGGCGGCCGCCCGGCCGAACGGGGACGCTGCGTATCGTCGAGATCGCCGGGTGCGACCGATCGGCTTGCGGCGGAACACACGTGCGGAGCACCGGCGAGCTGGGGCCGGTGTTGATCCGTCGCTGGGAGCGAAGCCGCGGACGTCTGCGCGCGGAATTCCTCGCGGGGTGGAGGGCGGTACGCGACTACCAATGGAAGCATGCGCTCATTAGCGAGTGGAGTGGACGGCTAACGGTGCGTGATCGGGAGCTGGGCCAGGCGCTGGAGCGGGTCGTCGCCGAAGGCCGCGTCCGGGAGCGTGTCCTGCAGGACGCACGCAAACAACTACTTCGATACGAAGCGGCGGACCGCATCGCCGCTCTGCCGGCAGGATCGGAGGGGCGCGTGCTGCGTCTGCTCTTCCCGAGCCGCGACGGCGACGAGGTCCGTGCGCTCCTGCGGGAGATGACGGCGCTGTCCCGCGCGGTCGTCCTGGCCGGCGTGGTGGACACCGGCCGCCTGTGGTTTGGGCGCACGCCGGGTGCAGGCCCCGACCTCGCGGCTGTGCTCTCCCGCGCGTGCCGGGAGGTCGGAGGACGCGGGGGCGGCACGGCCGAGTTTGCCCAGGGCGCGGTTCCGCCTGGGGATGCGGTAGCCCGGGCCCTTGCCGTCGCAGAAGAGGAAGTGCGCCGTGCCTGAGTTGCCGGAGGTGGAGACGGCACGACGGAGCATGATGGGTGCCGTCGTCGGCAAGACGATCGAGCGCTGCGTCGTACTCCGGCCGATCGCCGTGCGAACCCACACGCCTCGGGGACTGGGCCGCGCTGTGCGCGGCGCGACCATCGAGGACGTAACCCGTCACGGCAAGTCGCTCTGGTTCATGTTGGGGCGTTGGGCACTGGTGTTCCATTACAAGCTCTGGGGCGTCGTTCGGTTTCATCCCACGGTGCCGAACGCCGACAAGAAGACGAGCCTGCTCCTCGTGTTCACGGACGGCAGCGCGCTGGAATTCCGGGAGCTACAGCTCAGCACGTTTCATCTCATCAAGGCCGCGGGGCGGGCGCCGCTCGACAGCCTGGGCATCGAGCCGCTGGCGCCGGGCACGACCTTTGAAACGTTCCGCCGGGCACTGGGCACGAAGGGGACGATCAAGGACCTGCTATGCGATCAAGAGCGCATCGCCGGCATCGGCAACCTTTGGGCGCACGAGATCCTGTTCCGGGCGCGCATCCGTCCGGACCGCAAGGTGGAGTCGTTGACCTCGGCCGAGGTGCGCCAGTTGTACCGGATGACCAGGGAAACGCTTCGCCGGGCCGTTGAGGCCGGCGGCGAGCCTGGGTTTCAAGATGTCTTTGGGCGCACGGGCCGATACCGGCTCGCGGTGTACGGCGCTGTCGGTAAGCCGTGCCCCGTGTGCGGTACAAAGATTCGCGGTGGCCGGCTCCACGGGCGGCCCACGTTCTTCTGCCCGTCCTGCGAGCGCTGAATCTCGAGGAGGCCGGAATGGGATACTCGATGGTGCCGACGGTGGATACTATCTGGCTTACGGATCTCGCCGCGAACCTCGTGCGTATTCCGTCCGTCAATCCCGTGCTTGTGCCCGGCGGCGCCGGCGAGGGCGCGCTGGCAACCCACCTCGCGGAGGTGTGTCGCGGGCTCGGAATGACCGTGATGCTCGAGGACGCAGCCCCCGGTCGTCCCAACGTCATCGCCGTGCTCCCGGGATCCGATCCCTCACGCGGCCGCCGCCTCTTGCTCAACGGGCACATGGATACTGTGGGGCCCGGTGGAATGCGGGCGCCGTTCACGCCTGAGATCCGCGGCACCCGGCTGTACGGCAGGGGCTCCTGCGACATGAAGGCGAGCCTTGCGGCGATGGTGGCTGCCGTTGCCGCATTTCGCCGAGCCCAGCGCCCGCTGCTCGGGGACGTCGTGCTGACGTTCGTCTCGGACGAGGAACACATGAGCGTCGGCACCGCGGCAATCGCCGGGCGGGTGCATGCCGACGCCGCGATCGTCACCGAACCGACGGGGCTCGCGATCTGCGTGGCCCACAAAGGCTTCTTATGGGCAACGATTCGGACGGAGGGGCGTGCGGCCCACGGGAGCGATTACGGCGCCGGGATCGACGCGATCGCGCGCATGGGACGCGTGCTCGAGGCGTTGGAGCGGCTGGAGCGCGACGTCTTGCCACGCCGGGTGCATCCGCTCCTCGGTCGTCCGTCCCTGCATGCGTCGCTGATCCGGGGAGGCGAGGGCTGGAGCACGTATCCCCCGTCGTGCGACCTTGCCCTCGAGCGCCGCACCCTGCCGGACGAGACGGACGACGGGGTCCGGGCCGAGCTCGAGGGGGTCATCAACGGGTTGCGGCGAGAGGATCCGGCGTTCCGGGCGACGCTTGCGGTTTCTGGGGCGCGTCCCGGGCTTGAAGCGGACCGCAACGGAGGCGCGGTTCCGGCATTGCACCGCGCCTGCCTGGCCGTGCGGGGGGAATCCCCGGAGTACAGCGGTGCGGCGTACTGGACGGATGCAGCGCTGCTCGCTGCGGCCGATGTGCCGACCGTGCTCTTTGGTCCGGCGGGGAGTGGCATGCATGCGGACACGGAGTACGTCGACCTTCCGTCGGTCGCGACGTGCGCCCAGGTGCTTGCCAACACGATCGCCGAGTTTTGCGGGATCTAGGGGTGTGTGCCCGGGAAAGCGGCAGGACAAGGGCGTAGCCAGGTCCGGCATGGGCCTCGTGACGTTCCTGTCTGACTTCGGGTGCCGGTCGTCCTACCCGGCGGCGATGAAAGGCGCGGCCGCCGCGGCCGGCGCCGTGGCGTTCGTTGATATCTCTCACGACGTGCCCCGTCACGACGTGCGGGCAGGCGCGTATCTGCTGTGGTCGGCGGTGCCCGCGTTCCCTCGCGGCACCGTTCACTGCGCCGTCGTCGATCCCGGCGTCGGCACGGCCAGGGCCGCGCTTGTTGTGGCGGCCGGAGGCCAGTTCTTGGTGGGGCCAGATAACGGGTTGCTCATGCCTGCCGCCCGGCGGCTCGGCGCCGCCCGCGTGTTCCGTTTGATCGTACCATCGTATCTGCGCGCACGTATCTCCTCTACCTTCCACGGGCGTGACGTTTTTGCTCCCGCTGCAGCTCGTCTTGCCGCTGGTGCGGCAATCGAGAGGCTCGCACGTCCGGTCCGTGACTTCGTCGACCTGACGTTCCCGGTCGGGCGGCGCCGTGGGCGCGTCCTGGAGGGCGAGATCGTGTGGATCGATCCGTTCGGCAACCTGATCACGACGATTCCCGGCGCGCTGCTCGCCGGCATGGGTTCGCCTCGCCGTGTCGCCGTCGAGGTGGGCACCCGTACCCTCGATGCCGCCGCGGTGAGGACGTTCGCCAACGTGGGACGGGGACATGGACTCGTGTTCGTCGGCAGCGACGGCGTCGTCGAGGTGGCGGTCAACCGCGGGAGTGCTGCCGACGCCACGGGAGCCGTTTCCGGGCAACCGGTGCGCATTCGTCCCGTCTGACAGACTTCGGCCGCCGTCCTGGGCGGTACTGACGAAGCGAGAGGCGGAGCGCGACAGGATTCTCGCCGGCTGGCACGGAAGCACGGGTGGCTGTGCCGGACGTCGCGGCGCCCCGCTCCGCGGCGTCCGTCACGTATCCGAGAATGACATCGTGTCGCCGAGGAGTTATCTAGGGGTAACGTATTTCGCCTTGTTCGGTGGCGCCGCGGAGAGACATGCGGCGCCGGCCGTGTCTTGAAGAGGGGGAGCAGCGCATGATGCGTTTCCGTGTCTTGTCCGCCGTTATGGCCGGCGCGGTTGCTATCATGCTGGCTATGCCAGGGCCGCCCCGGGCGGAGGCTGCGGATGCGCAGTTCGTGCTGCACGCCCTCCAGGTGCTCGAAAGGCATTATGTGGATTCACTCTCGATCCCGGCGTTGCTCAACGCCGCACTGGACAGCGCGCAAGAACAATTCCACCTGGCACTGTTCGGGGGGGTGATCCCGCCGGGTGCCGATGCCGCGGAGGCCGCGCAGTTATTCACGCAGCGCTTCGACGAGATCGTCAGCCAGGCGAGCAGTGCCCAAGAGACCACCGCCATTGCCTATGCCGCGGTCACGGGTATGCTCGAGAGTCTCCACGATTCACACACCGCGTTCATCCCGCCGGCAATATACCAGGAGGAACAGCGGCGTGAGGACGGGGCTCCGGCGTTCACCGGCATCGGGATCGAGCTGCTGTCACGGGACGGGCAATTCTACGTAAGCGAGGTCTATCCCGGAAGCCCGGCGAGCGACGCCGGTGTGCAACCATTCGATCGCGTGGTCGCGGTGGACGGGCACACGACCGCGGGGCTCACGGACGAGACCGTGAGCACCATGGTCCGCGGGGCCCCCGGGTCCGCCGTGGTGCTGACCATTAACCGCCCCGGGCAGCCGGATCCCATGGACCTGCGGGTGACGCGCGCCGCCATCCACGTGCCCCGAGTAACCAGTCGCTTCCTCGACAACGGCATCGGTTACGTGAAGATCTACGAGTTCGTCGACGGCACCGGGGCCGCGTTCCGCAGCGCGGTCTTCAGTCTCAGGCGCGGCGGCATGCGCGCTCTGGTCCTCGACCTTCGGGGCAATCCTGGAGGGCTGGTAAACGAGCTCAGGGAGGTGTCGGACGCCATCCTGCCTCAGGGGTCCCCGTTCATCCAGTTCCGCATGCGAGTCGGGCGCAAGATGATGCTGGAGACGTCCGACCCGCCGATCGTGCCGGCGGCGATGCCCCTCGTAGTGCTCGTGGACGAGTCGACCGCCTCCGCGGCAGAGTTGCTTGCGGCGGCGTTGCAGGAGCAATCACGAGCCGTGGTCATCGGCACACGCACCGCCGGCGCCGTCGAGATCGGGATCACGGTCGCGCTCCCCGAAGGGGCCGGAATGTCCATCACCGTCGCCCGTGTGTGGAGCGGTGACGGCACGCGGCTGGAGGGATACGGAGTGATCCCGGATGATCCCGCGGCTCTCACCACCGACGCAATGAATCGTGGATACGACAGCCAACTGGCCCGAGCCCTGGAGCGACTGCGGATCGATCTCGGCCCGACCGCCGAGATGGCGCCGGCAGGCACCATCGCCGCGGCCGCGTAGCGGATTCATCGAGTGAGCCGCCTCATAACGGACCCGGCCGCTGCTGAGGGAGCCAGCGTCCCGGTGCACGGGTCGTGACCGCCCCTTTCGAATGCGAGGTACGGTTCCTGATCTCCGACATCGCGGCGTTTCGAGCGCGTCTCGAGGCGCTTGGCGCGGTGAACGACGTGCAGTACGCATTCACCGATCACTACTTTCGCCCCAGGGAGTGGTCATGGGACCCGCGGACGCGTGCGCTGCGCATCCGCGAGTGGCGCGAGCCGGCGCGGGAGAGCGAATTGTTGCTGACCTGCAACGAGGTGGTTCGTGTGGACAGGCTGGCGTGCAAGCGGTCGCTTTTCCCCGAGGGCAAGCTCTGCCTGCACCGGGGAGCACGTGAAGACTGTGAGCGCATCTGCGACGCGTTGGGTTTTGCCTGGTGGCTCGACGTGGTCAAGTCAGACTGCGGGATCTGTGATGTCCCCGGCCTCGGCCAGGCGATCTACGAGCGAGTGGAGGGGCTTGGCTGGACCAGCGAAGTCGAGGTGGAGGGCAGCGATCCGGCCGCCGCGGTCGCACGCATTGAGTGGAAGCTCGCTTCGCTGGGCGTACCCCCGGATGCGGTGACCGATGAGCCGATGGTGGTACTCGTGGCCGAGCGGCTCGGCCTGCTCCCACCTTTCTCCCGTTAGTCGCGCCGGCAGCCCCTGCGCCGGCCCTTCGTCACTGATCCACCGCCGGGTTGACAGAGTCGCTGACCTATTCCACTGAGGCAGGTTCGGGTGGGCACTCCCGGGTTTGTATGCTAGTCTTAACTCTTGGGCCGGCGGGGTATCGCCCCCGCGGCCGGGATTGAGGCTCGAGAGGAGGGCGCATGCGCGCCGCGGCCATCGTCGTTCTGGGGATTGTCATCGTCGGAGCACTGATATACTCCGCTATCGCCGGCACCTACAATCACCTCGTCCAGGCCAACCAGCAGGTCAACGCTGCACAGGCCAACGTGGAAACGCAGTTGCAACGGCGGTTTGACCTGGTTCCCAATCTCGTGGAGGCGACCCGCGCCACGCTGGCGCAGGAGCGCGCGGTGTTCGGCGCGATCGCCCAGGCGCGCACCCGCTACGCCGGCACGCAGCCCGGCACGCCGGAGCGCGTGGAAGCCGCGAACCAGTATGAGAGCGCGATAGCGCGCCTGCTGGTGATCGTCGAGAACTATCCGGTGCTTCGCAGCAACGACACCGTGCAGGCTCTGATGCGGCAGCTGGCGTCGACGGAGAATGAGGTCGCGTTCGCCCGCCGCGGCTACAACGCGTCCGTGCAGGCATACGACACGATGGTCCAGTCGTTTCCCACCACACTGATCGCCGGCAGCCTGGGCTTCCATCCTCGGCCGTACTTCCAGGCGCAGCCGGGAGCGGAGCAGGCGCCACGCATCAACCTCACCCCTTCGCGCTGAGCACAGTCCAGAGGCGGGAAGATCGCCGCAGCAACTGGCCGCATCTCGCGGCCGCATTGGCTCTGTGCAGCGCGATCTGGGTCTGGATGGTGCTGCCGGCGGCGGCGGGGCCGTCATTCCCCCCTCCGACGGGCTATGTAAACGACTTCGCACACTTGCTGGATCCCGCCGCGCAAAGCGCGCTCAATGCGCGCCTCGCCGCGTATGATCAGGCGACCGGCAACCAGATCGCAGTCGCGATCTTCCAGGATCTCGGCGGGGTCCCGATCGACGACTTCACGGCACGGTTGGAGGAAGCCTGGAAAGTCGGCCGCCAAGGCAAGGACAACGGCGTCCTGCTCGTCGTTGCATTCCGCGAGCGTGAAATCAGGATCGAGGTGGGATACGGACTCGAAGGGAAGATCACGGACGCCGAGGCCGGGGCGATCATTCGTGACGACATCGCGCCGGCGTTTCGCGCCGGGCGTTACGCCGATGGGATCGGCGCTGCGGTCGGCGCGTTACAGCAGTTGATCGGCGGCTCACCGGCGTCGGGCTCGGCCCAAGCGCCGGTTGCTGTGTCGATGCCCGTGACGCGGGGCTCCGGCGGCATCGGACTGCTCCCGATCGCGTTGTTTGCCGTATTCCTCGTCGTCTCGCTGATGTTGGGCCGCCGCCAGACGCGACGCTGCCCGCGATGCGGGACGGCGCTCGTGGCCTCGGCCCCGGCCCGGGCAGGCGCCGTGGGGACCGTGCAGCGCTGGACGTGCCCGCGTTGCGGGTATCGGGAGAAGCACGTGTCGCGCGGGCCAGGATCCGGCATGTTCGTCCCATGGATCGTTGGGCCCGGTGTCGGATGGGGGAGCGGTGGATTCGGCGGTGGCGGTGGGGGATTTGGCGGGTTTGGCGGCGGCGCTTCCGGTGGCGGCGGCGCCACGGGGGGTTGGTGACCTTGGATCGGCATCCTCATCGGGCGTTGAGCCGCGAGGAGAAGGCGCGCCTCCGTTCTATCGTCGAGGAAATCGAGCACGAGACCGGGGTGGAGATCGCCGCCGTCATCATACCGCACGTGCAAGACATCGAGGCCTTCGCGACCGCGTACTTCAACCACCTCGGGATTGGAAAGCGCGAGCACGATAACGGTATCCTGGTGGCCGTCGTTGTGGACCGCCGTCTCGTCCGCATCGAGGTGGGGCGTGGACTGCGGGACGTGGTGACGAGCGAGCTCGCCTCGCGCATCATCTCCGACGTGATGGCTCCGCAGTTGCGCCAGGGCCGCTACGGCGAGGCCGTCCTGCGAGCCGTCGAGGCGCTCGGACACATCGTGAGGACCGCGCATCCCCACCTGTCACGATGAGCATCCGGGATCCGCGGCGCGGCACGGCGATCGGCATCCTGGCCCTCGGGGTGTTGCTCGCCGGAGGTATCTGGGTGGGGGCGACGTACAACCAGCTGGTGCAGGCGCGGTTCGCCGTCGACACGCAGTGGGCGCAGGTCGAGGTGCAGTACCAGCGGCGCGTAGACCTCGTCCCGGCACTCGTGGCGGCGCTCAGGGGCTACTTGATCCAGGAGCGGAGCGTGCTCGACGCCGTGGCCCGAGCGCGGGAGGAGTATCTGGCGACGTCGCCGGGCTCTCCGGACCGTGTGCGCGCGGCGGAGGCATTGCAGCAGCCCCTCGGGCGCCTCGTTGCCGTTGTCGAGGCGTCACCGACGCTACGCAGCAACGAGACCGTGGCCGGATTGATGGACGAGCTGGCAGGCACCGAGAATCGAATCGCCGTGGAGCGCCGCCGTTACAACGATCGTGCCCTCGCGTACGATACCTTGGTCCTCAGCGTGCCATCGTCGATAATCGCGACTGCGGCGGGCTTTCGGCCTCGCCCCTACTTCCAGGCGCAGCCGGGAGCCGCCTCGCCGCCGGCCGTGGCCCTCCCGTCTCGCTGATCGGTGCAATCCTTGACAGGGCCCACGGCGTTGGCTAGCGTAACGATGGTGATGCCCACGCCGGCTCCGGTGCCGGTTCCGCCGCGGCCGGAGGAGGTAGAGGAAAGATGCTTCTGGCCTGGGTCGTCCGAACGCTGGCATTGGCCTTCTGGATCGGCGGCATGGCGGTGCTTGACTTTGTGGACGCGCCGGTCCGGTTTGCGTTACTGGACCGCAACCAGGCCGTACGGCTCGGCCAGGCCTTGTTCGAACGGTTCAACCGCATCGAGCTGGGATGTGCGCTGGTAGCGCTCGCCGCGGCGCTGGTCGCGCAGAGCGAGCGTTGGACGATCTGGGTGCTGGTCGTCATGTTTGTGATGCTGATCGCACAGGCCACCTATCTGACCCCGGCGATCACACGCCTTGCGCAGGGCCTGGACTTCGTGCACCGGGCTCCACACGACGCCCGGTATGCTGCCATCCGGCCACTTCACACCGCGTACGCGGTGCTTGAGATCGCCCTGTTCGTCGCCGGGATCACTGTGCTCGTGGCCTGGACGCGCCCAGGGCGCCGCTGATGGTCGGAACGATGCGTACCGCGTGGCTCGTGGAGTGCAATAGGATGGCGTACCGCGATGCGTGGGCGCTGCAACGTGCGCTGGTGGCAGCGCGCCAGGCCGAGCAGGTCCCGGATGTGTTGCTCACCGTGGAGCACCCGCCCGTCATTACGGTGGGACGAGCAGGCCGTGCCTCGAACGTGCTCGCCTCGCCGGAGATGCTGGGCGCTCACGGCATCGAGGTGCATCAGGTCGAGCGCGGTGGCGATGTCACGTATCACGGGCCGGGCCAGCTCGTCGGCTATCCCATCGTCAACCTGCGTGCGCTCGACGAGGATGTGGTCCGCTATGTCCGGCTGCTCGAGGCATCGCTGATCGTCTCGCTCGAGCCCTGGGGAATCGCGGCGGAGCGCCTGCGAGGATTCCCGGGCGTGTGGGTCGGCGGGGAGAAAATCGCCGCGATCGGGATCGCGGTGAAGCGACGAGTGACGATGCACGGGTTTGCGCTGAACGTGGATCCGGTGCTGGCACATTTCGAGTTGATCAATCCATGCGGCCTCGGGAAGCCAGTGACCTCGATGGCTCGCCTCGTGGGGCACGCCGTGACGCTCGACGAGGTCCGGCCCGTGGTCGCGCGCGCGCTTTCCGAGACGCTCCAGGTTGCGCTCGAGCCTATGCCGGTGGACGAGCTGCGAGCTCGTCTCGGTGTGACAACGTTTCCGAGCTGATCGGACCCGGCGAGACTCGCGGACGTCACGATCCTGCGGGGGAGCTTGCGCCCGAGGTGAGCGATCCGAGTGGTGCTCCGGGGAATGGAGAGCGGGAGGGATAAGATGGCCGCAACAGCGCTGGTCGTTGGTTCGGCGGAGGCGGCGCCGGGAACGAAGGTGACGGGGTATCTCGATGTTCCCGGGACGCCGATCCGGATGCCGGTGACCGTCGCCAACGGCGCCAAGCCGGGGCCGCGCCTCGCCATCACTGCGGGGGTGCACGGTGGCGAGTATCCGGGGATCGAGAGCGCGATTCGCACCGCCGCCTCCCTCGAGCCCAGCGAGATGCGGGGGCAAGCGGTCGTGGTGCATATCGTAGACGTGCCGGCTTTTCAAGGTCGCAATATCTACATCTGTCCCATTGACGGAAAGAACCCCAATCGCGTGTTCCCCGGGGATCCGACGGGGACAGCGAGCGAGCGTCTGGCACACACGCTGTTCACCGAGGTGATCGCGCGGGGAGACTACTACGTAGACTTGCACGGTGGCGACATCAACGAGGCGCTGCTGCCGTTCACGATCATCGTGGAGTCGGGAACGCCGGAGGTGGACGCAGCGACGCTCGCGCTCGCTCGCGTGTACGGCATCAAGTACGTGGTCCGTGGGCGCGTGTCGGGTGGGACCTACGCCGCGGCGGCGCAACGGAAGATCCCTGCGATCCTCGCCGAAGCCGGGGGGCAGGGACTGCTTCAGCCGGAGGCGCTCGAGATTCACCTCCGGGGGCTGCGCAACGTCCTGCGCCACCTCGGGATCATGCCCGGGACGCCGGAGCCCGTGGCGCCGATCGAATTGCTGCCCGAGCTGCACTGGGTCAGCTCCGCGCACACCGGACTGTTCTATCCTGAGATCGCGCCGGGCGATCGTGTGACAAAGGGGCAGCGCGTGGGCGAGACCCGAGACTACTTCGGGGTGCGCTTGGCGGAGATCACGGCTCCGGCGACTGGGGTGGTGCTGTTTACGGTGACCACGCCGGCGACGAATCCATCGGACCCGATGTTCGCGGTGGCCGCGCTCGCGTGATGAAGGAATACCGGCACCGCACGCCACACTTCAACCGATAGTTCCGACGTCGCCTACGGGGAGTTGCCAGGCAGCGCCGGCGCGCTTCAGATCGTGTGGGCTCCACGGCCCGGCGTCAACGTCAGATATCTCATGTACCGAGCGCAAGTCGCCTTCCCTGAGCTGCCAGCTACCGCAAAGTCCTTGCCCGGATCAGCCTCGTGCGCTGCCGCCCGCGTTCGTCGAAGTTCGCTGGCGCGAGCCAGCGTTCAAAGGCTTGTTTGCGAGCCGGCCATTCGGAATCCAGCATGGAAAACCACGCCGTATCACGGTTGCGGCCTTTGATGATCATGTGCTGCCGAAAGAGCCCTTCGTACGCAAAACCGAGCCGTTCAGCGGCGCGCCGGGAAGCGGCGTTGAGCGCATCGCACTTCCACTCATACCGGCGATAGCCGAGGTCCTCGAAAGCGTAGCGCGCTAGAAGGTATTGCGCCTCGGTCGCCAGCGGCGTGCGCTGCAGCGTCGGAGAGTACACGATGCCGCCGACTTCGATGACGCGAAACTCCGGTCGGATCGCCATGAGCGACGCGATGCCCACGGCCTGGCCCGACGGTTCGAGGATCGCGTACCAGTAGGGATCGACAAGCTGTTGTCGTTCGGCCAGGAGACCTACGAGGCTTTCGGCGTCAGCGAACGCTCCTACGCCCATGTAGGTCCAAACGGTGTCGTCGTCTTTGACGGCCTCCCAAAACGCCTCTCCGTGACGCGCGGCGTCGAGGTGCTCAACCCGGCCGAACCGGCCTTCGAGGACGACCGGGCCGGGTCTCCGCGCCGGGGTCGGGTCAACCGGCAGCCCGACGGGAAACCCGGAGTAGGGATGCGGCTCGCTGGGAGTCGTCATTTGCCGCGGTGCGACTGCGGCGCGGGCCCGCACGGCGCCGCCGGCGCATTGTTGCCTACGGCTTCACGCCGGATCTTCTGCGCGGCGACCTCGCCGTTCGTCACCGTCTCCGCCGGCCTCCACTCGGTACCTGCCACAACGAGCAGCGTCCCCCGGATGGAACCATGCTCCACGGGGAAGGCCTGCGCCTATGCGGGCGGCGGAGCCTCTCGCACCCGGTCAAACAGCTTGGCGCGAGCATGGCTGCTCTCAAGGTTTCTTGGCGGTTTGCTGGGATTTGCGCCCCCAAGCGCCGAAGATGAGCTCGCCGATGTAGGTCGTGTTCGCATGCTCGCGTTCGCTCCGCAGGCGCTCTTCGAGATGGTCGATATCGATCTCCGCTTCGGTGGCGACTCCGTGGCGGACGAGGCGCGGCAGCATCGAACGGACACGCTGAGCCAGTGGGTCGGATTGCGTCGGCGTCTGCACCACCGCCTCGGCGCGTACTTGTTCCACGCGAAACCCGGCTTGGGTCATCGCAGGCGCGAGACGGAAGCCGATATGGAGGTCGGCTCCCTCGCGTCGTACCGTCTCCCAAATCCAGTGGCGCACTTGCGCATGAAGCGGCATCGGGATGAGATTGACCGGACCCACTGTGGCGTCGTGCTCCTGGAACACGATCAACCCGCCGGGGCGCACCACACGCGACAGCATGCGTATCGCCGCAATCGCGTCGGGTTGATACATGAGTACGCGCCGGCCCACGACGGCATCGACGGATTCATCTTCTGCACACTTGACGCTGAAATCGTCCTGTTCAAAGGCGACATTGGTCAGCGCCGATTCCCTTGCACGCTCTCGGGCGGCTACGATCACGCCGCCGTCTCGATCGATCCCCAAAACGTGCCCTTGTTCACCCACTAGACGCGCGGTCAACATCGAGACATCGCCCCGGCCGCACCCGATGTCGATCACCGACATGCCGGGGATTATGCCGGCGTCGCGCATGAGTCGCTCAGTGAAAGTGTCGGCTACGTTTCCCATACCGCGTTGAATGATCCCAACACGAGATCGTTCATCCACTCTCGACGAGGTGACGCAGTTTGCTGCTTCGACATGAAGCCAGCAGGAGCCTTGGGGCACCGCGTCACATTTGACTCCACGTTGGGCAATCGGATGGAAGATGGGAGCAGGGCTCGCGGGATTTGGGGGTCGGACGCGGCGCTACGTCACGTCTCGCTTGTCCGTTTTCGAACGCCGCGCTGCATTCGGCGTGGCTGACGACGTGCGCGAGGACGGCACCGAGGCCGTGCTTACCAAGCCGCCTGCCGGGCTACCGGTCATCCTCGTACCGATCGCTCAAACCCCGACCAACTCTGCGTCCACGTAGACGAACGGCACGGTAGATCCGCTCGCCCCATGGATCCACCGAACCCGGTACTCGCACGAGACGTTTCCGGAAGCACCGCGTTCGCGGGGAACATATTACGGACCGATGGGCCGGCGTCGCCATGCGACGCCGGCCTGCGCATCGCGGCGCGCCTACGTCGGCTCGTCCTCGTCGTCCTCCGGCTCGAGATCTTCTTCCATATCAACGGTCACATCAACGGTCTGTGCGCCCCAGAGCGAGTCCTGCTGAGCCGGCCCCGCGGTCGCAGGCAGCGTCTGGGACAGTTCCTTGGCCGGTGACAGAGCGCGCTCGGGGCTTTTCACCGGAACAGTCGACGGTCCGATCGCGACCTTCGGCCGCGCGGCCCGTCGCGCGCGCTTCGGTGCCGCGGCCACCGTGCGTTTCTTTGTCACACGCGCGGGTGCCCGCCGCTTCACGCCCGCCCGAGCCGTCCTCGCGGCGGCCGTCTTGCGGCGGCTCCGCGAGGTAGGCCGGGCTGGTGTGCGACCTCCGGCTACCTTCCTCACGCGCGTCCTGGCGGTCGTAGTTCCCTTGCGGGGTTTCGACTTGGCCCGGGTCTTTCGCCCCACCGCTCGCCTGGCCATGCTCGACCTCCTTTTGTGCCACGCCTCCACTGCTGTCGCGTCTCACGTCGATTCGCGGCGGTTGTTCGACGAGTTGAGACGGTTTCCTTTGACCGCATGATCGGCATCGGCGGCAGGAGTTGGCTTGCTCGCGGCGAACATGGGTCGTGTGCTCGGGGGGAGTCGCGTCAACTCTTCCGCGTCGCAAATGTTGCAAGTATCGCACAACTACGTCGCAGCACCAATCGAGGCAGCGATGCGGGGACGAATCAGAGCGTGCCTGGTTGCCCTAATACTGGGACCGTTGATCGTGGCAATCCCTTGGGGGACCGGCGCGGCGGGAGCCGCATCCGCGCCGCAGCCTCGCGGGGCCGATGTCTCGGTGGCGTCTGCCGAATCGACCCTCACACACATCCAGCAGCAATTAGCGAACAGGCAGCACGAGCTTGCGCAGACTCGGCTTCAGGAGCGGCGTGCGCTCGTGCAACTTTCGTGGGCGCAGGAGCAGTACGAACGGGCCCAGGCGAAGCTGGCCCAAACCGGCCGCGCGCTCGACGGGACGCGCACGGCCGTCGTCCAGGCTACGCAATCGCTCGCCGCAGTGTCGAAGCAGCTCGAGATTCACGAGGAGTTGATGGGCGCCCGTCTGCGGGCGTTCTACGAACGTGGCCCGCTCGGCTATCTGGATGTGTTGCTCGGGGCCACCGACTTCCGTGATTTTGTGTCGCGCTCGTACTTGCTTGGCGTCATCATCAACCACGATGTCCAATTGTACCAACAGGTGAGTTCGGAACAGACGCGGCGAAGCGAAGAGCAGGCGGCATTGACCGAGCGAGAGCGACATCTTGCCGAGGAGCAGGTCCAGTGGGCCGTCAGCCGGGCTCAAACAGCCCAGTTGGCCGCTGAACGCCGGGACCTTCTGACCCGCATTCGCTCGCAGCGGGCGGCGGAGGAGGAAGCGATCCGGGAGCTTGAGGCGGAATCTCTCAGGATCACCGACATCATCAGGCGCTCCACTGGCCGCGTGCATGTCGGTCCGATTCCGACGCTTCGCGGTGGCGCACTCCTGTGGCCTGTGGTGGGACCCATCAGTTCCGGATACGGCTGGCGGATTCACCCTATCTTCGGCACCCGCGAGTTCCACACGGGGATCGACATCGCAGTCCCCTGGGGGACACCGATCCACGCCGCCGCGGCGGGCACAGTGATCTTCACGGGGTGGATGCGAGGCTACGGGATGCTGGTGATTCTCGACCACGGGAACGGGCTGTCCACGACGTACTCGCACCTCTCGTCCTACAGCGTGCATGTCGGAGAGCACGTGGACCGCGGCGACGTCATCGCCCGCATCGGGAGCACGGGATGGAGCACCGGCCCGCACCTGTTCTTCGAGGTGCGTGAAGACGGCCGGCCGGTCAATCCGCTCGGCGACTGACAGCGGGATCAGGATTACCTCAGGGGATCGAGAAATCGGCGCAGGGCCCAAAACGGCGCATCCTGTTTCTCGGCCCGCGGCGAGTGCCCGCTGCGCTCGAAAGTGTGCAGCTCGGCGTCAGAAAGGTTCCAGCGACTCCTCGACTGGGCAGAAGGCAGATCCAGTCGTGCGGCTGAACGCCGGCGAGCGCCGGCACGGTGATCTTGGCAAAGGGCAGCCCGCACGTCGCAGCTGGCGCATCCCGGATCACGGCGTGCCGGGTCGGGAGCGAACCAGCGGCCCGCCGGGATCGTGGAAGCGCGTGTGCGGTGGCAGTAGCAGAATGGCCGGATTGTTCTCGAACGCCCGCAGACACTCCGCCACCGGTTCCGTGGAGAGATCCATCCACAGGCGCCGGTATGCCGTGACGATCTTGACGGTGCCCAACCGTTCCGCGTCCGCCCCCGGAGGCCCTGCATGGAATCATGACCGCCGTCGGGGCGTTTGTCATAATCGGACATGATGAGGATACCAGCCTGCATCTGTACGAGTGAGTACCGCCCGGCGGAGGTGTGTCGCCGGGACTAGGCACTGGGGCGTCGTGCCCTCGTTTCCATGCAGCATGAAAGCAGCCGCGGCGCCCGTCACCGCGGCTGCGGATTTTCCGAACGTTTCTGGGGAGGTGAGGGTCGCATGGCACAGGTCTATCTGCCGACGCCGCTTCGCCGCCTGGCCCACGGCCAGACCAAGGTCGCGGCCGAGGGGCGCACGGTGGAAGAGGCTCTCCTCTCGGTCGAGCGGCAGTACCCAGGACTCCGCGAACAACTACGGGAGGCCTCCGGCGAGGTGCGCAGCTTCATCAATGTCTTTGTCAACGGCACGGAGATCCGGTCCCTGCAGGGTCCGGCCACGCCGCTGGGCGAGGACGACGAGATCTCGATCATTCCGGCGATGGCCGGAGGCGGCTGCCGCGCGGAGATGCCCGGCCGCCGGCATCCCGTCGCTCCTAGCTCCGGAGGTGCGACTCTCCGCCGAACGCTCCAGGTGGGCTAGCGGATGGGTGTCTCCGTCCGACCACGCCCACACGCTACGCGCGCGTCCCCGGTGTTGCGCGTCCTTGAGACGCCGCGGCTGCTCCTGCATGAGGAGCCGGAGCCGGGACGCGTGGCCCGGCTGTGCGAGGCGTTCCAGCGGGATGGCCTGTTGCGCAATCCACCGGTCGTTGCGCCGTTGCCAGACGGCCGCGCCGTCGTCCTCGACGGCGCGAACCGGGTGACGGCGCTCGGAGCGCTTGGAGTGGCGTACGTCGTCGTACACGTGGTGGACTATGCGCGGCCGGAGATTCTGCTCTCCACGTGGCGGCATTACGTGTGCGGTGAGCCCGGGCTCAGGCAGCACATAACGGCGACCGGCGAGGCGCGGCCGCTCCCGGGGGCGGCCATGGCTTCTGCGGAGGCGGACCTTGCCGGCGGCCGGGCCGCGGCGATCGTCGCCGACGAGGAAGGCGTAGCGCTGCTTGGAACTTGCGACGGGGTCGAGGCGGCGCCACTGCTGTCGAGACTCGTCGCGCTATATCGGGACAAAGGCGAGATCTATCGGGTGGAGACCGGCGTTCTCGAATCCCTCGCCGCCTATGGTCCGGGTACGCTCATCGTGTTTCCTCCCTTCTCTAAGGGCGACATCATCCGGTTGGCGTCCGGCTCCGGACGCCTTCCAGCCGGGATCACCCGTCACCTCATCCCCGGCCGCGTACTCCGGTTGAATACTCCGCTCGACTGGCTCACGGACCCCGCTGACCGCGAGCACAAGCAGGCGGATCTCGACGCGACCGTGCGCCGTCGCTGGTTGGTGCAGGGCGTGCGATATTACGCCGAACCGACCTTCTTGTTCGATGAGTAGCGAACATCAACCGGCGTCCGGCGCGGTCCGTGATCGCGAGGCGTCCCTGCTGGAGCGGATAGGCAGGACCCCACTCGTACGCCTGGGTCGAGTGATCCGGGGTGTGGCCGCCGCCGTCGAAGTCTATCTCAAGGCCGAGTGGCTGAACCCTGGCGGTTCCGTGAAGGACCGTCCGGTGCTCCGCATGATCACCGACGCCGAGGGTGACGGGCGCCTTACGCCGGGTAAGACCATCCTCGATTCGACCTCAGGGAACGCCGGGATCGCGTACGCGATGATCGGCGCGATCAAGGGGTATCCGGTGCACCTCGTCATGCCAGCGAGCGCGAGCGAGGAGCGCCGGCGCATCGTTGCGGCATACGGGGCACGGGTCACGCTGTCCGATCCGCTCGAGGGCAGCGACGGAGCGATCCTGCTTGCACGGGAAGTCTACGAGAGCGATCCGGGCCGCTACTTCAAGCCCGACCAGTACAACAATCCATCGAACTGGCGTGCGCACTACGACACCACCGGAGCCGAGATCCTCGAGCAGACGCGGGGGCGTGTGACTCATTTCGTGGCGGGGCTCGGAACGACTGGTACTCTGGTAGGTGCCGGCCGCCGGTTGCATGACGCGGATCCACGCATCCGCGTCGTGGCCGTCGAGCCGGACGTACCGCTTCACGGACTCGAAGGGTTGAAGCACATCGCGAGTTCGATTGTGCCAGGAATCTACGATCCGGCGGTCCACGACCGCAAGCTGTCGGTCTCCACCGAAGACGGGTACGCGATGGCGCGCCGGCTCGCCCGCGAGGAGGGATGTTTCGTGGGCGAGTCCGCAGGCGCCGCGGTGGTCGGGGCGCTCCGCGTGGCGCACGAACTGAGCACCGGTGTGGTCGTGGTGATCGCCCCCGACGGGGGAGATCGGTACCTCAGCACGCCGCTGTGGCGAAGCGCCACGGCGCGATAGGGCACGCGATCCGCCTGACCGTCCGCAAGATACCGCGGCTGGCTCATCCCGGCTTGTTCCACCCGCGCGGACTTCCCGGGGGTGCCCGATTCGGGTAGAATGAAGCGAGGGGAGGCGTTGTGCCGCTTGACGGTGCGGCTGACACGAGCACAATTGGAGCAAATGGTCGCGCAGGCGCGCGAGGAGGCCCCAAACGAATGCTGCGGTCTCTTGCTGGGGACGGGCGACGCCGTTGCGCACGTGTTGCGCGCGCGGAACAAGGCCGCCGAACTCCCGCAGCCTCGTGACCCGCGACGTTACTACCACGTCGACGACGAAGCGCAGCTCGAGGCGATGCGGCTGGAACGAGAGCGGGGATGGGAGATCGTGGGCATCTACCACTCACACCCGGCAACGCCGGCGCATCCGAGCGCAACCGACCGGATGCTGGCGTTGTGGCAGAGTCCCTGCTATGTGATCATTTCGCTTGCCAATCCAGCCCGCGTGGACGTGCGGGCATTTCGCATCACCGACCGAGTTGACGGAAACGGAACCGTCGCCATGGACGAAAACCGGCAACCGATCCGGGACGTCATGGAAGAGGAAGTGGTGGTGACATGAAGGTCAGTTCGCGGGCCGAGTACGGCATTCGTGCACTGGTCGACCTTGCGCAGCACTACGGCGAAGGTCCTGTGCAGAGCCACGACATCGCGCGTCGCCAGAGACTTCCCGAGCCTTACCTGAACCAGCTGATGACAACACTTCGTCGTGCGGGGCTCGTCCAGAGCAAGCGTGGACCGAGCGGTGGGCACGTGCTTGCGCGCCCCCCGGAGCGGATCACGATCGGAGAGGCGTTCTTGATCCTGGAGGGCAGTGTTGCCCCCTGGTTGTGCGTGGACGAGGCGGACGTGCGCTGCATCTTTGCGCCTGGATGTGGCCTGCGCCCCGTGTGGCAGGCGGTGAAAGCTGCGACCGAGGCAGTTCTCAACCGGACGACACTGGCGGACATCGTGCGTTCCGCGCTCGTCCCTGCCGGGGAGGCGTGAGCGCGCGAGTACGCACGATCGAAGGACGACGGGGTTTGTGCGGAGGCACCCCGAGGGGTGCTTCCGGCGCGTCTTGCCGAGGAATCTGACGGGCGGCATCGGCGTTTTCGTTATGGATGCGCATGGGAATGGTCATGTCTCGTCTGTCCCGCAGGCGGCACGCACTCAAGCGGCGGCTCGCCGAGTTCGTGCGTGACCGGCATGTTGTCGGGGGAGCGGAGACATGAACTGCAACGAGGCAGTGGAGAAGCTGTGGCAGTATCTCGACCGCGAACTTGAAGGAGATGCGGTGGCAGAGGTGGAGCAGCATCTGCGGGAGTGCCGCGAGTGTTTCTCCAAGGCCGAGTTTGAGCGGCGCCTCCGGGCGCTGCTGCGGCGCTCATGCGGTTGCGAGCAGGCGCCGCCCGCGCTGCGGGATCGCCTCCACCGGCTCCTGAGAATGTTCTGAGTCATCGCGTGTCTCGGCGCGCAGCGATCGACATCGGCACCAACTCCGTACGTCTGTTCGTCGCCGATCTTCTCAAGCCATCGTCAGCCGCACCAGGCGTGCGCTGCCCTGGACCACCACTGCGCCCCGTTCTGCGCCGTCTCGTCATCACGCGCCTCGGCGAAGGCTTGGCCGCGGACGGGTCCATTCGCGAGGCGGCGGCCGAGCGCACAGCTGCGGTGGTGGCGGAGTTTGTCGGGATGGCCGAGGATGCCGGCGCCGCGACGCCCGTGGTATTCGCCACCTATGCAATGCGCGCCGCCCGCAATCCAGAGGTGCTGTCGAAACGGGTTGCTCGTCCTGTGCGGGTCCTGACCGGCGGGGAGGAGGCCCGCCTCGGATTCCTGGGGGCGATCGCGGGCCTTGGTCACCGTGCAGCCGATTCGGAGACCCTGGTGCTCGACATCGGGGGCGGCAGCGTCGAGCTGACACGTGGTACCCCGAGCGGCGTCGAGGAGAGCCACAGCTTCCCGTTGGGATGTGTAGTGCTCACCCATCGGTTCCTCTCCCACGATCCCCCCAAGGAACAAGAAGTGGCTGCGCTCCGAGCGTACGTGGCCGACACTCTCGGCCCGCTACTGGACCGGATCCGCTGGGAGCTCGACTCGGTGGTCGGGGTGGGCGGTACAATCACCACGATGGCGGCGCTCGCCCAAAGGCTTGCGCTCTACGATCCCGACCGGGTGCATGGATATCGACTCACGCTTCCCCAGATCGTCGAGACGCTCGACGCGCTGCGGGCGCTCTCTCTGAGCGCACGGCGGGCCCTGCCGGGGCTTCAACCGGAGCGGGCCGACGTGATCATCGCCGGTGCTCTGGTGCTCCACGACGTGCTTGAGCGGCTCGGTGGGCAGCCGATCGAGGTCAGCGAGGCCGACCTGTTGTGGGGAGTGCTCATGGAAGCATAGCTGGGGTTCCTGAATCGACAGACCATTGAGACATATCCACTCCACCACACGTCCCTCAGGCTGTCCAGCAGTGACTCCCCATGCCGGCGGGTCGCCTCCGTTTGGGACGGACCGCCCGGGTTGGTCCACAACAAGCCCGCTTTCCGGCAATGTGCGTGTCTAGAGTATACCGCGGTGGCACGTATGGTGCCGCGCGCTCCGATTCCATCACCCGCACCAATTCCCATGTTCCCAATGCGCGGTCGTTTGACACGGCTCTTGACGTTGGTATAATTGAGGGTGCCCTACGTGATTGCGTACGATGGCGACGCGGGGTGGAGCAGTCCGGTAGCTCGTCGGGCTCATAACCCGAAGGTCGGAGGTTCAAATCCTCCCCCCGCTACCAAGTTTACTGAGAGGACTCGTTTGGGTGACACCGAGCGAGTCCTCTTGTCGTTCTTCAACTTGACGCTCCAGTACACGCAATGCTATTGTACAATTGTACATGGATATGTCGATCACCGAGCTTGTGGTCGATACGTCGGCGTTGCTCGCGGTGCTGCTTGACGAGCCGGAGCGTCCCGCGTTGATTACTCGTACGCAGGGCGCGGCGCTGCTGGTCCCCGGCTCAGTCCCATGGGAAGTTGGGAAAGCACTCATCGCCGGTTTCCGCCGCAAGCGCCTCAACGCTAGACAGGTCCGGGAGGCCTGGACGTCATTCGAACGAGTCCCGCTGCGCTCGGTCTCTATCGTGGTTGACAAGGCGCTCGAGTTGGCGGAGCAACTTGGGCTCTACGCCTACGATGCTTATGTTCTGGAGGCGGTCCGAGCGTACCGCGTGCCTCTCTTGACGATCGATAACCGCCTTAGGGGCGCAGCGGCTCAACTGGGGTTGCAAGTATGGGAGGTCATACCGTGAAGGTCTACACTTATTCCGAAGCCCGGCAACGACTCGCGAGCCTGCTGGAGCAGTCGCGACGGGAAGGTCAGGTCCAGATTCGCCGGCGGGACGGACAACTGTTTGTCGTGCAGCCGGCCGTTGGCGCAAGCTCCCCCTTGGATGTCCCGGGGATCAGGGCACGTCTCCGGTCAGGTGAGCTAGTGGCGCTGTTGCAAGAGAGTCGCGAAACTGGAGATCGATTCTGGCGCAATAGACGGACGCAGCCGGCGCAGCGGCGAGCGAAGCGCACGTGACGGCGACGCATGGCCTGTCATGGCGGCTCGTGCCTCCTTTGTTCCCTGGGCTAGACCCCGACGGCGCTCGGGCTAAGTGACCAAGATTTCGAGGGGCGCAAGGTGTCCTGATCGTGCGGATCGAGCCCCCGTTACCAACGATAAGCTACGAGGGCCTCCTGGGCTCGAGAGACAGCAGGCCCTTTAGACTGCCCCGAAACTCGCCCACGAGGGTTCCGTCCAAGCCGGCCCGAAGCGCGGCAGGCCCGATTTCTTGCGAACACAGGTTCGGTATGCGATACTGGCCACAATGTTGACTTTCGCGGGGGTGGCGCGTGGCCGTTAACACGAAGGCTCTGCAAATATCGGCACTCTCCGAGTCTCACGCAACGGCGCTACAGGATTCTGCCCTGCTGCTCACCCGGTTCTTCTTCGACGCCGTCAACGACCTGAAACGAGGTATCAGCTACGAGGACACGTGGCTGGCCGAATACCTGCCCGCCCGCTATCGGGCGCGCTACGACGACGCCTTCGGGAGGCAGTTCCTCACGTGTTTCTTGACTGTGAGCGCGCAGCTCTGGAGTTCCGAGCCGTATCGGCCGACGTGCGTGGCCGACCAACTGGCGTTCCGCGCGCTTCTCGAGTTTGCCCAGGCCGCGCTGGAGGAGCGGGGTATCGAGCCCGAGTTCGGGCCGGCATGGGAGAAGGCGTTTGACAATCTGGGCGTCGATGCCCTGTTCGACGTGGCGCACGCCGTTGAGCCGCGGCTGGAGTTTGCCAATTGGTTCCGGACGCTCGACAGCGCGGACCCGGTGCACCCGTCGATTCGCTTCCAGGATCGCGTGGTCACGCGGATCTCGTAGTGTGCGGGCGGTTCGGGATCTATCTGATTCCCGGGCTCGTCGCCCAGATGTTCCGGGCGGACTACGAGCCGGATCCACGTATCGAACCGACGTGGAATCTCGTGCCCAGCCAGCGGACGATGGTAGTGCTGCGCGACCCCGACACCGGCGATCGTCGACTGGAATTGTTGCAGTGGGGGGTTCCTGTCGCGCTGAGCTACGGGCCCGCTGCATTCTCACCGCCCGATAACGCGCGCACCGAGACCGTCACGTCGGGCATGTTCCGGGACGCGTTCGAGAAGCGCCGATGCCTGGTCCCCGCTGACAACTTCTACGAGTGGAAATCCCCGACCATAAGCAGAAACAGCCGTATGCGATCGCTCTTACTGACGGGAACCCGTTAGCCCTCGCGGGGTTGTGGGAATCGTGGCACGACCCTGACAGTCACATCGACCTCCACCTTCACAATCGTGACGACGGAAGCCCGGGGCGAGATGGTGACAATTCATCATCGTGGTGCCAGTGATCCTGGAGGAGTCGGATTGGGGTGTGTGGTTAGGTGAAGCAGAGGGTGATCCCAAGACCCTCCTGCGTTCCCCACGCGAGGTAATTCTCCGCATGTGGCCCGTGAGCAGGAACGTGAACACGGCGGCCAACAATGGACCCGACTTGCTGGAACCACTGAACGAGTCAGCACAGCACGGGCTCGCGTTGCGTTAGCCTTAGGCGTTATACCTGACGGGAGACGATGGAGTCAAGTCGTGATTCGGTCAGATGTAATAGCTCAATGATTTTGTCATAGGCTAATAGCTCAGTGAATCTGTCATCCTGGCACCATGTCCAGGGAGACGATCACGTTGACTCAGAAGGAGCTGCGTATTTCGGTGATCGTGATCACTGATTTCGCTCCATATCTGTAAGCGCCGCGCCTGTCAAGCACCCGTTTTCACGATTCAACGCCGTTCCCCGACCTGCCGGCCATAAACGAGCACTTT
>Ga0187784_10000535_pt1 | contig 27922 bp, 29 predicted proteins | sample 1015_SJ02_MP15_2_FD_132964 | JGI IMG/M metagenome (GOLD analysis project Ga0187784, IMG submission 132964) | Tropical peat soil microbial communities from peatlands in Department of Meta, Colombia - 1015_SJ02_MP15_20_MG | ecosystem: Environmental > Terrestrial > Soil > Wetlands > Peat | place... | reverse complement strand
TTCGAGAACGAAATCTTTAGTGCGCTCAGCAGGGAGAAGATGATGGGCCCACTGCAGCTTTCAGCGCTCCCTGCCGAATTCTATGTGAAGATGAGGAGAAGGCTGGGTGCGCTGGCGGAAGCCGCGGCGGAGGGGAAAACGAGGAAGGAGGATCTGGAGAGACTCAGGGCGGTCTGCTACGACCTCGTTGGGATCAGGCTCAGTAAGCTTCTCTCGCTGTCGAGCTCTTCGACGCCTGCGTCGTCACTGGCTGAGAAACTCACGCCTGAGGAGGCATCGTTCTTCGCCCTCTCCCAGTCACTCTCAAGGGAATGGAAGGCGAGCCTCTTGGGAGGGGGAAAGTAGCTGGCCACCCTTGCAAGTGGGAAGCTGTCAGAGCAGTTCGAGGACTTCCTGAAGTCGGTAACCGATAGAAACGGGAACCCTGTATACAGGTCGAAGATTTCGCAACTCATTTCGAACGAAGGAAAATCGCTTGTGGTCGACTTCAGCGACCTGCTGAAGTACAACAGCGATCTGGCGAACAGGGTTCTCCTCGAGCCAGATTCCTCCTTGGGGTCGTTCAGAATCGCGGCGTTCGAGACGATGAGGAGCGAGAACGCTCTCTATGCCGACAGAGTGAAGCGCGAGCTCACGGTTAGGCTGCGAGGCCTTACAGATCTAGTGCCGTTGAGGAAAGTGGATACTTCTTACATCGATCACATGATCGCCATCTCAGGGATGGTCGTGAGGACATCGGAACTCAGGCCCATGATGACCGAGGCGGCCTGGCTCTGTCCCAGCGGGCATCTGACCTACGAAATGCAGGACGACCTGGCGCTGAAGCGGCCACCGAAATGTGAGCTCTGCGGAGAGGTGAGGAATTTCGAACTTGACAGGAGGCACAGCCGGTTCATCGACTTCCAGGTCGTCAGGGTCCAGGAGCTCCCGGAGGAGCTCCCCCCTGGCCAGCTCCCCCAGTTCTTCGACGTGAACGTCGAAGGGGACATTGTGAATACGGCCAGGCCTGGGGACAGGGTGGTCATTACAGGAGTGGTAAGGGCCGTCCCCGACTACACTCTCGGACAGGTGAAGACAAGGCTGTTCAGGTCTCAGATAGACTGCAATCACGTGGAGGTCAGAGGCAAGGAACCGGAACAGGTCCAGATCAGCAGGGAGGACGAGGAGCTCATCAGGAAGATCGCTGCCTTTCCCGACGCGTATGAAAGACTCGTCAACTCGATTGCGCCGGTGATACTCGGGCACCAGGCGGAGAAGGAAGCGATACTCCTTCTCTTGATCGGGGGTAGTGCGACCGTACTGCCTGATGGAACAAAGCTTAGGGGAGACGTTAATACTTTATTCGTGGGCGACCCTGGAACTGGTAAGAGCGAGCTGCTCAAGTTCGCATCTCAAGTCGCTCCCCGAGGTCTGTACGCATCTGGACGGGGCACGACGGCAGCCGGGCTTTCGGCGGCCGTTATTAGGGAAAAAAACGTGCTCATGTTGGAGGCAGGAGTCGTGGTTTTGGCCGATCTCGGAATTGCTGCGATCGACGAGTTCGAGAAGATGAAACCTGAAGACAGGACGGCGCTCCATGAGATGATGGAACAGCAGACCGTGACCGTTGCAAAGGGGGGGATTTACGCGACGCTGAACGCGAGGACTTCCATACTTGCAGCGTGCAACCCAGTCCTGGGCAGGTACAACCCATTCCAGAACATCACGGAAAACATAGGGACGCTCCCGTTGCCGCTCCTGTCGCGTTTCGACCTCATCTTTGTTTTCAGGGACCAGCCGACGCCGGCGGAAGACGAGAGGCTTGCCAGCCACATACTCGCGGTTCATTCGAGGGGGACTTACGCCACCCCGCCTCCGATAGAATTCAGCCTCCTGAAGAAATACCTAACGTACGCAAAGCATCTTTCCCCCGAACTTACAAAGGAGGCGATGGAGAGGATGAAAGATTTCTACCTTCAGCTCAGGAAGGCAGGGGGAGCAGAAGACTCCATCCCCCCGACCCCGAGGACGCTGGAGGCACTCATCAGGCTCTCGACGGCGAGGGCGAAAGTACTGTTGAGGGACTCGGTCACCGAGGAGGACGCGCTCGCTGCCATAGCTCTAATGAACAGGATGGTGGAGGATGTCCTTACAGACGCGACGACGAAGAAGACGGACTTTGGAATCCAATTCGGAAAGCCCGCTGGCGAGAGCAAGAACATGAGGGCTGCCCTAGAGATTCTGAAGAATCTCGAGGGGGCTGATAAGAAGCCTGTCGAGAGAAGGCAGTTCAAGGAGGAGCTGGTCAAAGCGAAGTTCTCCGACGAGGATGCGGAGAAGATGATTCGGACGATGTTCAGGGAAGGGATGGTTTACGAGTCAAAGCCCGGATTTCTCAGACGCCTCGGCGGTTAAGCCAAGAGAGGCCGCCCCTTGAAGCTGGAAGAAGCCGGAGTGCCCGAGGAACTCGTCCAGTTTTTCAGGGCCAAAGGGATTACAGATCTCTATCCGCCACAGGAGCAGGCTGTCAGAGCAGGCCTCCTCAACGGGAAGAGCCTGGTCGTGGCCAGCCCAACAGCTTCAGGAAAGACCTTGTTGGCGCTGCTGGCCGCGTACAAGAAGGCAAAGGAACAGAGGAGGAAGGTGGTCTACCTGGCGCCCCTGAGAGCCCTGGCATCGGAGAAGTATGCCGAGTTCTCTGAGATGACTCGCTTCGGTATCTTCACCAACATCTCAACGGGCGACTACGATTCTAGCGGGGAGTCGCTTGGGAGGGCGGACGTGATTGTGCTGACAAACGAGAGGTTCGATTCAGTCATGAGGCACAGGGTGTCCTGGCTGAATTCGGTGGGACTGTTCATCGCAGACGAGGTGCACCTCGCCGGGAACGACAGCAGAGGGCCAACACTCGAGATGATACTCACGAAGGCACTGCACCTTGGGCTCGACGCCCAGCTGCTTGCTCTTTCGGCCACCATCAGCAACGTGAGGACCCTTGCAGAGTGGTTGCACGCGATTCCGGTGGAGCTTGACTGGCGTCCGGTACCTCTCCGGGAGGGGGTCTACGACTACAGCAGGATATTATTCACCGACGGCGGAGAGCGCCAAATCCCCCGATCCACGTACGGTCCCCCCATCGACGTGGCGATGGACACTGTGAAGGAGGGAGGCCAGTCATTGATCTTCGTCAGCACGAGAAGGAGAGCCGTGAGCCTGGCCACAAGGGCGGCGGAGCTGACCGAGAGGCAGCTGAGTCCCGAAGAGAAGAAGGCCGCTTCGGAGGCTTCCAGACGCATCCTGACTTCGGGGGAGGAGACGAGTCTCAGCAGGCTGCTGGCGGAAATCGTGGCGAAAGGGTCAGCATTCCATCATGCGGGGATTGAGGCAGAGCACAGAAGGATCGTCGAGGAGTACTATAGGGCGAGGGCTCTGAAGCTTCTCGCCGCTACCCCCACATTAAGCCAGGGCGTGAACCTCCCCGCGAGGAGGGTAGTGATAGCGGACATGACGCGATACGATGCTGAGCACGGGGGGAACGCCGAAATCTCGGTCTTGGAGTACAGGCAGATGGCAGGGAGGGCTGGGCGTCCACAATACGATGACCACGGAGAGACAGTGATGATCCCTCCCCCGTCCGCCCCTTCTGGGGACTTCCTCGAACACTATGCGAAAGAACCCCCCGAGCCTATCCAGTCGCGCCTCTCTGACGAGTCAGCGATGCGGTCCCATACCCTTGCCACGGTGGCGACTGGGAGCGGTACATCGAAGGTAGACCTCGACAGCCTCTTCGCGAAAACGCTTCTCGCAATGCAGGTGGGGGCCAAGGAGACAGGGAGGCTCACGGAGAAGGCCCTAGGGTACCTTCTGGGGGAGAGGCTGCTCGAGTCACACGGGAACCTGTTCTACGCAACCGAATTCGGGAGGAGGGTCTCCATGCTATACATCGACCCGGTTACAGGGGTCATGTTCAGGGACAGCGTGAGGCACGCTGAAGCGGGGAGAAACTACACGGCCGGGATGCTGCACCTGGTGGCTTCGTCTCCTGACTTCGAGCCCAAGTTCCCCCTCAGAAGCAAGGACTACGATCAGGCAATGGCATTCTTGGAGGAGCACTCGCAGGAGATGCTCGAAAGGCATACGTCGAGGACTTTTGCGGACTACGATCGAGTCCTCCAGGAGATGAGGAGCGTCATGGCGCTCCACGGCTGGATTGACGAGTGGAGAGAGGAGCAGCTCCTTTCGAGGCTCGGCGTGGAACCCGGGGACATGCACCGGGCAGTGGACAACGCAGACTGGCTTCTGCATTCTCTCAGCGAGCTGGCCAAGCTGTACAAGATGCCAGAGATGGTAAGGCAGGCGGAGTTGCTGCGGATGAGGGTGGCGAGCGGCGTCAGCGAAGAACTCGTCGAGCTCACCACGCTTCAGGGGGTAGGACGGGTGAGGGCAAGAGCCCTCTATACTGCGGGCTTCAGGACGCTTGAGGACATCAAGGAGGCGCCCGCAGACAAGTTGGCGCTTGTAGACAAGGTGGGTGCCGCAGTTGCAAAGAAGATCAAGGAACAGGTGCTGAAGCACTGAGCCCCTACTCGGGGGACTTCGAGGCAGCCGCATCGGAGGTCGCGAATCTGCTCGAGCGCTCCGTCGCGAGGACAGTGGAAGGGGAGGAAAGGGTCGCTGTCGCTTTCTCGGGAGGCCTCGACAGCTCCGTAATTGCCAAGAGTGCAGCGAATCATACAGAGGTCGTCGCTTGTACGGCCTGTGCCAGTCACTCAAGGGACGTCACCTGGGCAAGGGAAGCTGCAGAGGCCATGGGACTCTCCCTAGTTACATGCGAATTGACGAAGGACGACGTGACTGCCGCGCTCTCGGCGCTGGACCTCCCCTTCCCTCCTTCTTTGATGGACAGGAGCCTCTGGTGCCTCTACACCCTAGTCTCAAGAACCGCGCACAGGTCCGGGGCGAGGGTCATGCTGCTCGGGCAGCTGGCGGACGAGCTGTTCGGGGGCTACGCGAAGTACGCCGAGGCGCTGAAACTGCGGGGCGGAGAAGCAGCCGAATCAATGATGAGCACTGACTTCAGGGAATATGCGTCCAGGGGGAGGGTACGCGATGTGGCAGCCTGCGGGGGTCTCGTGGAGCCAAGGTTCCCCTTCGAGGCCAAGGACCTGGGCGAGTTCGCCACCACTCTGCCAATCACCTACAAGATTCGTGACGGAGAAAGGAAGGCGGTGTTGAGGAGGGCTGCTTTGGTCCTCGGGGTGCCGGAGAAGGTGGCGAACGCCCCGAAGAAGGCAGCCCAGTACAGTTCCGGTGTCCAGAGGCTCGTAGCCAGTTCACCCTTTTAACGCCCCCGGCTGACGGCTGACCATGATTCCTTCGTCTCAGCCCAAGGGAAAGCTCGTGGGTTTCAAGCCGCTCCAAGAGAGGTTCAGCTACTACGCCCTAGACGACGGGACCGTCCTCGGCATCAAGCCGGCCGTAGTGAAGGTGTACAGGTTGCAGAACCCGGACAACAGCCCAGCGTTTTCACCCGACGGGACGCCAGCCTACTTCTATCAGACCCAGAACATAACCCAGGTGCTCACCCCAGACGAGTACAAGTCCATCAAGGACGACGGCATCTCCGAATGAGCGGAGAGACCTACATCTCTTCCGAGGACTCGGCTTTCCTGAGGAGTGCGCTCCAGGGGCTGACAGGGGGGAGCTGCCTGGAGATAGGCGCGGGGAATTGCGGCAACCTAATCGAGCTGAGGAGGGGATTCAATCTGGTTGTGGGGACCGACCTGCTCAGGCCGACGACTTCCGACTGGAAGGAGAAGGGGATTGAATTTGTGCTCACGGACGAGGCCTCTTGCCTCAGGGCCGATGCATTCGACCTCGTGGTGTTCAACCCTCCGTATCTCGCGGTCGAAGTCTCCGAGGACCGGACAGTCGAGGGCGGAAGGGAGTTGGAGATCCCAAAGGAGTTTCTGCGCGAGGCACTCCGGACGGTGAAGCGGACAGGGAAGGTTGTCTTCCTCCTCAACGACGAAGCGGATGCGGGTGAGTTCGAGGAGCTGTGCTGCAACAAGTCATTCGTGCTGACGCGCTTGGCATCCCGTAGAGTGTTTTTCGAGGAGCTCCATGCCTATTCCGCGACAGCTTCGGGATAGCGCCCACCCTGGCGAATTGGCACGATTCGTTGGATTACGACACATCAACAGCTAGGCGCCTGCACCAGGTGCCGGCATCGCCAGCGTAGTTGTTTTCCTGGGTCACCTTCTCGGGCTTTAGGAGTTTGACTGGACCGCGCGCGAAGTAGTCGGATATCGCCGGGAACTCGCGCCAGAAGGACTCGTCTCTGCTATCCGTTTCCATCGCCTTCGAGGCCATGTTTGGATGGTAGGGGCGATGGCAGGTCAGGGGTCCTCCCTAAGTTGTTAGGGGGGACAGGTTCCTGAACGCGATTTCCAAGTCTGAGAATCGTCTTCGCGCGTTAAATACACGGCACTTACCCTAACCTGTTCAGAGATGCTCCGACAGATAGCGCTCCAAGTTAGGACCGAGAACAGGCTACAGGACACGGCCAGGCTGCATGGGGCCAAGCTGAATATCGTTGACTGCAAGTCGTTCAACAAGACCGGGATGTCCCTTCTGATGGAGCTGAGGGGGACTGAGCAGGATGTTCGTGCTGCTACCACTGCCATCAGGCACCTCGACGGGGTAAGGCAGGTCATCGAAGGCGAGGGGCCGGGGGACGCGATTCCACTACTTGTCGTGCTTGACAGGCCCGCCATTTGTCGCGCGTCCAACGACGTGGCCATCGTCTGCCTCGATTGCCCACTCAATTCTGAGGTCCAGCCAGCTTCGTGGAGGTTCATAGCTCGCAAGACCAGCGACTTCAGGCAGGTGTTGACAAGGCTCTCGAAGGAGGGCATTGAGACTCGGATCGAGGATGTAGCCCCACTCGAGCGAAAAGCGACTCTTACGGGGAGGCAGAAGGAGATCATGGCTACAGCCGTAGCTCAGGGGTACTTTGAGTTCCCAAGGAAGATCAGCCTAACCGGGCTGAGCGAACTCGTAGGAGTGAAGCCATCGACCCTTAGCGAGATACTTCGCAGCGCCGAGCGCAGGATAATGGCGAACGCGCTCGGTGTTCCGTTCCAAGAAGAGTAGTCGGGTCTGGTCTAGGCTGGCCCGAAGGGGCCCAGACCCATAGTGGGTTCGAACCTCGACTGCGGCGTGTCTCTCAATTCCTCGGTTTCATCTACTGCGGCAAACCGACCATAGCAGCGCTTTCGCGCCAGAGCAAGTCCCGCGCTTCGTCACTTTGCGCCAACGGGGAGGGATTAGGGAATGTGATCTCGCCTCTGACTAGCGAAGCATAGACGCGACCCGTGGGCGGATTGATCTCCCCCAACGCTAACTGGGTAAGGGCCTCACCCGCCCGTTCTGGAGTGCCCGCATGAAACTGAGGCCTGAAAATGCTTAGCACTGGAAGTATTATTCGTATGAGTACGCGCATGAGCTGGGGCGCATCGCGATTCAGTCCAGTGCCCAGCGTCAGCCCTGGATTGTAGGCAATGGCCGTGATACGGGGAGGCTGAACCTTGGCGAAGGCGGCGAACGACCGGGCGGTTAGAAGGTCGCACAGCTTGGATGCTGGATAAGCACTGAATCTCAAGCCACTCTTGTTCTTGTCAGGATGAGCAAGCGCCTCCGGGTCTAGCGTCTTGGGCGCACCAGAGAAAATTGCGGGGTCGTGCGTGTCGCTGGTTGTTATCAGCAACCTTCCGTCGTCTGCCATGGAGGGAACCAGCAGTCGCGCTAACAGATAGTGAGCCAAATGGTTGACCGCGAAGGTCGGTTCGAATCCATCGACGGTTCGCTGCTTTGTATCAGAGGTTTGTATTCCAGCGTTGAGCACGAGCATATCTATGTTCGCCCCATCCAGCCGCTTCTTGACGTCATACGCGAATGTGCGGACACTGGCCAACGAGGCAAGGTCTAACGGGATAACGTCGGCTCCTTCGGGTCCGCTGTGCCCTCCGCGAGCTCCGATGATTAGCCGGATACTGGGCTGGGCAACAAGTCGCATGGCGACATTAGCGCCGATCCCCGATGTGGCACCAGTCATTACGACGATCCTGTTTGCCGTCATTGCATGAGACGGGATATCCTGTCTCCTCATATTCATTGTACCGAACATGTTCGGTAATACTAAAATCAGGCCTATGAGCTGTCGGCACGGAATCTATGCTTCGTAAGGTCGTAATCGAACTACCAAGAAGCATGATCACCGATTTCCCGGGTCACGAAATGCTCGACTCGTGGATAATCGTTCAGTGCTTCAAATCCGACAGGCGCGGTTTCGCCGGCATATGTCAGATAAGACTACGCCCACCCACCCGCGATCCGTCAGAATTGATGAGACAACTTGACATCTCCAAGTTTCAGATACTTACCAAGCTCGAAGACGGCTCGCTCATAGCATACGTCTCGGGCAAGCCCGATTCCAGGTGGATCGAAATCGACTCAAGCAAATTCGGGTACTTGCTAGCTCCGGAGCTCACACCGAACTCTCTGAGGAAGACGGTTGTTGGGACCAGAGTCCAAGTTGAAAGGATGCTCTCGCGACTCGAAAAGGCCGGAATGTCCTTCGAGATTGTGTCGGCGAGCGATGCAAGGTTTACGCCAGATTCCCTATTCATGTCTCTGACCGCGAGTCAACGGAAGACCGTGGCCGAGGCTTACAGCAGTGGATACTTCGACGTTCCCAGGAGAACGGATTCTAAGAAACTTGCCAAGTCGCTTGGAATCTCGAAATCCACGCTTTCAGAGCACTTGCGCAAGGCCGAGAAGCATCTGCTTGCTCAAATCTTAAGCTAGGACAATGACGCTCCACAATCTGAGATTCGCCGTCCTCACCAGCGAATTGACTCGACCCGATGGCAACCAAGGCAGGATAGCGCGAAATGAACTCTATTCGCCAATGAGGGCTCATTCTAGGTTTATCCTTAACGGGCCCGGAGGAATCCAGACCTATAATGGGTTCGAATCTGCAACGTGGTCTGATTATTGCAAGGCCAGTCCCGACGGGATTCATACTAGGAATAGGTCGGAACCAGATGCTCGACTCAGACTTTGGCGAGCACTTTAAGAAGCTCCTTGTCCGCCCTTAGAATAGCATCCACAATTCTCTCAAATTCATCGTCAGGAATTGTCTTTGCTACCCTGCTCTTTCGAGGCATTAGCAGTCCGAACCTAAGGCTCCACAGTCTGCATAAGTGTCCCTCGACTACTCATAATGGGCTAACATTCCTAGCGCATATCAATATTTTTCTAGACTAGCCTCGAGAACTCATCGTACACGTTCTTTCTGTGTCCGATAAACAGCACGATGACCCGGCCATTGGACCTATCGATCTCGTAGATGGCCCTGTAGTCGCCCACCCTAATCTTCCAGAACTTGGAGGGCCTGAGTTGTTCCCCACTCTCCGGATTCTGTGCGAGTTCTGCCAGCGATTTCTGGATGCGCCCTCCGACCGACCTTTCGAGCTTCCTGATGGATTTCGCAGCCCTTGGGGAAAGGAGTACGGAGAGCGTCAAAAGACGTCCTTAAGGGCTATCAGAGACTCGGGGTGCTTCCTTGCCTCTTCGCTCTCCTTAGAGAGCATCTCATAGAACCTGCGTGTGCGCTCGCGCTCCTTGTACAGGGTAACGATGGTCTTGACGGCTTCGCTCCTGCTTGAGAACCTGCCTTCTGATATCCACTGGTCGATCTCGTGGACCAGCTCCTCCGGTATTCTGACTTGGACTTGCGTGGTTGCCATGCGCGTAAACAACTCTGTCTACACCCATTTAAGGCTTCATTAGACGGAGGGGTCCGGACCCATAATGGGTTCGAGCCCTGTCGGGGTTCTCCCACTAGACAAATTGGCAGAGAGGCCGAAAGGCAGCAAGGATCTACCAAACGGGTTTCAGCCCAGGCCGTACCTAAGACAAGCCTAAGCCATAGGCGTGTGTGGCTCTGGGGATCGATAACCCCTTCGGGGCGGCTCCCAAAGCTCAATCCTGTTCCCGTCCGGGTCGATAGCCCATCCGAACCGACCATACCTGGAAATTTTAATCTCCGTTTCGACCTTCACTCCATTCCTGCGAAGCAGGTCAAGTAAGGACTCCAGGTCGCTTACTCTGTAGTTCACCATAGCGGTCGGTTGCCTTGGTCCCCATTCCCGATCGTCACTTGATAGGGCGGCCCACAGCGTCGCGCCTTTACGGCCTTCTTCCTTCGGCGGCAGCCACTCCCAGACGGCCACCAAGCCATCTACCTGGATTCCGAGCTGCTGCCTGTACCACTCCGCCAATCGTTGTGGATTATGTGAGCGTAGGAAAATCCCGCCTATTCCTGTCACATGGGCTTTCGCCCGAGCCCGTCTGCCTTTCTTTTGGCCCGAAATTCTGCGAGAGTTGGCTGAATCTGTCAAAGAGCGAAATCTCGAACTCGAACACGAACGTTCGTGGCCGAGCGTAATTACGCCTTCCCTTCACCGCCGTGAAGAGCGGTGATTGATTTGACAACGAGTCCATTATGTTGATCGTCGAGTGGAGCCCCTCTCTAATAGCTCGAATCAGGCGTCTCTTAACGAACGCAGTTCATTCTGAGCTATTTCTTAACGGGCCCGGAGGGATTCGAACCCACGGTTTCTGAGGCACTCCTCTTCAGCTCCGAAGGCTGACGCCTTAATCCGTGCTAGGCTACGGGCCCGATGAAGCGGCGTTTGGGCTGGCTAATTAAGCGATGAGACGTGCTATGTTCTTCCCAAAAGGTGGCTTGACCAACCCGCGCTCGGTAATCATGGCAGTAACGAGCTCCGGAGGCGTCATGTCGAAGGCAGGATTCGCGACCGGGATCCCCCTAGGCGCGACTCGCCTCCCCCTAATCTCGACTACCTCCTCCGCGCCCCTCTCCTCGATGGTCACCCTGTCGTGAGTCCGGTCGAAATCAAAGGTGGAGAGTGGCGCTGCTGGGTAGAAGGGTACACCGTGCCTCTTCGCCAGGACCGCCTCCTGGTACGTTCCTATCTTGTTGAAGACGTAGCCGTCGCTGGTAATCCTGTCTGCGCCTACAATTGCACAGTCGACCCGCCCCAAGCTCATCATGTGGCCCACCGCGGTGTCGGAGATCAGGGTGCACGCGATCCTGTCGCGGACTAATTCGAAGGCGGTCAGCCTCGCCCCCTGGAGAGCGGGCCTGGTCTCGGGCACGAGTACCTTGACAAGTTTTCCCTGCTCAACCGCTGCTCTCACCACCCCCAGAGCAGTTCCGTATCCCACCGTCGCGAGGGCCCCCGCATTGCACTGAGTGAGGACGGTGTCGCCACTCTTTATCAGGTCCGCCCCCTCCTTTCCGAGCCTTCTGTTAACTTCGACGTCCTCCTCTTCCATGGACTTCACTTCGGCAGAAACGGCGTCCTTAGCTCCCCGTACCGTAGATGCGGAGGCCGCGACCTTCACCACCCTGTCGAGCCCCCAGAACAGGTTCACTGCGGTGGGCCTTGTCCCGCGAAGAAGGGTGGCGCCTGCCTCCACCTCCTTCATGAAGTCAGGGAGCCTGGTGGCCTTCGATCGGACCGCCACCAGCGCCAGCCCCATGGCCGCCGTGACTCCAATCGCAGGGGCCCCACGGACCACCATCGACCTGATGGCTTCGGCGACCTGTTCAGGATGAGTGTACCGGACATAGGTCAGCTTGGCGGGAAGAGCGGTCTGGTCTATCATCCTGACGGCGTCTCCTTCCCAGGTAACAGTCCGAATCGAGAAGAAGTTGTCCAAGGAACGAAGAGGCCTCGGGGGTCTCTAAATCGTTTGCGCAGGTGAGGGTGAACCTTCAACTTCAAATAGACTCGGCAAGGCGTGCGTAAACGGGACATGCAGGAACCATCTGCTGCGGAGGAAAAGATGGTGCCGTACAGGGGTGTGCTCGAGGATGGGACAACAAGAATCGCGGACCGTGAACGCTTCGGGGAGTTGGAAGAGTCAGGATACGGAACCCGGGAAGCTTCGGACCTCGTTCTGAAAGACTACGAGGCTCTGTACCTCGTCTATTGTAAAAAGATGCAGCTGGAGGACGGGCACGGGAAGGAAGTAGGCTTCGAGAAGCTCGCAGAGCTCGCCCAGAAGAAGGCGGGGGACTCTTGGACTAAGTTCGTAATCTATCGGGACCTGAGAAGCAGGGGGTACATAGTAAGGGAGGGGTTCGGTTTCGGCACAGACCTCAGGGTATACGAGCGGGGGGACTATCCGAAAAAGCCGGCAAAATATGTCGTCTTTGCCCTCGACGAAGGTATAGAGAAGGGGATGGCTGACCTTCAAAGGTCGGTAAAAGAGATGGCCAAGATGGGGAAGGAGGCCATCATAGCGGTAATCGAGAGGAGAGGGGAAGTAATCTACTACAAGGTCAGCAGGACAAGGTTCTGACGGGCCGTGAACCCAAGGGGGCTGGTCGACCTCATCAGGCCCGTGAACTGTGTCATGATCGGGTTCGCAGTAATAGTGGGGGCGTTCGTCTCCAAGCCTTCGTCAATCCCCTGGCTGCAGTTGGCACTGGGTTTCTTCACAGGCTTCTTCATCTGCGCCTACTCGATGGCCGTAAATGACATCTACGACCTGGAGGTGGACAGGATCAACAGGCCCGAGAGGCCCCTCCCCAGCGGGAGGGTCTCGGTTCCCGGGGCATCTGCCCTCTCCCTTTTGATGCTGGTGGCGGGCCTGGTCTGTGCGTTTCTTTCCTTCATCCCTCTCGCGGTAGTCATCGCGCTCGCCTATGCCTTTCTTTCCTGGCTTTACAACACAAGGGCGAAGAGGACGGGCCTCCCCGGGAACCTCATAGTGGCCTCGTCCCTGGCAATCCCTTTCGTCTACGGCGGGGCGGTTTCGGGGGGGTCGATCGAGGGTTCCCTCCTGCTAATGATGGCCCTGACGGCGTTTTTCTCGGGGGTCGGGAGGGAGGTGGTCAAGTCAATGGCAGACGTAGAAGGGGACGCGAAAAGGGAAATCAGCTCCATAGCGAGGGCACGTGGGCTCGGGTTCGCCTCTGGAGTCGGGGCTCTCTTCTTCCTGCTCGCCGTGCTGACAAGCTGGGTGCCTCTAGTCACCGGCCTTGCGAACCAGGTGTACACCTATGGCGTGATCGCACCCGACGTAATTTTCGTGTACCTGGCAGTAGCGATAGTCGCTCGCCATGACACCAAGAACGCCTACAGGGTGAAACGCATCGCCCTGGCGGGGATGACGGTCGGGCTTCTGGTATTCATAGGGGGGGCGGTCTAGTTGTGGAGCGAGAAGTACAGGCCATCTAGCCTCGAGGAGATGGTGGGGAACAGGGAGGGAAGATCGAAGTTCCAGCTTTGGCTAAGGAAGTGGAGGCCCGGGTCCAAGGCCATTCTTCTAGTAGGGCCTCCGGGGACGGGCAAAACGACGACGGTCCACCTTGTCGCCAAGGAGATGGGGCTCCAGCTTGTCGAGCTTAACGCGAGCGATTCGCGGACAAAGGAGAGGCTCTCGAAGAAGGTAGGTGAGGCGATAGCAAGCACAAGCCTGTTCGGAGGGGTGAGCCTGATCTTCCTCGACGAGGTGGACGGCTTGGCTGGGAGGGCAGACTATGGCGCGGTGGACTTCATCAAGGAAGCAGTGAAGAAGAGCGAAAGCCCCGTGGTTATGGCGGCCAACGATCCTGAGTCTGAAGAGGTCAAGAAACTGGGGAGCGTCACGAGCAGGATAGAGTTCCACAGGCCAGAAACCTCCGGCGTGGTGAGCAGGCTGGAGGAAATTTCTCAGAGAGAGGGGCTTTCGATTAGCAGAGATCAGATGATTAAGGTGGCCGAGGCGGCGAACGGGGATCTCAGGGCAGCCATCAACTTTCTCCAGTCCGGAATACCCGCTAGGAAAGACGAAGAGATGACAGCGTCCGAGTCGTTGAACGCTTTCTTCGACGCGGCCGACGAGGTTGCCGCCCTCCGCGCTCTTAGAGCCTATCCGGGGCAGCCCCGGGACAAGGTTAGGGACCTCTTTACCGCAGTAGTGAGGTCCCGGGTACACGAGGAGCGGAAGGCTGGGGCGCTCGATGCGCTCTCGAGGGCTGATGTGGTGCTGGGGAGAATAATGAAGGGGAAGGACTGGAGACTCCTGAGGTATCTGGACCCGTTGCTCGCCAACGAGCTCTGGAAGGCTCTGGGAGACGGCGGTGCGCGGTTCACCCTGGACGCCGTTCCCTGGCCGCTGCAGCTGAGAATCTGGAACGATTCGAGGAAGCTGAAGGACATCGCTCTGTTGGCGGGGAAGAGGTTGGGAAACAGCCAGAGGGGCTTCCTCGTGGAGGACATGCCCTACATCCTTCTGCTCTGCGCAGACAGGGGGTTCAGAGATGAACTGGTGAAGAGCCTCGGTCTCGAGGAGAACTACGCCCTCTTCCTGGCGAAGGAAAGTGGAAGGGCGGCCGCGCGCTAGTTATAGTCCCGTATGTAGTAATCTTCGGCCTCTTTCCAGTCGGAGTAGAACCTCATCAGGGCCCCCGCCAGGGGGCTGGCCTGGTCAACTCTGAAGATCCTTATCCTGTTGAACCTCTTCTCGGTCAGTATTCCCGACCTGGTCAGGAATTCTAGGTGACGGGCGGCGGCGCTGTGGGACAGTCCCGACCTCCTCGTGATCTCCGATATGTTGAGTTCCCCGGTTTCGAGCATGATGGTGAGCACTTTGGTCCTCCCGTAGGAGGACATCAGCCTTTCAAGCTCTAACGTCAGCCACCATCCCTCTCTCGAGCTCCCCCATCAGCTCCTTTGCGGAGACGAGGGACAACCCAATCATGGTGGTCCTCCCTCTCACTCCCTTGCCCGAGAGCTGGGTCTCTATGATCCCCTTTCTGGAAAGCTCGTTGACGTCGCTCCACACCTGGGTGTGCTTGTAGGCGACGACGTTCATGCTCTCGCAGAGGGCCGTGTAGCTCTCCTCCACTTCGCCTATGGTGACGTAGGTCGAGTCCCCCTTCGTCAGGAGCTTGGAGATGGCCATGAGCAACAGCTTCTGGTGCGTCGTCAGATACGCCAGCTCCTCCTTCCTCAGTTGAGGAGGGAGCGAAGCCTTGGCAGCCCTGATGTGCTCGGGGAGCACCCTTGGGGATTCTGCGTCGTCCGCCAGCTTCCCCGCCCTGTAGACGAGGTCCAGGGCGTAGCGTGCGTCCCCGAATTGCCCGGCCACGTCGGCGGTAAACTGTATGGCGTCGTCGTCCAGGCATCCGTCGTTGAACGCCTCGCTCCTGGAAATGATGATGTCCGCCAGTTGCTCAGGAGGATAGTAGTCGAGGGTGATTTCGTTCCACTGGAGAGAGCTCAGGGTGCTCAGGTCCACCTTCTTGAGATAGTCAGTAGTCTTCGAGATCAGGATGGACGAAAGGACTTGACTTCCTGGCGCCATCTCCCTCAGCCGCGTTATGGTGTAGAGTGCCGACGGGTCCGAAAGTATCAGCGAGTCAACCTCGTCGAAGGCGATGACCAGGTGTGTCCTATTGCTCCTCAGCTCCTCGACTAGGGCGGTCAGGAGCTCTTCGAAGCTGTAGCCGCGTGTAGGGTAGCTCTGCCCCAGGGACTTCAGGGCCTTGACCATTATGGCCTGCAGCGTCCTGTCTATCCTGCAGTTGACATGCAACACTTTGACGAGGTTGCCGTATAGCGCCGCCTTCCTCGGCAGCGACTCGAGTAGCAGCTTCTTCGCGATCATAGTTTTGCCAGAGTTGTGTGTTACTGTGAAATCATCCAAGAGATATCGTTGGTCCCCATCGACCCTGAAACCAAAGTACTCTTCCGCCCCCAGAGGTTTTAGCGTGAAACCAGTCCTAAGGACACTTTTCTTCTGCCTTCTAGGGAGTGCTTGCTTCCTTTTGACCCTAGTAGGAATCTTGGAGATATCTCCTGAGATTCCAACTCTGTAATACAATCCCTCGTGGCCAAATTGGTCATGGGCATATTTCTCTCTGACAAAGGCGTAGAATCCGAGACTTCTGGCCACAAACGCTGCACCATCGGCCAGTTGTTTCGACTTCGAAATGAAATCAAAGTATCCTTTCTCCAAGTGACCATCTGTGTCGAGCAGCCCGGCTAAGATCTCTAGACGCGTCATTCTCGAGCCAAACTTGTACTGGAATGGGATAAACTTCGATTCAGACTTTACCTTGTAGAGTCCTAATGCCATCAGGTCCTTGGCCAGCCCGTTTAGCAACGTTTGCCCACCTCTTCTCCCCACGGTCAGCATGTATTGCTGAGCTTGACCTGCGGGGTACTGGCGTACCTTCAACGCGTATTTTTCAGATTGCTCTTTTACGATTGCGGCTATTTCCGGATCCGCTGAAGTGATGCCGATGCTGCTGTGGGCACTGCCCCCATCTCCTAAGTAGACGCCAAGAAAGTGAGGGTCAATCGGTCCCTCGGGCACCTGGGGGAAGTCGACCCCAGTTCGGATTAACTTGTAAAGCGCCTTAGAACCGACAAGCCATCTTGGGAGCTTCAGCAACTCGCTAACCCGTATGTCTTTGATGATTCCCTCGGTAGCTTCAGACGGCCTTCGTGGGTGCCTCCTTAGGCGGGTTTGTATGACTGTCAGAATGTGATCTTCGGAGACCACAAAAGACTTCCCCTTGAACGGTTGAACTTCGACCATCTTTCCAAAACCATGTACGGTCTCGAAGACCCTTCTCGGAGTACTATCTGGGCCCATCAGCAAGTCTCCTTGGGCCACGTCTTCGGCTCGCTTCATTGACCCATCGAACATCAGAACGAGTTGCCCCCTTCTATGGCAGCCGACGGGACCCGTTATCATCACGACCTGGCTCGCCTTGGAGGCGCTCTGGGCCACGCTCTGGAAGTACAGCTCGAGCTTCTTCAGCTGGGCTTCCCTGTGGGGTATCTGGTGCGGCAGGTATTCCTGCAGTAGGATAGTTTCATCTCTGAAGACCGAGCGTGCCATGAGAGAGCTTAGCGATTCCGTCTGTTCGTCTTATAACCTTGATTACGCTAACGGGACTGTTTGTATAAGGGAGGTCTGTGAAAGTAATCAGCTAGGACTAGCTAAAAGGAACAGACTGGCCATGGCATGGTTCGGCGCAGGCGGGGTCGCCGTAGCTCGCACGGTTTATTGTGTCTTGTATCTTGGGCGAGCGTGCCCCGCGCGTAAAGTTGCGCACGAGCGGTGTTCTGTTGTGCCAAGTTGTGCTAGGTTGTGCTTGCGGTGGGTGCGGTGCGATTTTGGTGGGGATGGACGCCTTCCGACTACCACATTATCGAGTAAGAACCAGATGGGAAAGTACCAAAATACGACCCTCCATGTCCGATGAGAACATAGGTCAGGGAGCCGTATTGAGGATGGAGTGGACAGGCCAGTTCGAAGGCACAGTTAGATGGAGGCGGGATGCTGAGAACGGGAACGAAGTAAGCAAACAGGATGAGCCCAAGGATGAGAAGTTCTAGGGCGTTCCACCTATCCATGCCTCAGAGGGTCGCCTCAAGAGGCGTATAGTCCTACCCATGAGAACGGCCTAGCGATATTGGTGGGTTGAGAAGTCAAGTGGCTCTGACAGTGAGAATTTGAGTCCAGTCGTTCGCCCAGATGTGTGTGTTGTTCCCGTAGAAACCTTCCGCCTGTACTCCATAGCTCCCGCCTTCGGTGAATAGTCCCGCAGGGAAATTGAACGTGAGGAAGTTCTCGCCCAAGTAGAATGACTTCTGCAAATATGCGAACTGCGTGTTGTTCACGAACACGTCGATGCTGTAGACAGGAGTGTTGCCTGTCAGGTTCAAGTTCATCGTGAGCAGCCACGAATCGTTCCCCGTATTCTGGAATGACAAATTGGCCGAACTAAGTTGCACTCCTCCGCAGATTACTCCCGGAACGCTGCAGGGGAGCGTGGTGGTTACACCATCGCCAGATGCCTGGGAGCCTCCGGAATTCATTAGGTTGGCGTAAAATCCCACGAGCACGACAAGAACGGCGAGAACCACAACTACCGCACCGGTCTTTAATCCCAAGCTGCCTCCTTGAGACGAACTCGGCATTGTCGGGGACTCCGCGGATGAATCACCCGCGCTCATGCCTCAGAGGGTAGTATAGAGGGGTGTAAAGTTCTACTCATGAGAACACTTGGCGGTCTAGCCAACCAGCGGCAGTGGCATCGCACTCGATAGAACAACGGTAGGAGACTCATCGGAAACATTCTTACAAAATTAAAAGAGGACGGAAGAGTCCACAGGACGTTGGAGGCAGTCAGATTCCACAAGCATGGCGGTCCCGAGGTGCTTCGTTACGAAGAAGTGACTGACCCGAAGCCCAATTCCGACGAGGCACTGGTGCGGGTGAAGGCATGCGCCCTGAATCACCTCGACATCTGGGCAAGGAACGGACTTCCGAACGTCACCATCCAAATGCCACACATTTCTGGGAGTGACATCGCAGGAGTCGTAGAGTGGGTCCCAGCCGAGGAAAAGATGTTCAGGAGGGGAGATGAAGTCATCGTCAACCCTGGAATCGGATGCGGGCGCTGCGTGGCGTGCCTCCAGGGGCGGGACGACCAGTGCCCGGACTACAAGATAATTGGATATGGAACTGATGGAGGGTACGCGGGACTCGTAAGCGTGAAGAGGACTCACCTCATCAAGAAGCCGCAGGGAATGAGCTTCGAAGAGGCGGCGTCCTTCCCTCTCGTTTTCGAGACCGCATACCACATGCTCGTGACCAAGGCGAGGGTGCGCCCTGGGGACACGGTGCTCGTTCTGGCAGCGAACTCGGGGGTGGGCATCGCTGCCGTGCAGATTGCTAAGCTCCTTGGAGCCGAGGTGATAGCGACGGTCGGAGACGAAGAGAAGGCAGAGGGAGCGCGGCGCCTTGGGGCGGACCACACGATCGACCACTACAGGCAGGACGTCCTGACGGAAGTGAAGGAACTCACGGGAAAAAGAGGCGTGGACGTGGTAATAGAGCACGTGGGGAGGGCGACCTGGGAAGGGAGTGTGAAGGCTCTGGCGAAGGGAGGGAGGCTGGTGACCTGTGGGGCCACAACCGGCGGCGACGCCGCAACTGATCTCAGGTACATTTTCAGCAGGGAACTGACAATCTACGGAAGCTACATGGCGGGGATGGGGGAATTGCTTGAGGTGGTGAAGATGTTTGGCGAGGGAAGGCTGAAGACGGTGGTCGATTCAGTCTATCCGTTACGAGAGGCGGCCAAGGCGCAGGAGAGGATGGAAAGGAGCAAGCACTTTGGAAAAATCGTCCTGAAAGTCTAGGGGACGATCTCGTACGAATGTGTTATCTTCGCGGTGGGTTTGAGGGTCGCCCCAACGCTGCAGAACTTCTCGCTGCTGTCTTTGATTGCCTCCTCTACGAATCGCTTCTCTAAAGGGTCACCTGATAGAACATACTTGATGTGTATGGACGTCCATGGCTTCGGAAGGCCGTGTTCGGGTCGCTCGCCGGAGACGAGGATCTTGAGTGACTTCAGTTTCTGCCCCCGCTTGTTCAGTATCGCGACGACATCCATCCCGGTGCAAGCACCCAGGGATGTAAGAAGGGCGCGCATGGGGCTGATCCCCTTCCGGACCCCATCCGACGAATCGTATACCACAACGTGTCCCGAGTCGTCTGAGCCGAGGAAGAGGTTTCCCTCGTTCCACATGACCTCGGCGAGCCAGTTGTCTTTACTCAATCTGAACCACCAGGGGCTCTGACTTGGAAGAGACCTCGCCCTTCTCTATGAAGCTTCTCCTCCCCCACTTCGCGTTTGCCTGGGCGACAAACCTGTGCCTCCCTGCTCCGAGAGAAGAAGCCGGGACCTGGAATACCTTCTCGACGTCCAGCATCTTCGACTTCGCGTCCTCCACGCTCCTTGGAATCAGGGGGGGGCCACCGTCTTCTGGGACGATCATGGCCCAGATGCGATAGGGAAGGTCTGGGTCGCGGCTCCAGTAGAAGCTGGCCTTGCGCACTTCCTTCTTGTTTCCGCCGACCCTCCGCGACCTCGCGACCCCTTGGCTCCTCAGGATAGTGCTCAGCGACAGGCGTAGGATTTTGTCAAAGTCTTCCCATGCCACTGTCCATACGTCTGGGTGGAACGCCTCCCTCAGTCCGCCTGTGATTCTGAAATCCACGCTGACACGGATAGTCTCGGAGACCGAATAGGATTTCTTGTCCGAAACAAGGTGAATTTGACTGAGTCTCGTCTCCGGCCAGGAGTAATCGCCCCTCCTGTCCTTCAAAGGCAATTCGATTGGTTGGCCCTCACATGTAAGTTAAAAGCGTGATTGCAACGGCGCCCATCTTTCACGAGATACCTTGGGAGAAGGCTCGTCAGACGGACTTCTACCCTCCCCTTCATGGCTTGGTGGCCACAAAGACCACCATGCTTTCAAGCTCAATCAGAATAGGAGGATGCATAGAAAATGGCAAAAATGCTTATTACGAAATCCGAAAAAGCATGTGCCGAACAGCGCATGCGAAGCCACGAGGGTTTGCAGGTACTTGGATTCTGCTCCTCTGTATCATGGATTCGGAATCAGCATGGCTTAAATGCGAACCCCAGGGCTATGATATCACGGTCGGGGGTGCCGATGGGTTGACCGTGGTAGAACATGAACCAGAGAGAAGTGTGAACGCTAGGACAGTCGCGCTTGTAAAGATTCTGTCCGAGCTGGGCCCCGAGATTCCCGAAATCGCCCGCAGGCTGGGTCAGTTCAAGGAATCAGTCCGATACAGGTACAAGGAGAAGATACTGAGCAAAGGTTACGCGGTACAGGGGGCAGTAGATCACGAGAGACTTGGCTTCGAGAGGATCATGATCATCGTAGACTTCGCCGAGACCTACCGGAACTTTGCTCCGGCGATAATAACAGCCATGAGCGAGGTCTGCTACGTGGTAGGATTCTCGAAATCCCTCATAGGTGGAGAATACATCGTCAACCTGAGCGTTCCGGCGGAGCAGGCCGGTGAGGTTAGAGCGTTCTTTCTGGCATTGGAGGAGAAGGGCATGTTCTCAAAGCTGGAGGTACTGGATTTCGACTGGTATCGAAATGTCCCCATGAAACCTGAGTATTACGATTTCGACACAGGCAGGTGGGATTTCCAGTGGCAGAATCCCAGCTCCCAAGACTACGAAGGAGCGGCATACGTGCCTTCGAAGAAGGGGAAGTTCGACTACGTGGACCTCCTGATCATCAAGGAACTGCAGATGGACGCGAACAAATCGCTGAAGGAGATGTCGGAGAAGTTGAATCTGAATTACAAGAAGCTAGCTTGGCATCATACCGCGCACGTCTGTGGTCAAAAGCTGCTGCATGGGTATACCGTGAACTGGATAGGAACGAGGTATGACTACACGCTGGAGAAGGTCCTCCATAGAAAGCACAGGTACTTTGTCCTTGACCTCTTCGTAAGGAACGTCAATGAATATGAATCGATGAATCTGAGGCACCAAATGAACGTCCTCCCCTTCTTGTGGAGCGAGGCAGGCGGCAGGAACTATCACGCCGAGCTGGCGTTGCCGGTTGATAACGTCGTCGAAGGGCTGCAATACATAGGCAACGCGACCGGCGCCGTAAAAGACAGACTCAGCATCTACCCCGGCGACCAGACCGAGGCCGCCAGCTTCACTATCCTGTATCAGCTATATGATCAGGCGGCGAAAACGTGGAAGTTCAACAAAGATGATCTACTTCAGCGCTTCGACAAGCTAATGGTAGAAATAAAATCGGGGCCCACCAGAGAAGTCTAGTGGGATCCCCAACCGCCGATGATCTCGAGCGGTCCCAGATTCAGCCCCAGCGCCGCAAAGACGATGCTTGCGCCACCGATGGCCATCATTCCATAACGGATTTTTTCGTCTAGGGTCATACCGGCAATGGTATCGCCTGGGGTATTTTTAAGGAGTGAGCCTAAGCATAACTAAGCTGGGTTTTGGCTAAGCGAATTCTAAGAAAATGGCCGATTCGAGCCACGAATCCCCCGTCGGGGCCGCGTGGTGCTACTTTTGGCCTGAAGTCCCAAATATGGACTCGTAATATGGATTAGAGACCTATTGGGCCCAACAGACAAGGAAAAGCACCCGCACATTCCCGCCAGGAACATCCTAGACAGGATAATACTCGGAGGGAGCGACGGAGCGATCGAAGGTCTCGCAACAACCTCCGCACTGAACGGAGCGGGGGTGGGCTCTAGGACCATCGTTCTCGCTGGATTTGCGTTCGCAGTGGCGGGAGCCATCGCGATGTTCTTCAGCAGCTACCTCTCCAGGCGTTCGGAACTTAGGTCGCTGCGGATAGACATCCAAAGAGAGAAGATGGAAATCGAGACCGAGCCCGACGAGGAGCAGGGGGAGATGCGTGAGCTCCTGAGGAAAGACGGCTACGACGCCCAGGAGGTGGAAATAATCCTTCGGAGGCTGATGGGGAACAAGGATTTGTTCCTCAAGGAAATGCTCCGACGAGAGCTCGGCGTGAACATCGAAGACCTAGGATCGGACCCGTTCGTCTGGCCCCTCTTCGCCGGGCTAACGTTCCTGCTGCTGGCCCTCCTTGCAGTGTCGCCCTATGCATTTTCCCTTCCGCGCGTCGACGCGCTGCTCGTCGCCGTGTCGATTTCATTGACTGCGCTCTTCGCACTGGGCTCAAGGGCGTTTGTGCCGAGGAATTTCAACTTCAGGGCGGGCGCCGAGTCAGCCCTTGTTGGCGGGGTGGCAGCAGGCCTGCTCTACCTGATCGGCATCGGAGTCTCGAGTTTCTGAAACGGGTCACATTCATTAACCTCAAGGGTCGTCGCGGGCAGCGTGCGGGAGAGCGCGAGGTTCACGCATCTGACGTTCGACTGCTACGGCACTCTGATTGATTGGAGGGCGGGAATAGAAAGGGAGCTCGCCAGGTCGCTTGGTAGCGTCAGGCTCACCGGGGCGCGGCTCCTTGCTGCCTACGTCGAAGCCGAGAAGTCGCAGGAATCCGCCTACAAGAAGTACAGGGAGGTCCTTCGGGAAACGGCCGTTTCCATGTCGGAAGCCCTGGGGGTCGAGGTCTCAGATGCAGCTGCACACGAGTTCGCCGCCTCGGTGCCGAGGTGGCCTGCGTTCCCTGACACGGCGAATTTCCTGCGGGAGATGGGATCGAGAGGGTTCAAGCGCTACATCCTGTCGAATGTGGACAACGATCTTCTCGAGGAGACCATAGATGTGCATGGTCTAGATATTGATGGATTCGTGACTGCCGAGGATGTGGGGAGCTACAAGCCGAACCCAGCGCACTGGATCAGTTTCTTGGAGAAAACGAATATCCAAAGGGGAAAGATGTTACACTGCGCACAGAGCGTCTATCACGACATCATCCCAACTCAGATCATGGGAATAGCTTCGGCGTGGGTGAACAGGTATGGCGAGAAGCTAGGGCCAGGAATCCAGCCAGATTTCATCTCTGACAACCTCGAGAATCTTGCTAGGGCACTGAGCGCGCCTCGAGGGTCCTGAGGGTGACGATCGGACTGTTGGCGGGAGTGCTGCGGGGATATCTTGGAACGACCCGCTGGTCTGACTCGAACTATTTCCAGTTCGCGATCGGACGGACAGGAAGGGTGAAGGCCAGGTCGGGGGCCACGAGGTGAGCGTGAGCCCGTTTGACGCCTGACCGCAAACCGGCCCGCCTCAGAGCGGGGAAAGTCCCGATCAAAGTTCTTGAATCGACGGTATTCCGGATGACCGGAGCTCGATCCCGGGATCTGGTGGCCCCGCCCAAAGCAGGACTCGACTTCGCGGCCGTCAGGCTAAGAAGAGGGTATCTCGTGGTATCGGCCGACCCAATCACAGGCGTGTCAGAAGACATCGGGCGCTACGCAATGAAGGTCAGCGCCAACGACGTAGCGACGAGCGGCAACAGACCACAATTCGCAGTGTCGGTAATCCTGCTCCCTGAAGGATCCTCCGTCGCTGATGTTCGAGAAGTCGCGAAGCAGATGCACGAGAGCGCGGCGGAGTCAGGGATAACGATCGTAGGCGGTCACACGGAGGTGACCCCTGGTCTGAAGAACCCCATTGTTACGGTCACAGCCTTCAGCATAGTCGACAGATTCGTCACCGCCGGAGACGCCGAAGACGGGGACGTCATACTGATGACCAAGACCGCAGGCCTGGAGGGGACGAGCGAACTAGCCAGAGAGCGAAGGCTGTCTAGGGTCTTGCCGGCCTCCATACTGAAGGAAGCGAGGGACCTGATCAAGCAGATCGATGTCTCCGGGGAAGCGGTAACCGCTTTTGACACTGGGAGAGTTCACGCCATGCACGACTGTACTGAGGGGGGAGTGCTGGGGGCGGTGTTCGAGATGTCCCTGGCGTCGGACCTGGGGTTCACGCTGGACGAGGGCGCGGTTCCCGTGGCTCGGGTGACGAGGACCATATGTAGAGAGCTGTCAATCGACCCTCTTCGCCTTATCGGGTCTGGGTCACTATTGATCGCGGTCCCCCGGGGAGGACAAGAAGAGGTGGAGAAGGCGCTGAAGGGAAGGTGCAGGGTGACCCAGATAGGGGAGTTCACGAAGGGGGGGAGGTCGATTCTGACGAAGGCAGGGGCTGAAAGGCTTGTGAAGGAAGCACCAGAAGATGAACTATGGCGAGTGCTCCCTCGCGCGTCCCGTGGGCGCAATCGGCTTTAGGGCACCCCCCTCTTCTGGCCGCCACTTTGGAGACGATTGAAGTACCCAGGAGAACTTCCTCTGCAGAGACTTGCTGTAGACCCTGGCCCAGTCGAGGCCGACATAGTCGCACCACGCCTTGTAGACCCGGGGGTCGATGTAGTTCTTGAGCGCTGTATTCAGGTTGTAATTCTTCGCCCTGACATAGAAGTCGAGCTCCCTTTCGAGCTTCTTCAGCCTTCTGTCGTCCTTCTTCCCCTTTGCCCTCGTCTCATCCAGCCTCTGCTTCTTCTTCTCGTAGGATTCCGCCCACGTTTTGGGGAGGGTCCTCTGGTGGTTGCAGAAGATCGCGGCCTGGAGGTTCGCCTCTTTCGCATGGTAAAGCTTGTCTATGTCGTCCATATCACCCGCGCTCCTAGATTCCAGGGTGCGCTTGGCGGTGTCTGTGGCGTGCCAGGTCCTGAAGACCTTCGCCGTCAGGCCGGGGACGATGGAGGAAAGGAATTGGTTGACCATGTTCGAAGTGACCTCATGGAACACCTCCGTCTCGGGCGGCTTGCCGTTCTTGAACTCTTCAAGGTTCTCCAGCACCTGGGGGAGGGGCCTGTCGGTCTTCTTCCATGGCACGCTGTCCTTTCCGAGGAAGTCGAATTCGACGGCACCGTCCTTTACTTTGATGTGCTCGACTCTGAGCGTGCTCGCGCCAACCGTATCGGCCTCGTCTTCGTCCTTTTCGTCCCCGACCCTCATCCCAAGCCTGTGGATGAGGTAGCTGACCGTGGCGACCTGCCGCATCCTCGGGTCATTCGACGACAGCTCCTTCTCGATCTTGGTTTCGATCTTCTTCAGGTTGGAGCCTACTCTCGCGGCGTTGTCGTATTTCGCCCTGCTCCTCGACTGTTGGATGGGTGTGCTCTCGTGGAGCCACACGTACTTCTCCTTGTCAGTGAGCTTATCGACCCACTTCGCCATCCACATCGAGTTGTGGTCGTGGACTACCTGTTTCCAATTCCCCGCTGGTACTGATACCGTCTCCCCAAGGTTCAGTATGACGTCAGACGCCTGGACTCGCGGCTTCCACTTCCCCCTGAGGGGGTGCTTGCCGCGACCCATGAAGAGTCCGGGCGGCTCGACCATGTAATTGGCAAAATCGACCTCCTTGCCGTCGAGGAGAGCCCTTCCGTACGTCGCCTTGAGCGTCTCCCGCTTCTCCTTCCTCGCCGCGACGAGGGCTTTCCTCTGATCCTTCGTCATCGCCTCCTTGGCCGCCTTTTCTGCGTCCACCTTCCTGTAGAGCTCGGCGAAATCTACGTCTTTGAACTCCGTCCCCCTGCACCAGGAAGGGAGTTGCTTGGCAAAGTCCCCCATGAAATTGGCCGTGAACACAGGGTCAAGAACATACGGTGTGTCCTTCTTCTTGGCGAAGTTGTACGCCATCTCCTCTGCCAGAGGGGTGAGAGCGACCTTCGTCCCCTTCACCAAGATGCAGAGGCCCTCAGGTTGGTAAAGTTCCGGGAAGTTCACCCCATTGTGAGAAAGAGTCTTCCAGTATGCTTTCATGAACCGGTAAACATGATTTCGAGTCTCCGTGTATTTAAGATGAACCTGGGGAAACTGCGCTTCCTCTGACGAGGGTTATATACGTGGGAAGCCCTTCGGCACAATTCTCGCATGTGGGTCGATTTCGAATCAGATGGAATCCCAGAGCTCAAGAACCCAGCGATCATAGTGGCTGTCTCGACGTCCATGCCCCAATACAGGGCGCTCTATTCTCAGGCCAGGGAGCTGGCTGAATACCTTCTGGGGAAGATGGACTTCAAGAAATTGGGTACGGTCAGGGCTTCTGCCTTCCCTCCTGAAGTGCTCGTGAGGCACGACGGACTGTCGACCCTCCCTGAATGCAGCTTCTACCTAAGCAGAGGGAAGAGGGACCTGGTCCTGTTCGCGGGGGATAGCAGCCCTGCAGACGAGCAATTCGAATTCGCCCAGTTCGTCCTGAAGGTGGCAAAGGACATGGGAGTGGAGGAGCTTTACTCGGTGGGGGCGAGGTGGGCCGAGACCCCGGTCCCAGCTGAGGCGGAACCAAGGACGACTGGGTTCGCCACCGACCCCGTGGGGGTGGAGAATCTTAGGAATCACGGTGTTCAGATATTGGGGGAGGAGCCTGCTCCGTTCTTCGCCTCAATGGTGGTGGCCATGGCGAAGGACCTTGGGATAAGGGGGTACAAGCTATCCGTGGATCACGGGGAGCCCAGCCCTCACGTTCGCTCAGTCACAAAGCTCCTCGAGATTCTGGGCGAAATGGTCGGCTTTGAAGTGGACCTGGGCGAGCTGAGGTCAAAGGCTGCTCCTTCCTCTGCCCCGGGACAGACGGGGAACAGCACAATATACCACTAGTCAGAGTGGACCGTTACTGCTTCTTGGTCCAGGGCACGGAGTTCTGGCCCGAACCCCCAGTCCCTTGCCAGGCGGTCTGCCTCCCTTTCCCTTTTCCTAGACTCCTCGGGACGAATGTGCTCGTTGAGCCACGCATGCGCCAGCTCGTGCGCTATGACCGCCGTCGCAGCAGGGTCAGATAGGGCGCCGAGGAGGGACGAGTAGAATGTAATCGTCTGACGGGGCCTGGAAAGAACCAGGAAGTATCTCACCCGTGAATAACGGGTTAACCCCACCGTCGTCTTGGTAGGCCTTTTTGAGAGTGTGATGGAGCGGACGGTGGTAATCTGAGGCACGACGGGTGGTGGTCTCCTGTTCGCCTCGCTGAAGAGTCTGCGGAATCTCGCGTCGCGAGAAAGGGCGTATCTTCCCGCGACTATGCCCCAATCCCTGCCAACCAATCTCGTAGCACCCTTCATTTCCCTAGGCGCCCGGTACGGCCACGGCGAACCCCCTGTAAGGGAGATATTCCAAAACGGAGGCCCATGCCACCAGCGTCCATCGAAGCTGGGTCTGCCTCACTCCCTCAATAGCCTTACGCTGCGAGCCGGGCAACCCGACCGAGATGTTTATCCATACGTCAAGACAGGTGGCCGAAGTTCGATGCGGGCCGCTAGCACAGACGAGTCCCTCCAGAACACCCTCGATTGGGCCCTGGAGAGGATGAAGCAGAAGGGGTACGAGGTGAAGTCGAAGGTCTCTCTGAACGTCGAGCCGAGCCTGGCTATAATGGGGTACGCCCGGAAGGAAGGAGAAGTACACAGGATAATGATTTCCGGATGGGCCCTCGACTCCGAGATGCTCGGTGGGCTAGTGCTGCACGAGCTCT
>Ga0187784_10000534_pt1 | contig 27962 bp, 27 predicted proteins | sample 1015_SJ02_MP15_2_FD_132964 | JGI IMG/M metagenome (GOLD analysis project Ga0187784, IMG submission 132964) | Tropical peat soil microbial communities from peatlands in Department of Meta, Colombia - 1015_SJ02_MP15_20_MG | ecosystem: Environmental > Terrestrial > Soil > Wetlands > Peat | place... | reverse complement strand
GCATGCGCGAAGGCGATGCCGTAAGCGACGGTGCTGTCGCCGGAGGTGCGCGCGGCAAGCCGTGCCGCAGCATCGATCGTCGCTCCCGCCATCAGCGAGTCGATTCCCTTGTGCACATAGCCGAGGCGCTCTTCCAGCCGCGCCACGGTCTCGCCGCCGGCGGTAAAGCGGAAATGTCCGGGCTCGATGATGCCGGCATGCACCGGGCCGACCGGAATCTGGTGAAGGCTGTCGCCTTCGACGGGAAGAAACTGATAATCGTCGTCCGCCACCGGCCGCTCGCGCCGCGCACCGAGTGGATGGAGCACTTCCCAAAATCCGAGATCGAGCCAGGGCCGCGTATCGGGCGCGCCGAGGGCGGTGTAGCCGTACAGACTCGCAATGGCGCGTTCGAGTCGGATGGCGGGAGCGTGCAGGGCGCCGACGGAGGGAAACGTTCCGTCCGGACATGGCAGGCTGATAACCGCGACCTCGCCGGTTAATTCGTCGAGCATCGCCATGTGCACGAGTGCACCGCCGCCAATGGCATCGCCCCACAAGCCGACGAGCGTGGCGCGGCCGGCCGCGATTTGCGCCGCCGCTTGACGCCAAGCCTCCGCCGTCACCACGAAGCGCGGACAAGCCTGATGACGCTCGATGCGTTCGCCTTGCGGGATGATGTCGAGGAGGCCCGCCATCGGCCTATCCGAGCAATCCGGCGACGTTCTGGAACCACGCGACCAAGGCCGGCGGCATGTAGACGCCGGCGGCGACGACCAGCGACAGATGGGCGAACATCGGCACGTAGGACGCCTGCGCCTTGCCCACGGCGCCGCGCGGTTCGCCGAATGCGATGCTGTTGAGCCGCAGGAACAGCCCGGCCAGACCGACCAAAAGCCCGAACACCAGAACGATGGCGAGCAGCGGCGCGCGCGCGAATGTCGAGCTGACGACCAAGAACTCGCTCATGAAAATGCCAAGCGGCGGCAGTCCGGCGATCGCCACGACGCCGAGAATCAGGCCCCAACCCAGCACCGGATGCGTTTCGGTCAGCCCGCCCATGTCGGCGATGCGCTGCGTGCCCTTCACCTGCGCGACATGGCCGACGGCAAAGAAGATCGCCGACTTGGTGAGCGAATGCATGGTCATGTGCAAAAGCCCGGCAAAATTGGCGAGCGGCCCGCCCATGCCGAAGGCGAAAGTGATGATGCCCATGTGCTCGATCGACGAGTAGGCGAACAGCCGCTTGATGTCGCGGCGCCGGTACAGCATGAACGCCGCGAACACCAGCGAAATCAGTCCGAGCGTCACCATCAGCGGGCCGGGCGCCAGCGCGCCGGCGTTCGCCGCGAGCAGCATCTTGAACCGCAACAGCGCGTAGAGCGCGACATTGAGCAGCAATCCCGATAGCACCGCCGAAATCGGCGTCGGGCCCTCGGCATGGGCGTCGGGCAGCCAGGCGTGGAGCGGGGCGAGACCGACCTTGGTGCCGTAGCCGAGCAACAGGAAGACGAAGGCAAGATCGAGCAGCGCCGGGTCGAAGGCGCCGGCGCGCCTGACCAGGACCGTCCACACCATCGCGTCCAGCCCTTCGCCGACCACCGGCCGCGCCGCCATGTAGACGAGGATGGTGCCGAACAGCGCGAGCGCGATGCCGACGCTGCCGAGAATGAAATATTTCCACGCCGCTTCCAGCGCTTCGTGGGTGCGATAAATGCCGACCATCAGCACCGTGGTCAGCGTTGCCAATTCGATCGCCACCCACATCAGGCCGATATTATTGGCGATGAGCGCAAGATTCATCGCGAACATCAAGACCTGATACATGGCGTGATAAAACCGCACGAAGGGCGGGGTCAGCCGTCCGATCTGAAGCTCGTGGCCGATATAGCTGAGACTGAAGACGCTGGTGGATAAGCCGACGAAGGTGGTCAGCACGATGAAGGTCGCGTTGAGATCGTCGACGATGAGATAGGCGCCGGATTGCGGCCGGCGAACGAACAGCGACAGCGCGCAAAGGAAAGTCAGTGCCGCCGCGGCGACGTTGAGCCGCGCCGTGACCCGATAATCCGGCAGCGCCGCCAACAGCGCGGCGGCGACAGCGGGGATCAACAGCACTCCGGCCAAGGCGTCGAACGTCATTGCCGCTCTCCGCGAAACTGATCGAGCGCCGCCACGTCGACCGTGTCGAAACGCTCGCGGATGCGGAACAGGAAAATTCCGATAACGATGAAGGCGATGAGAATGGAAAAGGCGACGCTGATCTCAACCACGAGCGGCATGCCCCTGGCGCCGGTCGCCGCCAGCACCAGCCCGTTTTCCAGCGACATGAAGCCGACTACTTGCCCGACGGCGTTGCGCCGCGTCACCATCATGAGGAGTCCGAGCAGCACCACCGATAAGGCGAAGGCCAGATCCTCGCGCGCCAGCGGATCGGCGGCATAGGTGACCCGCAACATGACCACCATGGACAACGCGACCAGGCCCATCCCGGCGAGCATGGCGGAGCCGACGCCGACCACCTTCTCGATTTCGCGATGGATGCCGAGCCGCACGATGATGCGATGCAAGGCAACCGGGATGATGATCGCCTTGAAGACGAGCGCGATGGCGGCGGTGACGTAAAGATGCGGCGCGTCCTGCACCATGGCCTGCCAGGCGACCGATGCGGCGAGGGTGAGCGCGTGCAGCGCGTAGACGTTGAGCAGCGCGTAAAGCCGATCCTGGTAGAGCTGCATGAAGCTGATCAGAACCAACAGCCCGGCGAGCATGTGCGCAACGTCGAAATCGATGCGGCTCATCAGAAGCTCCCCGAAACGAAGCGCAACAGCGTCGCCAGAAGCCCCAGCATCAGCGCGACGCCGAGGAATTCCGGCACGCGGAACACGCGCATCTTGGCAATCGAGGTCTCGAACAGGGCGAGCAGAAAGCCGCCGACGGCCAGCTTGCCGACATAGGTGACGGCGCCGAGAGCGAGCATCGGCAGCGCGGCGGCAGCGGATTCGATGCCCCACGGCGCGAACAGGCAGGCGATCAGCGAGACGTAGAGGATGAGCTTGAGCGAAGCGGCAAGCTCGATCAGGGCTAGATGGCGGCCCGAATATTCGAGCACCATGGCCTCATGCACCATGGTCAGTTCGAGGTGCGTCGCCGGGTTGTCGATGGGAATGCGGCCGTTCTCGGCGATCGCCACCATGACCAGCGCGATCAGGGCCAGCGCCAGCGATACGCGCAGCCCGACGGCGGGCGACGCCATGAAGGCCGCTATGGTGGAGAGCTGGGTGGCGCCGACGATGAGCGCGAGCGTGAACACGATCATCATCATCGCCGGCTCGGCGAGCGAGGCGATCATGACTTCGCGGCTCGAGCCGATGCCGCCGAAACTCGTGCCGACGTCCATGCCGGCAAGCGCAAGAAAGAAGCGGCCGCTGCCGAGCAGCGCGATGATCGCAATCAGGTCGGCCGACCAGGAGAACAGCAGGTCGGTACGGAAGGTCGGCACCAGCGCCGCCGCGACCCAGGTGGCGGCGAACACCAGATACGGAACGACGCGGAACAGCCATGAGGCCGTGTCCGCCAGCACCACCTCCTTGCGCGTCAGCCGGATCAGGTCGAGATAGGGCTGAATGAGCGGCGGGCCTTGCCGCCGCAACAGCCGCGCCTTCACCTTGCGCACAAAGCCGGTGAACAGCGGCGCCAACGCCAGCACCAGCAGCATCTGCGCCGCTTGAATGGCAAAATCGCGGATCACGACCATAGCGCGAGCACCAGAAGCAAAATGACCAGCGCGCCGAACACCAGGCTCAAGAATTGGCGGATGGTGAGAAATTGCAGGTGGTTGAGACGGTCAGCCGCAATGTCGATGCCGGCGGCGAGCGGCGCATAGATGAAGTCCCAGATGACGTCCTGCATCTGCACGGAGAGCCGCGCCGCACGCATATCGCCCGGCGGCGGCAGCGTAGTCGTCTCGCGGGCGCGGAACACGAAAGTGCCGAACACGCGGCGGATCGGCTGGGCGAAGCTCATGGCCGTGTATTGCGTCGCCGGAATCGGATCGGGATAGCCGCAGTCCCACGCCGGCGCGCGGCGCAGCCGATCGGACGCCAGACGGTGAATGGCGAAAGCCGCGAGCGTGCCCGAGATGACCATGAACAGGAACACCAAGAGTCCGTCATAAGAACTCCGGCTCGCTGCGATCGGCACGATGGCAACCCATTGTTGGCCGATTTGCGCGGGCATCCGCGCGCCGAGCAGCGCCATATCGACAGGCACCAAAGCGTCGATGAACAGGCCGGGCAGGATTCCCGCAATCAGGCACAGTGCGGCGAGAGCAAACATCGCGGCGCGCGAGCAGCGGTCGGTCTCGGTCGCCCTGCTCGCCGCCGGCGTGCGCGGCCGGCCGAGAAACGTCACGCCGTAGGCTTTGACGAAGCAGGCGGCCGCCAGCGCGGCGGACAGCGCCAACAGCGCGCCGACGGCCGGCACCAAGAGTCTCAGCCCCCAGGACGGCAATTCCGGGCTAAGCAAAATCGCCTGGAACGTCAGCCATTCCGAAGCGAAGCCGTTGAGCGGCGGCAATGCCGATATGGCGGCGCAGCCGACCAGGAACACGAATGCTGTTTGCGGCATGCCGTGAATAACGCCGCCAAGGTGCTCCATGTCGCGTTCGCCGGTCGCAGTCAGCACGGCGCCGGCGCCGAAGAACAACAGGCTCTTGAACAGCGAATGGTTGAGCACGTGAAACAGCGCGGCGGTAAGCGCCAGCGCCGCGGCAAATTGCATGCCGTAGGTCTGGAATGCGAGCGCAAGCCCGAGCCCGATGAAGATGATGCCGATGTTCTCGACGGTGTGATAGGCGAGCAGCCGTTTGAGATCGTGCTGCATCAGCGCATAGAGCACGCCGAGCACCGCGGTGACGCCGCCGGCGGCGAGCACCAGCATGCTCCACCACCAATCCGGCGCGCCGGCAAGCTCGAACGCGATGCGCACGAAGGCGTAAACCGCGACCTTGGTCATCACGCCGCTCATCAGCGCGGAGACGTGACTGGGCGCCGCCGGATGCGCCAGCGGCAGCCAGACGTGCAACGGCACAATGCCGGCCTTGGAGCCGGCGCCGACGAGCGCAAGAATAAGCGCGACGGCGCCCAACAGCGCGGTCGGGTGCGCGGCGCGCATCGCCGCGAAAGTATAAAGGCCGCCGGGACCGGCGAGCAGGCCGAACGCGAGCAGCAGCGCGAGCGTGCCGAAACTCGCCATGATCAGATAGACGTAGCCCGCGCGCACGTTCTCCGGCACGCGGTGATGCGACATCACCAGCGCCCAGGACATCAGCGACATGGATTCCCACGACAGCAAGAACGTAAAAGCGTCGTCGGCGAGCACGACCAGCATCATGCCGGCGAGGAAGGCCGGATAGAACGGCAGCACGCGCTGCGGCGACTTCTCGTGTTTGCCATAGCCGAGCGCAAACAGGCTCGCGCCCAAGGCGCCGAGATCGATGACGACGAGAAAGAACGCCGACAGCGCATCGAGACGGAAATGCGCCCCAAGCCACGGCACCCCGAGCGGCAGCGTGAGACTTAATGGCGACGCCGCGCCGAGGAGATGCGTGGCCGCCGCGGCGAGCGAAACCGCCGCAATGCCCAGGCTCGCGGCATAGACGACCCGCGTGGCGGCCGGCGCACGGCCGATGGCCACCGCAAGCCCGGCGAGCGCGACAAGAGCCGCCGCGGCAAAAAGCCCGATCGTCAATGTCACGATGGCGGCCTCTTCAGGCGGATGCCGCGGCCGCCGCCGTGGCTTATGGCGTTGTCGGAAATGAGGTCAATGCCGAGGGCGTCAAGCGCAGCGACGAGCTTCATCAGCGAGTCGACATTGCCCCTGATGACGCCCTCGCTCGCTTCCATGCGCTGGATGGTCGGCAGCGACAGCCCGGCCAGTTCGGCAAGCTTGCGTTGATCGATGTCGAGGAGGGCGCGTGTAGCGCGCAGCTGGCCGGAGGTGATCATTTAGAAGTGATGTATTTTATATCGTTTCTCGTAATTTGCACATGATTCTCGATATGACAACACTAAACTGCAATGGCGAGGGCGTGCGCCTTGGGCTACCGCCCAATCTCCTTTTGCATCAAAGGGAAAGCCGATACGGTCGGCGCCCGTCGTCGGCAAAGTTGTCGGCACAGAGCGGCGAAGAATGCCCGTCAAATCTCAACTGCGGCTGCCGGCCGAATTGGTCGACGACCTGGTCGCGGCCAACCGCGCGCTGGCCCGCCTCAACGTGGTCGACGCTTTCGGCCATGTCAGCCTGCGCGATCCGCGCCACCCGCACCGCTATCTGATGTCGCGCTCGGTCGCGCCGGAATCGGTAACCGCGGCCGACATTGTGCTCTACGATCTCGACAGCCAGACCGTCGACCCGCGCGACGACGGCAAGCTCCACTATCGCGAGCGCTTCATTCACGGCGAAATCTACAAGGCGCGGCCGGACGTCAATGCGGTGGTGCACAGCCATTCGCCGACCGTGGTGCCGTTCACGGTGACGCGGGCGAAGCTCAGGCCGCTCCTCCACAATGCCGGCTTCCTCGGCCTTGGCGTGCCGCTGTTCGAGATTCGCAAAACCGCCGGCGACGGCACCGACCTGATGATCCTCACCCCGCAGCTCGGCCAGGCGCTGGCGCGCAAACTCGGGCCGGACGCCGCGGTGGTGCTGATGCGCGGCCACGGCGACTCGGTGGTCGGCCCGTCGCTGCCCAATGCCGTGTTCCGCGCCTATTACACCGAGATCAACGCCCGCCAGCAGCTCGCCGCCATCACCATCGGCGGCCCGATCAATTTCTTAAGTCGCGCCGAGGCGCTCACCGCCAACGCCGCCATGCTGCGCGCCTCGGCGCGGCCGTGGGCGCTGTGGCGCCAGCGCGCGCTTAACGAGGACTGATGTCGCATGAAGGCGAGGTTGGCTCCATATCTGTACGTGCTTCCTGCCCTCGCCATGCTGGCGCTGTGGAATTATTATCCGCTGGTCTTTCTCGTCGACCTGTCATTCCACAAGCTCGACGCGAGTTCGCCGGTGCCGGCCTGGGTCGGGTTGGCGAACTATCGCGCGCTGTTGGCCGACCCGTTGTTTTGGCGCGTGCTCGGCAATACCGCCGTCTACACTTTCGTCACGGTTCCGGTCAGCATCGCGCTCGGGCTTGCGCTCGCCGTTGCGCTGAACCAGCGGTTACTCGTTGGCGGACTGTTGCGCACCGTGTTCTATACGCCGGTCGTCCTGCCGACTGTGGCGGCGGCGACGGTCGCGCTCTGGATATTCAACACCAATTACGGTCTCGCCAATTACCTGCTGGAGTTGATCGGGCAGCCGCCGGTCGCTTGGCTCACCGATTCGGGCCGGGCGCTGTGGACGATCATCGCCATCGGTGTATGGAAGACGTTCGGTTATTTCATGCTGGTCTATCTCGCCGCGCTGCAGGCGCTGCCTCAGGCGGTCCTGGAAGCGGCGCGGCTCGACGGCGCGCGGCCCTGGGACCGATTCTGGTCGATTACCTGGCCGCTGTTGCGGCCCACCACCTGGTTTGCCACCGTTATTGCTCTGATCCTGTCGTTTCAATCGTTCGATTTCATCAACATCATGACACAGGGTGGGCCGAGTAATTCCACCAATCTGCTGGTGTTCTACATCTACCAGCACGGCTTCCAATATTTTCAGCTTGGATTTGCCGCCGCGAGTGCGGTGGCGATGTTCGGCTTAGCCTATGGACTGACCGCGGTGATCAGCACCTGGTTCAACCGATGAAGCTCCCGCCGCTCCGCCGCATTGCCCTCTTCTTCGCGCTACTGGCGCTGGCCGCCCTCGTCGCCATGCCGATGTATTGGCTCGTAGTGAGCGCCTTCAAGACCAGCGATGAGATTTTCACGCCGACGCCGCGCTGGCTCCCGGCCGGCCTCGATTGGCACAATTTCGTGGAGGCCTGGCAGAGCGCTGCCTTCGGCCGTTATTTCATCAACAGTATCGCAGTGACGCTGGCGATTCTGTTGTTGCAGCTTGCCACATCGAGCCTCGCGGCATTTGCGCTTGCCAGGCGCCGCTTCGCCTGCCGTGGTATCATCCTGTTTGCCGTGATCGGGGCGCTGATTATTCCGATCCAGGTCACGTTCCTGGCGAATTTCATCACGTTGCAGCACTTCGGTTGGCTCGACAGTTATCCGGCGCTGGTCGCGCCTTTTGCCGCGAGCGCGTTCGGTACGTTTCTGCTGCGTCAGGCGTTTCTGGCCGTACCGGAAGCGCTGGAAGACGCTGCCCGGCTGGACGGCTGCACGGGGCTCGCGTTCCTGTGGCACTTTCTTCTGCCGCTGTCGCGACCAACCGTGCTCGCTTTCACTCTCGTCGCCCTGGTGGCGCATTGGAACGATTATTTCTGGCCGCTGATCGTGACCAATCGCGATGCGATCCGCACCTTGCCGATCGGGCTTGCAATGTTCGTGACCCAGGAGGTGACGACCGACTGGAATCTGCTGATGGCGGCGACGCTGTTCGTTGCGGCGCCGATGCTGGTCGTATTCTTTTTCACCCAACGCTATTTCATTCGCAGTCACATGCATGCCGGCTTAAAGCGCTAAGCAAAGGGCTGGACTCGCTTCTGTAATGACCGCTACGCTTGGACAACGCACGAGAAGCGCCAAAAACGGGAGGGAAAGCCAATGAACAGCCGCCGGGAGTTTGTCCGTCTGCTCGCAGCAATGCCGATGGCTTGGACCGTGCCGGCCATTGCCGCCGAGCCCGTACCACTGAGTTTCTGGTATCCTGTCGATCTCGGCGGCGGGCTTGCCAAGGCGGTCGATGGTCTGGTCAGCGACTTCAACAAGGCACATGCCGATATCCAGGTGACGCCGACCTATACCGGCAACTATGACGTCACGCTGCAGAAGATTCAGGCGGCGAAGCTCGCGGGTACTTTGCCGGACGTCGCGGTTACCGAGATCAGCTCGGTGCCGGTATTGGCTTCGCTTGGCGCGGCGCAGCCGCTCGACGATCTGATTGCAGCGTCGGGCGGCCGGCAATTTCTCGATCGGTTCTGGCCGTCGATGCTGCTCAACTGCGGCTATAACGGGAAGGTCTACGGCGTACCGTTCCAGCGCTCGACGCCGGTAATGTATTACAACAAGGACGCGTTTGCTGCCGCCGGACTTGATCCGGAAAAGCCGCCGCAGACCTGGGGCGAGCTGATCGGCGCGGCGCAAAAGCTCACCGTTCGCGACGGCGAACGCATCACGCGCTGGGGCGTCGAGTTGCCGCTCGAGGCATTCGACTGGTTCTACTACGCCCTGACCTACTCCAACGGCGGCCAAACGCTCAGCGCCGACGGCACCAAGGTGCTATGGGATCAGCCGAAAAATATCGAGGCGCTGCAATTCTGGTACGACCTCGTCAACAAATACAAGGTGACGCCGCCCTATACGCCCTGGAACGACGGCCCGCAGGAATTCGCTGCCGGCAAGACGGCGATCGTCTGGCATTCCACGGGCTCGCAGGCGTTCATGCGCCAGAACGTAAAATTTCATTGGGGCCTCGGCCGCATTCCGAAGAATACCCAATTCGGTCCGCCGTCGGGCGGCGGCAACATGCTGATGTACGCGACCGACCCCGGCCGTCGCCGGGCGGCGTGGACATTCATGACCTGGATGAGCGACGCACCGCAGGCGGCCCGATGGAGCATCGCATCGGGCTATCTCGCCACCAATATCGCCTCGTGGGATCTCCCAGAGATGCAGGCGCTGATCAAGGAACATCCCGAAGTGCTGGTGACCAAGGAGCAGCTCCCGGACGCGAAGGCGGAGCCGACGTCGGCCAAATACGCGCCGGCGCGCGATATTCTGAATTCCTTGATCAAGGACGTGCTCGCCAACAAGGCGCCCCTGAAGGCGGCGACTGAACAAGCGGTCGCCAGCGCCAATGCGGCCATGGCCCAGTAGATGGCGCGCGTCGCGCTGACGCTGTCGGGAGTCGTAAAGGCACACGGCGAGGTCGCCGTTCTGCGCGGGCTCGATATCGAGGTGCTCGAAGGCGAACTCTTCGTCCTGCTTGGTCCGTCCGGTTGCGGCAAGACGACGCTGCTGCGCGCGGTCGCCGGTCTCACCGAGCTCGACGCCGGACGCATCCTGCTCGGCGATGCGGATATCAGCACAGTGCCGGCGGAAGCGCGCAACGTCGCCATGGTATTTCAGGACTATGCGCTCTATCCGCACATGACCGTGCGCGACAATCTGGCCTTCGGGCTCAAGCGCCATCGCGTGCCGCGCCAGGAAATCGCCAAACGCATCGAACGCGTCACCCGCATGCTCGGCATCGAGATGCTGCTTGGGCGCAAGCCGCATCAGTTGTCCGGCGGGCAGCAGCAGCGGGTGGCGCTCGGGCGCGCCATCGTCCGCGAGCCGGCGCTGTTCCTGATGGATGAGCCGCTGTCGAATCTCGATGCGCAGATTCGCGCCAATACCCGCGCCGAGCTGAAGGAGCTGCAGCGCCGGCTCGGTGTGACCACGCTGTATGTCACGCACGATCAGATGGAGGCGATGACGCTCGCGGACCGGCTCGCAGTGCTCAATCAGGGCAGGCTCGAGCAGGTCGGACGACCGCTCGATGTCTATCGCGAGCCGGCGACCCTGTTCGTTGCCCGGTTTCTTTCCAGTCCGCGGCTCAACGTGCTTGATGGCGAGATTGTCGCGAGCGCGGGCGGCGCGGTGCGCACCGCACTTGCGCGGTTCCCCGCGCCAGGCGTGAACGGCATCGGCCGTCCGGTCCGCGTCGGCATCCGACCGGAATGGCTGCGGCTGTCAGGCCAGCCGCTGGCCGATGCCGCACCGCTGCAGGTCGCGCTGGTCGAGCCGCTTGGCGCCGAGATCCTCGTCCATGCGCGCTGGCCCGGTGGCGATCTCGTCGCCCGGGCGCCGGCCGATTTCGCGGTGCCCGAGCATGGACAAGTGTGGATTGAAGCGCAGGCCTGCCGCGTCGATCTGTTCGATGGCGACGGCCGAAGGCTTGCCGTGCACACGCGCTGACGCGCCGAGGCGCTCACCGCCAACGCCGCCATGCTGCGCGCCTCGGCGCGGCCGGGGGCGCTGTGGCGCAAGCGCGCGCTAAAGGGGAAGTAGGACAGTCACTGATCGCCAAGTCTCACAGTTGAGCGCAGACCGGCGCAGAATGGCGTGGAGGGCATTGATGCGCATCGCGATTGTCAACATCGGTTCGATCCTATCCGGCGACTTGCACCGTCCGTTCGTTGACGGGGACACCGTTCTCACTGACGGCGATCGCATTCTGGCGGTCGGCACCACGTCGGCGCAGACAGTCGAGCAATGCGATCTCGTTATCGACGCCGATCGCACCACTGCCATTCCCGGCCTGATCGACTCTCACGTCCACATTACTTTCGGCGATTTCACGCCGCGGCAGCAGACCGTGGGCTATCTCGAGAGCTATGTGCACGGCGGGGTCACCACCGCGATCAGCGCATCGGAAGTCCATGTCCCCGGCCGGCCGCGCGACGCGGACGGCGTGAAGGCGCTCGCGGTCGCCGCCCATAAGTGCTTTGAGCATTATCGACCGGGCGGAATGAAGGTCCATGCCGGCTCCGTGATTCTGGAGCCGGGATTGTCGGGCAACGACCTCGGCGAGATCGCCAAGCAAGGCGTGTGGCTGGCCAAGGCCGGCTTCGGGGCGTTCGCCACGCCCTATGACTACGCGCCGCTGATTGCGGCGGCGCGGGCGCACGGCATGATCACGACGGTTCATACCGGCGGATCGTCGATCCCGGGCTCGGGCGCGATCACCGGCGACCATTTGCTGGCATTGCGGCCGCACGTGTCGTTCCACGTCAACGGCGGTCCGACCGCCATGCCCGATAAGGATTTCGAACGCATCATCGTGGAGAGCGATATCGCGCTGCAGGTCTGCACGGCGGGCAATCTGCGCACCGCGCTGCTGTGCGCCGCGTTGGCGCAGCGCCATGCGGCGCTTGCGCGACTGATCATTGCCACCGACACGCCGACCGGCAGCGGCGTCATGCCGCTCGGCATGCTGTACACCATCGCTCATCTGGCGAGCCTCGGCGGCGTTGCGCCGGAACGCTGCATCGCCGCCGCGACCGGAAGCAACGCACGAGTTTATGGCCTCGACTGTGGGCTGTTAAGCGCGGGCAAGGCCGCCGACATCGCATTGCTGGATGCGCCCGACGGCGGCACCCAGGACAGCGCACTGCGCGCGATCGCCAACGGCGATATTGCCGCAGTCGGCGCCGTGATCGCCGGCGGCGAGCCGCGTTTTATCGGCAGAAGCCGAAATAGTCCCGCTCCAAGGCGCAATATTCGCGTGGCAAGCTGTAGGCTCGGCCGCGACTTTTCCGGCAGCCGACATTAAAGCATCATCCCGAAAAGTGGGTACCGGTTTTCGGAAAAGATGATGCTTCAACAAAAAGCTAGAGCGGGATGACGATTCGAAGAAAAGTCATGCCGTTCTAGATCGCGCTCGCGACTGCTACATTACACCGACGCGTGCGCGACGCCGGCTGTCGCTTTGAGCGCCTCGCCGGCGGCCTCGTAAAAGCCCAGCGCCTCCGGCAGCACGATCGACGCCGAGCGCACCGCGTGCGTCGCTGGATCGATCCCGTCGGGATTTTCGCCCGCGGCGACGGCGCGCGCCGCTTTGCCAAGGCGCTGCCGCGCCATGATCACGCCGTTGTCGGTCGACACCAGGTTTTCTTTTGAGCGGTCCTGGATCGGCCCGCAGCTTTCCTGAATCGCGGCGTCCTGCATGGCGATGCCTTTGACGCCGCAATAGGATTTGTGGTGCTGCTGCGCCACGCGGTCGATCAGGTAATCGTTGTCCTTGTTGACCACCGGGCGGAACGAGCCGGGGATGAGATTGACGTGGATGCCGCCGCCGCCGCGCATGACGTCGAGCTCATGCGCGGACAACGGGCGCGCCGGATGGTGGGTGAAGCACCACACCATGCAATTGTCGTCGTCGACCGGCACGAAGGCGTGGCCGTTGAGCGCGTTGTCGCCGTAAGGCGGGATCATAGTGTGGAACGGCATGATCCATTGTGTGATGCGCCAGTACAGCTTGCCCGGCGTCGCCGGCCGCCGCACGCCGATCACCATGCCGCCTTTGGTTTCGATCACTTCGAAGCGCGCATCGGTTTCGCGCGTGAATTCGGCGCCCTGGCTGATGTGGAGGGGATCGCTGCGCAGATCGTGACGGTGCAAAAACGACACATGCACCGAATCGATGCCGCCCTCCAGCGCTTGCAGCCAGTTGCATTCCTGCGTGCGCTTGGACACGAAGCGGGATGAAGCGGGCACGGTCGCCCATTCGAAATTCGGCTGGGGCGGCTTTAGCGCCGGCGGTCCCATATAGAGCCAGATCACGTCGCCGAGCTCGATGGTCGGATAAGCGGCGAGCTTGATCTTGTTGGAGAAGCCGCTTTCCACCGGCTCCGACGGCACCTCGACGCATCGGCCGCCGACGTCGTATTTCCAGCCGTGATAGGGGCAGCGCAGGCCGCCTTCCTCGTTCCTGCCGAACCACAGCGAAACGCCGCGATGGGCGCAGAATTCGTCCATCACGCCGACGCGGCCGGCGGTGTCGCGAAACGCGATCAGCCGCTCGCTTAAGATTTTTACGCGCACCGGCGGGCAATCGGGCTCCGGAATTTCGGCCGACAACAGCGCCGGAATCCAATAGCGCCGGATGAGCGCGCCCATCGGCGTGTCCGCGCCGGTCAGCGTCAGGAACTCGTTCTGCGCCCGCGTCGTCATGGCGGCAGATTATCACATTCGTCATTGCGGTCGAGCGCGCGAGGTTTCCGACTGTGCCGATCGCGTCGTTTCTGGCGCCGCAGCAAATTTACTCCCGCAGCCAAACCGGAGCAGGGAAGAGGAGGGCGCCTGCCAACACCGGGCGCGTCAGGATTTCGGCTTACGCGAGATGTGGTAGGTCAGCACGCCGGTCAGAAAGTCGCCGCTTTCGATGCCGGCGAATCCCACTTCCGCAAGCAGCTGCTCCAGCTCGCGCGGCGTGTAAAAGTGCCGTATCGCGCTGGCGAAATAACCGACGCATTTTTTGCTTTGTGCAGAACTTCCGAAAATCATCGCCGTGAACCATACCGAGAAGCGCAGGTAGACCAGGTACGGTATTTCGACCGTCCTCGATGCCGGGCGAAGCATGTCGTTATGGCAGAAGATGCCGCCAGGTTTGAGGACCCGATAGATCTCCTTGAACGCCTTGATGATCTCGAGATGGCGGGAGGCGAACTGCAGCGTCACTGCGTCGAACGAATTGTCGGGAAACGGCAGCACATGGGCATCGCAGACGCGCGCATCGATTGTCATATTGCGCTCGCGGGCGCGGCGCTGACCCTCGGATATCATATGCTCGCTTCTATCCACGGCATAAACCCGCAGCGTCGGATCGAACGTGAAAAGCCGCAGCGGAATGTCATGGGTGCCGGAACAGACGTCGAGTATGTGCGCTCCGCGCGGCAGATGTCTATCGATGGCCGCAGCAAACCTGTTGCTCCACCGCGAACAATTGCCGAGCGATGCGACCGCATTGCCCTTGTCGTAATAGGAGGGAACGTCCCGGAAAACTTCGGGAATCAAGTTCCGCCAAGTTTCCCGAAAGAGGTGCGCGCGAAGGTGTTCCCTCCTCAAGAAATCTTCCGAAATGCTCATCCCATGTCTCCCGGTGATCGGAATTCCCGACGAAAGTTTTCCGCGACCGCAGCCCGCTCGACAAACGGCAACAATAAGGGCGGCCGCGACCAAGCACCAAGGCAGTGGAGGGCTGGTCAAAGCCGCCCGGTCCTAACGCGACTCCGATCCGCGATCGGATCTGAACCGAACACTACCCCAGTAAAGGGATTTAGCTCAAGTTGCCTTGACATGCATCAAATAGGAAAATCCGGCGCGAGTTAGCGCCGTCCGGCCGAAAAAGTCGGCAGTTTCGCCCGTCTTTGCCGCACGCCTTACGGGGCAAGCCGGTTACTCCGCTGCAACGGCAAGCGGGCGGTGGTCGAGCGACCGATGTTGCACCACAGCAAAGGTCGGCGAGCCGGTATCTCAGTCGGGTCATTAAGCGGCCGTCATCGAACCCATGCTGCCGGCGATTAGGCTCGTGTGCTCCCGACAAAACGCTACGTCAGCTTGCGGCCGGGCGAGTGCGGCGGGCGAGGACCGGCGGTCGCGGCGGCATGAAGCTGTGAGGCCGTGTTACTCCGCAGTCAGACCGGCGGCTTCTACCATCTTGCGCCATCGTGCCTGGTCATCGAGCAGAAATTTGCCGAGGTCTTCGACCGCCATCGGCGAGGGCAGTCCGCCGTCCTGCGCGAACCGCGCGGCGACCTTGGGATCGGCAACGACGTGCGCCAGCGCCGCATTGAGCTGTTTTATTATCTCGATCGGGGTGTTGCGCGGCGCGAACATGGCATACCAGACATCGACGTCATAACCCGGCACGGTCTCCGCGATGGCCGGCATGTCCGGCAGCAGCGGCCAGCGCTGCGCCGAGGTGACGGCAAGCGCCCGCAACTGGCCCGACCGCACCATTTGCAAAGCCGGGCCGCCGAGATTGTCAAACAGCACATGAACTTTGCCGGATATGAGGTCGGGATAAGCCGCGCCCGATCCGCGGTACGGCACGTGAACCATATCGATGTGGGTCAGCGACTTGAAATATTCGCCGGACAGATGCGGCGATGCGCCGACGCCAGACGACGCCATCGACAGCTTGCCCGGATTGGCTTTGGCGTAATCGATGAATTCGCGCACCGTCGTTACCGGCAGTGACGGCGTTACGACCATGATATTGGGCACGCGCATCACCACGCCGACCGGCGCTAATTGATCGAGAACATTGCTCAGCTTCTTGTACAGCAATGAGCTGATGGTGACGGTCGGGCCGGCGAAAAGCAGCGTGTAGCCGTCGGCGGGCGCATTGACGACCAACTCGGTCGCGAGCGTGCCGCCGGCGCCGGTCCGGTTCTCCACCACGAACTGATTGTTCATGTGCTCCGACAGCCACTCAGCCACGACGCGGGCGACGAGATCGGTCGGACCGCCGGCGGCAAGTCCGACCATGACGTGCACCGGCCGCGTCGGATAATCGAGGGCGCATGCTTGCCGCATTGTCGCCGCGAGCGCCAAAGCGGCGGCGGGCAGCTGCAGAACGACCGTCCGGCGGCAAAGTTTGGTCATCGTCCTGTCAGGCTCCCTGCTGGCGGCGAAAAACGCGGTTTAAGTCATCACCCGCGCCGGCTTGCCGTCGAGGAAACCGCGAATGTCGTCGACCACGTCGGCGAAATAGGCGCGGTAGTTCTGCAGCGACACATAGCCCAGATGCGGGGTGATGACGACATTATCCATCTTGCGGAACGGATGCTGAAGCGGCAGCGGCTCGACGTCGAACACGTCGAGCCCGGCGCCGGCGATCCGGTTCTCGCGCAGCGCCGCGATCAGCGCCGCCTCGTCGATAATCGGGCCGCGCGAGGTGTTGATCAAAAACGCGCTTCGCTTCATCAGCGCGAGCTCGGGCGCGCCGATCAGGCTGCGGCTGCGCGGCGACAGCACGATATGCACGGTGAGGAAGTCGGACTGGCGGAACAGGTCGTCCTTGCCGACATAGCCGACGCCGGCAGCGGCGCATTTTTCCGCCGTCAAATTCTGGCTCCAGGCGATGACCTTCATGCCGAACGCCTTGCCGATTTGGGCGCTGCGGCTGCCGAGCTTGCCGAGGCCGAGCACGCCGAGCGTCAGGCCCTCGAGATCGGGGCCTAGCGTGGTCTGCCATTTGGCGCCGGCATGCAGCCGCGCGTTCTCGTAGCCGATGCGGCGGGTCAGTTCGAGCATCAGCCCGAAGGCGATGGCCGAGGTCGGGCTGCCGAACGAGCCGGTGCCGCACACCGTCACGCCGCGCGCCTTGGCCGCCTCGGTGTCGATCGAGGCATTGCGCATGCCGGTCGTGATTAGAAGCTTCAGCTCGGGCAGTGCCTCGATCACCGCTCTCGGAAATGGCGTGCGCTCGCGCATGGCGACGACGATCGCGAAGCCCTTGAGCGCGGCGATGACGTCGGCGGGACCGCCGAGATGCTCGTTGAAGACCTTGACCTCGACGTCGCCCTTCAGCTTGGACCAATCGGCGAGCTTGAGAGCCACGTTCTGATAATCGTCGAGAATTGCGCAGCGCAGCGCCATGATGTCCATCCCGTAGCCGTGACCGGGGTGGTTCTAGAGCATCACGATAAGGAAAAGAAGGAGGCCGTCATTCCGGGGCCGAGCGCAGCGAGGAACCCGGAATCCACAGCCACCGCCGCTGGAGCTACTGCTGAAGTAGTCCTGAAAAGCTGGGATTATGGATTCCGGGTTCGCGCTTCGCGCGCCCCGGAATGACGTCATGCGCGGCGTTCGGCAAGGCTGTGAAGCGCCGGGTAGGGCGGCGTCGCGGACGGCTCGGTCTTGGGCGCGAGGTTGCCGTATTTGGCGTGCCATTTCGGGCCGGGCCCGCGCATATAGTGCAGGTCGGGGCGATAGGAACCGGCATCGCCCGGCATTTCGAGAAGCTCGCGAAGCGTCTTGGACAAATCACGCCACATGATACGCTCACTTAAGTCCCGGGGCGCGGCCGACCGTCGCTGGTGGACGCAGCCCGCGCATTTTCAAACGCGTGTTTGACGCGAATTGTCGGCAGAAATCATTAAAATTTGTTGCGATTTCGGCGCCGCCGGGTCGCAAATGTGAACAGACTTTATGAAGCTTTACCGGAATCGATAAAAATGGAACCGGGGGAGCATGCCGGTCCTTGCCGTCGCAGGCCCGCGTCGCTACATCAGCGCCACATTTTCCCGAAATGAGCGCCTTTTCGGTGAGGCCCGTGCCCGCGCACAGGCGTAACCGGCGCCAAGCGAGAGGGGCAGGGCGCCCAGCCTGATCCGAAATATGGCCCGTCAATTCGTCTACCACATGCAAGGCCTGTCCAAGACCTATCCGGGCAACCGGAAAATCTTGGAAAATATCAATCTGTCGTTCTATCCGGAGGCCAAGATCGGCGTGCTCGGCGTCAACGGCGCCGGCAAGTCGACGCTGTTGCGCATCATGGCCGGGCTCGACACAGAGTATTCCGGCGAGGCCTGGGCGGCCGAAGGCGCCACCGTCGGCTACCTGCCGCAGGAGCCGCAGCTCGATGCGGGAAAGAACGTGCGCGACAACGTGATGGAGGGCGTGGCGGCGCAGAAGGCGGTTCTCGACCGCTATAACGAGCTCGCTGCCAATTACTCCGACGAGACCGCCGACGAGATGACCAAGCTGCAGGACGAGATCGAGGCCAAGGGGCTGTGGGATCTCGATTCCAAGGTCGACCAGGCGATGGACGCGCTGCGCTGCCCGTTCGACGAGGCCGACGTGAGCAAGCTGTCCGGCGGCGAACGTCGCCGCGTCGCGCTGTGCCGGCTGCTGCTCGAACAGCCCGATCTGTTATTGCTCGACGAGCCGACCAACCACCTCGACGCCGAATCGGTGGCGTGGCTGGAAGGCCATCTGCGCAATTATCCCGGCGCCATCCTCATCGTCACCCACGACCGCTATTTCCTCGACAATGTCACCGGATGGATTCTTGAACTCGACCGCGGCCACGGCATTCCCTACCAGGGCAATTACTCGTCCTGGCTCGTGCAGAAGCAGAAGCGGCTGGAGCAGGAAGGCCGCGAGGAGGAGGCGCGCCAGCGCACGCTTGCCCGCGAGCAGGAATGGATCGCGGCCTCGCCGCGCGCGCGCCAGGCCAAATCCAAGGCGCGCTACGAGCGCTACGAGGAACTCCTCAAAAAGGCCGGCGAGAAGCAAACGCAGACCGCCCAGATCGTCATCCCGGTCGCCGAGCGGCTCGGGCAGAACGTCATCGAGTTCGAGCACCTGCGCAAAGGCTACGGCAACAATCTGTTGATCGACGATCTCACCTTCCGGCTGCCGCCGGGCGGCATCGTCGGCGTCATCGGCCCGAACGGCGCCGGCAAGACCACGCTGTTCCGCATGATCACCGGGCAGGAAAAGCCGGACGGCGGCACCATCAAGATCGGCGAAACGGTGCATCTCGGCTATGTCGACCAGTCGCGCGATTCGCTCGACGGCAAGAAAACCGTGTGGGAGGAAATCTCCGCCGGGCTCGATCAGCTCCAGCTCGGCAAGCGCGAGGTCAATTCGCGCGCTTATTGCTCGGCCTTCAACTTCAAGGGCGCTGACCAGCAGAAGAAGGTCGGCCAGCTCTCCGGCGGCGAAAGAAACCGCGTGCATCTCGCCAAGATGCTCAAATCCGGCGCCAACGTGCTGTTGCTCGACGAGCCGACCAACGACCTCGACGTCGACACGCTGCGCGCGCTGGAGGAAGCGCTGGAGGATTTCGCCGGCTGCGCGGTGATCATCAGCCACGACCGCTGGTTCCTCGACCGCATCGCCACCCACATGCTGGCCTTCGAGGGCGACAGCCGCGTCGAATGGTTCGAAGGCAACTTCCAGGATTACGAGGCGGACAAGATGCGGCGGCTGGGCACCGACACCGTGATTCCGCACCGGATCAAGTACAAGAAGTTCACGCGCTGACGGCGTGTCGCCGTTACGGCTCGGAATTCAATCCGCACAACGGCGGCACCGGTTTGGATTGGCCGGCTGCAATGCCGCCGAGATGCCGCGTGGCCTCGTCGTAGAGCGGATCGCCGGGCGCGTAGCGCTCCTCGCGCGCGGGAATGGAATCGAACGCCATCGCCCGCAGGCGAAGCGTCAACACGCCGTCGGCGGACATTGTCGCCGCGCCGACCGCGTCGATCGCTTCGCAGGGAATGGGCAGTCGGCCGTCCGGCTGCGCGCGTGACTGCGCAGCAAGGCCTGCAGCAAAGAGCGCAAGCAAAGCCATTCGCCCTAGCGACGCGCCATAAGACAAGTGCGGCAACTCCTGCCAGTCATGCACAGGATAATCGAATCGGACGCTTGGCGTCGATCTCGGCACCGGATCGAGTACAAGAAGTTTCCGCGATAATCCAATTTAATAATGACATTTGGCCACCTTGCGCGTCCCGATTGAAGCGATTCGCTAGTGTGGCGGTTCAGAAGTCCGCATCATTCTTGCCGCGGCCCTGTCATGCGGACTTCTGAACCAAAGCCACACTAGATCAATAAGTTGCTAGTGTCCTTTCGATTCCGAAGTTCGCCAACGAGGGTGCCGTACAATAATGCGAACTTCGGAATCGGGACACTAGGATGGCGCTGGCCCGTGACGGTTCATATATAACGTACAGATCGCCTGGGCCTTTTACCATCGGCGGTTGAATTGCGCGCTTGGCGCAAAAGGAGAAAACATTGGCAACGCAGGAAAGCGAAGCCCGGGCGATTGCGACCAAAGCTCGCGCCGAAGCAAATTTCAAGAAGGAAGAGCGCACCAGAGAAGGTGCCAAAGCGATGCAGGAATATCAGGCAAACGGCCGCGCTGTTCGCGAGCAAATGGCGCGCCTGAAGGCGCTGCGGCTGGCCAAAGAGGCCGCCGACGCAGCGGCCGCCCCTCCGGTCCAGCTGGAAAACAAGAAGGCGCATCGCGCCAAGCGTTAATGCCGGGGGGCCGGCGCGGCGCTGGTCCCTTTACGGATGCGGCGCCTTGAATCCGACACACCAGCAGTCCATATGCGGTCTGCGGCCTGATGAGGTCCGCAGCGAGCCGCGTGTACGGGATGCCGAGGCTAAATCCGTTAATCGGCTTCTGGCTCGCTCTTTCTCCACCTCACCGACAGCCCAGATCGCGCGGGATGTCTTTGATCCCCGCATTGCGGGCCGCAGCGTATCGCGCAGCGGCTCTGACCCTGTGCACAACGGAAAGAACATTCTTTGACCGACTTTCAGAACTTTAAGCTTGACGACGCCATTACCCGCGCTCTTGCCGAAGAAAAATACGTAACCCCGACGCCGATCCAGGCGCAGACCATTCCGACCGCGATGGCCGGCCGCGACGTCATCGGCATCGCGCAGACCGGAACCGGCAAAACCGCGGCTTTCGCGCTGCCGATCCTGCATCGCCTTGCCGGCAATCCGCGCGCGCTCGAACATAAGACCTGCCGCGTCCTGGTGTTGAGCCCGACGCGCGAATTGTCGGGTCAGATTCTCGACAGCTTCCGCGCCTATGGCCGGCATCTGCGGCTTAAATCGGCGCTGGCGATCGGCGGCGTCTCGATGGGCGCGCAGGTGCGCAGCCTTCTCCATGGCGTCGATATTCTCGTCGCCACGCCCGGTCGGCTCCTCGATCTTGTCCAAAGCAATGCACTTCGGCTTGGCGGCGTCGAATGTTTCGTGCTCGACGAAGCCGATCGCATGCTCGATATGGGGTTCATCGCCGACATTCGCAAGATCGTCGCCAAGCTGCCGGCGCACCGGCAGACGTTGATGTTTTCCGCCACCATGCCCGGCGCCATCGCCGATCTCGCCGCGCACATGCTGCGCGATCCGGTCAAAGTCGCGGTGACGCCGACCGCCTCGACTGCCGAGCGCATCGAGCAGCGCGTCATCCGCGTCGATCGCGCCGCCAAGCCGGCGATTCTGGTCGATCTGCTGCGGCAGGAAACGATCGACCGCGCTCTCGTTTTCACCCGCACCAAGCACGGCGCCGATAAAGTGGTGCGGCGCCTCGCGCAGGCCGGTATCGCCGCCGAAGCGATCCATGGCAACAAGTCGCAAGGTCAGCGCGAGCGCGTGCTCGCGGCTTTCCGCAGCGGCAAGGTAAGGACGCTCGTCGCCACCGATATCGCCGCGCGCGGCATCGACGTCGACGGCATCAGCCACGTGGTGAATTTCGATCTGCCAAACGTGCCGGAGACTTACGTGCACCGCATCGGCCGTACCGCCCGCGCCGGCGCCGCAGGCATCGCCATCTCGCTGTGCGATACCGAGGAGATGGCGTTCTTGCGTGACATCGAGAAGCTCATCCGCATGGCGCTGCCGGCGAGCGATCATCGCGCATATCCGCAGCGCGCGGAGGCGCCCGCCGCCAACACTGCGCCCGGCCGTCACAATGGCAATGGACACCGCGGTCAGCAGCGCCGGCGTCACGGTAACGGCGCGGGCAAGCAACCGCGTCACGGGCAACCGCATCGCGGGCAATCCCATCGCGCGCCGCAAAACGGCCGGCAGCGAAACGGGCAACCGCACGCCGATCGATCGCGGGATACCGGCATCGCCGCCGTCGCCTTCCTGCGCCGCGACGCTGCGCCCGATCGCCGGCACGGCGCGCCGCCCTTTAACGGTCAATCGAGAGGTTCATGACATGGCCAAAGAAGAGCTCCTGGAATTCGAAGGCCTGGTGACCGAAGTTCTCCCCGACGCGCGCTATCGCGTGCAGCTCGACAACGGCCACGCGCTGATCGCCTACACTGCGGGGCGGATGAAAAAGAACCGGATCAAGACGCTCGCCGGCGACCGGGTGACGGTCGAAGTCTCGCCCTACGACCTGGAAAAAGGCCGGATGATTTTCCGCCATAAGGACGAGCGCGCCGGCAGCGGCCCGCGTCCGCTACAGCGCAATCAGTACCGGCGGCGCTAATTCAGCTCACCGTCAGCACCACGGCTTGACCGGTTTCTTGTCGCCGGGATGGATGTCGCCGATGTGCTGTCTGACCTCGGCATATTGCGGATCGTCCGGCGCAAAGACGAGCTCGCCTTCGGCGATCGGGTCCGGCCACAGCGACTGCAAATGCAGCGTAACGGTGCCGTCGTTGGCCATTTCCGCGGTGCCGATGCTGTCGATGGCCGCGCAGCGGATCTCGTTGCTCGGCGCAATTTGCGCGACTGCCGCGCCGGCAAGCCCCGCCGCCACCGCGACGGCAACGGCCCCGGTTCGGTAGGACATCGGCGGGGACTCCTGCTAAACCACGCACCATAATCGAATCGCTCTAGTGCGGTGGATTTGAAGTTCCTACCAGTGAGCCGCAAACCCGCATAGGAACTTCAAATCCGAAATCGCACTAGCAGAAATATTTGCTAGTGTCCCTTATGATTCCGAAGTTCGCATAGAGCATATCGGCATTCACTTGCGAACTTCGGAATCGGGACACTGCTAAAGTCGCGAAACCCCGGACGGCAAGCATGGAAGACTGGAGCGCCCGGCAATATCTCAAATTCGAAGACGAGCGCACGCGGCCGCCGCGCGATCTCTTGGCGCAGGTGCCGCTGCAGCGGCCGCGGCTTGCCGTCGATCTCGGCTGCGGGCCGGGCAATTCGACCGAGCTGATCGTCGAGCGCTTCCCGCAGTCGGAAGTGATCGGGCTCGACTCCTCGCCCGACATGCTGCGCAAGGCGCGCGAGCGGCTGCCGCAATGCGACTTCGTCGAGGCCGATATCGCGAGCTGGACGCCCGACCGGGCGGCCGATCTGATTTTCGCCAACGCGGTGATGCAATGGCTGCCGGACCATCCGGCGATTCTGCGGCGGCTGCTTGCCGCGCTGCCGCAAGGCGGCGTCCTGGCGGTGCAGATGCCCGACAATACCCGCGAGCCGGCGCTCAAGTTCCAGCAAGAGGTGGGCGAGAGCGGACCGTGGAAAGACCATCCGGAAATCCAAGCGGCGGCGCGCGACGACCTGCCGCCGCCGGAGGCCTATTACGACCTGCTCAAGCCGGTCGCCTCGCATATCGACATCTGGCACAGCGTCTATAATCACGTCATGGCGTCGCCGGCGGCGATCGTCGAATGGTTCAAGGGCTCCTCGCTGCAGCCGTTCTTGTCGCCGCTCGGCGCGGCGGAGCGCGACAAGTTTCTTGCCGCCTATACGGAAAAGATCGCGGGCGCCTATAAACCGCGCGTCGACGGCAAGGTGCTGTTGCGGTTCCCGCGCCTGTTCATCGTGGCGGTGCGATGAGCATCGCCTCTCCCCGGTGGGGAGAGGGAATTGGATGAGCCAACCGGGAATGCAAAAATTCTTTCTCATTGTTTGTGCGCTCTTAGTGCTCTCGCCATCCGCCCGCGCCGACGACGGTTTCCAGGCCTTCCTGCAATCGCTGTGGCCGCAAGCCGCAGCGCTTGGCATCTCGCGTGCGACGTTCGAGCAAGCGACGCGCGGACTTGAGCCCGATCTGACGCTGCCCGATCTCGTGCTGCCCGGCCGGCCGCAGCAACCGCCGCCGGGTCAAGCGGAATTCATCCAGACGCCGGCGGATTATCTCAACGAGCCGGCGATCGGGCGGCTCGCTGCGCAAGCGCGCAAACTTGCGCAGCAATACCGCAGCCCGCTCGAGACAATCGAGCGCCAATTCGGCGTGCCGCCCGAAATCCTCCTCGCTATTTTCGGCCGCGAGACCGACTACGGCCGCGCCGCCGACAGCCGCAGCGCGCTCCGCGTGCTGGCGACGCAGGCCTATTACGGCAAGCGCAAGGACAAATTCCGCGAGGAATTTCTCTATGCGCTGAAGATTCTCGACGACGGCAAGATCACGCTTGCCGACATGAAAAGCTCATGGGCCGGCGCCATGGGGCTGATGCAATTTTTGCCGTCGGATTATCTAAAATACGCCGTTGACTTCGAGGGCACCGGCCGCGCCGACATCTGGAATTCGGTGCCGGATGCGCTCGCCTCCGCCGCCAAGCAACTCGACGGCGAGGGCTGGCAGGCGGGCGTGCACTGGGCCTACGAGGTGCGCGCGCCGGACAACGTCGATTGCACCGTCGGCGTGCCGGATTACACGCTGCCGATCGGCGACTGGCTCAAGCGCGGCTTTGCGCCGGCTTACGGCCGCGGTTTGTCGAAGGCCGAGCGCGCCGAGCCGGCGTCGCTGCTGCAGCCCGCCGGGCTTTACGGCCCGTCGTTTCTCGCCACCAAGAACTATTTCGCGCTCAAGCAATACAATTATTCCGACCTCTACGTGCTGTTCGTCGGCCATCTTGCCGACCGCATCGCCGACGACCGTCCGTTCGCCACGCCGTGGCGCAAAGTGGCGCAATTGCCGACCGCGGACTTGGTCCGCATGCAGGAGATTCTCACCGCGCGCGGGCTTTACCACGACAAGATCGACGGCAAGGCCGGCATGCTCACGCGCGCGGCGCTGGGCGAGTATCAGAAGCGTAACGGACTGAAACTCGACTGCTGGCCGACCGCCGCAGTGCTCGCGCATATGCAGGCGCATTAGACCGTAGGGTGGGCACCGCACGGTACGGCCTCGCCGCGAGGGCAAAACCTGTCCCCGGCTCCGATCGGGGATCATGCAAGCGCGGTGCCCACGCTGGTCGCACAGCGACGACGATTTTGCCCACTCTACAACTGAGACAGATGTAGGCGCATTGACGTGGCGCCGCACCATTCCCACAATGCCGAACATGCAGATCACAGCCGCCGTGGTGCGCGAAAAGTCGGCACCCTTCGTCATCGAGACATTGGAATTGTGCGAGCCGCGCGCCGATGAGCTCGTCGTGTGTGTCGTGGCGAGCGGCATGTGCCAGACCGATTTGCACGGCCGCGATCAGTATTTTCCGGTGACCAAATTTCCGGCGGTGTTCGGCCATGAAGGCGCCGGCGTGGTGCACGCGGTCGGCGGCGCGGTGCGCGACTTTGCACCCGGCGATCACGTCGTCATGTCGTATCCGTGGTGCGGCGTCTGCGAGAATTGCCGCCGACATCGGCTCAATTACTGCCTCGACGGCCGCAATCTGAAAATGGGCGGCACGCGCGCCGACGGCTCGACGCTGCTTTCGAAAAACGGGGCGCCGGTTTACAGCGCCTATTTTCAGCAATCATCGTTCGGTACCTTTGCGCTGACGCAAGCGCGTTGGGCGGTGAAAGTGCGCAACGACGCGCCGCTCGAGCTCCTTGGCCCGCTCGCCTGCTCGGGCCAGACCGGCGCCGGCGCCGTGCTCAACGTCTTAAAGCCGAAGCCGGGCGAGGCCATCGCCATCTTCGGCGTCGGCGCGGTCGGGCTCGCGGCGCTGATGGCGGCCAAGATCGCCGGCTGCGATCCGATTATCGCGCTCGACGTGCACCCGGCGCGGCTTGCGCTCGCCCGCGAGCTCGGCGCCAGCCACTTGATCGACAACAAAGCGGGCGCCGGCGCGGTGAACGATATTCGCGCGCTGACCGGCGGCGGCGTGCGCTATGCGGTCGAGACCTCGGCGGTTCCCGCGGTGCTGCGCCAGGCCATCGAAGCGCTGATCGCCGACGGCACCTGCATCCTACTCGGCAGCGCGCCGAAGGGCACCGACGCCGCCTTCGAAATGCCGTTCCTGCAGCAGGGCCGCGTCGTGCGCGGCGTGGTCCAGGGCGACAGCGTGCCGGGCGAATTCATTCCCAAGCTCGTGGATTTGATCGTGGCGGGCCAATTCCCGATCGAGCGGACCATCAAGTTCTACGCGCTCGCCGAGATCAACCGCGCGGCGCAGGAATCCTCGGCCGGCCTTACGATCAAGCCGGTGCTGCGCATGCCGCATTAATTGTCATGCTCCGCCATCGCGCATGGCTGACATGATTTCAGTCCGGGGCGTTAACGGCGTTCCGTAACCCTTCGTAAGCGACGACGGTCTATAGCCCAGGCGGGTCCCGGATTTTGGGGTCCGGCTGTCTTCTGGCATTGGAACCACTCATGGAGCTACGGCGGCGCCGATTTTTGCAACTCGCAGGTGCCGCCGGCGCGGTCGGCGCTGCAGGCGCCGTCTGCGCCAACAGGTTTGCCGCGGCGCTCGATTATCCGGCGCGGCCGGTACATATCGTCGTCGGCTTTCCCCCCGGCGGCGTGACCGATCTCGGCGCCCGCATGCTCGGTCAATGGCTCGCCGAGCGTCTCGGCCAGTCGTTCGTCATCGAGAACCGGCCGGGGGCCAGCACCCAGATCGCCGCTGCGGCGGTCGCCCGGGCGCCGGCCGACGGCTACACGCTGCTGATGGTCTCATCGACCAATGCCATCAATGCCGCGTTTCGCGACAACCGCGGCTGCGACCTCGTCAGAGACATCGCCCCGGTCGCCGGCGTGATGCAGTTTCCCCTGGTCCTGGAAGTGCATCCGGCCGCGCCGTTCAAGACGATCGGCGAACTCATCGCGGCGGCCAAGCGCAATCCCGGCCAGATCGATCTCGCTTCGTTCGGCACCGGCACCGGCAGCCATCTCGCCGGTGAAATGTTCAAACTGATGGCCGGCATCGACATGCTCCATGTGCCCTATCGCGGCTCCGCCCCGATGCTGGTCGATCTGTTGGGCGGGCAAGTGCCGGCCGCTTTCGACAACTTGCCGTCGTCGATCGAATACATCGGGGCCGGCAAGCTGCGGCCGCTGGCGGTGACCACGGCAGCACGTCTGGCGGCTTTGCCGGACGTCCCCACCCTCGCCGAAACCCTGCCGGGCTATCAGGCCAGTTCCTGGATCGGGCTTGGCGCTCCGGCCGGCACGCCGGCGAGCATCCTTGCGCGATTGAATAAAGAAATTAACGCCGGCCTTGCCGACTCCGACATCAGAGCGAGAGTCGCCAAGCTAAGCGCCATCGTGCTGTCCGGCACGCCCGCCGATTTCGGCAAATTCATCGCCGCCGACGTGGCGAAATGGACGCGGGTGATCCGGGTCGCTAATATCAAATCCGAGCAAAGCTAAATCGCTCGCGAGCTCTATTGCCGAGGGAGCGAGCGCCTTATGGGCGAAGTCGTTTTTTGCTGCCGCGCGACCGGCCGGGAATTTGCCGGCGGTTTTCAGGTCAGCCGGGAGGAATTGCTGGCGATTCCGGCGACCACCAGGATGCGGCTGCGCTGCGCGATCTGCGGCAGCACTCATGAATTCGATTTTGCGCAGATCCGTCTGTGCGAATGCCCGCATCGGTGCCGCGACCGCAAGGACTGCCAGCGCTGCGGTTTTGCGAGAGCGTTGACCTGAGGCGCGGCCGGGTTGCGCGCGGACACTCCGTGCTTTGATCTAAATCAATCGGGCCGCGCCCGCGCGGCTTAAACTGT
>Ga0187784_10000533_pt1 | contig 27973 bp, 27 predicted proteins | sample 1015_SJ02_MP15_2_FD_132964 | JGI IMG/M metagenome (GOLD analysis project Ga0187784, IMG submission 132964) | Tropical peat soil microbial communities from peatlands in Department of Meta, Colombia - 1015_SJ02_MP15_20_MG | ecosystem: Environmental > Terrestrial > Soil > Wetlands > Peat | place... | reverse complement strand
GCCGTCCGCGACGAGGGAGGCGATCCACTCCGGGAGGTCCGGCGGAGCCGGCGGAAGGTCCCAGAGCTCTTCGACGGTCCGCCGGGAGGCGGCCCCGGCCGAACGGAGGATCTCCACCACCGCTGCGCGGCCTTCGGCGAGCTTCCGCGCGGCGTTCTCCTCGTCGTCCACGAGGACGCGACGGGCGCGTCGGCGCGGAACGGCCGAGAGGAATGCGCCGGCGACGCCGGTCGCCCCGGCTCCGGCGAGGACCGTCAGGGAGAGCGCCGCCGCGGAAGGGGTGGCGGGCATCGGCCAACTCACCGGTCCGAGGAGGATCTCCCCTGCGAGGTCGAGGACTCGGACCGATGTGCCCGGGCCCGGCAGGGTGTAGTTGATCCAGACGCCGGACCCCCCGCCCGGAAGTGCCTCGGCGATCACCGACCGATCGATCGCCACGCCGGCGGAGAGGAACTGAACGACCAGCGGGGCACCGGGAGCCGGATTTCCGTAGCGGTCCGTGACGCGCCAGAACGTCGCGTTCGTCCGTTCGCCACCGATCGCCACCCTCGGGTCGATGAGCGCGAGGTGGTCCAGATCCGGTTCGGTCGAGATCGAGATCGCCACGCCGTGTTCGAGGATCCCGGCGCCGGTCAGGGTCACGGTGAGGGCCCCGGCGGAGAGCGGAGTCAGGAGAATGGAGAGCCGTCCACCGGACCAGCCTCCCAGCGGGACGACGAACGTCGTCTCGGGAACGGCCGAGAGCGACCCCGCTCCCGAGACGTTCGCCCAGGCGAGCGCGGGCGATCCCGAAGATCCGAGGACCGTGAGGACGGCCGGCTCCGCGAACCCGGTGGACGCCGCGTCGGCCGGGTCGAGCGCCTGCCAGGTCAGGGAGACCGAGGTGCCCACGACGATCGCGGCGGAGCCCTCGGGTCCGGCGACGGCCACCGACGTCGCGGGGCCGAGGACGACGGACAGGGACATGTTCGACCTTCCGAGGGTTCCCAGGGAGTCCCGGACGGTCACCGACACGTTCACCGAGCCGGTCGACGCGTCCGAGAACTCCGCCGAAATCGGCCCGTCCGCATCGACGGGGTACGCATCGATGGGCGCGCGAGCTCCCGAGACGTTCCACCACACCTCCGCCGGGAGGTCTCCGCCGGTGAGGTTGGCGGACAGCACGACCGACGTATCCACCGTCACGTTCGACCCTCCCGGCGCGACCGGGCCCACGGAGAGGGGCGGGACGACGCGCACCGTCACGGGCGCGGTCGTGTTCGCTCCCGAGGCGTCAACGACGGAGACGGTGGCGGAGTAGCTCCCCGCGGTCGAGAAGATCGGGAGGAACGTCCAATTCGGGCCGGGGGTCGATTCGCATTCGGTCACCGTCTCGGCGACGAAACAGGCGGAGTGGTAGGGCGGGATTCCGGATCCCGGTGCCACGCTCAAGGTCACGGGGATTCGATTCCCCACGTACCCGGCCGGTGCCACGGGGCTCCAGTCGAGCGCCGGAGCGGGTTCGACCGTCACGTTCGCGGACGTCCAGGGCGCGCTCGAGTAGCCGTTCGAGATCGTGACCGAGATTCGGGTGGAACCGGGCTGAGGATACGTCACCGAGGCGGTGCACCGGACCGAGTCGGCCGTCGGCGAGTCGGGAGTCGACGCGCATGCCGTCGAGACGTTCTGAGCTCCCAACCCCGGGGAGTATGTCGCGGTGTAGGAGTAGCCGGGAGCGCCCGTTGCCGCGACGTGGATTCCGACCGGTTGCCCGGTATCGACGGTGGTCACGTTCACCGTTCCCGCGACGAGCTCGGTGGGGGTCACGGCGAGGTCGACGGCGACCGTCGGAGTGTGGAACGCATTCCCTCCGACGGTCAAGTTCGCGCTCACGCTCAGGTTCCCTCCCTCGGTCCCCGGGGGCGCGACGAGGACGGCCGAACCGTTCGCCCCCGGAGGTTCGGTGAACGACCAGCCGGAGCCGTCGAGGCCCCAGCGGAACGTGGGAACGAGAGGGCCCAGCGTACCGTTGGCCGCCTCCGGGGTGGCCACGACTGTGGTGGGAGCTCCCGGCGCAACGGCGATCGGGTCGGCGGAGGGGGAGACTGAGATCGTCGACAGGTCGGCGACCCAGGCGAGGTCGAAGACCGATCCGCTCTGCTCGGAGGAGTACTCGTACCCCGGGGGTGTTGGTGCGTTCGCGGCGATCGAGACCGGTCCGTACGGCCCGGTCCAACTCGCGCACTCTTCTTCGTACGGCGGGTTCGTGTCTTGCCAGCAGGTCAAGGATGGGAAGGAGATGGCGAACGTGAACGCGCCGTCGGAGCCGGTGCTCACGGTACCATTGGTGAGCGCGCAGATCGTCGTGGTCGGCCCGCTCAAGCCGACCTGGACGGCGCCTTGGAGCCAGTAGGAGTACGTCAGGTTCACGTCCGCCACGCTCGAGGCTGCGACGGGACCGCCGTTGACCTCGAGGGTCCCGGAGAACTCCGACGGTTCCGAGGGCCCGGGGCATGGGCCATTTTCCGAAGTGCCGCCCGTCGGCGAGCGAGCGGCGGCCGTGGGCGCGAGCGCGACTCCCGCCCCGACGGCGAGGGCTACGAGAACGATCAGCCCCGCCTTTGCACGAACGCCGGTGGATCGTGGGTGGACGGGGGAGCGGATCCGGACTCCGGAGGCCCGCGGCACGGAAGTGTGACCCGACCCATCTCCCTCCCGATAATCGTATCGAATTGGCGCCGGGGGGACGAACGGTGGGACAGCCCGAGGCCTCGGCCTTTTGGCGGCCCGTCGCCTTCCGGCGACCGTGCCGACGCACACGGTCACCTCGCTGACACCCCCCCGCCTCGCGTCGCTGCCGGCGGAGCGAGACCAGCTGGAGTTCTCCTCCCGGGCCGGGGCCTTCGTCTTCGACGGCGAGAGGCTCCTTCGGGCCTGGGGTCCGGCCGACCGGCCGTGGGTCCTCGGGGTCGGGCCCGACGGGTCCCGATGGAGGGTCGAGGCGTGGGGAGCAGGCCCGCGGGAAGCACGTGCGGCGGTCCGAGCGCTGTTCTCCCTCGACCACCCCCTCGAGGAGTTCTATCGGCTGGTCCGGCACGAACCGGTGCTTCGGGGGACGGAATCGCGGTTCCGGGGCCTCCGGCTGCCGCGCGACGCGAGCCTGTACGAGGCCCTCTACCATTCCATCCTCGGCCAGCAGCTTTCCGTCCGGGCGGTGAGCCTCCTGAAGCAGCGGCTCGTCGATCGGACGTCGGCGTTCGTCGAGGCGGACGGATTCCGAGTGCCGTGCCCGCCGTCCCCGGATCGGATTCGTTCGCTCGGACCGAGCGGAATGCGCGATCTCGGGATCAGCCGGGCCAAGTCCCGGGCGATCGCGATCCTCGCGTCTGACCCGGTCCCCCTCGGCGCTCTCGAGCGGCGTCTCGCGAGGATTCCGATCCGGGGCGCACTCCACGTTCTGACCGAGTCTCCCGGCGTTGGGCGATGGACGGCCGAGAACGCGCTCCTACGCGGGATTGGTCGAACGGACGTTTTCGTCGCAGGGGACCTCGGTCTCCGGGTCGCCCTGGAGAAGTACGGGACGATTCCCCGCTCGGCGCCGGAAAGCGTAGTGAGAGCCTGGGGGGCCCGACGGTACCCCGGTTGGGGCAGCTACGCGACGCTTTACCTGTGGAGAAGGCTCGTCGCCGAACGCACGGCCCACGGGGCCGGCTAGCGCGAAGCTCGAGGCAGGCCGGTGACCCAGAACGCGGATCGCTCGTCGGCGGGAGCGGGATCCCGTGACGGCCTCCGACGGACCGTTGATCCTCCGGTCGGTTCTCGCCGCGCTCGTGGCGACCGTTGGCCGAATCCTGCGACGCGAGGACCACGCTCTGATCGAGGCCGCCCGGGAGACGCTCCGCCGGGGGTACGACCGGAGGCACCACACCGTTGGGGCCGCGGTCCGCATGCGCTCCGGTGCGATCTACCGGGGCCTCAACATCGAGGGGATCCATGCACCGTGCGCGGAACCGATCGCCCTTGGAGCCGCCCTGACGGCCGGGGACCGGGAGATCGAAACGATGGTTGCAGTCTGCCGGCGGGGGAAGGAGTATCCGGTGCTCTCGCCGTGCGGCAATTGCCGTCAGATGCTGTTCGATTACGCTCCGAACGCCTTCGTCTTGGTTCGGGTCGCGAACACGAGGGTCGTCCGCCTCCGGGCGTCCGAGAGCCTACCGGGCGCGCCCTGGGCGTTCGAGTAGGTGACGGTCCGGCCGGATCGCCCAGCGCGATCGTGAGATCCCGTCGTTCCGGGCGTTAGATCCACTCCGGTGCCGCGGTCCGATCCCCGCCGATCTCACCGGTATTCACCGTCGACTTCGGCTCGAGCACCATCACCCAGGTCTCTTCCGGTGCCACGGGCAGGTGGTCCACCCCTTTCGGGACCACGACGAGCTCACCCTCGTTCAGGGTGATCTCCTGGTCGCGCAGATGGATGGTGAGGCGTCCCTTGACAACGAAGAAGAACTCGTCCTCCCGGTCGTGCCGATGCCACTCGAACCTCCCCTCGAGCTTGGCGATCTTGACGTAGAAGTCGTTGACTTCCGCGACGATCTTCTGCTTCCAACGATCCGAGAACATTCCGAACTTCTCGATCAGGTTCACCTTGCGGGGACCGTTCGTTCGACCCATCGCCATCGAGGGTTCCCCACCCGACGTTCGCCTATAGCGCCACGGACGCGGTGCGGGCTCGATCGGGGCTCCAGCTGCTGCTCGGGAAACGCCGGCCCCGGCCATCTCCGGCCAGTCCCCGGGACCGGCCTACGGAGTCGGTGCGCAGAACTCGGCCGCAAACTCCCGGCACAGGGCCTTCGCCCCCTCCAGCTGGCGATTGTCAATCCCGGGTACCCCGCACATGAGCAGGAATGCCTCCTGAGTCGACCCCGTCACCTTGCTTCTCTCCGCGTTTCGGAACGGATAGACGGCGGCGAGGTCATGGTGGTCGGTATCCTCGATGACGGCCTCGATGCCCTCGAGGAGGACCGGGTGCGACATCCCGATCCCGAGGAAGCTCTCCCCGGCCCGGGCACGACGGAAGTGAAGCGCCTCCGGTCGGAGGTGGGCGCAATCGAACGCGGCGATAGGGATGGAGGTCTTCAGTGAGACCAGGTTGCAGGCATCCACGAGCGTATTGATCGTGGGGATCTCCTTGCCCCCCAGGACCCGACGGGTGAGCGCTTCCGCCGCGGGCCTCGTCTTCGTCGGATCGATCCCTACCCTCCAGTAGAAGTCGCGGTAGGCCTTGAACAGCCGATCGTCCTTCACCGTCTCGAGGGTCTTCCCGCTCTTCCTCGTCTCCTCGTAGATCCGGGCCTTCAACGCCTCGAGCCTTGCCTCGGAGGTTCGGACCGCGAGTCCGCGAACGAGCAACTCGACCACCTGGAGCCCCGGGAACTCCAATTCCAATGCAGGGTCGACATGCATCTTCGGCCGAGCCGCCGTAGGGTTCGGATCCTCGGGGTCCACGCCGAGCCGAGCGAACGAGGAATGTTAACTCTCGCCACGAAGGACGTCCCGGCGAGCTCGCGGGGCCCGGGCCGACCGACCCACGCGGTGAGGAGGCCCACGTCGACGCGAAGCGCCCTCGGCTATCCCGGAATCGAGGGGTGTTCCCGGAGCGCCCAGGACTCGAGCGTCCGGTGCTGCGCACCGTTCGGCGTGAGCGTGCTCTCTTTGAGATAGATCTCCCGCACATGGACCGTTTGGGGGGCTGGAGGGGGTTCGGCCCCCGAGAGCAGCGCCTCGGCACGTCGCCGCTGGGAGGGGGACCGCACCCGGAACAGCGTCAGGTGCGGTACGAACGACTCGCGAGACGACGGGGGGAACGTGGGGTCGAGAGCGGCCGCGACCCGCGCAGCCAGTTCCAAGACCTCGGTCCGGCCCTGAGTGACCCCGACCCAGACCACCCGCGGGTTCCGGGACGTCGGGAATGCTCCCACCCCCTCGAGGACCAGGTCGAACGGCGGGGTCGCGCCGGCGACGTCGGCGAGCGCGCTCGAGATCTCGGCGAGCCGCTCCCGGGGGACCTCCCCGAGGAAGCGGAGCGTCAGGTGTTCCGGTGCGGGGTGCCGGCCCGACCCGTCCGGGGGCTCGGCCGGGGGACCGACCTCGACGGCGACGAACAGGCGCACGAGAGGCCGATGGGCCCGGGCCTCTTACCGATTCGGCGGGCTGCTCCCAGGTAGCCGGACTGGGGGCCGGTAGGGCAGTCGGACCGTCCAGACCTGCGCCCGGTCGGGTCCGACGGAAAGGCTCCGAAGGGTCGAACGGATCTTACGGGCCCGGGCCGGGTCGCCGACGACGAAGAGCGCGAATGCCTCTCGATCGCGCGCTTTGCGCCACCCTCGCCGGACCCGCTCCGAGCGGAGCGCCCCAGAGACCTCGACTTCGATATGGACATCCCGACCGCCGAAGAACCTCCAGGCCCATCCCCGGCGTACCCGATCGAGCTCCGCGGCGAGATCCGCGGGAGGGGTGCCCGGCGGCGAGGTGAGCTGGCGGAGCCGTGCGTCCGGGAGGGTGGTGTCGAACCGACCCTGATGGACGATCTCGATCCGGTAGCCGCGACGGGCGAAGAGTCGGAACGTGGCGAGGAGGAGCGCGCGGTGCTCGGTGCCCTCTCGTGCCGCTCCGGTCGAGGGCGTCAGCCCGAGCCGTCGCTCTCCCGCCTCGGTGAGCCGGCATCCATCGGCGCGGACGCAGAGGAAGTGCTGTCGCAGGAGGTCGTTCCATCGGTCCCCGAGCACCTCCGCGGGCGGGGACCGACCCGGCAGCGAGAGCGCTGTGGGGACGATCTGGGAGGGATCGACAGGTCGCCCTGTCTCCTCCGCGGCCAGCACCGCCAGAAGGAGCCGCTCCACGGCTCCGTCCCCATTCTGCCACGTCGAGTGTCGCCGGAACGCGAAGGGGAATTCTTGCCGTGTCCGAGCGGCGGCGTGAGCCCAGCACGAGGGCTCCAAAGCGGCGAACGGTCCCGAGACCGCGAACGGACGCGCGGTCCCGAGTTCTGGGTTGATCCGGATGGCGGAGCCGGTGGGAAGGCCGGGGAGCCACCGCTCCCCCTCCTCTCGGGGGAGCCCAACCCACCCGGCGATGGACCCGGCCGTGGCCGGTGGGACACGGAACGTGACGAACTCCGAGGGGGCCCCGGCCGCCGCGCTCCGGACCTCGGGCGCGAGGCGGTCGGGAAACTGCGTCGCGAGGATGATCCGGATCCCAAACTTGCGGCTCTCGGTCAGAAGTTCGGCGGTGAGACGAGGCGAGAAGCCGTGGGCCTCGTCGATCAAGAAGACGACCGGTGGCGCGCCACCCCGAGTAGCCCGACGCGCCGCGAGACCGAGATAGATCCGCGTGAGGACGAGCGAACCCGCGAACGTCGCCGCTTCGGGTCCCAACGAGGCGAACGGGAGTCGGACGACGATCGACCGGCGCGCGTCGAGCAGCTCCTCGATGGGAAGTCCCCCGTCCGTCGGCGCGAGGAGCTCGGTCAGGCCCGGTGCGAGCACTACCTTCGCGAGGCGACTGGCCGCCGACCAGAGGAACTCCGGCTGACGACGGACGATGGGAGCCAGCTCGTCGAGGAAGCGGGCGAGGTCCGGCCGGCGCGTCGCAAGACGCGCGGCGTCCCGGCGAGCCGGATCGGTCAGAAGGTCGTAGAGATCGAGGAGCGTACCGCCGGATTCCTGGGCCAGCCGGACGAACGAATCGAACACTCGCTCGAGCCGAAACCCCCAGTACAGTTCCGTCCCGTCCGGACTCAGGCGCTTGAGCGCGGCCACGAGATGCGCCGCGGCCGCGTCCTCGTTCGGGCCGGACCCGGACAGAATGGCGATCCCGGCCACCGGACGGTCGAGGACGTCGACGACGATCATGCGCGAACGAGCTGGTTCGGGTAGTCTCGCAAGGATCGCAGGTCCGAGGTCCCCGTGCAGGTCGATCGCGACAACTGCCGAGCCCCCGGTCACCTCGCGCGCGGCACGTTCCGCGAGATAGGTGGTTTTGCCCGCGCCCGACGCGCCGAACACCACCTCGTGGCCTTCGATGCCGGGTCCCCCGGTCCGGTCCGTTGTCGCCGGAGCCTCGGCGGTTCGGGGCACGGAGTCGACCGAGAGTGTCCACCAGGCCTCTCGGGGGACCGCGCGCACCGTCCCTCGACGCCAGTCTCGCGTCGCCCCCGGCGGGGCCGGGCCCGCGGTCGCGGCCACGCCGGTCCGGAATGCCCAATCTTCAGCGACGATCGATCCGACACGCTCGAGGCGTGCGTCGAACCCGTGGCGCGACGGAGCGGCGTACCGGAACCGTCGGCATACCCAGATCTCGCCGGTCCGGCCGCGGATCCAATGGGTCTGGAACCCCAACCGTTCGGTCGCGCTGGAACCCGGGGAGAGCCGGGTGAAATCCCGTCCGATCTCGGAGCGGAACGCCGGCGAGGGGACCCGGGGAACCGGGGAGACGAGCGAGCGGATCGCCTCGATCCATCGAGGGGGCGGATCGAGGAGTCTCCCGTCCCGATCGGGCTCGCGCCGGATCTCGAGGGAAGCGCCGGACGGGGACAGAAGGTCGACCAGCGAGTCCGGGCGGACCGTCACCCAGGGGACGGGCTCCGTCCCCGTGGCCTCGATGATTGCGCCGCTCTCGGCCGTCGCGGAGATCGCGTACGCCAGCGAGCGGTACCATCGAAGGCGAGCGGGCCCCGGGGCGACGCAGCGGACCGTGACCGTCGACCGGGAGGTCACGGACGCCTCGGAGGGACGACCCGTTCGAGCAGGCGTTCGAGCTCCCGGGCGAGCTCGCCCAGGCCGTTCACGCGCGCGAACGTTCGAAGGGTCTCCGTGTCGACGTGCCGGGTGACCGGCCGATCGACCACCCAGAGTCGGACCGTCCAGTCGACCGAACCGTTGGCCCGAAGGTAGAGGCGGGCCCAGGGCCGGTACGGTCCGGCGATCGGGAGACGGACCGCGCCGACGAGCCGGGGAGCCTGCCGAGGGAGGTCGGGAATCGGTTGCCGGGGAAGAGGTTGGGGGCGTTCTGAGCGGACCGTTGCGGTCTCCACGTTTCTGCCACAAATCCTCCTTCCGCCGCCGGGCCAACGGAGGAAGGAATCCGAACCGAGCGCGAGGTGCATCGGGCACCCCTGTGCCGCCGTCCGAGGGCCCGCTCCAGCGGCCGGATCGCCGAGGAGCTCGGACGGTCGGGATTCGGCCGGTGGGCCGGGAAGACGGCTGACGTGGAGGAGCGCTCCGGCGCGACGCGGGGGACCGGTCGATCCGGCCGGGCCTTCGCTCGCGACGGGCGGTCTCCGGACCCCGGCCGGGGACGACGCTCCGCGTTAGTCGGGTTGAGCCGGAATCGGCGTCTCAGGGCCTGCGCGGGCCGAGGGTCCGCTTCGGCGGGAGAGCCGGTCGGCCGGGGATGTCGGGCAGGCCGCGTCGTGGTCCGCGGGCCTCAACTGACGGGCGACGTCGATCGTGAGCGAGGCAGGCGGTGCGGGGGGCGCGGGGCCGTACATTCGACTCATCGTTCAACTGCGAGGAACGATAGGTTCCTTCCGGGGTCGGTGAAAACTGAACAATGAAGGGGGGAGGTTTTGGAAAGGCCCTCCGCACGCCTGGGACGCGGTGCCGTCCCCTGACGGCGATCTTGAAGGGCCCTTCCGGGGTGGTTGCAACCGTTCATTCGTTCCCGGCGTATTTGAGGCCCGGACGAGAGGTCGTGGAACGGCCCCCCGAAATGCGTTTCAAGCGATCGAGGCCGGTCCCGGGACACGCCCGGAGCCGGCCCGTCGTCGAACGTTCAGTGGCCCCGGTGGCTCTCCGATTCGGCGAGGACGATGCGGGGGAGCTCGCCTTGAATCGCCGGAGGCTTGCGGGCCGAGGAGCTCGCCCGGCTGGACGCGGCCGTCCGCGGCAGGAGCCATCGCTCGCCCCACGCCCGGAGCTCTCGCGCGGCGGGGGCGAGTCCCAGCCCCATCTCCGTCAGGGAGTACACCACGGAGAACGGGCGCGTGCTCACGACCGTTCGCTGGACAACCCCTTGCCCCTCGAGGAACTTCAACGTCGCGCTCAGCGTCTTCGCATTGAGCCGGGGGTTCGACTTCAGGATCTCGCTGAATCGCTGGGGACCTTCGAGCAAGCGGTGGACGATCGCAAGGCGCCACTCCGTTCCGATGACGCCGATCGCGGCGAGGACCGGACAGAGCCCCCGGCCATCGCGGGAATCGCACGCATCCTCACCCGGCGCCGCACCGCCGACGACCCGGCGGACCCGATCCGTCTCCATCCGAACCCCCTCCCGAAGCCTAGGTCCTGACCCCTCTTATAGTTACCGTATGGAAGTAGGTGAAGGGCGGTAATCGAAACCCGGAGTGCACACTCCGGGCCCGTTTCGAGCGCGCGTACGTTTTCTCCGTGCAGGACCGTTCGATGTCGTGACCGCGCGCCGGAGGGAGATCGAGCTGACGGTCGAGCGTCCCTTCGGCCCCGACACCTCCTCGAGCGGCACGGTGCGCCTCTCGACCCGATTCGACGTCGGCCCGGACGGCGAGGGGCCGTCCCACGCCGAGCTCGCAAAGGAGCTCGATTCGCTCAAGGCGGACCTCGATGCGCTGGTCGGCGCCCCGATTGCCGCCGCGCCGATCGCTCGGGGAGAGCGCGAACTGACCGAGCTCGTTGAGACGTACCGGCCGCGCCAGCGGGAGCTGGTCGATCTTCTGCTCGCCGACGGTGAGATCACCGCCGGCGAGCACCGTCGATTGAGCGAATACGTCAGCCTTCGTCCGAAGGAACCGGCCGAAGGGTCGTCGGCCGCACCGGAGCTCCGCGTCACCGACTCCCCGCTCGCCGCGGTTCCGATCGCCGCGAGCCGCCCTTCCGAGTCGATCCGTCCGGTCCCCGAGCTGCTCGCCACCTACCAGATCTCCTCGCTCCGGCAGGCGGGGGCGGTCCGAGCACGTCGCCAGATCTCGTTCGCCGAGTACATGGCCTTGAAGCGCCACTTCGAGCAGGGCGGCAATTCAGCCGAGAAGCCGGTGAAGTAGACCGACGGCGACGGCCCGGCCCCGATCGCCAGTTCCTCGGGTCGGCCGCGAAGAGAAGGGAGTGGCATCGTCGACGTCGAGTCTACCGATCCATCGGCTCGCGGGGGGTGGACGAGCTCGGGGTGGGGCAGATGCTGATGGCGAGGGCGCCCACGTCCGTGATCCCCGCGCGCATCGGCACGGCCCGGGCCCGGCCCCGGCGCCACGTCGCCTGAGGGTCGGTGGGGGGTCCGACCACGCCTCCGGCCGGGTAGGCGTCGCTCCCGATCACTCCCGCGGTCCGGAAGAGGCCCACGCTCATCTCCCGGCGACGCAGGAGCGACTGCGCGCGCAGGAGGAACCGCCCGAGCGCGGGTCCTTCGTCGACGCCTTCGGGGAGTCCGAGGGTCATCATCGCGAACGTCGCAATCCCCCTCGTCCGGCTCGTCGGACCGAGGCCCTCGGCCCGGACAAGCTCCTCGGACCGCTCGAGGAAGCGGTCGGCGCTGGTCTCGGGGTCCTCCCGTAACTCAAGGAAGGCGAGTCGGCTGGTCCATCCTTTGTCGAAGAGGGTGTCGGCGGCGGCTCGAAGCGCGTCGGCCGGGCTCACGACGACGACCGGGCGGGCGATCCGGTCCGGTACCGCGGTCGGTCCGCCCGTGGCACCGGCGAGAGCGCTCTCGGTCCCCGGGGGCGCCGCGGTCGCGAGGCCAAGTCGGTCGAGCGCGGCACGCGCCTCTTGGAGCTCGGCCGTGGCGACCGGACGCGTCGGGCCGCCGCCGACGATTCCGGGCCCGTCCCCTCGGTCGACGATGAACGTGGCAACGTCGCAGGAGCCGGTGCTCTTCGCGAGCCGACCGCCCACCGCGCCCTGGCCGAGCACCCGCGCGAGAAGCCCGACCTCCCGGCCGCTCGCTCCCCGCTCGTGCGCTGCGGCGAGGAATGCGGAGAAATCCTCGGGCGTGGACCCCGCCGGCGGGAGGAGGAGAGCACGGAGCGCGCCGGGCGAGAGCAGGACGAGCAGGAGGTCCTGCTCGGTGAGGTCGGCGGAAATCTCGGTCGCGGCCGCGATGACCTCTCGAGCGCCCGGATCGCCTCCCCAACCGGGCGGGATCGTGACCCCGCGGAAGGGGAGCTCGGGCGCGACCGGTTCCGGCCCGGCGATGAACCCCCGGGTGAGACGATCGCCGAGAGCGTGCAAGGCCCCGAGCGCCATCGAGTTCGCCGCGTCGCCGAACGATAGGAACGCCACTTCGCGGAATCGCCCGTCCGGGACGAACCGGTTGCCGATCCGGAGCGTCCCGCTCTCGCGCCGGAGGGCGAGCCGCACCGACCGGTACGCATCGGCGGCGGAGACCGCCGAGCGGTAGGCCAGGCCCGGCACCGGATCCGGTCCCTTCGGCTCGGGTTCTCCCGGCGGAAACGGATCCCACGGGAACGGTCCAATCACGGCGGCTAGAGCGGGGGCTGGGGTCAATACGCTAGCGGACGGGCGAAGCTCGATCGAACGGAAGGCGATCCCGCCAGGATCGCGGGCAAAGGGAGAGCGCCGGCGATGACGGGGAAGAGCGGGCCGTTGCCGACGTCCCGGGGGTCCGGTGCCGACACCGGCCGGGGTCCGAGGCGCCGGGCGTTGCTCGCGGCCGGGGGGACCGAGAGCACCACGAACCGACCGAGGATCGCCGATGCCCCGAGCACGATCCGACATGTCGCAGGTCAGAACCTCGGAGCGTCCAACTTCTGTCCTCGAGCCCACGAGCCCGGGGTCGCGGCTGCCGAAGTCTGGGCGTAGTTCCACCGTCTGCACGGTCCGGCGTCCTAAGCTATATAGAGAATAGTGAGTCGTCCCGGCTACATTCCATGCGTAGCAGCGGAGGTTTCCACGGGCGACGGATCCAGAAGACCGGTGGATCGACCTACATCATCTCCCTCCCGAAGAACTGGGTAACCGCCCGCGGCCTCGGACCCGGCGACGTGCTGCTCTTCACGCCCCGGGCCGACGGTTCGCTCACGATCTTCGCCGAGTCGTCGGGCCCGGCAGAGGCCGAGCGGCGGATCGTCGAGGTCCAGAACGACATGGAGACCGAGCACCTGTTCCGCCGGCTGATCGCCGAGTACATCGCGGGGTACCCCCTTCTCGAGGTGCGGACCGAGGGCCGGATGAGTCCCCGGACCCGAGAGGTGATCCGAAACTTCGCGCAGCGGATGATCGGTCCCGAGATCCTCGAGGAGACGTCGGAAGCGGTGATCCTCCAGGACGTCGTCGGTTCGAACCCGCTCCCGATTCCCTCGATCATCCGTCGCGAGCACCAGATGGTCCGCGCGATGCACGCCGACGCGATGGCGGCGTTCCGCACCCGCGACGCGTCGATCGCCCGCGACGTGATCGACCGCGACTGGGAGGTCGACCGTCTCCACTGGTTCCTCGAAAAGCAGGTGACGAGCGCGCTGCGCGACGCCCGGATCCTCGCGACCCTCGAGCTCACCCTTCCGGAGTGCTCGACGTACATGCTCGCCTCGCGCGTTCTCGAGAGGATCGCGGACCACGCCGTGCGGATCGCAGGGTCGGTCACGATCCTGGGGAAGGAACCGACCCCCGAGCGGCTCGTGACCGAACTCGACCGGATGTCGACCGCCGCCGCCGCGGCGCTCACGGACGCCCTCGACAGCCTCGACACGCGGGATATCGCGAAAGCGAACCGAGTGATCGATTCGGCCCACGAGCTCACCCTCGAGAAGGACCAAGTCCTGAGGCAACTGAGTTCGAAGCGCGGCCGGCTTGCGGTCGGGCTCGCCTACGTCCTCGAGAGCCTGGAGCGGAGCGCGTTCTACGCGAGCGATCTTGCCGAGATCGCGATCAACCGTGCGGTGGAGTCCCCGCCGCGCGTGGACGAGCTCCTCGCGACGCGTCCGGCGCGCGCTCCCGTGCCGGTTCCGAACGCCTGAGACCGGTCGCCCCCCATTCTCATAGCGACCTTCGCGGTCCCGGACCTACCCGCCCACGATCTGATCCACGAGATCCTCGACGTCGTGCGCGGAAGGGACGCGTGGATTCGCGAGTGTTCCGGGGGAACCGAGGGCCCGGGCGACGATCGATTCTCGGTGAGGGATGACCCGTTCCCGAGCGACCCCCGCCGCCCGGAGCGTCGACGGGAATCGAAAGAGGTCATACGTACGTCGCAGCCGCGCCACGAGAGGTAACCTCTCGGTCCCGTCCCGGGAGGCTGTCACGGCGGCGAGCCGTTCGAGCCGCTCCCGGGCCGAAGGATGGTCGAAATCGAGCACCGCAGGGAGCACAATTCCGAGTAGACGGCCGTACGCCAGTCCGGTCGCGGGAACCAGGGCCCGGGCGAGTGCGTGGGCGAGCCCGCGCTGGCTGTTCGATGCGGCCAGGCCCGCACCGGTCGCCGCATAGTGGAGAAGGGCCGCGGCCTCGGGATCGTCGCTCCAGCGCAACGCGTGGGGCAGGCGCTCGAAGACCGTTGCGACCGCGTCGAGCGCGAGCGCGTCGGAGAACGGATTCGCCCACGCGGAGAGGTACGCCTCCACCGCTTGCGCGACCGTTTCGAGGGCGCCATCGATTCGGAGGTCGGGAGAAAGCGTCGCGGCGAACTCCGGATCGACGCACGACCAGTCGGGAACAAGCGCGCGGTGCGCGAGGTCGATTGGCTCCCCCTCGGCCGTGAAGAGGTCTACGGTCCAGCTCGCGTCGCTCCCGCTCCCGCTGGTCGTCGGGACCGCCGCTACCCGTACGTGCGGTGGCTCCGGTAACTCGAGGACCGGCGTGATCGCCGTGAACGGGACGTCCCGTCGCTCGACGAGGGCGCGGGCCGCCTTCACGGAGTCGAGAGTTCGACCGCCGCCGACTGCGACCAGCCAGTCGGCGGAGAGCTCCCGGGCCCTCTCCCCAAGCCGCCCGACCGAGTCGAGCCGGTCCGGTTCGGCGAGATCGCTGACGACCTCGACGATCGTGTCGGACTTCGCGAGCTCCTCCGCGATCCGCTGGTGCCCTCGGCGCTGGGCCACGGTGGGATCGACGACGAGGAGCGCCCGGTGGGCTCCGAGTCCGCTGAGCTGTTCGATCGCCCCCGGTCCCCACGCGATCCGGGGGGATGTGAAGAATCCACTCATCGGAAGGGAAGGGTGGGAGGGTTCATCGACGGACGGAGGGCCCCTCGCGACAGCGTTGGCAGGCCCCGGTGAGGGAGAACGAGATCCCATCGACACTCCACCCGTCCGGGTGCCGCATGGCCAGCTCGGTCAGGAGGTGCCGGTCGAGCTCGGTGAGCTCGATCCGCTGGATCCGTCCGCAGACGCGGCAGACGATATGCGAGTGTGGGTCCTCGAGGAGATCGACCCGTACGGTGTGCATCGTCACCGTCGGCGCCGCCGTCGGCGGCGAGGGGGACGAGGTTCGGACGGCCGTCGACCTGCGTCGCTGCACCGTCCGCGCCATCGCAGGCCGGGACCCTCCCCGGTTATAAAGGAAACCGGAGGCCCGGACGATTCGTCAGCAACCGAGCGGAGCGCCGATGCCGTCGGACGACGCTCTACGCGGACGAGCGAGGAACGCGATCGCGTGGACGCTCTCGTTCGCGGCCGGCGCCGACTGGGTAGATCGCCACGAAAATGGTGGCGCGGCGCGACGAGCGCGGCCACCGGTACGCGCGGCACTTCGTCCCTGGGGGAAGCACGAGGACGTCGCCGGGTCCAAGGACCTGTGGGGATCGGTGACGGGCGAACTCGACCCGAAGACGGCCCTGGAGCACGACCAGGACGTCGACCATCGGCTGGGAGAACCAGTGAGAGTCGACTTCTTCACCGAGTTTGTAGACCCAAACGACTTCGAACCCGGTGCCCCGGTAGATCCGGCCCACCTCCCCGGTCGGCGACGAACGCCGGCGAGAGCCTTCTCGTCGGAAGACGCGGAGGATCCTTGCAGACGGTTCGGGGCGCCGGCCCGGCATCGAGATCCTCGACAATGCGTAGGAACCGCGGACCATGTCGCTTGCGTAGGGTCCGTCCGCGCTCACTGGAGGTGCGGAGGGGCCACCCTGACCCTGCGGATTCCTGGCCGGAGAACCGCCGCTGCAGGTCTACGATATCCGGAGCGCACGGGCCGACAGGAACAGTGCGAGCCCGATCAGCGCCGCGGCCCAAGCGAGAAGCCCGAGAAGATAGATCTCGGGCGGGTACGGATAGCCGGTGGTGTTGAACAGATTCTCCCGCATCACATTTACCGCGAGCGACGCCGGGTTGTACGAGGTGACGTTCTGGAGCCAGGCCGGCATCGTGGACTGCGGAAAGAGGGCGTTCGACGTGAAGAGGATCGGCAGGTTGAGAAGGCTCGTGATGCCGAAGTAGGCCTCATTCGAGTCGAGGAAGTATCCGAACGAGAGGAAGAGGGCGGTGAACATCAGCGCGAGGAGCGCCTCAGCGAGCAGGATCTCGCCAATCCCGGCGATGTCGACCGACGAGCGGACGGAGAGGCCAACGAGTCCGGGGACCCGAAGGAAGAGGAGGGCGACGCCCAGCGAGAGGAACGCGGGCCATGCGGCCATGGACGCCCGGAACGTGAGCGAACCGCCGAACAGCGCCGAGCGGGGCGCCGGCGTGGCGATCGTCCGCTGGTGGATCCCGAGCTGTTTGTCGAAGAGGACCCCGGTGCCGGAGTAGAGCGAGGCGGTGAGCGTGACGAACGCCGCCATGCCGACCGCGAAGTACGAGAAGTAGTTCGGCGCGCCGAGGAGGGCGTGGCGGACGTAGAACTCCCCCGCGGGACCGCTCGGGAAGAGGTTGTTGAGATTGAACGCCTGGCCGAACAGGATCAGGTACAGGATCGGGATCACGAAGTACGAGGCGACCCAGATCGGCACCCGTGCCCACCGGAGGTACTCCCGGCGCAGAACCGAGACGAACTCACGGTACATCAATGACCTCCCGCCGGGGGGTGGCCGGTCCCGTTCTCGCCCGCCTCGCCGTTCTCGCGATACTCGCGACCGGTCGCGCGAAGGAACACGTCGTCGAGGCTCGGTGGATGCGCCGAGACCGCAGCGAGATCGATCCCGGCCGCGTCGCAGGCCCGTACGACCGCCGGGACCATCGACTCGCTTCGGGCCACGCGCACCCGGTACGTCCCGTCCCGCGTGGGAGGATCGACCGCAGAGATCCCCGGAATCGACTCGAGAACACGGACGATCTCGCCGTCGGCTCGGGTGGGCCGGACGACGAGGAAGTCTCCCCCGAGGCGCTCCTTGAGCTCGCTGGGGGTTCCCGTGGTGAGCAGGGTCCCGTGGTCGATGATCGAGATCCGGTCCGAGAGCTGGTCCGCCTCATCGAGGTAGTGCGTGGTGAGGAAGATCGTCATCTCCCGCCGACGTCGCAGGTCGCGGATGAACCTCCAGAACTGCGCGCGGCCCTGAGGGTCGAGGCCGAGGGTCGGCTCGTCCAGGAAGAGAATCCGCGGAGAGTGGACGATGCCCGCCGCAATCTCAAGACGTCTCCGCATCCCCCCGGAGTACCCTCGGACCCTCTGGTCCGCCGCCTCGCGGAGATCGAGGTGGTCGAGGAGTTCCCGGATCCGCGGCCGGGCCTCCGCCGGAGAGAGCCCGTAGAGGCCGGCCGCGATCTCGAGGTTCTCTCGGCCGGTCAGCACCTCGTCCGCGGTCGATCGCTGAAAGACAAGGCCGATCGTGCGCCGGACCTTGTCCGGGTACCGCGCGACGTCAAGACCATCGACCTCCGCGCGCCCGGACGTGGGCCGAAGGACGGTCGTCAGCATCGAGATGGTCGTGGTCTTTCCCGCCCCGTTTGGGCCGAGGAAGCCGAAGATCTCGCCCGGCCGTACGATCAGGCTTACGTCCCTCACCGCGACCGTGCCCGTCGGATATGTCTTTCCGAGGGCCTCGGTCCAGATCGCGTCCGCCATGTTCCCCCGGAGTTTTCCTGGTGACGCCATCCGCGACCCGCTCCATCAGGGAGGCGCACCGAGGGCGCTCACGGTTGGCGCTCACCGTTAGTGACTTCGTACGCGGGACGGACCGACGGGGGGGTTCGCAACGATTCGCACACGTCAACCTGAATATCCTCGAGGATTCGAACGGTCCGCCTCGGGATGCGAAGGGAAGATCCCCGAGCCCTCCCGCGGTGACAAGCGATGCGGACGAACCTCGGGCTCCGAGTACGGCAGTACGCTCCGATGGATTACCGAACGGTCGTGAAGCTCTGGCGGTCGTCCGGAATTCACGTCGGTCCGTCGGACAGTCGCCAGGAACTCGAGCGGTCCCGTCGGCGGGACGCCGATCTCTTCCTGGTCGCGGAGGAGGACGAACGGATCGTCGGGGTCGTCTTCGGACGGTACGATGGTCGGCGGGGATGGATCCATCACCTGGCGGTCGACGTGAACCGACGTCGCCTCGGGATCGGGGGGAAACTGGTCGCCGAGCTCGAGCGTCGACTCGCGCGCAAGGGGTGCGCGAAGGTGAACCTCCACGTGGTTCCCGAAAACGAGACCGTGTGCGCCTTCTACGAAGAACTGGGATACGGCCGTCGCAACCTCATCTTCATGGACAAATGGCTGCGGGGCCCTGCGCAGCGGAAACCCTGACCCGGCGCCCTCTGGGGGAGCCTCGGGCGGGCCCGAACCGCACGCAAGGGGTAATCGGCCAGCAGGGCTCGGCATCTCGCATGGCCGTCTTCCCACCGCTCCCTCCCCCGCACACCCGGATCGGCGTCGGGGGCGTCCTCGTCCGACGGGGTGCCGCTCTCGTCAACCGGGCCGTGTATCGGAACCGGTTCACCATCCCGAGCGGCTATGTCGAGCCCGGAGAGACCCTGGAGGGTGCCGTTCTGCGGGAGCTCGAGGAAGAGACAGGCGTGGTCGCACGCGTCGGGCGCCTCTTGCTCGTCCGACACAAGGTCGTCCGCCCCGAAGAGAGTGACATCTACCTCGCCTTCGCCGTCGAATACGTTGCCGGAGAGCCTGTAGCCCGTCCGCCCGAGATCGCGGAAGTACGGGAGGTCCCGCTTTCCGAGGTGGCCGGCGCGACGTGGATCTCGCAGCTCTCGCGCCTGGCGATCGCGCTCGCCGCCCATCCGGAACCCGGCTGGCCGCGGTCGAGTTGGGCGGGAGGCGAGGCTCCCGGGCTCGCGACGGAAACGTACCATTCCGGTCCCGAATAGTTCGGTGATGCCGCCTAGGACTCGGCCGCCCGCGGAGCGCGCCCGTGGGCGGTCGTCGCCCGGTTCGCAAGGAAATCTAGGACAGGATCTTCGGATATGGATGTCCACACGGACGAAGTGAAGGAACGGAACGACGGCCTTCCCATGGACCGAAACGTCGACTCTCTCCGCCGGTACTCAAGGACCTCAGATGGGATCCCAGAGAACCCGGGGACAAGTACTCCTGCAGCCCTGCGCGGGTTGGGTTAAGGAAGTCCATGGACCGTCCGAACGTCGCGGAGTTGAGATCCTCGTTCACGTCGCCGCACGAGCTCCTGCGCGCCTCCGACGGACGGACGCTGTTCCTGCGACGCTGGGATGCCGGGCCGGGAGCGACCGTTTCGGTACTGATCTTCCACGGGATCACCGCGTACAGCGGGCCCTACGGACCTCTGATCGCCGAATCCCTCGCCCGCGCGGGGTTCAACGTCTTCGGGATGGACCTTCGGGGGCACGGGCTCTCGGACGGGAAGCGGGGCGACTACCCGAGTGTCGCCCGGTGGGAACGCGATCTCTGCGAAACGGTCGCGTTCGTGAAGGCACGTGCGCCGCGACTGGTGCTGCTGGGGCACAGCCTGGGGGTACTCTCGGCGATTCGCGCCCAACAGCTCCGTCCCGCGGACGTGAACGGATTGATCCTCCTTAGCGCCGCGCGAAAGGTCCGCCCGGGGGTCCTCGGGTCGGCGAGCGGGATCCAGGTTTTGAAGGCGCTCGTCGCCGTCGGGATCCTACGGGGAACTCCTCTCATCGGATACCGGCGAGAGGGAATGATCGGACTCGACGACCCCCTGTTCAACTTCCGGTACTCGGCGAGGTTCTACACCGTCCTGTACGGGGCCGGGGCGCTGCGGGTCGCACGGATGTTCCGTTCGGGAGACGTGGACTCGCCCCGTCTCCGGTTCGACGGAAAGTTGCGCATCCCCCTCCTCGTGGGCGTCGGGGACCAGGACGAGCTCTTCCCCAGCGAATCGGTTCGGGAGTTCTGGCAGGGGATCGATTGCGACGCGAAGGAATTCCTTCTCATCCCGAACGCCCGGCACGCCGTCTTTCCGAAAGACGCGTGGGGGCCGCTCATCGATTGGTTGCGGCGAGCGTGCTGACGGCGGGGGAGAGGGACCTGAATCTCCGAGGGACTCAAGGAGAGCGGAACGTGAGATCTCGCTGGATCGGCCGTCCGGGACCCTGGGGCTACGCCCCAGATCCTCCTATCGGTCTTCCTCGTGCGCGAGGCTCCAGACGCTTAACGCATCCACGGTCGCCCACTGGCTCGGCCCGTGGAGCGTCTCCAGCACGATCCGGCGGTCGCCGCGTGGTAGACTCTCGACTTCCCGCCCGTACCGTGCACGAACGCTCCGGTCAGATTTCGGGCCCGAGAGGAGGGCTCGGACACGGGGAGAGACGCGCACCGGAGGGAAAGGTGGTTCGGCCACGGTATTGCCTATGGCCCCGTCGTCTCGTACGCTCGGAATTCTAGGGGACTCGGTAGACAGAACCCGAATCCCACAGACCGGAAGGCCTCTCAGTCGAGCACGCGGCCACGGCGAGGCGAATGGCTAGCAGCCATCTCGGTCACCGGTTCGGCCGGCGTCACCCGGCCCCTCAGCGAAGGGAGCTCTTCCAAGCCGCAGGCACCCGGTTCGTGTACACGACTTCTTTGGCCCCGACGAATTCCGCAAGGTCGGCGATGCGTTCCCCGATCATCGAGGAGACGTCCGTGTCGCGGGGCGCGCCGGCTTCGGCATGAACGGAGTTGATCACGAGGCGCGAGTTCTCGCGGTCCACTTTCGGGTCGATCCGTCCGATGAATCGATCCCCCCAGAGGATCGGAAGCACGTAGTAGCCAAATCTGCGCTTCGTTTCAGGAACGTACATCTCCAGAAAGTGGTCGAACCCGAACAGGTTCTGCGTGCGGCCTCTCCAGCAGATCAGATTGTCGAACGGTGAGAGCAACGACATCCGAGGTTCCCATGTACTCGACCCGACGGCGTCGAGGAGGGGGACGTCCTCCGTGCGGAGGTAGTGCGGCTCCCGGCCCGGTAAGCCCTCGATTTCGACGCGCCGGATGACGGACTCCCGTTCCAGCGCCGCAAGGGCGCCTTCCAGATCTTGATACATGCCGCGGACGAAGTAGAAGTTGATCTCCCGGCGAGAGGCGAACCCCATGGCCCGAATCGCGCGCTCGGCGGCCGTGCGCTCCATCTCCTCGACCGTGAGACTTCCTTTCTCGACCCAGTCGGGTAGGAACGTCCGGGAGAGGCCCCAGACGTTCTGACTTCCCTCGCGGCCGACCACCATCACCTCTCCGCTCAACCAGAGGTGAAAGAGCATCTCTGCGACGTCGCTACTCGACCCCCAGTCGCCGGCAGAGCGCCGGGTCGGATGATGATCCGTGAATCCACGGGGCGTGAGCGGCCCTCCCTCGAGCTCCTTCAGTACTCTCCGACGCAGATCCTGATGTCTGGAGATCCAGCTCCGAGCATGCGTTCTCCACCTTCCCCAAGAGCTGGAGAGAGACTCGGGGTATCTCGACATCAGCGAGTAGAAGAGCGGGAAGTCCTCGGTCAGTACGAGTGAATCTGCATGTGCACAGTACCGGAACAAACGACGTTCGGACGTCAGTAATCGATCGATGTGGGACGTCCGGAAGGTCCCGAGTCGGCTCCAGAGAGTGAGCTGGTGGGCCGGAGCGACGACGCTGATGGGGTCCCATTGGACGTAACACAGGTCCCGCACGGCCGAAAGAATGGCTTCTCGGGACGCTCGCGCCGGTGGCTTGCCGGCCAGCCGCTGCGCGGTGATGGATAAACGTCTCGCGGTTTCGAGTGACGTTCGGATCGGCGTGGGGGAATCCGCTACCGTGGCCGTCAAGAGCGACCCAGCGAATTAGTTTGGCGGAAGCTGCCTCGAACCCGACGGGAGATGCTCACCGCGGAAGCCGAGGCACGTAGTTCGGTCTCGGTTCGGAAGGGTCGTCCTTAGAGGCTCGGGCGAAGCTTGGTCGGGGAATGCGGGGTCGACACCGACGGGTCTTCGAACCCCTCTGCGGGAAGAGGGCATGGCAAGGAAGTTCGGGTCCCTGCCAAGTTTTAGACCTCGCACGGTTCTCGGCGGAGAGGCCTCAGGCGACCTGGGGTAACAGGGACCCCTCGGTAAATTAGAGGATGGAGGCACCCGGTCTTGCGAGCGGCGATTTTTAGGGGACCCGGTCAGATCGAATTGGGTGAGCGACCTGGCTCGCGCATCCAGCTACCGACCGACGCCGTGGTTCGCGTCGTGCTCGGGTGCGTTTGCGGTTCCGACCTGTGGTACTACCGGGGGGAAACGCCGCACGACCTGGGCCCCATCGGCCACGAGTTCATCGGGGTGGTCGATCGGGTGGGTGGGGACGTGAGACTGCTACACGCGGGCGAGCTGGTCGTAGCCCCCTTCACCTTCAGCGATGGGACGTGTCCGAACTGTCGGGCGGGCTGGCCGTCGAACTGCGTCCGTGGGAGTGCGTTCGGTAATCGCGGAATCGATGGAGGACAGGGGGAGGCTGTGCGAGTACCGTTCGCGGATACGACGCTCGTACGCGTTCCCGGATCCGATCATTCCGACGGGACCCTCGCGTCCTTGCTCACACTTTCCGACGTGATGTGCACCGGTCATCACGCGGTGGTGAGCGCCGGCGTCAAGAATGGAGATACTGTCGCGGTGGTTGGGGACGGAGCGGTCGGCCTGTGTGCCGTGATCGCCGCGAAGCGCCTCGGGGCGAAGCGCATCATCGCGTTGAGCCGGAATCCCGCTCGCCAGGCGCTGGCCCGGTCGTTCGGCGCGACGGACATCCTGGCCGAACGGGGGGACGAGGCGGTCGCGCGGGTCCTCACGATGACGGAGAGTATTGGGGTCGACGCCGCGCTGGAATGTGTTGGGACCGATGCGTCGATGAAAACGGCGTTCGGCATCGCGAGGGCCGGATCCGTCGTGGGTGCCATCGGCGCTCCTCATGGGGTGGAAGTCCCCGTCGACACTGTGATTTACCGCAACGTCGGACTGCGGGGCGGCATTGCACCGGTCCGCCGGTACATCCCCGAGCTTCTCGATGATGTTCTCCGCGGTCGCATCAACCCCGGACGTGTCTTCGACTTCGAGACCTCCCTCGACGGAGTCGCCGAGGCCTATTCCGCCATGAACGAGCGAAGGGCCGTGAAATCTCTCCTGCGCATCGGTACGATCTAGGCGGCCTCGTCGTACCGATCGCCTGCCCGAAAAGGGTGTGAGGGTTCGCGCCCTCCCCCTACTCCGAATTCCGGTCGCCCGCGGAGGTGGGAACGGGGAGAATGGAATGTCCCGGAAGGCGCCGGTATTGGCTCGCACTGGCCGGTTGCGTCGCGGTGGCGCTGGCGTTGACCGTGCCCAGCGCCGCGTCCGGGTCCCTCGCAAGCGGAAGTCCCGCGTTTCCGCCTCTGAACACCTGCGTCATCCCGTTCCTCCCCTGTTACATCGTCCTCTCGATCGACTCCGGCTCCCATGGAAACAAGGAAACGGTAACCGGGGCCCAGTTCTACCCGGGCGAGCCGTTCACGGTGTACTTCTGGAACGGGACTCCCGGTGCGTCTGCGGCGGTCGTCGCCTCCGGCTCGACCGGCACGGGGAGCTTCGCGGTGTCCTTCCGCATTCCAAATGACCCGGTCGGCAGTTACACGATCTTCGTGACAGACCTCGCAGGGGACAACCAGTCCGCCTCATTCCAGCTGACCCACCTGCACGCCAGTCCGAGCTCGGGGTCAGTCGGGAACACGACCGTGCTGAGCGGCCAGGGATTCTTGCCGGACCACGTCATGAAGTTTCACCTTCACGGCGTGCACGCGTCGACGACCGCGCCGTGCCGGACGGACCAGTACGGGAACTTCTCGGGCTGCCGCATCACGATCCCGAACGTTCCGACAGGGACGACGCTCCTCAAGGCCACCGACGGCACGTACACCGCACGCATCGGGTTCGTCGTGACCTGATCGATCGTCCCGAGCTGGCTCCGGATCCCGCCGACTGCGCCCGGTTGGCGATCGTGGATCCACGTTCGCTCTGTGCTAAGTGAAGTCTCGCCCGAGGGCCGCCGCGGCGAGCCGGGCGAGGTGGCGAGCACCGCCGAGAATGACCCCTTTCCGACAACCCCCCGGAACTTGGATCATGGCACGGTGCCGAGCAGGACCGACGCCCGAGTGCCGTGAGTGGAATTTGAACGTCCCGGCGGTACCAAGATCGCGGGATGCGAGTTCTCACCGGCTCGACCGCGGACCGTTGGGGTGCGCCCAATGTCCTGCGAGCGGTCCGGGAAATCGGTCGATCCGATCTCGAGAGGTCTCCCTCATCGAACCTCTCGGCGGACGAGCACATTGCTCTGCCCAAACGGCCGAACCACGGCAAACCCTTCGCGTTCGAACATGCCGATCGACCCGAACCACGTCGCGACCGCTCCCGCGTGCGTCGAGGGATACCCCTCGACGATACCCCCTCCATTCCGTCGAATTGCATCCAGCGCTGCGTGAAGGGCGAACCGGGCGACTCCGGACCGACGGAACGGCCGGTCCACAAAGAAGCAGGTGATTCGCCACGCCGGTGGCGGCCCGAGACGACTCGCGATGGACTTGTACTTCCGCCCGCGTTCGACCCTCGGTAGGTCCGCTCGGCGGCCGAACTGGCACCACCCGATCGGTTGGGCGCCCCGGTACACCAGGATTCCATGGGCGTGGCCTTTCAAGAGCAGCGCGTGATGGTCGCGCCGGTTCGCCTCCTGACGGCTCGTGCTCTGAAGCGGTCCGGTCGGGCCCTCCCGATGATAGAACATGCACCAGCACCCGGCCTGCACGCCGTGGTACTTTCGAAACAGGCTCTCGAAATCCGCCCACGTTGAGGAGGAGAGTTCGCGCGCATCCAGCGGCTGCTCACCGGGTCCAATCACTCGCGACACACTCGCAGAGAGTGGACTCGCAACGGCCGATGAAGGTTCGCTTCCCGTGGTACTCCCGTGCCGTTTCATGGGGTCTCCCCTTCGTTGATGGTTCGACCCGTACATGGTACTCGAACTGGGAGCACACGAGAATGACGGAACTGGACGCGCTACGAACCTTCTATCGGTACAATGCCCGGGTAAGACGAAACTACCTCTCCGCCCTCCTCTCGCTTTCCCGGGAGGAGCGCTTGAAGGACCGGGGTGCCTCCTACCCCTCACTCCAGGAGATCTTCGTTCACGTCCTGGATGGGATCTTCTGGTGGCTCCAGTATGTCCCCCAAGACCGCGCGGGCGACGCCGTGCTGCTGCCCGCCCGCGACCTCACATCGGACCAATTGAAGGAGCAGGTTGCCCGAGCCGAGCAGCTCGCGATGGAGTACCTCGACTCCCTGGACGAGGGGAGCCTCAGCAAGGAGATGGTATGCCATTTCATGGAGGCCGGAGCGACCTCCGAGGGACGGTTCCCCATCGGCGACGTACTGTGGCACGTGGTGGAGGAAGAGCTCCAGCATCGGGGAGAGCTCAATGCGTTGCTCTGGCAGATGGACGTCGATCCGCCGATCGCTACGGTCGAGGATTGGAATGTCGCGAAAGTACGTACCCTTCGTAAGTGATCTCGGCGAGGACTCCCCGTCGCTCGATCTCCGATGCCTTTGGCCCTTTCGGATGTGCCCATCCCGGGCCCATGAGCCTGTGCCCGTGGATTCAGGGACTTCGACGTGGGAGTGCCCACCCTTCCATGACATTGGAACCGGTGGTCGGCTCGAAATCGCCCCGAGCCGCCAACCGTCTCCTCGAGCAGTTCCCCGCGGGGAGAGCGCATCACGGCAAAGCTCGATTCCCACCCGTCACGGAGGCTTCAGCCGCAGTGGACTCTCGGAGATCCCAACGAACGATGGGACCCTGGGAGGGGTCCGAGGGTCTCTCTGGCTCCCGCGGACCGAATTAGAATCACGCGAAGTGAAAGCGCGTACCGACACTGGACTCGAGATACGCCTGCGGCATTCGGTGGCCGATCTCTTGCCGAGCCCTCCAGCCGGTGCAATGGCCGGGCACGATGTAATCCGGTCGGATTTTCTCCAGCTCGGTGACCGTTGGGGAGACGATCGGCTCGAAGATCGGCCCTGACAAATGAAGACCGCCCACGACGGCGTGGATGCGGTCCACCCCCGTTAGCCGCCGAGCGTTGCGGAGGATGTTGATCGCCCCTGCGTGGCCGCATCCGGTGTCCACCACCAGCCCCTTGCCTTTCACATGACAGATCAGATTCTGGTCGTCCCAGATCATCGGATCGGGCTCCCAGCCGCTCGTCCCTCGGGCCCACTGTATGGGAAAACCCTTCTCGAATTCCGTGACGCGATCAACACGACCGGATACCAGGGCGGTATCGCCGAAGAGGTACGACGGCCCCTCCTTCTCCAAGATCTCGACGTCGGCTCGGCTCAACATCGCACGATCTGGCGGAGGCAGCTGAGCTTCGGCTCCCGTGGGAAAGACGAGCTTCCTCGTTTTCCACGCGTCGGGGTGGAGGATGAGCGGGAGGTGCTTGCGGCCCACCTCGCGCAGCAGGCCCTCGAGGCCGCCGTGATGGTCCCCGTGTCCGTGGGAGAGTACCACAGAATCCACGTCCTGAACGGAGAGACCCAGGGTGGCCAGGTTGTGGGTCAAGGTATCGCGCGTGAGGCCCGCATCGTAGATGATTCGGGTTTCGCCACCGTTTGCGCGCATCGTAATGAATACGGAGAATCCGTGTTCCGCGCGGAGTTGGGGTCGTCGGAGCCAGTCGCCAGTCGTTGAAGGACGGGCGGCTCGCTCGTCCGCCCGGAGCAGGAGATCGATTGAGTTGTCCACGAGAATCGTCACGTCCACCGAATCGACTGGGCGAAGCCGGACCACGTCGTCCATCGTTGAGTCCGATGTACCCCTCTTTAAAGAGACCAAGTACGGCGGTGAACGGAGGTGGAGCTGCGGGGAGAGGGCATCTCCAACGAGTGCGAATCTCGTATTCGAGGGGCACCGTTCTTCCGTTGTACTTCGCGATGCAGGGTAAGTATCCGAAGTCGATGCCGCAGACCACGGCATGGACGAAGAGACCGCCCTGAGGTACCTTTCCTTGGCCGACGAAGCGGGCGAGAAGCTCGACGAGCCCGGAGGGCACCTGTGGGCCGATCGCTTGGAGCGGGAACACGCGGGCTTGAGAGAGGCGTTTGACTGGTTCACGGCGCATCGTCGAAACGGGGAGGCCTTGCAGCTCGCCGCGCGCGTATGGACATTCCAGTTCGATCGCGGTTACGCGGACGAAGGCCGGCGCTGGTTGGGCCTCGCCCTCGAAGCACCCGGAGCGAAGGCTCCGTCCGCCGTCCGGGCGAAAGCACTCTATGGGGCCGGAACGTTCGCCTTCCGGGCCCTGGACCAGGAACGAGCGAAGCGCTACTTCGAGGAGTTGCTCGACGTAGCCCGCGCACTCGGGGACGAGAGCTTCGTCGGTCAGGCGTACGGGGGGCTCTCCCGTGTGGCGTTGCGTCGCGGGGATACGCGGGAAGTGCGCCGTTGGAGCCACGAAGCCTTGGAGCTCGCCCGAAAACGGGGGAAAGAGGCAGAGTCCGCCACCCCCCTCCACATGCTCGCGGCGGCGGCGCGGTTGGATGGTCACCTCGATGAGGCCCGAAGATTATACACCGAGAACCTGGAGCTGAACAAGAGGCTCGGTCGCCCCGTGTGGGTACGGG
>Ga0187784_10000532_pt1 | contig 27984 bp, 24 predicted proteins | sample 1015_SJ02_MP15_2_FD_132964 | JGI IMG/M metagenome (GOLD analysis project Ga0187784, IMG submission 132964) | Tropical peat soil microbial communities from peatlands in Department of Meta, Colombia - 1015_SJ02_MP15_20_MG | ecosystem: Environmental > Terrestrial > Soil > Wetlands > Peat | place... | reverse complement strand
GGTGATGACCCCGAAGATGTAGGCCGTCAGGCAGACCGGGCAGAGCGCGTTGATCTCGAAGAGCTCCACGTAACCGAAGTAGACCGAGAACCCGATCCCGACCGTCGTCAGGAAGAGGAGGAGGTACGGCCAGCGAAGGTCCCGGCGCCGAGACTCCGCGACCGCCGCGACGACCAGGATAAGGATGAATCCCCCGATCCCGACAAACGAGTCCGGGACCCCGAGGACGGTCGTCTTCCCGCTCCGCGCGACCGCACTGCACGAGATGAACGCGTTGACCGTGCAGAGGTTGAGGAGCGACGCCTCGAACTGCTCGAGGTACGTGAAGATCGAGACGATGAGGCCGAGCCCGCCGGCGAGGTAGATGACCGACCGGATCGTACGGGTCCGCATTCCGCCCTAAGTGATCTGGTCGAAACGGGAGGTAACGCCCGCCAGGGTCGACGACGACCAGTGATACTGGGAGGCGAGGGCGGAGGGCGTGTCGCCGGCCGCCTTCGTGAGGAACGCCATGATCCACCACGCTTGGTCCTGGATCACCGACCACGCGCTCCCGTTCTCGCTCGAGACCTGATACTCGACGCTCGGAGCGCCGCCACTACTTCCTTTGGCCCACGTGGAGAGGTCCTGCGGGTTGATGACCGAGGAGCCGCCGTGGACGTACTGCCCGTTGAGCACGACGAACGGAATCGAGCTTCCCGAGTAGGCCGAGACGTACGCGCTCTGGTAGCAGTTTGACGCGCTCGGGAAGTTTCCGTCGACGCCGGACGTGTCCTCGCTGACCTGCCAGGAGATCGTGGTCGAGCTTAACGAGATTCCGGCCAAGACCATCTCCGGCGTCCCAGCGTACACGTCGGAAAAGCTCGAATACGAAGTCACGGCGCCGGTCACCGTACCGAACTCGGTGAGCGCCTTCCACACGGCCCAGCTCGACGCCGAGCAGTACGGGCACCACGTCGCTCCGTAGAAGAACACGACCGGGGCCCCGCCCTCCTGCCACGGGCTCACGGGGGCCTTCGTCCACCCGTCCCCTCCGGGCTCGTTCGACAGCAGGGACTGCGGGGGAAGGTACGGGCAACCGAACGCCAGGGCCGCCGTGATCCCGATGAGGCCGGAGACGACGAGGCCGAGGACGACCCCGGAGATGAGGGTGCTTCGGAACACCGCCGACCACTTTTTCTCGGACCGCAAGAGACCGTAGAGGAGCAGGAACGCCACGACCGCGAGCGCGAGCGCGAGCCACGGAATCGCGGGGAGGATGAGACCGACCGGCGACGGAGCGACGTAGGCGATGGCGCACCAGATCCCGATGATGGGCACGAGCAGATACCCGATCCGGGGAAGGGTCCACTTCCGCTCCGCCTTGTCGCGCTCCTCCTTCGTGGGCTTGCGGGGGGCGGCGGTCTCGGTATCGCGCGCCCGGCGCGACCGCTGCCGATGGTAGAGGCCCCGCAGCGCACGCCCCTGCTCTTTCACCGAGACGTCCGGGTGGAAACCGACCTTCGGGTCGGCGGCGATCCGGTCCCAGTCCCACCCCTTCGAGCGGAGCTCCTCCACCCGGTCCCAGTCGACCATCGACGTGTCAACCAGCCTACCCCTTTTCCCCTTTTGCCCCGGAGGGGGCCTCACCCGCCGGACGGGGAGCCCCCCGACGACCTTTTACCCGGGACAAGGTGCGGCGGGCCGATGCGCCTCACGTTCCTCGGCACCGCGGGCTCCTGGCCGACCAAGGAGCGCTCGGCGAGCGCGATCGCCCTCGACATGGAGAAGGAGCTTCTCCTCCTCGACTGCGGCGAGGGGACACAGCGTCAGTTCTTCCAGTCCTCCGCCTCGTTCATGCGGGTGCGTCGGGTCTTCCTCACGCACTTTCACGGCGATCACTTCCTCGGGCTCCCCGGCCTCATCCAGAGCATGAGCCTCAACCATCGTACCGAGCCGCTCGACATCTACGGGCCCCCCGACGCGGAGGAGATGGTCGGCCGGGCCCTCAAGATGGGCTACTTCACCCTGCGTTTCCCGGTGACGGTCCACGCGCTCTCGCCCGGCTCGACCCTCGAGCTCGACGGGTACACGGTCCGCAGCGCCGCCGCCGTCCATCCGGTTCCGTCGCTCGCCTACCGCGTGGAGGAGGGGCCGAAACGCGGTCGCTTCGACGGCGAGAAGGCGCGGTCGCTCGGGATCCACGGCCGCGACTTCGCGAAGCTCGAAGCGGGCGAAGCGGTCCGGGTCGGTTCGAACGTGATCCACCCCGAGGACGTGATGGGGCCGGCCCGTCCCGGCCGCGCCGTGGTCTACTCGGGCGACACCGCCCCGTCCGACGAGGTCCGCCGTCTCGCGCACCGGGCGACCGTGCTGATCCACGAGGCGACGGTCGGTCAGGAGCTCGAGGCCGAGGCGAACGTGTGGGGCCACTCGTCGAGCCGGCAAGCGGCCGAGCTCGCGAACTCCGCGGAGGTCGCGACCCTTTTCCTCACGCACTTCTCGGCTCGGTACAAGGAGCTCACCGCCCTCGAGTCGGAGGCCCGCATCCTCTTCCCGGGTTCCCACGCGGCCCGGGACCTGCTCGACCACACGATCCTCCAGCCATGATCCGCGCGGACCTGGTCGTCACGGACATCTCGGAGCTCGCCACCCTCGCCCGGGGACCGGTACCGCGGGTGGGGGCCGCCGCCGCCGAGCTCGGGGTGGTTCACCGCGCCGCGCTCGCGGTCGCCGACGGGCGGTTCGTCTGGGCCGGACCCGAGCGTCGCCTCGCACGGGAGGTGCGGCTGCGCTCGGGCGGTCGTCGGCTCTCCGCCGAAGGGGGATGCGTCGTGCCGGGGTTCGTGGACGCGCACACCCACGTCCTGTTCGGAGGGGACCGCGCGTTCGAGCTGCCGCTCAAGGCCGCGGGGAAGAGCTACTCCGAGATCGCGCGCGCCGGCGGTGGGATCTACGCGACGGTGCGAGCGACCCGGTCGGCCACGGACGAAGAGCTCCTCGGGGAGAGCGCGGCCCGGCTCCGCCGGATGGGAAGCTGGGGGTCGACCTCGGTCGAGGTGAAGTCGGGGTACGCGCTCACGACCGAAGGAGAGCTCCGCCTCCTGCGCCTCGTTCCCCGCCTCGCGCGGCGCACGGGCCTCCGTCTCGTGCCGACGTTCCTCGGAGCGCACGCGGTCGCGCCCGAGTACCGGGGCCGGTCCGATGCCTACGTCGACCGGCTCGTCCGTGCGGCGCTCCCGACGGTCGCGCGCGAGCGCCTGGCGCGATTCTGCGACGTCTTCTGCGAGCCCGGGTTCTTCTCCGTGCACCAGTCCGCGCGACTCCTTCGCGCCGCGCTCGCGTTCGGTCTCGGCGTGAAGGTCCACGCAGAGGAGTTCGTCTGGTCCGGCGGTGCGCGTCTCGCTGCGGCCCTTCGGGCGGTCTCGGCGGAACACCTCCTCGCCGCCCGGCCCGAGGACCGAACGCTCCTCGCACGCTCCGGCGTCACCGCGGTCCTTTTGCCGGTCACCGCGCTCGCGTCGGCCCCCGGTCTCCGAAGCCCCGGCCGCGAGATGGTCGACGCAGGTGTTCCGGTCGCCCTCGGCACCGACTGCTCGTCCAATACCTGGGTCGAGGCGATGCCGCTCGTGCTCGCACTCGCCGTGCACTCCGCGCGGCTCTCGCCGGCGGAGGCGCTGACCGCCGCCACGGTGAACGCCGCGCACGCGAGCGGACTCGAGGACGCCGGGACGGTCGCGGCCGGTCGGCCCGCCGATTTCGCGGTCTTCCCCATTCCTTCGGTCGACCACCTGGGCTACCGGTTCGACGTCCTACCGGCGTCGGTTTTCCGTCAGGGAAAACGGATTTCTCCGCCGGCGCTCCGTCAGTAATTCTAAATAGGAGGGTCCTCCTCCTCGCCCCCGAGGTCGCCACATGGCGGAAAAAGTCGGCAAGGAGCAAATCAAGCGAGAGAAGGGTTACCTGTACTATCTCGGCAAGGACGGGTATCTCTGGAAGACCCCGACGAAGCTCAACAAGTCCGGAAGGAAGGGACGCGTGGGCACGGAGAAGATCACCCGCCAAGACGGCTACATGTATTTCCTGGACAAGAAGGGGTTCGTCTCCCGCGCCAAGATGAAGAACGCCTAGACGGCGTCACCCTTTCTTGGGGACCTTCCTTCGGGAAGGTTCCCCAATCTCTTTTTTTTCTGAGGTCTCGTTTCCCGTGAACTGAACTCCCAAATAGGCGGGCGCGCTCTCCCGGACGGGAACCGCTCATGGTCTGCCGAAACGACCCGGACGACGCGAGAAAGTGCGAGCGGTGCGGAGCGTTCCTCTGGGTCGCCGAGGAAGGGCTCTACTGCGGGGACTGCGGCGCGACCATGCCGTGCACGATGCGCATCCTCCCACCGCCCGAGCTCCGAGCGAACCCACCGAAGTCCGCGTAGCCGCCGCGGGATCCGGTGGGAAATGCGCAACGCAACTTACGCAGTAACGGCCTGTGCGCTTCGGGCGACGCGAATTTTCGACGCTGTCGCGATTTGTCCGACCAAGCAGACTTATAGCGGGTCACGCTTGGCTCGCACCCGGAGGGTTTTCACGGTGTCCCGCGCGACACCATCGACGTCCTCGACCGCTCCCGACCGGTGCGAAACAGCTCTTCGAGAGAGCCGTTTCAACGACCGACCGCGGAAGGGTTAGGGTCTCGAAAGGTGTTATTACCCATCGGTCGGGGAGCCCCATCGACCCTTCAGGAGTGAATTGTAATGGCAGTTGCCAAGAAGCGCGCCGCGCCCGCGCCGGAGGAGACGGTCCCGCGACCGGCCAACCGGATCGGGCGAGAACCGATTCCCGTCCCCCGTCTCGTCCCGCGCGGCAAGACCGCGTTCGACACCGTTCAGTGGAGAAGCCACGACGCGGTGATCAAGAACGCGGAAGGGAAGGTCATCTTCGAGCAGAAAGGGATCCGCGCCCCGACCTCCTGGTCCGAGACGAGCGTCAACATCGCCGCGTCGAAGTACTTCCGCGTCCTCCAGGGACGGCGGGAGAACTCGATCGACGGGATGATCCGGCGCGTCTGCCACTTCATGGCGGAACGCGGCCTCGACTTGGGCTACCTCGACACGGCCGACGAGGCGACGACGTTCGAGGAGAGCCTCTCCTACCTCATGGTCCAGCAGATGGCGGCGTTCAACAGCCCCGTCTGGTTCAACGTGGGCGTTCGGGAGCCGCCCCAGTGCTCCGCGTGCTTCATCCAATCGATCAGCGACGACATGGACTCGATCCTCGCGCTCGCGACGAGCGAGGGCCGCCTCTTCAAGGGCGGGAGCGGGACGGGGACCAACTTCTCGTCGCTGCGCGGGAGCCGCGAAAAGCTCGCGGGGGGCGGGATCGCGTCGGGTCCCGTGTCGTTCATGCGGGCGTTCGACGCCCTCGCCGGCGTCATCAAATCCGGCGGGACGACGCGCCGCGCGGCGAAGATGGTCATCCTCAACATGGACCACCCCGACATCGTCGACTTCATCGACTGCAAGGTCCGCGAGGAGGACAAGGCCGCTGCGCTCATCCGAGAAGGGTACTCGGCGAACTTCGACGGCACCGACCCCGACTCCGCCTACGCTTCGATCGCCTACCAGAACGCGAACCACTCGGTCCGGCTCCCGGACGCGTTCATGGAGGCGGTGATCCGCGACAAGGAGTGGAAGACGACGAACCGCACCGACCACACGGTCGCCGGCCAGTACCCCGCGCGCGAGCTCTGGCGGAAGCTCGCCTACGCGGCTTGGCGCTGCGGCGACCCGGGCGTCCAGTTCGATGACGTGACGAACGACTGGCACACCTCGCCGAACTCCGGTCGGATCAACGCGTCCAACCCGTGCAGCGAGTACCTCTTCCTGGACGACTCGGCGTGCAACCTCGCCTCCATCAACCTGATGAAGTTCCTGGACGCGAAGGGCCTGTTCGACATCGAGCTCTACCGCCAGGCCGTTCGGACGATGATCCTCGCGATGGAGATCATCGTCGACGCCTCGAGCTATCCGACCGCCTCGATCGCCCAGAACTCCCACGACTACCGGCCCCTCGGCCTCGGCTACGCGAACCTGGGCTCCCTCCTCATGCACTACGGGCTCGCCTACGACTCGGACGCGGGACGGACCCTCGCCGCGGCGGTCTCGTCGTTCCTCTCGGCGGAAGGCTACCACATGTCGAGCGAGGTCTCGAAGCGCGTCGGCCCGTTCCCCGGCTTCGAACGGAACCGCGCCCCGATGCTCCGCGTCATGGGCAAGCACGCGAAGGCGGCGGCCGAGATTCCGCACAACGATGCGCGCCTGACACCGTTCGTCCAGGCCGCGGTCGACCGCTGGAACGATACGGTGAGGGCCGGCGAGCTCTGGGGGTACCGCAACGCCCAGATCTCGGTCATCGCCCCGACCGGCACGATCGGCCTGCTCATGGGCTGCGACACGCTGGGCCTCGAGCCCGAGCTCTCCCTCGTGAAGGTGAAGAACCTGGTCGGGGGCGGCATCCTGCGCATGGTGAACCGCACCGTGCCCGACGGGCTGGTCGCGCTCGGCTACGCTCCCGACGAGATCCGCGCGATCACCGAGCACATCGAGAAGAACGGGACGATCGAGGGAGCCCCCGGTCTCGACGCGGAGGACCTCGCGGTCTTCGACTGCGCGCTCGCCCCCGCGGGAGGGACGCGGACGATCGGTCCGATGGGCCACTTGAAGATGCTCGCCGCCGTCCAGCCGTTCCTCTCGGGCGGCGCGTCCAAGACGATCAACCTCCCGAACGACGCGACCGTCGAGGACATCGAGAAGATTTACCTCGAGGCGTGGAAGTCGGGCATCAAGTCGGTCGCGCTCTACCGCGACGGCTGCAAGGCGTCCCAGCCATTCGAGACGGGGAAGGGACGCGCGAGCGCCCCGGTCGGTCCGCGCGGTCCGGCCCGCGAACGCCTCCCGGACGAGCGCAAGGCGATCACGCACCACTTCTCGGTCGGGGGCCACGACGGCTACGTGACGGTCGGCCTCTATCCGGACGGCCGTCCCGGCGAGATCTTCTTCCGGGTGACGAAGGAGGGCTCGACCGTGAACGGTCTCATGGACTCGCTCGGGATCTCGATGTCGATGGCGCTCCAGCACGGGGTGCCGCTCAAAGACCTCGTCCGGAAGCTCGCGCACCTTCGGTTCGAGCCCGCGGGAGCGACCAACAACCCGCGGATCCGCTTCGCGAAGTCGATCCCCGACTACGTCGCGCGCTGGCTCGCCCTCGAGTTCCTGACCGAGGACGAGCGCCGGGCGATCGGGCTCGAGGCCCCCGCGGACGGGAACGGGAACGGCCACGCCCCGGCGCCCGCGGCCTCGGCGAAGACGAAGACGGCCCCGGCGGGCCAGACGGTGAAGTTCGAGACCCGCGCGCTCGACGCGTTCTCCGCGGAACCGTCGGGCGGGGTGAGCGAGGACGCTCCGTCCTGCGCGATCTGCGGCGGCATCATGGTCCGGTCGGGCACGTGCTACGCGTGCACGGTCTGCGGCTCCACGAGCGGCTGCTCGTAAGGACCGTTCGCTCGGCGGGCGCGCTCCCGCGCGCCTACGACGACTCGCCCGCCGACACGGCCGGCTCACCGCTGCGCGGCGCCGCAGAGGGGACCCCGGAGGTCGACGGGGCACCGAACCGGGTCCCGTCGGCGTGGAACCGGTAGTTCCGTAGACCGAGCGAGAGGACGAGGCCGATGACGGAGCACGCGGCGACCATCGTGAAGAGGACGACGAACCCCGTGATGGCCGGGACGGTGGCCGAAATCGGGCCGAACGGGGTGAGTTTGACGACGATCGAGGTCGTGAAACTGAGCGTGACCGTCGCCGCGATCACCGGCCCGACGGCGCTGCCGACGTTCCGGAACGTCTGATTCATCCCGGTCTGGATCCCGAGCTCTTTCGGCGAGACCGAGAGCACGATGATGTTCGACATCGCGATGAGACAGGCGACGTTCCCCACGAGGGTCGGGATGGTGAACAGCATCAGCTCGAGGATCGAGGCATGGAAGAGCGCCAGCCCGAGCGCTCCGAGGCCCATGATGGAAAAGCCGGCGAGCGTCACGGGCTTCGGGCCCTTCGCCGCCACCCAGCGTCCCCAGAACGGCGCAAAGACGAGCATGCCGAGGGCCGAGGGAAGGGCCACCAGTCCCATCTGGAACTCGGTGTAGTTAAACCCGGGCGGGAACGGGTCCTCGACGAGGATCGTCAACGAGACGAAGATGAGGAACATCGCGAGTCCGACGATGACGGCGTTGACGTTCGAGATCCAGATGTTCCGCGCCTTGAGCGCCTGGAACGAGACGACCGGGGTCGGGGCGCGCGGCTCCCAGTAGAGGAAGAAGCCGATCGCGGCGAGCGCGACCAGGAAGAACTCGGGGACCCCCCAGGGGACGCCGGCGAAGGTGACGGCCGAGAAGCTCGTCCATCCCCAGTAGGTCCCTTCGGTGATGCCAAACATCAGCATCGCGAGCGAGAAGCCGAGGCTCGCGATCCCGGGGAGGTCGATCGGCTTCGGGGAAAGGTGCGGGGACTCCTGCAGGAAGAAGTAGGCGAGGACAACGAGGGTGATCGCGATCGGGGTGACGGTGTGGTAGGTGAGCTGCCAGCCGTACTGGAACGCGATGTAGCCGCCACCCACGAGCCCGAGCGCGGCACCTGCCGCGAACATCCCCGAGACGATCCCCTGGGCCTGCCCGACGCGCGCCGCGGGAAAGACCTCGGGCAGCATCGCGAACGCGAGCGGGAACATGCCCATCCCGAGACCCTGGAACGCCCGCACGCCGATCAGGATGTAGATCTGGTTCGGGGTCGAGACGCCGAGCGCCGTTCCGATGTTGGGAGTGAACCCCGCGACGCTCACCGCGACCGCGTAGAGCGTCATGACGAACAGGAGCATCCGTTTCTTGCCGTACTTGTCGCCGAGCTTGCCGAAGATCGGCGTCGCGACCGTCCCGACCAAGAGATACGCCGAGACGATCCAGACGACCGTCGAGGTCGGGGCGTTGTCGAAGAACTTGATGAACGCCGAGAAGGCGGGGAGGACCATCGTCTCGACGTAGGTGACCATGAGGGCCATCACCGCGAGCACGATGATCGTCCCCCGGGCGGCCTTCGCGTTGTACGGCGTACCCGCCGCGGTGAGCGAACCGTGGAGGTTCGCAACCGGGGCGTTCATCGGCTCCCTCGGTGCGGCCCCGCACCCGATTCGAGGCGACGGGCCACCTGTTCGAAGACCCGGACCGAGGCCGAGAGGTCGGCCTCGGGCAACCCCCGGCCCGCCTCGCGCATCACCCGGGCGACCTCGCTCCAGACCCGGGACTCGACCTTGCGTCCGCGCGCCGTGAGCGAGAGCTCGACCGAGCGGCGGTCGCGCTCGGAGCGGTCCCGGCGCACGAGGCCGGCCGCCTCGAGCTGGTCGATGTTCGAGCAGACCGTGGGAGCGGAGACGCCGAGGTAGCGGGCGACCGAGCTCACCGACGCGGCCTCAAGGCTCGAGACGGTGTGGATCGCCCAGAACTGTCCCATCGTGATCCCCTCCTTCGCGAGGGTCGGGTGGAGCTGCCGGAGCGACGACTTCAGCACCTCGTGAACGAGGTCGATGAGGCGGACGATCGCGTGGGGGTCGGACCGCCGTTCGAGCACGGACACCGCGGCTACCATGAGGGTTCCTAACTATTAGAAATCAGAATAATTAGATAATATAACTATTTCGCGCTCTACGCGAGGGCATAGCGGGCGAGCTCGACCAGGTCGTCGAGCCGCGGACGGGAGTCGACCGCGACCGCCTCCTTCCCCCAGGTGGCGACGATCGAACCGAACGGGAACGCCGCGTCCCGGCCGGCCTCCTGCGCGCCGAGCGCCGCGGGCGGGCCCCGGCGGTCGATCTCGAGAAGGAGGGCGAGGGCGCCGACCGGCCCCGATTCGACGACCATCCCGCCGCGCCGTGCGGTCCCCCACAACTCGACCCGAGCGTCCTCGTCGTGCAGGTGGGCGACCCGGTCGCTCTGACCGCGCTTCGCTCCCGGGCGGCTCGGGACCTTCCGCCACCGGATCTCGGTGCCGGCCCGTCGGAACCGCTCGAGAAGACCGGGGTCGATGGGCACGGCACCGGGTCGGTTCGTCATGCGGCCCCCCGTCGTCGCCAGAGGAGGCAGTCGGGGCGGACTGCGCACGGCGCGCAGATGCTCATGTCGCGCTCCTTCGGGCAGTCGCCCGAAACGCCCGTGTGGCAGAGGACGAAGTCGAACTTCGCGGGGTCGATCGGGTCGACCCGGCGCAGGGCCTCGGTGACCTCCTCGACCGCGGCCCAGGATCGGGTCTCGCGCGCCGTGAGGCCGAGGTGGTAGGCGATCCAGTGGACGTGGTGGTCGAGCGGGATCCGGAGTTCGCCCGTCGGGACCTCGCGCCACAGCCCGAGGTCCGGGTAGCGGTCCCGGACCATCCATCGCACGAACAACGTGAGCCGCTTGCACGGGCTCGCGGAGGCGTCGAACGGGCTCGGGAAGAGCGCACGGTATCCTTTCGGCGCCCGGCCGACCCCGGCCGAGTCGCCGCGGAGAACCCGGGAGAGCGCGTCGAGGCCGCCCGCGAACCCTCCGACCGCGAGGCCGTCCACGAACGCGGACTCGAGCGAGCGGTGATGCGCGTAGTACTCCTCGAGAACCCGCGCGAGGTGGTCGAGCTGGTCGCCGCGGATCCACCGGTGGCGGAACGGGGCGAGGCGACGCCGGCGCTCCCGCGCGTGGCCCGGTGCCACCAGCCATCCGATGTCGCCGTCCGCGAGACCCGCGAGCCGTGCGATCGCCCCACGGATTGCCGTGGTGTTCCCGATGGCGAGGGTCGCGGCGAAGACTCCGGCGACCTCGGCCCGCTTCGCGTCCCGAGCGAGCGGCCGGACCTCCGAGATCGGGTCGTCCGCGAGCGACCGGTCGAACGGGAACCGGGCGTAGAGCTCCTCGAGGTGCCGGGGGAACTCGACCGTCGGACGGTGGGCCCGCACGCCCGAGAGGACCCGGGCGTGGCATTTACCCTTCGCCCCGCCGAGGGTCGACGCCACCCCTAACTAGGGTCGAGCGTTCCGGCCGCCGGAACGGCTCGATGGAGCTCCGACCGACGATCGACCGAGAGTGGCTCGAGCGAGCGTTTTCCGAGGACCCGTTCGGCCACGCGTACGCCCGTTGGGACCTCGAGCAGTTCCCGTACCAGGTCCGGTTCGTCTCGGCGGTGGACGGAGACCAGACCGTCGGCTACCTTCTCCTCTGGCTGGGCCATCCCCTCGCGACCGTCGTTCACTGGGTCGGGTCGGACCCCCGGGCCCGTATCCTCGTCGATGCGCTTCCCCCACGACCGTTCGCGGCGGTCGTTCCGGAAATGTTCCAAGACGCCGTGGTCAAGGCCCGGGGCCCGGCGCGACCCCTTCGGGTCCTCTTGCTCGCCCATGAACCGACCCCCGCTGCGAGCCCGCTGCCGCTCCCGCCTCCTTCCTTCGAGATCCGCCGACTCGTGCGGACCGACCAGTCCGCGCTCGCCGCGTTCGCGCAACGCCAGGCGGACCCGGTCGCGGGCGAGTACCCGAACCTCGACCCGGGCGTCGAGTGGGTGTGGGGGGCGTTCGAGCGGGGGAACCTGGTCGGTGCGGTCCGGGCGGCGGTCCGTCTTCCCGGTGTCTGGCTCCTCGGAGGGGTGTACGTCGACCCGAGCGCCCGCGGTCGCGGAGTGGGTCGGGACCTCCTGCGCACGGCGCTCGCGAGCGCGCACGAACACCGCGCCCGGGTCGGGCTGTACGTTCGCGAAGACCGCCAGGAGGCTCGCCGCCTCTATGGCGAGCTGGGATTCCGACCGGCGGGGCACCGGATCTGGCTCGACCTTGGGGCGGGGTCCTCGCCGTAGAACGGGTCGGGCTCGTGCGAAGGAAACGACGATGACGTCCAACACCGAGGCCGCGGAGATCTTCCGGTCGGTCGCGGACCTCCTCGACCTGCTCGGCGAGAAGTTCAAGCCCGAGGCGTACCGACGCGCGGCGCGCTCGATCGAGAGCCTGACGGAGGACCTGAGCGCGGTCGCCGCCCGCGGCGAGCTCCGGGCGATCCCGGGCGTCGGCGAGGCGATCGCGGAGAAGATCGAGGAGTACCTGCGGACGGGGTCGCTCGGATACTACGAACGGCTGAAGCGCGAGATCCCGCCCGGCGTGGTCGAGTTCATGCGGCTTCCCGGGCTCGGTCCCAAGACCGCCCGGCGGTTCTGGGTCGAGCTCGGCGTCGAGGGACCGAACGAGCTCAAGGACGCCATCGCCGCGGGCCGTCTCGACGGGGTCAAAGGGTTCGGCGAGAAGAAGATCGAGCAGGTCCGTGCCGCTCTTAGCGCCGCCACGCCCGACGCCGCGGGCGGTCGCCGACCGATCGAGGAGGTGTACCCGATCGCGCGGGCCCTCGTCGAGGCGCTCCGGGAGAAGAGCGGCGCCGACCGGGTCGAGGTCGCGGGAAGCTTCCGTCGCGCGCGCGAAACGGTCGGGGACCTCGACATCCTGGTCACCTCGCGCGCACCGGCGCGGGCGTTCGAGACGTTCACCGCGCACCCGCTCGTCGGCGAGGTAAAGATGCGGGGCGACACGAAGGAGACGGTGGTCCTGAAGGGAGGTCTCCAGGTCGACCTGCGCGTCGTGGAGCCGAGCGCGTTCGGCGCCGCGCTCCAGTATTTCACGGGCTCGAAGGACCACAATGTCCGGCTGCGCTCGCTCGCCCGCGACCGGGGGCTCAAGGTCAACGAGTACGGGGTCTTCCGAGCAGAGGAGCGGGTCGCCGGGGCGACCGAAGAGGACGTCTACGCTTCGCTCGGTCTCGCCTGGATCCCGCCCGAGCTGCGCGAGGACCGCGGAGAGGTCGAGGCGGCGGCCCAGGGGACGCTCCCCTCGCTCGTGGGCGAAGGCGACCTCCGCGGCGACCTCCACACGCACCTACCGCCGGACGCCGGTCCCGATGCGGTCGACCGGATCGTCACCGAGGCGCGCCGCCGCCGGCTCTCCTACGTCGGAGTGGTGACCGCGGGCGTGCAACCGGACGGCCGCGTGTGGACTCTTCCCACCGTCACGCTCGAGCAGGTCGCGAAGCTCTCCGCTGCGAGCGTCCTCTTCCTGCGCGCGGTGGAGGCCGGCCCCGGACCGCTCCCGAAGGAGCTCGAATCGATCCCGTGCGACGTACGCATCGTACGGCCGACGCCGTCCGTGACCCTTCCGCGAGATCCCGAAGGGAAATCGGTCCGAGCCGACCTCTTCGCCCATGTCGGGCCCACCGTCGGGTCGGACGCCGGGGCGCTCGGGGAGTGGGTCGAACGAGCGCGGCGGGCGAGCGCCGCGATCGAGGTCGGTCCGGGACCCGAACGGCTCGATTCCACGGCGGCCCGCAGGGCCCGCGAAGCGGGCGTTGCTCTTCACCTCGCGACCGGCCTCGGCGGCCCGTCGGACGACCCGACCGGCGCGGTCGCGCTCGGATTCGCCCGTCGCGCGGGCGCGCCCGCGAGCGATGTCGTGAACGCGCGAGACCGGCCCGGGGCTAAAGGGCCGGGGTCCGGATCGCGCCGGGGCCCGAAGCGCTGACCGCGTGACCGCCCGAGATCGTCGAACGGGAGGTCGGCTGCATGAGGCAGCTGGTGCAGCGGTGGGCCGACGGGGTCAGGCCGTGCCGCCAGTAGCAATCGGGGCAGAGCGGCCGTCCGCACCCCCAACACCGGGGGGGAGCCGAGCTTGGGGTGAGGGGCGCCGCGCAGCTCGAGCACGCCCCGCCGCTCGTGAGGGGGTTCGTGCGTAGAGCCGGGGGCTCCGGGAGGCGTCGCGCGACCGGTAGCGGGGTCGGGGCCCCGGGCCCCGGGGGGCTCCGCGGTGTGGGGCGGCGCGGGGGGGTACTCTCGTTCACCGTGCCCGTAAAGCCGATTCCCCCTTTTTATGCCTAGGTCCAATCGGCACCGCCTTCCGATGGACGGTGGGTTTCATTTACGGGCGAACGGCCCATCGGTCTCGTGTCCGGAGCCCGTGCCTACCCGTACGTCTACCGCCGTCCCGCCACGCCCCCGCCGAACCGGGCCGCGGAGACCCAGCGGACGCGCTCGAACGCCGCGATCCCGGTCGCGGTCGTGTTCGTCGTGGTCGGGCTCTACCTCAGTCGGTACACGGTGCTCCTCCCGGGGGTGTTCGGGCTCGTCCTGTTCTTCTCGGGGACGGCGTTCCTGTCGACCCGGGTCAACCCGCTGAGCCCGCACTTCTACCTCACGCGCAAGCCGTCGTGGCTCGCGATCGGGGTCGTCTTCCTTTCCGCCCTGGGCCTGCTGGCGGGAGCCTACTGGCTCTACGTGCACGGGCTTGCGCCGATCGTCCCGCACTGGTAGCCGTATCGACCGCGGGCCTAGGCCGCGACCATTCGCTCGAGAGCGAGCCGGGCCTTGGCCGCGACCTCGGTCGGCACCTCGATGCGGTAGCGGTCGAGGGCGAGGGAGTCCCGGACGTCCTCGAGCTCGATCTCCTTCATGTACGGGCAGATCGCCCCCGCATCGATCGGGGTGAACCGGGTCGTCGTGTTGAGCTTCGCCATCCGGTGGAGGATCCCGACCTCGGTGGCCACGAGGACCTCGGGAGCGTGGGTCTCCTCCGCGTAGCGGACCATCCCGTCCGTCGAGAGGATCCGGTCGACGTTCGGCATCGCCTGGGTCGCGCAACCGCACTCCGGGTGGGCGATCACGGGCGCTGCGGGGTGCTCGGCGCGGGCACGGGCGAGGTCCTCCGGACGCAGCTTCGCGTGGACCGGGCAATCCCCGACCCAGAGATGCATCGCCCGTCCGGTGCGCCGCCGGACGTAGTCGCCGAGGAACATGTCCGGAAGGAAGAGGATCTCCCGGTCCCGGGGGATCTGCTCGACGATCTTCACGGCGTTCGAGCTCGTGCAGCAGACGTCGGCCTCCGCCTTCACGTCGGCGGAGGTGTTGATGTAGGCGACGACCGCGGCGCCGGGGTGGGCCTTCTTCCAGTCGCGCAGCTGCTCCGCGGTGATCGAGTCGGCGAGGCCGCAGCCGGCCTTTAAGTCCGGCAGGAGCACGGTGCGCGACGGGTTGAGGATCTTCGCGGTCTCCGCCATGAAGCGGACCCCGGCGAAGACGATCACCGAGCGGTCGGACTCCATCGCCTTGCGGGAAAGGTAGAGCGAGTCGCCGACGAAGTCGGCGATGTCCTGGACCTCCGGGCGCTGGTAGTTGTGGGCCAGCAGCACCGCGTCCCGTTCCTCCTTGAGCCGGAGGATCTCGTCCGAGAGCGACATCGACGCCGGCGATTTCTAGGCCGCAGGGCGTCTTAAGCGGGTCGTGGGGCGGAGAACGAGGTGGAACGGGAGCGCCGGCGCCGAATGGGTGAGCGCACCGAGGCTCACCGCGTCCGCGCCGGCCGACCGGTACCGTCCGACCGTGCGGGGAGTGATCCCGCCGGAGAGCTCGACCCAGCGACCCCGGCGAAGCCCGGCCCGCTCGAGCGCCCGAACGACCGAGCGGGCCGTCGCGGGCGAGGCGTTGTCGATCAGGATCGCCTCCGCCCCCGCGCGCGCGGCCCGGAGCGCGTCGCGCACTCCGCGAACCTCGACCTCGACGCGCTCCCCGCGTCTCGCCCGCCGCCGCGCGCGCGCGATTGCTTCGGCGAGCGGGACGAATGCGAGATGGTTGTTCTTGATGAGGACCGCGTCCGAGAGGTCCCGTCGGTGCGGACGGCCGCCGCCGTGCACGACCGCTGCCTTCTCGAGGTCCCGCAGGCCGGGCAGCGTCTTGCGCGTCGCCCACACTTCGAGCGGCCGACGCGCGCCTCGGGTCGCGTCCACCGCGTGCCGGGTCTCGGTCGCGACCCCGCTCGCGTGCATGAGCAGGTTCAGCATCGTTCGCTCCGCACCGAGGATCCGTCGCGCGTCTCCCTCGAGAGACAGCACCGTCATGCCCCGACGGACCGCGCTTCCGTCCCGGGCCGCATGAACGACCCGGAGGCCCCGAAGGCGCGCGACCGCGCTTGCCGCGGCGATCCCAGAGAGGACCCCGGATGCCTGAGCGATCACTCGGGCCTGCGCGGGGACGGCGCGGGGCAGGAGACGGTCGGTCGTTCGGTCCCACGCCACCCGGTCCTCGGCGAGCGCCCGTCGCGCGAGGGCGGCCAGGGTTCCCGCGCGCTGTTCAGGGGGCTCGGCCATCGCCCTCCGCGAGCGCGAGCGCGCTCTTGAGACGATTGAGTTCGTCCACCAGGTCCGGTCGTTTCGTCGCGAGGTCGCGCTGCTCGAGTTCGGTGAGGAGCTCCCGAGCGGTCGCGTCGTCGCCCTTCCGCTTCGAGAGCTCGGCGAGGCGGAAGAGGATGTCGAGCTCCTCGAGCGTCCGGTTGAGGCCCTCGACCGTCCGGCGGGCCTCTCCGAGATCGGCCGCCGCGGCCTCGTAGTCGCCGCGGTCCATCGCGATCTGGCCGTGGACCTTGAGCGAGACGCTCACGCCGGCCCGGTCGCCCACGCGCGCGAGGATCTCCTGCGCCCGTTCGGCCGACGCGCTCGCCTCGTCGAGGCGCCCCGCCTCGCGCAGGAGCTCCGCCGTCTTGTACGAGGCCCATCCGACCCGACGCGGGTCCTTCGCCATCTCGGCGAACCGGATCGCTTCGGAAAGCTCGTGGATCGCCTCTTGCCGTTGGGCCGGGGTCGACCGGGAGTCGGCGAGGATGTCCGCAAAGTAGAGGTGCGCTTGCGCGGATTCCCGGACCGACCCGACCCGGTCCCGGGCGGCTGTCACCTCCCGCGCCTCCGCGATCGCCTGCTGGGTCTCTCCCATCATGGCGAGGTCGGCGACGCGCCAGACCTGGGCACGGGCGATGACGAGCTCGTTGCCCGTTTCCCGGGCGAGCCGGACCTCCTCGGTGTGCTGGGCGAGCGCCTCCGCGTAGCGCCCGACGTAGTAGAGGGCCATGCCGAGCTGGTGGTGCGCGCCGACGCGTACGAGCAGCTGGTCGTCGAGCCCGGGGGTGTCGAGGATCTGCTGGGCGATCTCCGCCGCGGCCGGCATCTCTCCCCGGTCGGACCGCACCCGGGCGAGGAACAGCTCGAGGGTCACCCGACGACCCAAGGAGAGGAGCGGGTTGCCGGTCTCCCGGTCGAGGAAGTCGCGCAGGATCGTCTCGGCATCCTGGAGGAGCCCGAGCTCCTCCGTGATCCGCGCGAGGTCGAGGACGAGCGCCGCTTCCGCGTCCGGGTCCGAAGGACGCGTCTCGAGCTGGCTCTCGAGCGCGCGCGAGTAGTGGTCCCACGCCGTCTCGGGCGCGAGCGCCCGCTCCGCGATCTGCGCGGCCATGCGATTGTACTTCACCGACCGGGGACCGTCGTGCCCGCGGTAGAAATGGCGGGCGAGCGCGTAGACTCCGGCCGAGTCGACGGGGCCCGACGCCTCGACCGCCTCCCCGGCCCGACGGTGCAGGATGCGTCGCCGTCGCTCGGGAAGCTGATTGTACGCCGCCTCGCGCAGCCGGTCCTCGGGGAACTCGAGCACCTCGCCGGCCCGCTCGAAGAGGAGACCGCGATCGACCAAACGCTCGACGGTCTCGGTGAGACGCTCCTCGTCCTCCTCGCCGCTCGCACGGTAGAGGAGGTCGAAGGAGAATTCCGGCCCGAGCGCGGCCGCGACGTCCAGCACCCGTTGCGACTCCGGGTCGAGGGCCGGGGGGTCCGGCACCTCTTCCGCGGTCGCGGCGCGCCGGTCGAGCTGGTCGAGCAGGAGCGGGTTTCCGCCGGTCTCGGCGTACCGGCGCTCGACCTCGGCCACCGGGACCTCCCGCGACGGGTCGGACGAGCGGAGGTACTCCGCCACCTCGCCCGGGTTCATCGGACGGAGGACGAGCCGCTGTGCCCGGGTCGCGCTCTCGAACCTCTCGAGCCGCGCGCGGGCCGGCCCCGAGAGCGATAGGAGCGGCCGGCTGCTCCCGAGGACCCAGAAGCGAGCGTTCCCGACCTGCTTCCCGAGCAGCTCGACCACGGAGAGCGACGACTCGTCCGCGCGGTGGAGGTCCTCGAGGACGAGGACCGTGGGACCGTGCTCGGCGTACTCGAGGAGACGGTCGGCGATCTCCTCGAGGACGCGTTCGCGCGAGACGTCGGTGCGGACGTCCGTGCCGCCGAGCGCCTCCAAAAGCCGGGTCTCGATGCTGACCGGAGCGGGGAGCGTTCGGTCGTCGAACCCCGGAGCGAACCCGATGAGGATCGAGTCTCCTCCGAGCGGTTTCGTGTCGGCGGACCGGAGGCTCGGGTCGTCCCGCGCGCTCTCGATCGCCGCGCGGATGAGGGAGAACGGCGGCGGGTCGTCGAGCGCGAGCGATCGCCCCCGCAGCACGAGGACCCCCCGCGCGCGGAACTCCTCCACGAGCTCCTCGAGGAGGGTCGACTTTCCGACGCCGGTGTCCCCGACGAGGAGCGTCACCCCGCCGGCGCCCGCCCGCGCGTCCTCGAACCGGCGCCTCAGCGCCTCGACCGTTTCGAGACGGCCTACGAACGGCCGACCCGAACCGGTTCCGACCGCCATCGTTCCGTCCGTCGAGCCGAGGGCGCTCAGGCGGTGTCGGCGTCGCCCTCCTTCTCGGCGAGCGCCTTCCGCAACCGCTCGAAGTCCTCCGCGATGTCGACCCGGAGGGCCGGGAGGTTCTGGCGCTCGAGCTCGGCGACGCGACGCCGGGCGCTCGCCCGGTCGCCGCGCGCGTAGGAGAGCTGCGCCAGGCGGAGCACCACGTCCACTTCGTCGGCGGGAGCGTTCAACTCCCGGACGAGGCGATACGCTTCCAGGAGGTCGGCCTCGGCGAGGTCGTACTCGCCGCGGTCGATGGCGATCTTGCCCCGGATGATCATCGACTGGATGAGGCCGAACCGGTCCCCGATCCGCTCGAGGATCTCGCGCGCGCGCTGGACCTTCTCGACCGCCTCCTCGAACTGCCCGGCCTCGCGCAGGATGTCGGCGGTGTTGAACAGCGCCCATCCGACGCGGCGGGGGTCCTGCGCCTTCTCGGCGAGTCGGATCGCCTCCGCGAACTCCGCGATCGCCTCCTCGTGCCGGGGCGGGTTCGTCGGATTGTTCGAGATCATGACCCCGAGGAAGAGGTGCGCCTGGGCGGACTCGCGTGCCGGCCCCACCCGCTCGAGGGCGGCGGCCGCCTCCCGCGCCTCGGCGAGCGCGGACTCCGCCTGGCCCATCATCGCGAGGACGCTCGCCCGTCGGGCCTGCCCGAGGGCGGTCGCGCGCTCGTTCCCCGCTTCGCGGGCGAGCCGGATCTCCTCGGTGTGCTGGGCGAGCGCCTCCGGGTAATGCCCTTCGTAGAACCGGGCCTCGCCGAGGAGACGGTGCGCCCCGAGGCGAACAAGCAGGAGGCTCTCGAGCCCGGGCGACGCGAGGACCTTCTGGGCGACCTCGGCCGCCGCGCGCCAGTCGCCGCGGTCGCTCAAGACCCGGGCGAGGTAGATTTCGAGGGTCGCGCGGTTGCGCGGGGCGACCCGCGGGTCGCCGACGGCGCCGTCGAGGAAGTCCCGGAGGATCCCCTCGGCCTCCTTCAAGCGACCGAGCTCGTTCGTCGTGCGCGCGAGCTCGAGCACGATCTCCGACTCCCCGTCGCGGTCGTCCGGGTGGAGGTCGCGCTGGCTCTCGAGGGCACGGGAGAGGTGGTCGCGCGCGACGTCCGGAGCGAGCGCCCGCTCCGCGATTTCGGCCGCGATGCGATTGTAATGGACCGATTTCTCATCCACGCGGCCGAGGTAGAAGTGCCGCGCGAGCGCGTAGATGGTCGGAAGGTCGGCGCTCCCCATCGCCTCGAGGGCCTCGCCGGCGCGGCGGTGCAGAAGGCGCCGACGGCTCTCCGTGAGCCGCGCGTACGCCTCCTCGCGCAGCCGGTCCTCGGCGAACGCGAGGAGCTCGCCGGGTCGCTCGAAGAGGAGCCCCTGGCCGACCAGGCGGTCGACCGCCTCCGCGAGCCGCTCCTCGTCCTCGCCGCTCGCCCGCAGGAGGACCCCGAACGGGAACTCCGCGCCGAGCACCGCCGCGACGTCGAGCGTGCGGTGCGCCTCCTCGTCGAGCGGGGGAATCCCCGAACCGGTGCGCCGGAGCGCTTCACCGCCCGAGGAGATCCGCCGGTCGAGCTGCTGCAGGAGGAGCGGGTTCCCGCCGGTCTCCGAGTAGCGGCGCGCGACCTCCTCGGGAGAGAACTCCCGCGTCGGGTCGTTCAGCTTGAGGTAGTCCGCGACCTCGCCCGACGTCATCGGGCGAAGGACGACGCGACGCGCGTGGGTCGCGCTCTCGAACCCCTCGAGCCGGGCGCGTCCCGATTCGGAGAGCGAGGCGTAGGGGCGGCTCGTGGCGAGAACCCAGAGGGGCCGGTTCTGGAGCTGGTTCGCGAGGAACTCGACCGCGCTCACGGACGACTCGTCCGCGCGGTGGAGGTCCTCGAGGACGAGGACCGTCGGGCCGTGCCGGGTGAACTCGAGGAACTGCTCGGAGATCCCGGTGAGGACCCGCTCGCGCGACGCTTCCGCGCGCTCGTCGGTCTCCCCGAGGGCCTCGAGGAGCCGCTCTTCGATACGGACCGGGGTCGCGAACCCCGCGTCGCCGAGGCGGGGCGCGAAACCGATCAGGAACTGGTCGGCGCCGAGGCGGGGCGCGTCCCCCGCCTGGGTCGTGGGGTCGTCCCGCAGGCTCTCGATCGCGGAGCGGATCAGCGAGAACGGGGGCGGGTCGTCGAGCGCGAGGGCGCGTCCGATCAGCACGCGGGTCCCGCGCGCGCGGATGTCGCGGACGAGCTCGGCGATGAGGGCCGACTTGCCGACCCCCGTACCGCCGACGAGCAGAGTGACCCCGCCCGTACCCGCCCGCGCGTCCTCGAACCGGCGGTGAAGTGCCTCGACCGCCTCCACCCGGCCCACGAACGGGCGACCCACCCCGGCTTCGGCCGCCATCGCTCTCGCCGATGGGATGGGGTGGTCCGACTATTTACGTCCGCGGCCGAGGCGCTTTGAGGAACGGGAGCGCCACGACCCGCGCGGGAACTTCCCGGCCGCGGATCTCGAGCGAGACCGAGGTCCCCGGGGACGCGAGCTCGGGCGGCAGGTAGGCGAGGGCGATCCCCTTCCCGAGCGTGGGGGAGAGTCCTCCGCTCGTCGCCTCGGTCACCGGCTTCCCGCCGGCCCGGACGGGGGTCCCGTGGCGGGGGATCGCGCCCGCCTCCAGGACCTCGATGCCGACGAGGCGGCGCTTCGGACCCTCCGCCTTCTCCTTTTCGAGCACGGGGCTCCCGACGAAGACGTGGTCGAGGTCGACGAACCGGTCCTGGCCGGCTTCGAGCGGGGTGTGGTCGCGGTGGAACTCCTGGCCCGAGAGGAGGTACCCCTTCTCGAGGCGGAGGGTGTCGCGGGCGCCGAGCCCGACCGGCACGACCCCCGCGGCGAGGAGCCGCTCGGCGAGCGCATCCGCCTCCTTCTCCGGGACGAACACCTCGTAGCCGAGCTCCCCGGTGTAGCCCGTCCGGCTCACGAAGAGCGACTGCCCGAGCGCGTCCGGGAGGTGAAGACCAAGGCGACCGGTCTTCGGACCGGCGGCGTCCTTCTTGGGGAAGAACGCGGCGTGGTAGAACGCGAGCTTCGAGAGGTCCCAGGGGTAGAGCTGCTCGAGGACCGCCCGCGCCTTCGGCCCCTGCACGGCGAGGAGCGCGACCGGGCCGTTCCACCGGCCGATCTTGGTGTCGGGGCTGCGGTGCTGGCGCAGGATCTCTTCGACCTCGTCCGCCCGGCTCGCGTTCGGCACGACCACGAACGACCGCGTCAGCTCCTCGCCCGTGTCGACGCGGCTGATGAGCAGGTCGTCCACGATGAACCCCGTCGCCTCGAGGAGGAAGGTGTAGCGGACCTGGCCCGGCGCGAGCGCGGCGACGTTCGCGGTCGTCCGTCGGGAGAGCAGGTCGACCGCATGGGCGCCGTCGACCGTCATGATCCCCATGTGGGAGACGTCGAACACCCCCACGCTCTCCCGGACCACGCGGTGCTCGGCGAGGATGCTCGTGTAGTAGAGCGGCATCTCCCAGCCGGCGAACGGGACCATGTGCCCGCCGTGGCGGAGGTGGAAGTCGTAGAGCGCGGTCCGGCGGAGCGGGGCGGCGGCCGGCGGAGCGTCGCTCATGTAACGACCTCCGCAAGGCGGCCTTCCTCGGACGCGCGGCGGATCTCGAGCGCGACCCGACGTCCGCTGCTCATCGGGGTCCGGTAGAGCGCGTTGCCGTACGGGTGCCCGAGCGCGAGGTGGACGTTCGTCCCGCCGCCGATGCGCGCGGCGACGTCGAAGACCGTCGGGCGGCCGTCGCGGTCGATGCACGTCTGCAGGCAAAACGGCCCCAGGATCCCCGGCGAGTACTCTGCGCGCGCCGCGTCGACGAACTTCTCTCCCATCCGAAACACCTCTTCCAGAATCGACTCTCTCACCGTAAGCGTTCCGTGCCCGACCACCGTATAGTCCGGGATGCGGTCGGAGTCGCTCAGCTCGAGCTGCTGGGCGGCCGGGAGCCGCACGAGGCCATCGAGGTTGCTCTCGCGCCGCTCGTCGACCCCGAGAAGCTCGAGGCCGTCGTCGCGCGGGACGAGCGGGGAGAAGAAGAAGTTGAAGTTGAACACCGGACCGAGGACGTACTCCTCGATCCGGGCGGTCGCGAGGTCCGCGGGAAGGATCGTCCCGCGGGAGACCAGCCGCTCGACCTTCGCGCGGTACTCGGCGGGGTTCGTCACCGTGAAGAACCCGCGCTCGAGCCGCTTCGTCGCGTGGGGCAGCTTCACGATCGCGAGCCGGTCGATCGCGTCCGGGCTCGGGATCCGCCGCGGGGTCCGGACCCCGGCCCTCTCGAGCAGGGTGTAGTAGTTCTCCCGCTCGCTGCGCTCCTCGATCCGCAGGAGCCTCCGCGACCCCACGATCGGCACGCGGAAGTCGTTCTCGATCGTCGCGAGAGGAAGGTAGGAGCTGAACGCCCGGTTCGGGACGAGCACGACGCCGCCCGCGCGCAGGCGCTCCTGGGTCGCGGGGGAGGCGATCTCGGCGAACTTGGGGAACGTCCAGACGGCGTCCACGCAGCCCCGCACGCGGGTGCCGTCGGGAGCCCGCACCGATCGGAAGTACCGCGCGTACGTCGCGTCCCGCCCCGACTCGGCGAGGACGAGGCTCGAGAGCCCTTCGGTCACGGCCCCGTCGGCGATGTCGATCGCCGAGTGCGACCCGACCGTGCCGACCACCGGAGGAGAAGGGTACCGGGCCACGAGCGCCCGGATCTCCTCGAGCGGGAGGGTCATGGGGAAGGGCACCGTCAAAGAACCTTAAGCGCTCGGGCCACGCGCTCGGCAGAGAGCGGGAGCTCGGTCACATGGGCGCCCGTGGCGTCCCGCACCGCGAGCGCGACCGCGGCCGCTACGGGGATGATCGGAGGCTCGCCGAGACCCTTCGCGCCGAACGGTCCGGCCCCGTGGAACCCCTCGACGAACGTGACCGCGATCGGGGGGACCTCGCCCAACGTCGGGATCCGGTAGTCGAGGAGACCGGGGTTGAGGAGGCGGCCGTCCTCGGACCACATCGCCTCCTCCGTGAGCGCCGTCCCGAGGCCCATCACCACCCCACCCTCGACCTGCGCGGCGGCGGTCGCCGGGTCGATGACCGCGCCGACGTCCTGGAACGCGGAGTAGCGCAGGACCCGGACCGTCCCGGTGCTGCGGTCGACCTGGACCTGGGCCGCGTGCGCCGCCCCCGTGAAATCGGTGTACGCGTAGAACGTCCCCGCCGCCACCTTGCGTTCGTCGATCGTGCCCGACCTCCCGTAGTGCCGGCCGCTCGCGACGATCCCGCCCCCCGCCCGCTCGGAGTCGTTCTCGAGCTCCCGGACCGTCGCGCGGACCGCACCGCGTTCGACGCTCAGCTCCCCCGGTCCCTCGAGGAGACGGATCGGACCCGAGCCGCCGAGACGCCGGCCGAGGTCGTCGAACAGCGCGCGGACCGCCTCGTCGACCGCGCGACCGAGCGCCGCCGTCGTGCGACTGCCGAAGACTCCGGAATCGAACGGGGCGCTCGACGTATCCTCGTACGAGACCGTCACCCGCTGCGGCGAGAGCCCCGACGCCCGGGCGGCGACCGCCCGTACGCCGGCGAGCACGCTGCCGCTGCCGATCTCCCGCTCTCCCTGGACGACCTCGAGCCCGCCCGGAGAGAGACGAACTCTCGCCTCTCCTCCCGCCCCGGTGCCCGTCGACCAGAACCCGACCGCGACACCGACCCCCGTGTCCGGGCCCGCGTCCGCCCGCCACCGGGCGGCGGTCGCCCGCGCCCTTTCCAGCGCGGTAGGAAGACCGAACGGGCCGACGGGTTGGCCCATCGGGGTCGTGTCGCCCTCCTTCCAGAGATGCGCGGCGCGGAACACGACGGGGTCGAGCCCCGCTTCGCGCGCGACGTGGTCGAGGTGCGACTCGACCACGAAGGCGCACTGCGGCGCGAACGGGGCTCGATGGGCTCCGAACGGCGGCTTGTTCGTGCGGACCGCGTACCCCTCCATCTCGAACGCGGGCGTGCGGTACGGTCCGAGCAGGAACGCGATCGCGTAGCCGGCCGTGAAGTCCCGGCCGGGAAGCGAGGTCCCGACGTCGAGCAGAAGACGGACCCGGCGGGCGACGATACGGCCGTTCGAGACCGCGGTCTCCATGCGAACGACCGAGGGAAGCGTCGTCCGACCGAGCTGGAACTCCTCCCGGTAGCGGAGGGAGAGTTTCACCGGACGCCCCGACGCTTTCGAGAGCAGGAGAGCGTACGGCTCGAGGAGCGCGGAGCCCTTGCCTCCGAAGCCGCCTCCGACCCACGTCCCGTCGACCACGACGGATTCGACCGGAAGACCGAGCAGGGTCGCGACATCCTCGCGGGTCCCGAACGGCGTCTGGGTCGAGGTCCGGACCCGCCACGCCCCCTCCGTCACATCGGCGAGGCACGCGTGCGGTTCGATCGCGACCTGGTGGACGCTCGACGTGCGGTAGGTCTCGCGGACGACCGTCTCGGCAGTGCGGAACGCTTCGTCCACGTCCCCCTCGCGTGCCAGGACGTGGGCCGCGATGTGCTCCGATTTCTCGGGCACCTCCCGCGGCCACTCGGGGAAGACCTCTTCGACGTCCGAGACGGTCGGGAGTGCCTCGACGTCGACGCGGACGGCGCGCGCCGCCGCCCGGGCGAGCTCGAGGGTCGGCGCGGCGACCGCCGCGACCGGCTGGTTGCGGTAGACGACCGTGTTGGACGGGAAGACCGGCCGGTCCGGGTCGCCGGTCGACCCCGGGAGGAGGCTCGCGAGGTCGGCGGCCGAGATCGCGACCACGCCCTCGAGCGCCCGGGCCGCGGAGAGGTCGACCGACTTGAGGCGACCGTGCGCGACCGGCGACGGAACGAGCGCCGCCCAAAGCATTCCCGGAGCCTCGAGGTCGACACCGAAGACCGTCCTCCCTTCGAGCTTCTCCCGCGCGTCGGGTCGCGGGGAGCGCATCACGGGCCCTCCTTCTGGAGGAGCGAGACGGCCCGGACGATCGCAAGGTAGCCGGTGCACCGGCAGAGGTTCCCGCCGAGGTCGCTTAGGAGCTCGTCCACGGACGCCGAGCGGCCCCGCTCGCGGAGGAGCCCGACGAGCGCGAGGACGAACCCCGGAGTGCAGTAGCCGCACTGGAGCGCTCCCGCCCGGCCGAACGCCTCCTGGACGTCCCGACCGACCGGGTCCTCCGACATTCCTTCGATCGTCGTGAGCGACGACCCTTCCACCTCGTGGGTGAGCGTGAGGCACGAGAGGGTCGAGGCGCCGTCCACGAGAACGGTGCACGCCCCGCAGTCTCCGCTGCGACAGCCTTCCTTGGTCCCTTTGAGCCCGAGGCGCCAGCGGACCGTATCGAGGAGCCGCTCCGAATCGGGGACGTCCTCGAGGGAGTGCGGCCGACCGTTCACGGTGAGCGGGAGCGGGCGTGTCATCTCTGCCCTCCTTGAGCGTCCGCGACCACCCCCGACACCGCGCGCTCGAGGAGCGTCCGGACGAGATGGCGCCGGTACTCCGCGGAGGCGCGCCGGTCCGGGGCAATCGAGAGGTGCCGCACGGAGAGCTCGGCCGCCTGACGCACCTCGGCCTCGGACGGGGTCGGGGACGAAAGGGCGGCCTCGGCCTCCGGTACCCGGACCGCCCGAGGTGGGATCCCACCGACCGCGAGTCGCCAGCGACCGTCCGCCAAAGAGTACGCCGCGGCGACCGCGATCTGGGAGATGTCGTTCGCCGGGCGTACCCGTTGCCAGAGGTAGACGGACGGGCGGGGCTCGGGAAATCGCACCGACCGGATGAGCTCTCCCGCGGCGAGGACCGTGCGTCGCGACCCGAGCACGAACCGGTCGGTCGGCACCGAACGCGACCCGCCCGGCCCGACGAGGTCGACCTCGGCGTCGAGCGCGAGCAGCATCGGGATGAGGTCGGACGCGGGAGCGGCCCGTCCGAGGTTCCCGCCGAGGGTCGCCCGGTGGCGCAGCTGGACGCTGCCGACCGCGCGGATCGCCTGGAGGAGGCCGGGGTGATGCCGACCGAGCTCGGGGTCTCGCTCGAGGGAGCGGAGCGGGAGGGTGCTGCCGACCGTGAGCACCGGACCGTTCCAATCGACGGTCCGCCACGGAAGATGACGGAGCGAGACGACGCGGCGCGGGGCCTTCGCGCCGTCGAGCTCGAAGAGAAGGTCCGTGCCGCCCGCGAGCACGACCACGTCACCCGGCGCCCCGGCCCGGAGCTCGGCGATCGCCGCGTCGACGCTCGGGGGAGCGACCAGGGCGAACGCGCTCATCGTCGCGGTCGAGCACGACGCGCAAGCTAACGGTTTCGCGTTCCGGAGGGATGGGTCACGCCTTCTTTTTTATCCGATGAGGGGCTTTGGCAACGGGACCGCATGCCATTCGAACTCGCGTTGCGTTACAGCACTCCTCTCACCCCGATCGCGGACCTCGACGAAGTGCTGCGCGAATTCCTGCGGCTCGTTGGGTACCTTCCCGAAGGAGAGGAGGGACGTGGCTCCGAAGGACCCGTCGCGCAGAGCCTCGCTTTCCGGCTCGTCCGCGACTGTCTCCTCAAGGACCCGGCACGGGCGTGGTACGTCGACGAGCTCACGGCCGTGCTCAAGACGTCGAAACCGACCGTCTATCGCCATGTCAACAAGCTCAAGGCGCTCGACTTGCTGGAGGAGGTCGGAGGTGCCGCCGACGGGAAGGGGCGCAAGGGGTACCGGCTCCGCTACGGGAACCTCGCCCGCGCCTGGGACTTCACGGAAGCGAACGCCCAGAACGCCCTCCGACGATACCGGGAGACGGTGAATCACTTGCAGACGCTCGTCGAGAAGAAGTCCCTCGAGACCCCGCCGAAGGTCGTCGCCGCCGCGCGGGTCGCCTCCCGCGACCGCGCAGGGAACCGATGAGCGAGCCGGCGAACGCCGCGAAGCGCGCGGCGATCGCGCTCACCCCCGGCTCCAAGGTCACCGTCCGCTCCGCGGGGACCGAGAGCCAGGCGATCGTCTCCTCGGGCATCTTCCGAGGCCTCGTCTCGATCAGCGGCGACAACGCGCTCGCGATCGAGCTCGACGGGTCGGACGGGGAGCCGAAGGGACGGGTCCGCATCGTGCCGGTGCCGGCGGTCCTCGCGATCGACATCCTCGAGGCGGCGAAGGCCGACGAGGAGAAGCGGAGCGAGCCTCCGCAGTCTCCCGGTTACTTCCGCTAGCGCGCTCGGGCGAGGGCGGGTACGGGCTTGCTGGGAGTTCCGCCGCGGATGGGTTCCGCGATTTCGAACCCAGGTCGCTGGCTTCGAAGGCCAGCAGGATAGTCCAGACTACCCCACAAGCCCGCCGACCTTCCACGGGACGCCGGCTATTTGGACGTTCTGGATTCCGGGGCC
>Ga0187784_10000531_pt1 | contig 27991 bp, 17 predicted proteins | sample 1015_SJ02_MP15_2_FD_132964 | JGI IMG/M metagenome (GOLD analysis project Ga0187784, IMG submission 132964) | Tropical peat soil microbial communities from peatlands in Department of Meta, Colombia - 1015_SJ02_MP15_20_MG | ecosystem: Environmental > Terrestrial > Soil > Wetlands > Peat | place... | reverse complement strand
GCTGGCAAACGTCACGCAGATTTCGCCGCCCTCGGCATAAGCCAGGTTTTCCTCCAGCATCGCTCGTGTAGGTTCATCCAGCCGATCGTAGATGTAGATCGGCATATGGCCGCTCAGTGCTTCGTCGGCGGAGGCAAATTGCACGAACCCCTTGGCGCCCCGCTCGAGAGAAGTCAGGCGGAAAGCCGTGGAATGGGAAACCGGCGGGACAACGTGGTGGTCGTAGTCCCACTTCTTGCTGTCAAAGCTCCCATGGATCATGTGGGTACGCAGACTGTAGTCCTCTTTCTTGCGATGATGTTTCCTCACCTCCATAGCACACCCCCCCAACAGGTCTTTTCACTTCGCGAAAATGGTAGCACGCCTGTGTCCTGTAGGGATAGAGCTTGCCTCCCCTGGTCGGCGAAGGAGATAACGCACTTCGCGAAAACAGCAACACGCTCCTGAGCAGGAGGGAATTCTTAATGGGGCACGGGTGGGCAACAGCTCCCGAGGCCGGCGGTGCGGTGGCACACCCGCTATGACTTTCCGTAATCGGGAGTTGACCCAAGACCGTTACGGTCGAACTTCAAACACCAGGTTGAAAGGCGTCTGGGCGGCGCGGCGGAAGTGAGTAAATCCGCCACTGGTCACCACGTCGCGCAGGCGGGCTTCCCCAGCCTGCGCCCCTAGCGCCAGCCCGACTTCCTGAGAGCGCGATGCCGGCGTGCAGATCATTGTCGAGGCGCAGTAATAGACCCGGCCGACGGGATTCAGGTTTTCTTCCAGGTGATCGTTGGCGTAAGGTTCCACAATCATCCAGGTCCCGCCCGGCGCCAGAGTCTCGCGCACGTGCGCCGCAGCGCCCGCGGGGTCTCCCATGTCGTGCAAGCAATCGAAAAACGCCACCAGGTCGTAGCCCTTCCCGGGGAAACCTTTCGCCCAGGCAACCTGAAACCCAACGCGGTCCTGCACACCCGCCCGCGTTGCATTCTGCCACGCATGCTCGATGGAGGGCGCATGATAATCAAAGCCGACGAACTGCGACTTTGGGTAGGCTTGCGCCATCAGGACAGTGGACGCACCATGTCCACAGCCCACGTCGGCGACCTTCGCTCCAGTCCTCAGTTTCCCCTCCACCCCGTCCAGCGCGGGTATCCAGGTGCTGACGAGATTGGCCGCGTAGTTCGGCCGGAAAAAGCGCTCCGTCCCTTCGAACAGGTCGGGATCGTGCTCGTGCCATCCCACCCCTGCGCCTGTTCGAAATGCTTCAGCGATTCGCGGCTGATCTTTGAACAACGCCGAGATGATCTGGAAAGCTCCCGGCAAATAGGCCGGCCCATCCTCCACGGCCAACGCAAATGCCTGTTCGTCGGGCAGCGTGTACCGCCCCGTGGCCGCGTCGTAGGCGACGTATCCGCCCGCAGCTTGCGCCGCCAGCCACTCGCGTACATAGCGCTCGGTAGTCCCGGTTTTCCGGGCAAGCTCCGCCGACGTCATGGCTCCTGCACCCGCCATCGCTTTGTATAAACCAAGCCTCTCCCCCAGAATCACCAGCGCAGCATTCATGGCCGCTCCCATTTCCCCCACTGCCTGTCCCATGAACTTCTCGAGTTTCGCCGGATCGATTTGCATCGTTGAATCCCCCCCAACCTGAGATTAATTCGCCTCCGGACAGGGCATATCCCTCCCCCAGAGCGACGAATAAGTTGTGTAACGAATATGGGCCCTGACGACGGGAATATAGCAGTTTGCTTACAAGACTTCAAGGACTTTCGCCAGTTCCGGCAGCGATGAGATTTTGGGGCAGGCGGCGTCAGGGTAAGCTCCAACACTATCCATAAGGACGCCCGTCAACCCCGCAAGCTGCGCGCCGCCTACGTCCGTCGCATAGGTGTCGCCCACAAACACGGCTTGCGCACCCTCCACGCCCGCGCGCTGAAGCGCCAGATGGAAGATTTCAGGGTGTGGTTTTTGAATGCCGACGACAGCCGAATCCAAGATAGCCTGGAAATAGCGCGCCAAACCCAAATGGACGAGTTGGCTTTCCAGCGTTCCGATGGAATTTGAAATCACTCCCAGGAAGTAACCTTGGGCCACTAGCCCTTCAAGAAAGGCGGGCGTGTCAGGCATCACGCGGGACCAGAGTTGAATGTCCTGAAAGCTCTCGATCAAGAACTTGGTAAGCTCCCCTGCCTCGCTCTCCGGAACGCCCAGCCTTCTCGTGAACTCGCGCAAATATTGCGACCAATAATAATAGTCAATTTGCTTGGGGACCTCGTGGCGACGAATCTGTGGCCACAGCCAGTCATCGAGTTTTTGTTTGGCCACTCGCTCTGTGGCATAGAAATCATCCAGCGTGGCTGAATGGCCATGCTCCTTCAACCCGGCGATGACATCCTCGAGTCGCGGAAACACCAGCGTGTTGCCTGCGTCCAGGAAGACGGCGCGTATTCGTCTGGAACTCATTGCAGCTCCTTAAGCGCCAAGCATTATATCAGGCGTCCGTTGTCAGTGGTCAGTCGTCAGTTGACAGAGCGGGGCTGGGGAAAGGGGCTGGGGCAATTTGGGATTTCCCCCACTAGCTTCCTGCCTCTTCAGGCCCCCTGACACCCGGCACCTGGCCCCTGCAACCTGCTTTTCTGCCTTGACCCGCTCTGCTCTTCCCCTTAGATTTAGGAAGATGGCGAAAAACGGGGTCACTCTAAGTGCAATCGTCAGCCGCCAGTGGCCGGTCGACGGCGCGGGCCTGGGGACTAGGGGCTGGGGGCTAGGGCGATCTAAGGTTTTGGACTTTGGATTTTGGATGGCGTCAAGCAGCCGCCTTCTGCCAGCCTTCTACTTTCTGATTTCTGATTTCTGCTTTCCTGCTCGTCACTTCCTTTTCTTGTTGCTGCTCAGTCTTGTTTCTCTGCGGGCGGTGCAAGGAGCTCAGAATCCGGCCACGCCCGCCGCCGCGCCACCGCAGGCTGCCGAGAACTCCTCTCTGGAGGCGCAGGAAGCGCAGGCGCTTCAGGACGCGGTTCGCTCCGCGGGAGAGAATCCCCAGGTTCTGATCAAGAACCTGGAGGCTTTTCTAGAGCGGTTCCCCGCGAGTGCGCGACGCGAGCACGTTCTTCAGTTCATTTACAATTCCGCCCTGCGGGCTAACGACCCTCAAACGGCTATCCAGTATGGCGAAAAATGGCTGGCCCTGAAACCGGACAATCCCGCGCTTCTTTCGTCGCTGGTGGACTTGCTCGATCGCCAGGATGACGCTTCCAGCCGCGCCAAAGCCCTGCAATATGCCATGAAGTTCGTTGAGCGCGCGGAAAGGGAATTCCAGGAATCACCCCACACGGCGGCGGGCATGGACAGCGCCACGCAAGCGTCCGCCATATTGCTGGCCACGGCCTACTTGATGCGCGGGAAGCTTTACGCCAAGTCCGGCGAATCGGAAAAGGCCCAGGCGGATTTCCAAAAGAGCTATGATGCTTATCCCTCGCCTCAGCTTGCGGCGCGCCTGGGTGACTTGGCGGCCAAGAAGAACGATCTTGAACGCGCCCTCGATGAATATGCCACAGCGTTCGCCTTCCCCGGCCCCGGCATTGACCCCGCGCAACGGGAAGAAGTGCGGCGCAAACTGGGCAGTTGTTACCTTGCCCTGCACCAATCGGAGAAAGGGCTGGGCGATTTGGTTCTCACTCGCTACGACACACTTGTACGCGCGCTTGCGCCGCGATTCCAGGACTCACGCCAGCCCAACGCCAATCTTCGCGACGCCTTCGCTTATGTCCTCAAGCGCACCGACGGCTCGCCGCTGCCCCTTCGCGATTACCGCGGCAAAGTTCTGGTGCTGGAGTTCTGGGCTACCTGGTGTGGGCCTTGCCGGCTGGAGGGAAAGCTGCTCGATCGCGTGGTGGAAAACTTCCACAACGAACCCGCCGCCGTCTTCCTTGCCGTGAACGTGGACGAGGACCGGGCCAGCGTGCCCGCCTTCCTCAAGGAAGCGCAGTGGACTATCCAAGTGGTCTATGCGGAGGGACTCGACCGGCTCCTCATGGTGCAAAACATCCCCACCCTGCTGATCTTCGATCGCAACGGGCGTGTGGTCTTTCGCCAGGAAGGTTTGGTTTACTCCAGCTTCGTTCAGACGGTGGAGAGGAAAGTGCGCGAGGTCCTAGCACAATCTGTCGCGACCAGCTCCCGTTAGCTCTCCTGGGAGGCTCGTAAGTCCTTTTGTTTCATAAGGATTCCCGCATGAGGCGGGCATGTCCTTTGTTATCAGTGGCATTCCCGGTTCACCCCGAGTTTTCCACAGCGGTCTTTTGTTTTCAATAACATTCCTGGTTTCTTCGTTCAATTTTTGAAGTTGCCGCGCCCCTCGCTCCTGTACAACTCTATGTAGCATTCTAGCCTATCTACCCTTGCGTGTCAAGAGACATAGAGTCGGCCCTAATCAGGGCTACGGCGCCCGTTCGAGCAAGGCCCCCAAAGGGGCCTCCCTTGAGTAGCCGCCGGTTTCAATCTGCGGAAAGCATGGCCGAGGGCTCCCCTGACTCTCAGGGCCGAGGCGGGGCGGAGGGTTTTTCCTGAGGGGGCGGGATCAGGCCCAAACCGCGCGCGGGGTCTCCGCGCGCGCCGCTGGCGCCCACCAAGCTGTCCTGCTCTGCGCGCGTCTCAGCTCGTACTTTCTCTGCCAATTCCAGCTCCCGGCGGGAGTCATCCATGCGCTTCAGCTTCTGGTAAGTTCGCGCCAGCAGATAGTGCGGCTCGGCGTGGGTGGGATCCAATCGAATAGCTTCCTGAAATTGCGCAACGGCTTCTCGGTAGCGAGCGAGTTTTTCGAGGGCCTTCGCCCAATCCACCCGCGTACGATAATCCTTGGACCACACACGCGCCAGGTCTTGCAGAATGGGCAGAGCCAGCTCCGGCTTCAGATCCATCAGGTAAGTGTCGGCAAGGTAATACTTGGCCTGCGGGAAGTGGGGATCGAGCCGCAGTGTCTCCTTAAGTTCGCTCTCGGCCTCGTCGAAATGCCGGAGCTTCCAGCACATGAAACCCAGCGAGAAGCGCACCGTGGCATCATTGGGCAATTGCTTCTTGGCTTCCTCGAATTCCGCAAGGGCTTTTTCGTAAGCGCCCAGGCCATCGTAAGCCTGGCCGCGCAGAATGCGCACCCATGGAGAGCCGGGGTCGAGCGATTCCAGCCGGGCGAACCCATCCAGGGCTTTCTGAAACTGTTTGTTCTCGAGGTAGGAGCGAATCAGCAGGTAGTTTGTACCCAAATCCCGAGGCGCCAGTTGCATGGCCTTTTCGAGAGGAGGGACGGCGTGAGCATAATCATCTTGGCCGATGAATGCGACCCCCAACAGTTCTTGCGCCTGGAAGCTGGAGGGATCGATCTGCACAGCGCTCTCCAGAGGAGGTGCGGCAGATTTGTAATCCTGCATCTTGACGTAGGCAATGCCGAGATTGAGGCACGTCGCGAATTCGCGGGGTTTAATTTTCAACGCCTGCTGGTAATAGGCGATTCCTTCCTGGAACCTTTCCTGCTTTACGCTCAACGCTCCTAGCGCGTTCAGGGCTGGAACAGAGCCGGGATCTATTCTCAGAATCTTCTGGTATTCCGCGGTGGCGGCTTCCCAGCGACCTTGAGACTCGTATTTCTCAGCCTGCGCGGCCAACTCCATGATTGTCGCTTGAGGTGTGGCCTGCACGGCCGCTAACGGCGCGGGCAGAAAGAAACACAAGATAACCAGCAGCCACCCACCCAGGCGCGCGCGGCTTGCATTTTTTGGCCAGCCCATATCTCCTCGAAAAGCCCAAGAAGGATAAAGCAAGTTCATTCCACCGCCAGGCTCACCTGCCATCGAATCGGCTGTGCTGCCCCTTGACCGTGCGACAGCGAATGTTGATCATCAGACCCTCTCTGCGGACGCGAACTTGGCCAGGATCGCCTGAACAGTCTCAATCACTTGCCTGGGATTAGGCTGCCGGTCCAGGAGAGGGAAGCCTTCCTTCACCCATTTCCGCTCAATGCCATCGTACTCGAGGTCCAATTCGGTGGCGTTGTAGAGCATGCGCTGGTCCATGCTGAGTGCGCGGCGCAAGGCGCGGATCCAGGTGGTCACGCGCGGGTGGTAATATCCCTGCACCAACTCATAGAAGTCACGTGAGGCGTAGTCGCGAATAACGTCAGCCCACAGTGTGAGGATGTCGCGCGCTCGCACGTCCACATCCGCCGGCGCACCTGGCAACTTGCGCGCTTTGCGGATGTAGGGGCTCAGCCAGTAATAATCGTCGTGGCCGAGGAGTGTCTCGATAGCCTCCATGAGCGATTCGAGGAGGCCGGCCTCACGCTCGAAGGCAGCTTTGTCCAAGGCGGCTTCAGCCTCCTGAGTCTTCAGGGCGTGTGCGGCAAAGAGCTCCGCCAGATACTGCCGCCCGATGTCATTCAAGTCATGAAAGTAGAGCGCATTGTTGCCCACAGCGGGCGCAGCCGCAAGCGCGCGCTCCAGTGCCTTGCGCAGGTGCGGTATAAACGCCTTGCGATTGGCCACCTGCAAACGGAAGTAACCCGAGCCGCTTCCCAGGCGATGCCAATAGAGGGGCTGGGTCAGATCATCTGAGCCATAAACGCTTGCCAGGAGCTCTTCCAGCGCCTCCGCCATGACTGGCGCCGCGCCCTCCCCGTAGCGCTCGCGGGCATAATCGCGCGTGAAGGAAGGTAGATCCACTTCTTTGGGATTCCAACCCAGCCGGCAGAGAAACTCATTGTAGAGGTAATTGTGACGGATGGTCTCTTCGTTCGGGTAGAACCCCACGCAGCGCTTGGCGCGCGGGTCATCCACAACGCTGTGAAACTGCTTCTCGATGAACGCCAGGTTGCCGTGCAGGTTGGTGTTGCCGCCGAAGGAATACACGATGCCGAAATGCCACGGCCGCCCATTGAAGTAGTCCGTACGCTTATGTTGAGGCACCATCTCCGCCCATTGGTCGAGGATCCGGACGCGCTCGGCAGGCATGCGTTCCAAGCTCTCTTTGATGAGCTGGGGCGTCCAATAATGCGGCTTGAAGAGGAAGCTCCAAGCTGAGCAGATCCCCACGCCCTGGGGGTCCACCTCATCCATAATCTTGAAATTCGCTCCTGCGATTTCCCGGCGCACATCCAATTGAACCTCTTCCGGACCCTCCACATCGCACTCTAGATAATTCTCGAGCCAGTAGAGATGGTCCGTGCCGTAAAGTGAGTTGTACTCCTCCAAAAACGCCTTACCCACATCATGGTACTCGGGGCTCAGCGGGTGGAGATACTTCTGCTTGGGCAGGTCCGACCAGGAGATCTGGAAGGGCCGAGCCTCCGGGTGGGCGGAGAGATACTCGGGCGGACAGATCCCCGGTACGGCGGGAGCCAGAGAGCGCATGCCCCGCGCGCGGGCGTATTGAATTATCTGCTTGTTGAGCGCGCCCTGCCCCTCTCGCCAGGCTTTTTCGAGTGGAGGCCGGACGCCATATTTGATGGGAGCGAAGATTTCGTACGGCGGGCCGGAGTAGGAATTCTCTGAGACCTCAATACCCATGCGCTTCCACGCCTTCTCCCACGCCACATCTTCACCCGGCGTGTCCCACAAGCTCAGGATGTTGAAACGCGCTTTGAGGGCCCAATCAATGTAACCTTTCCAATCCTCCCAATCCCACCAGGGAGTGGAGTACCAATAGAGCGTCAGGTTCATGCACATGCGCTCGCTGAAGTGAGGCTGCGCGGAGATGTTGACGCCCTGGACAGGGAGGGTCTCACGGAATGGGACGTGGTCACCATCCCAGTAGAATCCGCACCCGCAATTCTTCTCCAGGTAATGATAAACCGCGTAAAGGGTGGAGATTCCCGTAGCCCCGAGAAAAACTACGTGGGGCTTCCCGCCCATGTCGACCGACCGCACGACGTAGGCCTCCGGGTTTTTCCTCGCCGGGTCCTCGAGTTTCCCGGCCGAGATGAGCTGCTCAATCGCGGGAGTGCGGCCAACCAGAAATCGCGTGGCTTTCCCGGCGTCTGCCGCGGTGTCATCCGGGACGATTCGAGGCTGGGCCTTGGTCATGCGGTTCAGGAAACTCCGTAGTTCCTGGCCGGCGGCAGTTTCCGCTGAGTCTTTCGAGTTATAGACGATGACAACATCGCTGGGCTTGATTGCTCTTTCGGGGCGAGCAGCCGCCTCCTGGGATTTGACGGTCCACGCCGGCACTGCGCTGGGGGCAAGCGAGGAAAGGGTGGCAGCCAGAAAATTCCTCCTGCGCATGATTCACTCCTTAAACTGCGACACCGTGCAAAGGCGAGTAGTGTCTCAGTCGGAATTCTGTAGCGGCGGTCTCCGACCGCCGCTCTTGAATCCTCAGGGGCATGCGGCGCTCAGAGAGCGCCGCTGCAGCAAACTGAGACAATGCCCAAAGGCGCGGATCGTTGCCACGTGCTCGCGGCGCGTGCTAGCATAAACAAGGCGACTATAAAGTGACCTCGTTGAAAGCACAATGAAATTCTGAGTGGTGTTCCAAGTCTGAAATGAAGAGGTGGGTCTCGATCACGGCGCTCGCTTTCTTGAGCCCGCTTCTTGCTTGGGCGGGGGAAGCGTCTCCGGCCGCCCCGGAGAAGGCGCCCTCCCTCATTCTGATTTCCGTCGACACCCTGCGCGCCGATCACTTGAGTTGCTATGGCTACCGCCACGTCGAGACACCTCATCTGGACGCGCTCACCCAGGGGGGCACGTTATTTTCTGCGGTTAATTCCCAAGTTCCCTTGACCTTCCCTTCACATGTGTCCCTTTTCACCTCTACCTATCCGTTCTTCAACGGAATCCAGGACAACGGCGAAGCTCTCCGGCCCGATGCCGTGACGCTTGCCACCCTGTTGAAATCGCGCGGCTACCGCACCGGAGCGGTTGTGGGTGGTTTTGTGATGGACCGCAGGTTCGGACTGAACCAGGGCTTCGACGTGTACGACAGCACCTTCGATCTGCATCGCAATGAGGAATCCGACCCGGGGGACATCAAGCGCCTGGGCGCAGACGTGGTGGCAGCCGCAAGCAAGTGGCTGGACGCGAACTCCGATCGCCCGTTCTTTCTCTTCCTCCATCTTTACGATCTGCACACCCCCTACAATCTTCCCGCGCGCTACCGCGCGCGCTTCGGCACGGGATACGACGCCGAACTTCGTTACGTAGATGAACAGGTAGGTGTCTTCTGGGAGTCGCTGCGCCAGCACAATCTTCTCGAGAGGAGCCTCGTCGTTCTCACCTCCGACCACGGTGAAGGCTTGGGAGAGCACGGGGAGAAAACGCACGGTTACTTCATCTATCAGAGCACACTTTGGGTGCCGCTGATCGTGCACTGGCCGGTGGGAGGCGCAAACTACCCGGCGAAGATCGACTCACCCACGCGCCTGATCGACGTGGCGCCGACCATCCTGGAGTTCGCCGGCATTTCCCCGCCGGCGGAGTTTCAGGGGCGAAGTCTACTGGAGTTGTTGCGTCCGAACGCGTCCAAAACCCCGCGCGACGTTTACAGCGAGAGTGTTTACGCGCACAAGCACTTCGGATGTAGTTCCTTGCGCGCCCTGCGCACGGGCCCATACAAGTATATCCAGAGCCCGAAGCCAGAACTTTACAATCTGGCCACTGACCCGGGCGAAACGCAAAATCTCTTCACGCAGCAACGCTCACTGGCGCTGCCCTTGAAGGAAAGACTGGCGTCCCTGCGCGCCCGGTTTCGAAACGAACACCCCTCGGGGGCAAAGGCGCTCGATCCGGACACGCTCGCTCGCCTGCGTTCTCTGGGATACGTCGCGGGGAGCTCCGAACACTCGGAATCTCCCGACAGCGGGGCTGATCCCAAAGATCGCATTGGGGACTTCGAGGACTTTGGACGCGCCCTCGTCCTGGCCTCCACCGGCCAAATCGACCAATCGAACGCTCTCCTCGAGCGGCTGCTCGCCAGGCATCCGGAGCTCCTCGACCTGCGTATGAGTTTAGGATTGAACGACCAGCGGCTGCGGCGGTATGAGGAGGCGGCTCGTGAGTTCCAGCAGATTCTCAAGACGGATCCGATGAACGTGAAAGCGCATTTTGACCTGGGCCTAAGCCTTTTTCAGACGGGGAAACTGGACGATGCCACGCGAGAATTCCAGGCCGCGCTTGCCCTCGCGCCTTATTACACTCGCGCGGAGGATATGCTGGGCAGCATTGCCCTGCAAAAGAGAGATTACAACCAGGCACGCGAGCGCTTTGAGCACGTCTTGACCATCGATCCCCACGACTACAGCGCGCATTACAATCTGGGGGCGTTGGGGGCGCTTGAGGGGCAATGGGACGCAGGCGAACAGCACCTGCGCGCGGCGCTCAGCCTCGATCCCTCCGACCCCGACGCTCATAACACGCTGGGAAGTCTCTACCTCCGCAAGGGCGATCTGGACGAGGCGGCGGCGGAATTCCGGGAAGCGCTTCGCCTGCGGCCGAACTCGGCCTCCACGCATTACAATTTAGGGCTGGTCTTTCGCCAGCAAAACAGAGTGAATGATGCCGACAAGGAATTTCGCCAGGCGTTGGCGATCGACCCGCAGTTTCGCCCCGCGCGCGACGCTCTGAACCAATTGGCGGCGCCGCGGGATTGATCCCCGGAGGAGTCTGTGTGATAACCCGGCCAGTGCTGTCATTCCGAGCGGAGCGAGGAATCTCGCTCTGAATATCTTCGACGCAATGCGAGATTCCTCGTCACCTGCTGCTCCTCGGAATGACATGCGAACCGGGGCATCATACAGACTCCGGAAGGGATAAATATAGTAGCGGGAGGCAACGCCCCCGGAAAGCGCATGCTGCTAAACACGACCCTGAAAGGGTCGAATATGGGTGATGCCACGCGTTCGTCTATAATCAGCAAGCTGGTACAAAGAGGTGCCCCATGCAGGCCGCCATATTCCTTCCCAGGACTTTTTTCTTAGCCTTGTTGATGCTTTTGCAACAAGGCGGGACCCCAACCATCCCCGGGACCTTCCCGCCTCCTCAGCCCTCCAGGCCAAGCTTGCCAAACGTCGACGGTCCGCCGACCAGGGTACGCGGAGAGCCCCAACCCAAGATCAACCCCGCCAAAGTCAAAGATGAAGCGAACCAACTCGCGAAATTGGCGCAGTCGATTCCGCCGGACGTCGACAAGGCAACCAAAGGCCAACTGCCGCAAGACTTGGTGACGCGCTTGAAGCAGATCGAAAAACTCTCGAAGCAATTAAGACGCGACATCTCGCCGTAGATTGGGCGCATCGTAGAATTCGTATCCAGAACCTTAGCGTGGGCAAAAAAAGGAGGGGCAAGCCCGATGCCTGCCCCTTTGTTATGCTGCCCTGTGCCGTCGCGGGCGGCAGTAGGGGCGGTTCGCAAACCGCCCCTACAAACCTGTTATCGACGTGAATCAGAAGAGGACCTTCAAAGCGAACTGGATTTCGCGGTTGTTGTTAGAAGTGTAAGTGAGCTGGCCGTATGACCCTGTGGTTATGTAGGAGCTCGGAGTGCCGAAGCTGGCGTGGTTGATGGTGTTGTAGGTTTCCGCCCGGAACTGGAGCTTATAGCGCTCGGTCAAGGAAAAGTCTTTGAGCAAGGCAAAGTCGATCTCGTTGAGGGGAGGACCGAACAAGTCATTGCGCTGCTGAGCGCCATAGCGTGGTGTGCCCGCGGCCTCGGCGGCCTCGAGTGCGGTAATGGTAAAGCAGTTCGTGTTGAAGTACTCTGCCACGGTCTTGGGGCCGTTGTTGCCATTGCAAGTACGGTCGGCGTAGAGGTTTGCCGGCAGACTATTCGAGTAGTCCACAGGCGAGATCACGGTGTAGGGGAATCCCGTCTGATAGCTGAAAATTCCGGAAGCCCTCCAACCGCCTACTAGCTCATCCACAATGCCTTTCTGGTTCGCGAACCGCTTCCCCGCCCCAAATGGCAACTGCCAAACGCCGCTGAGCACAAAGCGCTGGTGAGCGTCGCTATAGCTGGGACCGTAGTTGCAGGGAATACAGTTGTCGTTCTGCCCGTCGACGTTCCCGGCGCCGCCGCCGAAGCCCTCGTCGCCTTCATTGTTATCGAGAGCCGCTTGCCAAGTGTAGCTGGCAAGGAACGTGAATCCCTGCGAAAAGCGCTTGGTCAACTTCAACTGAAGCGCGTTGTAGTTGGACTTCGCGTTGGCGGTGGTGAAAAGCATGGTGCCGAAGTCAGGATAGGGGCGGTTGGCTTGGACGTTGCCGTTGGGCGGCGTGGGAGCGGGCTGATTGCCGGGCAGGTGCAGGTCTCCGAGGAGATACCCCTTGTTTCCGACATAGTCCACTTCTGTAGCCCAGTTCTGGGCAAGCTGAGACTGAATGCCGAAGCTATACTCCACAATCTGGGGATCTCGGTAGTGGGGAGAGATGTAGAGGGAGACGAACTGCTCGGAGAGTGGCGGGGCGCCGACCGCCAGCACATTCTCGGAGGTGACGATGGAACTGTTGAGCACCACCGGAGGGGCTGCCCCAGGAGCGTTAAAGAGAATTGAGGTGCCGTTAAGGGGGTTGTTGTTCACAAAATGCTGGTTATTGAAGTTCGGCAAGTCGGTGAAAACGCCGAAGCCGGCCCGCACCACAAATTTATCGGAATTCAACGGCCTCCAGGCAATACCCAGGCGCGGATCGAAATCCTTGTGATCCGGGAATACCAGTGACCGGCGCGTTCCCCCGGTAAACCCTAGCGCCCGGCGCAGGGCCGAGCTTGCCAAGAGGCACTTACCCGTTTCCGGCGAGAGCAGGAAGGCATACTGGGGGTTGCTGCAATAGGCGTCATTTACGGCGTCAGGTTCGGCGGACACCAGTACGCCGTCACCCGGACCGGAAAACGCCGGCCCAGTGGGCACAAAGGTAACAAAGTTGTCGCGCTTATCGAAGGGAAATCCCCTGTACTCCCATCGTAAGCCGAGGTTCACGGTCAGGTTCGACCTGAACTTCCAATCGTCCTGTACATAAAAGGACCAGAATCTCCCGCCCGCCTGTTCTGTACCTAAGTAGCGGATCTGGTCATTGGCGCTGTTGGGGTAGCCTTGGAGGAAGTCGGCCAGGTCGGCCACGCCCACCGGTGACCCCCCAATCGCGATCGCGGGGGTAACCTCACCATTGAGGCCGGAATACTGGCCGTCGAATCCGAGTTGGCCGTGGGGCGAGAAAGCGGCCTGCTCGCCGAAAACCTGCCAGAACTGTAGGCTGGCTCCCGCTCGCGTGTTGTGCTTGCCGTGAGTCCAAGTGAGGTAGTCGCTGTAACTCTCGACCATATCGGGGCTGACGACGGGCCGGTATTCAGAGTCACCGATGGTCTCGTAGTTGACGAAACTGAAAATCGGGAACCCAATGGAGTTTGCTGAGTATCCATTCAGACCCTGCACTCCGAAAGAGCTCATGAAGTTCGGGGCGCGAGGGCAGGAAGCGCAGTTTTCAATATTGTAATCGCGCTGGAAGGCGAGGCGAACCTCATTGAGGAGTGTGGGACTAACTGTGTGCGTCCAGCCCACGGCCATGTTCTGCCCACGAAAATAGAGGGTGTCACCAAAGGTCGGGAGGTCGGAATACCCTGAGTAGGGATCGTTCCAAGTCGACTGCCCGAACATGTAGCGGGCGAACAGTTGGTCCTTCGAGCTGAAAGTTCGATCGACCCGGGCGATGAACTGGTCGTCTTGCTCGGTAATCGGCGCGGTCTGAGCATAGTTCGTCACCGTCGGGTAATTCGCCGCGGGGAAGGGGTTCAGGGAAAGAGTGTGGGCTGCCACCGGGTCAATTGTAGTGATGATGTTGCCCGGAACAGGCGTACCCACCAGGATGCTGGAGCCGGCCAAGGCGCTTCCGGCGGGACAGGTGTAAGAAGAAACACTGGCCGGATAAAAGATCTGACCGCTGTCGAAATTGAGATTTGCCGGTCCCCCCTTGCCGCAAAGGTTGATGATGTTTCCGGTCAGCGCGGCGCCCAAGTTGCCACTCAGCTCAGTGGGCGTGGGCACCGTATTGAGCCCCTCTCCGCCTTCCGTACGGCGCAAGCCTTCGTAATTCAGGAACCAGAAAGTCTTATCCTTCTGGATGGGTCCACCAACAGCGCCTCCGAATTGATTGCGACGGAACACGGGCCGAGCAGAATCCGGGATTTCGGCGCCGGTTACCGGGTTGGTCCCGTTCAAGGCAAAGAAGTTGCGGGCGTCCAAGTCGCTATTCCGCAGGAATTCGTAAGCGGTGCCGTGGATCTGATTCGCGCCGGACTTGGTGGCGAGATTGATGGTGGAACCGGCTGTCATGCCAAATGAGGCATCATAGATGTTAGTCTCGAGATTAAACTCCTGGATGGCGTCGGGCGGGGGCGATAAGGCAAAGCCCCCGAAAGAGAGATTTCTTGACATAACACCGTCAATCAAGAAGTTATTGCTCGAGGAGCGGTTGCCATTGGAGTTGTAGCTGGTCTGGCTGAAGGGCGACCCGATGGTGCTGCTGGCAAAGCCCCCGTTGTCTGTTACCGTCCCAGGGACCAAAGTGGCCAGCGAGCCGAATTCCCTCAAGTTCAGAGGCAGCTCCACCACTTGGCGCGTGTCGATCACCGTCCCCACGGTAGCGGTTTCGGTGGTGACAATCGGGACTTGGCTGGTCACCTCGACCATCTGAGTGACGCTGCCCACTTGCAGCGTGGCGTTGAGGATGGCCGGTTGATCCACTTGCAGAATAATCCCGTTCACAACCGAGGCGGTGAATCCCTCTTTTTGGAAGACGAGGTTGTAGGTGCCAGCGGGCAGCGAAGGGAGAGTGTAACTCCCCGAGGCGTCCGTGGTGGTCTTTGTCGCCACGCCCGTGGCAGCGTTGCTGGCGTTAACTGTTGCTCCGGGAATCACCCCGCCACTGCTGTCAGTGACGGTCCCGGAGAGGCTGGCGTTTAACATCTGGCCGAAGCTGAGCCTGGGGGCCAGGAAAACAGTGAAAGCAACAAGGAAAAGACTGATACAGAGAGAACGGGCACACCCGTTCTTGCCTTGATAGGGCATTTCCACCTCCGCAAATTTAGATGGTGTCAGGCGCATGAGCCCTCGTGCGGCTCCGGCCTGGTGCTTACATCAACCCGACCCACACCGACGCAGGTAAAAGCCTGAAGCGAGTCCTCCGCCCAGGTGAAGTAAATAATGATGTAAGACATTCTGCCCTAAGATTGGCTAAGTGTCAAGTTTTCTTCTAAACGCTTCAAAAAGCAACGATGCATTTACGCGTAGCGCGGGCCACGCCTGGCGGGGTCGGCGCACTTCACTCAATGACCCAGCGGGGGCAGCGCCAGGGTTTTCTTCATGGCTTGCCCTTCCACAATCTCATAGATCGCGTCTCCCGCCACGTCGCGGAAATTCTGCATCAGTCCGCTGGGCCATTGGACCTTGACTCTGCTCATCACCGCGTCGCGGCCCAAGCCGAAATGGAGGCGCGTGTCATTCGTTGAGTTGTAACTTCCTCCGCCGCGGACTTCGTCGATCTGAGCCATTGTGGGTGTGTAGACGGTGACGCGCGCGCCGATCGCCGCGCGGTTGCTCCTGGTGCCGATGAGACGAAACAGAACGCGATGGTTGGCGTTGCGCGTCTCGTTGAGAAACAAGGAAGGCGGACCGGCAGCATTGAAAACGACGGCGTCGAGATTGCCGTCGTTGTTGACGTCGCCGAATGCGGTGCCTCGGCGAGACTCCAGGGGGCCATCGTTGAGCCCGGCGCGATCCGCAATCTCCTCGAAAGTTCCGTTTCCCAGGTTGCGGAACAACTGTAGCGGCTCGCGATACTTGACTTCGTTTTCCAGCCCATCCATCAAGGAGGAGAAGTTGCCGTTGGCGATGAGGATGTCAGGCCAGCCATCGTTGTCGAAATCGCCGAAGCCCACCCCCCACTTGACCGGAGCGATGGTGGGAAGAGCAATCTTGGCTTGCGTGGCTTTGTCTGTGAAGCCTTGCCCGTCGTTGCGATAGAGGCTCGCGGGCTGTTTGCTGTAGCGCGTCACAACCAAGTCGAGCTTGCCATCGCGATCGAAGTCACCGAAATCCCCCGCCATGTTGCCGAAGATTTCTCCGTTGGACCCCAGACCGGTGCCCGAGATGACTCCGATTTCTTCGAAGGTGCCGTCGTGGTTGTTGTGATAGAGGAAATTCTGCCCTGCGTCGTTCGTGACGAAGAGGTCGGGCCAACCATCGTTGTCGTAATCGCCCCAGACAACGCCCATACCATGCAACGCGTGGGGATCGTTGACGCCGGCTTTTTGAGATACATCCTCGAAAGTGCCGTCGCCACGATTGCGGAACAAATAATCAGTTTCCCCCGGCATTTCGTCAGGCATCTGGAGGATGACGCTCCTGTAGCCGGTAGCGTCGGGGTCGGGCGGCGGCAAGTGGTGGAGATCGGTGTGGACGTAGCGAGCTACAAACAAGTCGAGATATCCATCTCGATCGTAGTCCGCCCAGGCCGCACCGACGCTGAACCCACCGACGGCGAGGCCGGCCTTTTGGGTTACGTCCTCGAATTTGCAGCCGCCGAGGTTGTGGTAAAGCACGTTGTGGCCATAGCCGGTGACGTACAGGTCCGGTAGGCCATCGTTATCGAAATCTCCCACCGCGATGGCATTGCCCCAGCCGCGGGTGGTGAGGCCGGCAGACTGGGTCACGTCGGTGAAGTGAATCTTCCCGGAAACCGTATCCTGATGGTAAAGGGTGATCATGGGATCGCCGCCGCGCAGATATTGCTCGATGGTGGAGTCGTTCACGACGGCGATGTCGAGCTTGCCGTCATTGTCGCAATCGAAGAGGGCGATGCCGCCGCCACCCATGGTTTCCACTAGATAGCGCCGCACGGACGACGCGTGTGGCACGGTCGTGAGCCCTGCCTGCGCAGCCACATCACGAAAATGCACGGGAGAATTGGAGGACGTGATTGAGATTGATTGGCCGGCGCTGCGTTTGGCGCGGGGCGACGGCAGCGTCGAGGACGGGAGCTGAGCGAGACACAGGGAAGCCGCCAGAGCGCCCAGGCCCACGATCCAGTGTTTTCGCAATCGTCGCCGAGCCGGCCCAGTCGGGTTCGCACTCACTTTATGAGACAAGATCGTATTATAGGACAAGATCGCAATCTGTTGGCCTGGCCTCCGCGGTCTCTGTGGCCACAAAAAAACCAAAACCTAGGCCATTGGGACCCTCCGCGGCCTCTATACTACTAACGTTCATTTTCTCCTCTGGCCGTGAAGATTTTTTCTTGCTCGTCACTCGTCACTTGTCACTCGTTACTCGCGGCCACTTTGGTTGCGGCCATGCCGCGCCATGCTTTCCAGCAGGCATCGCATCATCTATAATGTGGTCCGCGATGTCAAGTGGAGTATCGCATAGGTTTTTCCTCAGGGCCACAGCGCCCGCGCGCGAGCTGCCGGGCTTTTCAGTCTCTGCTCCTGCACACTCCAGCCGCGGAACGCTGCGCCGGGAACGGCGCGGAAGAAGCTCCTGGTTCTGTCCAAAGCTTTGTGAAGGACCCATAAAAGTCGTTTGAAGGAGGAATTTGTGGATAACCTCAATTACCCTACGAGGAGGCAGTTTGTTACTACGGCAGCAGCGGTGGTGGGAGGCGCGCTGCTGCCCAATCACGTTTCTGCAGCTTCCGGGCAGGTCAGTTCCGTCATCGCCCCCGGAACGAGAAACAAACCCGCCAGCAAGCAGAAGATCCCAGGAATGGTCGAGCCTTTCCCCTTGTCCCAGGTTCGCCTGCGCAAGGGCCCGTTTCTGGATGCCTTGGAAGCGGACCGTCGCTATTTGCACCTGCTCCCGTCTGACCGGCTTCTGCATAACTTTCGCATGAACGCCGGTTTCCCCTCCTCGGCTGAGCCGTTCGGAGGATGGGAAAAACCCGATTGCGAATTGCGCGGCCATTTCACGGGAGGTCATTACCTGTCCGCTTGCGCGTTGATGTATGCCAGCGCCGGGGACAGTGATCTAAAGGACAAGGGTAATGCGCTGGTCAGCGAATTGGCCAAGTGCCAGAAGGCCCATCAGAACGGCTATCTCAGTGCTTTCCCCGAGGAATTCTTCGATCGGTTGCGCGAGGGCCGGGCAGTTTGGGCGCCCTTCTACACTTATCACAAGATCATGGCAGGCCTTCTGGACATGCATGTCCACTGTGCAAACGACGAAGCGCTCGCCGTAGCCGAAGCCATGGCGGGGTGGGTATGGCACTGGCAGGAAAGCATCAGTGACGAGCACATGCAACGCATTCTGCAAACTGAATTCGGCGGCATGAATGAAGTGCTTGGGAATCTCTCTGCCGAGACCGGCAAGCGGTATCACCTGGACCTGGCCGGGCGCTTCGAGAAGACCATGTTCCTTGATCCCTTGGCGGAACATCGCGACGAATTGAAAGGGATTCACGCCAATACCCACATACCGCAAGTCATCGGTGCTGCCCGCCGCTACGAGCTCGCGGGTGAAACGCGGTACCACGACATCGCTTCCTTTTTCCTTCAGGAGGTCACCAGCGAACGGATCTATTGCACGGGAGGCACCAGCAACGACGAGTATTGGCGAACGCCGCCCGGAAAACTTTCCACCGAACTGGGCAAGTATACCGAGGAATGCTGCTGCGGCTACAACATGCTCAAGCTTGCGCGCCACGTCTTCGGGTGGACGGCCGACCCGCGCGTGATGGACTATTACGAGCGCACCCTTTTCAATAGCCGCCTTGGGACGCAGAACCTCGAAGACAGCGGAATGGGCTACTACCTCCCACTCGGGTCGGGTTACTGGAAGTACTTCAACACGCCCTACGACTCCTTCTGGTGCTGCACCGGAACAGGGGTGGAGGAGTTTGCCAAGACTGCCGACAGCATTTACTTCCACGACGACCAAGGCATCTTCGTGAATCTCTTCATCGCCTCGGAAGTGAACTGGCCAGAGAAGGGCTTACGTCTCGAGCAGCGCACCGGTTTTCCTGAGGAAGAAGGCACGACCTTATTGGTTCACGTCGACAAGCCTACGGAAATAGCTGTCAACATCCGGATTCCGTACTGGGCGACGCAGGGAGGCACGATCAAGCTCAATGGCACGGCCCTTCCCGCCTTCTCCAGCCCCAGTAGCTACTTCACACTGGACCGAGCTTGGAAAGAAGGCGATCGAGTGGAACTCCGCCTGCCCATGAACCTCCGCATCGAGACCATTCCGGATGATCACACCCTCCAGGCCGTGATGTACGGACCACTGGTTCTGGCTGGGCGGCTGGGAACGGAGAAGCTCAGCAAATCGATGTGTTATTCAGCATACGACAGCGCCCCCCGCGGTGACCCGACCCCCGTGCCCGCCATTGCCACCAGCCGGAATGATCCGCTGGGTTGGCTGAAGCCGGTCTCCGACCAACCCCTCACTTTCCAAACTGTGGGGCAGGGGCAAACGATCAGCTTGATCCCATTTCACAGGCTGTTTGGAGAAAGGTACGCCGTTTACTGGAAAACGACAGAGTCCCATTTGTGATTTGCGATTTGTGATTTGCGATTGCCGATCGAAGCTGGGAATTGGGTGCGTCGCGTTGCGAGGCAACAATGGATTCCTTGATGAGTGTGTCGAACGCTTTTGGGGGGAGACCTATGCGCGAACACGCGCGGAAAGAGCAAAGCTGTGTTCAATGGAGAGCACTCATTCAACCCTTAGTGATTCTCTGGCTCGCTTGCCCACTTCTCGCAGCACAACGCGGCGTGGAGCATGCAGGCTGGATCGAGTTCCATTCATTTGAATATCGCGGGGAGGACTCAGTGGCGCAGCCCGCTAACCCCAGCGCGGACCAGTATAGGAACCCGATCCTGGCAGGCTTTTACCCGGATCCCAGCGTCGTTCGAGTCGGCGAGGATTATTACCTCGTCAATTCGAGTTTTGCGTGGTATCCGGGAGGAGCATACATTGGGATGTTCGCCCGATTATTTCCCGTTTCCAGTGCAGTTGTCCCGATGACGTCGTGGTGACAGCGCTGGGCAGGAATTTGGTTCAAGTACCGGCCGGGGCCAGCGAGTGCATTCAACGATTCACTTCTTTGCCAACCCTACCGCCACTATCTCGCCTTCCTTTGCTTGATCTTTTGCGGGATGGTAAGTGATGCGGGCGTGCCGGCCTTTGATATCCGTGCAGGGGTTGAGGATACCTTTGGGCATGAAGTTGAGTGCGCTATAGGGAATCCCCGTGTAATTGTCACTATAAAGATGCAGCACTCCAGCGGTGGTATCGAGCGTAATCTCAAGTGTCGACCCGCCGGAGCACTCTGCCTCTTCGATGGTCCCTTCGGCCACCTTGCGGACTGCCAGGAGTTCCGGGCGCGGGGCATGAACGCTCAACGCGGCGGCGGGCGAGAGCATGGGCTTTTGGCCAGGAAGCGCCTCGTCGCGGTGACGTAACTTGGGCGGCCCGGCGGAAGCCTCTGCGGAGCCGGAAGCCCCCTGACTCGCCGGACTTGGCTGCTCGGCTTGGCTAGTTTGATTCGCCCTAGCGGTTGCGGCTTCTGCTTGCGCCCTCCTGAAGGTGTCCTCCTGCGCTTTCATGTTTTTCTGCTGCTCCTGGAATTGCTCAGCCATCTGAAGGGCGGTGAGCGCGTTGGCCTGCTCTTCAGGTGTTTTGGCCATGGAAGCGGCGAGCTTGGCCACGCGCACGGCATCATCGCCCCGCCCCATCATCTCGAGCACCTCCGCCACGTTAAGCCGGTAGCTGACGTTGCCCGGTTCGAGATCGACGGCACTAATTGCCATCAGGTGCGCTTCCTCGAGGTTTTGGTGGCGTGACGCCAACAACCAACCCAGCGCGGAATAGGCGGGGGCAAAGTCAGGGGCGATTTTGATGGCGGCGCGCAGGCTGGCTTCCGCCTTCCCCGCCGACTCGTCGTCCGGCAAGCCTTGAAACAGGCTGACCGCGTAATAGTAGTTAGCCAGGTAGCTTTGGGAATTGAGCGCCACGGCTTGGGAGTACCATTTGGTGGCCTCAGCGGTTTTTCTCTGCCGGGTAAAAATAAATCCCATGCTCTCGTACGCCGCCGCCAGCTTCGGATCGAGCTTGAGCGCCTCCTCCAGCATCGCCTGCGCTTCCTGGTAATGCCGATCGTGAGCCATGAAGTCAGCCCTTATGGCCAGCGACTCGGCATCCGTGGCGGGCTCAGCCTGGAAATCCTCCGGGTTTACCTTCGGTGGAACGTCCACGCACGCCGCGGTAAAAAGGAGCCTGCCGATGTAGACCGTCAGCTCCTTCCGTAGCTGAGCGGCGTCGCCGATCGTACGTTGCGCCGCCTCCTCCGGCCCCATCCCCTGGCCCAGTAGATTGACAAAGTCATTGACGTGATGTGTCCCTTCATGCCAGTCGCGCGTCATCAGGTAATGCGTCAGCGCCCAGGACTCCGCGTAGAAAATGGAGGTCTTGTTCTCCTCGTGGTAGTAAGGCGAAGAAGCATTCACGGCAAAAAGGATGTCCAGCGGAAGCAGCGGGGTTTGGCGCAATATGCGGAGATTCGAAGCGCTGGGCGCGCCCGCGCACACTTTGTGGCTCTCAAAGCGCGTATTGCCGTAGTACTCGGCCAGGCCCTCCACCATCCACAGCGGCAGGCGCGAGATCACCCGGCGAGTGAGGAAATGGACGTACTCGTGGTAGATGGGTTCGAAAGGCTCCTCCGTCTCCTGCTTCAGGGCTACATCAAGACGCAGCGCCACGTAGTTCTTTTCCGGACCGGGCACGTAGTAGCCGGCAGGGTGCGCCAATCCCTTCCTCGCCCAGAACTCGGGCAGCAGCGGCTTCAGGGCCTCCTCGTTCTTGACCGCGATGATGATTATAGGCGGGTCACGCGTCGCGCCCGGTGTGCGGAAGAACTGGCGAAAGACAGCGCGGATCATCTCGAACTGAAAGGCGACGCGCCGCCCTTCCTTCTCATTCGCATCGGTGAGAACGATGAAGTCGGGACTCCGCACTCGAATCCACGTCTCCGGCTTACCGGCGAAGGAACCGCGCTCTGCCGCCAATGCTAAGAGGAGAATCACAAGGCAGGCGCGAACCGGGTGGCGAAACATAAGGACTGTATATACCCGAGGAGGGCCTGAGTCAATAGCGCGGTCGCGCCGCCGGATGCGCAAAATCTAAGCGCCAGACTATGGTTGCGGGGGCAAGGTCGAGGGATTTCTCACTGGGGAGACCCGCCTGGCGGGGATGGCGATGCGACCGGACCAGGTCAGTTTCGATGACATCTTGGTGGCGCTCGCCATCGTCCCCGCTCGTAGGGCTTGCCCGCCGGTCGGCAAGGAACTGAGCAGGGCTCCGTCCGAGGAGTGCAAGCAAATGGAGCCTATGTCGGCCCCCTCACCATTTTGGCCCCGGCTGATTTCACTGAGGGGAATAGTGTAAGTTCCGGATGCGGTAATGATGTAGGATTCAGAGGCGGGTGTGGTGCAGGCCTTGTCGCTCCAAAGGCTCGCCGCCACACCCGGAGCAAGCCGAAGCTTTACGACGACGCTGTCATTTTGGAGCTCGAGGTGGCCCGCCTCCGCCACGTGCAGAATTAGAGTGATGGTAACGCTCTTGCTCTCGGCGCCAAGCGGCGGAGCAACCCACAGTAAGCCCACCAGCAGCGCCGCAAGCGTCCAGTTCGCGCCCCGGCCACGAGAGAGGCTTCGCAGCAGCGAAGCCCTCTTGCCCGCCTTACTCCAGTCGCAGGATCGTATACGTTGCATGACCCTTCACCTCCCCACACGGTTTCAGGTCTAACGGCAATACAATCGGCGCCCTGGGCCGAAACTTGAGACTGGCGCCCGCCGATTAGCGGGGCAAGCCAACGGGGTGGTCAGGCCCGGGCCGCTGCTTGCGAAAAAGAAACGGCTCTTGACACCTCCGTTAACGCTGCTGGAGATGCCGAGGTGCTTCCTCTTTGGGGTACGGTGGGATTATCTGACTTTCGCGAAGCTACTGCAAGGCCTTTATGGCTCATAGCGCGCCACTACAGCGCGCGAAGCCCGGTTTTCACACGGACTCGACAACCGTGGGGAAGAATAGATCCAATAGGATTTCTGGAGCCGGGTGAGGGCGCTACTGGCTGCCGCCACCACCGCCGTGGCCGCCACCACCGTGCGAACCGCCGTGGCCTGCGCCGCCACCCACGCCCAGGTGGATCTGCTCTTGCAAGATCTCGTGGACAGGTTTCTCCTGCACCGGCTTAAGCTTCAGCTCAAAGGTGATCTCCGGTGCTGGCGGGTTGGCATTCGAGGCCAGCACTCGCACCCGCGCAGGCGAGGCGAGCAGGTATTCCTCGGGCAGTGTCTGCTCATCGAACACGACTTCGTACTCGCCCTCGCGCAGGTTGTAGAAGGCGAAGGTGCCGTCCGCATAGGGTGTAGTGTAGCGGTTCGTGCCGGCCAAGCGGATCACCACATTCTCGACTGGGGTGCCCGCCGGCGCCACCACTCTCCCGGTTAAGCTGGTCAGGCGGACCACGTTGAAGTCGGCTCGCGCGACGGCGCGAGGCTCGACACTCACGTGTGCCGCCGTCACCGGGCCCGGCTCGTAATCGGTGGGGAGTTGCTCCATGTCGAGCCCCACCTCATGGGGGCCTTCGGGAACGTTGAGCAATTGAAAGTGGCCTGAGGCGTCGGTGACGGCGTCACGAGAGTGATCGAGGCTTACGGGGACGTTCGCGGCCGGGCGTGCCCCGGTGAGGGACTGCTCGATTACCACGCCCTGCACGCTTCCCACCAGAGGCACTTGCTGGGCCGCGTACTGCTCCATGCTGCGCCCCCCCGGCAATTCTTTCCCCCAGTGGAGGTGCTTCGATATGCGGGCGAGCACGCTCCATTGATTGGAGGCCGCAACCTCGGTGTTCAGGCCCAGGCCGCTGGCCGGGAAAAGGAAAATGTTCTCCGGGTTGAGCGCCGTGTTCAAAGTATTGCGGAAAGCTTCAAACTGCAGGTTCCAGCCCCGGAAGAGCGGCGCGCCCAGTCCCACCACGCTGGTGTTGTAGGCATTGGTGCTAAAGATGCTACGGTTGAGCAGGTCATTCCCCTTCTCCAAGTAGCCATAAAACGAGAGCCGTTTGAGATTGGCCTGGGCCGTGCCTCGGAAGAAGAGCGTATTCCTGTTTTCCGTCGATTGCGAGTTCTGCATCCGAACGGCCCCGCCCAGCACAAAGCGCTTCCAAGTGAAAATGTCCTCAACCTCGGTGAGGCGTTGCGTCAGCGGCAGAGAATTGGTATTCAGCTTCATGTCGATCAGGGAGAGCCGAAGGGTGTGCCGCCGGATAGGGCGACTGAGGTTGAAATTCAACTGGCGGTTGTTCGAGGGCGACCCCGCAAGCTGCGAAGGCTCGCGCACCATAAGGTCAACGCTGGAAAGCGAGGCGCTGGCGCCGAACTTCCAGGGCAGAATGAGGGAAGCGCCTGCCGTGTACGCGGAACTGTGAAAAGTCGGCACCTCGGGATTGCCCTCCAAGTTGTTCGAGTAGGCGCTGGCGGAGGCGTAGAAATCCACCCGCTTGGCGGGCCGGTAATGCCCTTCCACATAGGGCCCCTTGCGGTCGCCTACGAAGGTCCCCAGCAGCGGCAGGTAAGTCGTACTTTGGCGAACGTAATTGGCTTTCAGGCTGAACTTGTCCGTCTCCCACGACGGGCCGATGAGCAGCGAAAACGGCTGCTGACTTACCGGCGAGGGCGTGAAGCTGGAAGCCGTGCCGTAGCCGGCTTCCGTATAAAACATCAAGTGCTTGGTGAAGCTGTAAGCAGACTGGAAGGTGAGGCTGTTCGAGTTTCGGTATTTGTAGCCGGCGGGGAAAAAAGCCGGCTCGCTGGCCAGCGCGCTGGGGCTGGTAGAGAGGTTGAGGTAACGCAGAGAGAACTGCCAGTGCTTGCCCACCTTCTGTTGCGTGATGGCGCCCAGGACCCGCTGCGGCAGCACGAGCCGATAGGGAATGCCGGGTCCTTCAAGGAGTGTTTCGTCGCCCACGAAGAACTGGTAATTGCGGCCCTTGCGCCTCACGGCGATTCGGAGGCCGCGCCCCGCGATCTCCGGCGTATAGATGTTGAGGAAAGGGTTTTGCACCAGCTCGGAAGGAAATTGGAAATCGCCGCCCGTAAAGTCCCAGTGCCAGCCCCAGATGGGGGCTCCTTCCAGGCCCACATAGGTCGTCCCGGTGCGGAACCCATTCGACCCGTAGCCCTCGAGGTTGCCGTCCAACAAGCCGAGGCCAGGGATGAGTTCCTTGAAGTTGACGGCCATCCCCGAAGTGTCCAGTGGCGGCTGCCCGCTTCCGGCCAAAGAGAAACCCTGGAAGGCCACCTCCGCCTCCCCTGCGCTTTGGGCCAGCAGCGCGGGCGCCAGAGCGAAGCACGCGAACACGGCCGCTATGGCGCAGAGCGGATTAGCAGGGAATTTGCGACTCTCCATGGTCTTGGCCGGTGAAAGAACTTCACTGCCCGGGCTTTTGCGCCGCCGGCGGGGGCTGGACATCCGGCGTCTCGGGAGTAGGCTCCAGCGCTACGTCCAGCAAGCCTTCCTGGATCTCGCCCGTGCCGATGTCGACGCGCGCCCGCAATTTGTAATGGCCCACATCGAGATGCGTCTTGAGCGGGAAGAGAAAGCGCTGGTCACGCTGCCGCAGGACGGGTAAGGACGGGAAATCAAGCGTCTCCACGGCCTTGCCCTCCCCGTTCAGCACCTCGAGCTTTCCCGTGGGCCGATAAAACATCAGCCCGCTGTTCTCGAGCACCACCACCGCCTGCCAGCCTCCTTCCTCGGACTCTTTCTCTGGCGGCACGGGCTCGAGCTTGATTTCTTTCAGCTTGCCCTGAATAGGGGGAGAGCCGACAACGATGTAGAAAGCGGCGACGACGCGCACCGCCACCCGCATTCCCATGCCGGCCACCTGCTCGGCCGGGGGCAAGGTGGTGAAGCCCGAGGCGCAGTTATAGCTGCCTTCGGGCACGCCCTCCGGGACCCGCAGGGTATAGCGCACCGATAAGAACCCTCCCTTATCCAGCTCGATCTCCATAGGGTTCAAGCTCAGCCATTTCTTGCAGGAGTAGGCAGCCTCTTGGGGCAGGTCGCGCTCAAATTGCGGCGTAGCCTTATCGTCAATATGGAAATCAAGCACCTCACCGCGGATTCGCGCCTTTCCCTCTACTGCGCTGCTCAATTTGAGCGAGCCCGAATATTGCTGCCCCCCTGCCATGCGCAACTCCAGCCGCATGGGCGAGAGCCCTAGCCCCACTTGCGCCCCCACGGGCCGGGCGGCGGCGACGATAACAAGAGCCCCGAACACTGCTAGGGCGCATTGACGGTGTAAGTGATAGTTAATGGACATGTGTTGGCTATGTACTCCCATGAGTCTAAGAGTTCGTAGTTCAGCACTACAGTGTAACTGCTGCTTCCAAACCCCTCCGACCCGCTGGCCACCTGCAATCCTGGGGCGGTGGTCGGGAGGGAAGTATAACTGGTCGCGCTGCAACTGGCGCTGGACAATGTGCCAGAGTTGGCCGTCGCCGAACTGCATTCCACGCTGACAGCGGTGGCGGGCACGGTGCTGCAGCCGGTGAAGGTGGTGGAATTTGCATAAACGCTTAAGGTCCAGGTGCCGAATTCCCCGCCCGTGAGCGAATACTTAACCGTAGCAGTGGAGTTGCCTGCCACTGTGCTGCCAGGGTCGTTGGCGGTAAATTGGATGGTGGTCGGGCTTGCAGTCATCGTACTTATTGTTGTGAACGGCCGGGGTCTTTGAGCCGGGCTTACGGACTGGGTGACAGGGGTGGGTCGGAGTGGGTTCAGTCTTGTCTTTTGAGCCCACGCCAACCCTCCCGCGAGTACCAGTGTGCCCGCAACGGCAAGCATAATTAATTTGTGCATCCTGGCCTCCCGCCTTCTTGCCCGAAGTAAGTTGCGGGCTCCGGCCGCCCCGGGCTTTGGCCTTCCGAAGCCCCCTGGGAGAGCGTGAAGCGCTCCCCCAACTGCGGCGCCACCCGCTATGCCGCGCTGATCGTGAAGGTGGCGACCGCCGTGTACGAACCGACCGGGTAAACAGGGTCGTTGACTAGCGTCCAACTGACAGTATTGCCTGTTGCTCCTGCCTTCGCGGAACTCGTGCTTTTCCCGAAGGTCGCCACGTTCGTGGCCGAGCCTTGAACCGTGGTAGCGGTCTGGGAGCCAGTGCATGCCGTCACTGTCCCAACCTGGGGGTTTGTCATCGCGCAGGAGTAACTGAGCGTGTCCCCGGCGTTGGGGGGGCTGGCTACCGAGGGCTGGTTATTCGAACCGTTGCTGAAATCCGTCGAGATATACACGGTAATTTGCGGGTTTCCGCTAGTCCCCGTCCGAATCCAGTAAGTGAAAGTGGTGTTACCGGTGTAATTGGCGAAGTTGACGGGGGTATTGAAGCTCGGATTGGCCGTGACTTGGATCCCCGCTTCAGCGCCTACGCTTATAGCAAGACTTGAAGTGGCGGTCGTGGCGCCCGACTGCGCGAACATGGCAGGACTCGCGAGCAGCAGGGCAAGGGCTGTAAGAGCTAGGATTTTCTTCATGATGCTGTCTCCTTGTATTTGAGTTTTTCAGCTTGCGCTGATTTCGAGCTTTTCAACTTGCACTGATGGTAAAGGTTACAGTTGCTGAGTAAGAGCCTGTCTGGTACTTGGGGTCGTTGGTTAATGTCCAGGAAACCGAAGCGGTGTTCCCTCCAATGAGGGAGCGCGCGTTAGCTCCGAAGGTGGCCACGCTCGTCTCGCTGCTGGTGGCGGCGGTCGAGGGGTTGGTGCATGCCGTCGCCGTGCCGCTGTTTCCCGGTGCGGCGACGGTGCAACTGTATTTGAGCGCGTCGCCGGTCGAGGGTGGACTGCCGACCGAGGGGCCACCCGTGGGAGTGAAGTCGGTCGTAACTTCCAGCTCAATGTAGCCGCTTCCCCCCGACGCCGTCGTCCGGATGTAGTAGGTCATGCTGGTCGTGCCGGTGTAGGAAGAAAAGTTG
>Ga0187784_10000530_pt1 | contig 27998 bp, 21 predicted proteins | sample 1015_SJ02_MP15_2_FD_132964 | JGI IMG/M metagenome (GOLD analysis project Ga0187784, IMG submission 132964) | Tropical peat soil microbial communities from peatlands in Department of Meta, Colombia - 1015_SJ02_MP15_20_MG | ecosystem: Environmental > Terrestrial > Soil > Wetlands > Peat | place... | reverse complement strand
GCGGGTGTACGTGCTGCCCTGCATTGCGGGACACGTGGGCGCGGACACCGCCGGCATGGTGCTCGCCGAACGTCCGGATCTTGCCCCCGAGACGACGCTGCTCGTGGACGTGGGCACCAACGCCGAGATCGTGCTCGGGAACAATCGACGCCTGGTGGCCTGCTCGAGCCCCACCGGCCCCGCGTTCGAAGGCGCGCAGATCAGCTGCGGACAGCGTGCGGCGCCGGGGGCGATCGAGCGGGTGCGCATCAGCCGCGAGACGCTCGAGCCGCGCTTCAAGGTGATCGGCTCGGATCTCTGGTCGGACGAGCCCGGCTTCGACGAGGCGACCGCGAAGATCGGCATCACCGGCGTGTGCGGGTCGGGGATCATCGAGGTGATCGCGGAGATGTACCTCGCCGGTATCATCAACCAGGACGGCGTGATCGACGGGCGGCTCGCGGCACGCTCCTCGCGCATCGTCGAGAACGGCCGCACCTTCGCCTATGTGCTGCACCGAGGAGCGGCGGAGGCCAAGTCCGTCGAGATGAGAATCACGCAAAACGACGTGCGTGCGATACAACTCGCCAAGGCAGCGTTGTATGCCGGCGTGGCGCTCCTCATGGAGCGGCTCGGAATCGATCAGGTCGATCGCATTCGCCTCGCCGGCGCCTTCGGCAGTCACATCGACGTCAAGTATGCGACGATTCTCGGCATGTTGCCCGATTGCGATCTCGAGCACGTGCGCTCCGCGGGCAATGCCGCCGGAACGGGCGCGCGCATTGCGCTCCTCGACTCGACCTCACGCCCGCTGATCGAGTCGCTGGTGAGGCGTATCGAAAAGGTGGAAACTGCGATCGAGCCGCGCTTTCAGCATCATTTCGTCGAGGCCATGGCGATTCCGCACAAGACCGCGCCCTATCCCCATCTGCGCAAGGTCGTCGACTTGCCCGCGGCGAAGGAATCGACGAGCCAGAGCGAGACGCGCGGGCGTCGGCCGCGACGCCCGGACCCCGTCAAGGCGGACTGAAGATCCGGGAGATCGGATCCCGCACCTCCGGTGCCCCGTCGGTCGGCCGAGCCGACGGCGGCGGCCGCGGCCGGCGGATCTCGGACGGCAAGTCGACGAGGGCAAGCGATCCAATCGCCCGCGGCTCGAGAGCTGGTACAGACCCCGGTTGAAGACATTGGCGGCTGCTGGGATTGCTGCACATAGACGGTAAATAGTGCGCCGTGCCCGCTCTTCAAACAGCTGGAGCCGCCCGCCCTGGCGAGCGAGAGCGCGCCGTGAGGGTTCCCCGGGTCAGACGTTCGAGTCGGGGAAGGCGGCCTTGCGGCTCGCCATGTAGTCGAGCAAGGCCTGGTCGATCGCCGGATCCATCGGCGGCGGCGTGTACTCGGCGAGCATCTTCTTCCACAGCACATTCGCGCGCTTCGCCATATTGGTCGCTCCTTCCGCCTCCCATTGCTCGAAGCTGTTGTTATCGGCGAGCGGCGAGCGATAGAACGCCGTCTCGAAGTTGGCTTGAGTGTGGGCGCAGCCGAGAAAGTGCTTGCCGGGTCCGACCTCGTGGATCGCATCGAGCGCCTGGCCGTTCGCCGACAAGTCGACGCCCGCCATGAGCGTATGCATCATGCCCGCCTGGTCGGCGTCCATGACGAACTTCTCGTAACCCATCGCGAGACCGCCCTCGAGCCACCCCGCGGTGTGCAGCACGAAATTGACTCCGGCGAGGCAGGTGGGTAGCAGCGTATTCGCCGACTCGAACGCGGCTTGCGCATCCGGGATCTTGGAGGCGCAGAGGCTCCCTCCGGAGCGAAACGGGATGCCGAGACGGCGGGCGAGTGCGGCCATTGTGTAGAGAACCAATGCGGGCTCCGGCGTGCCGAAGGTCGGCGCACCGGATTGCATGGAAATCGAGGAGGCGAAACTGCCGAGCACGACCGGCGCGCCCGGATTCACCAACTGCACGAATGCAAGTCCCGCCAGCGCCTCGGCGAGGGTCTGTGCGACGGTACCCGCCACCGTCACGGGCGACATCGCGCCTGCGAGAATGAAAGGCGTGATGATCAGCGCTTGGTTGGCGCGCGCGTAGACCTTCGCAGCGCCCAGCATGGTGGCGTCGTAGGTCATCGGCGAATTGACGTTGATCAGATTGATGATCGTCGTCTTCGGCCGTCCAGTCGTGGGATCGGTGAGCTCGGGGCCGAACACGATGTTCGCCATCGCGACCGAGTCGGCGGCGCGCTCGGGTGCGGTGACGGAGCCCATGAAGGGCTTGTCGCTGTATTTCAGGTGGCTGTACACCATGTCGAGATGGCGCTTGTTGACCGGCAAGTCCACGGGCTCGCAAATCGTCCCGCCCGAATGGTGCAGGGAGTTGGACAAATAGGCGAGCTTCACGAAGTTGCGAAAGTCCTCGATGCGCGCATAGCGCCGGCCCTCGTCGAGACTGCGCACGAACGGCGAGCCGTAGGCCGGAGCGAACACGGTGTTCTTGCCGCCGATGACGACGCTGCGCGCGGGATTGCGCGCGTGCTGGGTGAACTCGCGCGGTGCCGTTCGCTGGACCAGCGTGCGGCACATGCCGCGCGCGCAATGCACGCGCTCGCCTTTGACATCCGCTCCCGCCGCTTTCCAGATCTCGAGCGCCTCCGGATCGTCGCGAAAGTCGATGCCGACCTCCTCGAGAATGGTGTCGGCGTTCTGTTCCATGAGAGCGAGCCCTTCCTCGCTCATCACTTCATAGTAAGGGATCTTTCGTGTTATGTAGGGCACCGACGACGTGGAGCGCGCCGTGCGCGAGGCTCGCTTGGCGTCGCGGCCGCTGGGACGTCGCAGGTGAGTGGTTGGCGTTTGCTGCTCGTCCATCGCTCACTCTCCGGCTCACTCGATAAAATGGCCGTCCACGCCAGGGTCGGAGCGAGACGGCATGAAAGGCAGGAGTATGGTCACTGTCGCTGCAAGCGGCTGATCAGTTTGCGCCATGGATTTGTCATGAAGCGCCAATCTGGCTCGAGCCGAGCGCAAGCGTCCTGATAACCCATCCGAGAGCACGATCATGGATCTCAACCAAGTCACTTTGCCCGCGACGAACGTCGAGCGCTCTGCCGCATTCTATCGCCGGCTCGGATTTACCCAGATCGTGAGCAGCCCCCCGCAGTATGCGAGATTCGAGTGCCCCGAGGGCAGCGCGACGTTTTCCTTGCACCAGGTGGCTTCGTCGAGGCCGTCGGACACGATCGTTTATTTCGAATGCGACGACTTGGATTCGGTGTACGAGACGCTGAGTGCGGCGGGTATCGTGTTCGATCAGGCGCCAACCGACCAGCCGTGGCTTTGGCGCGAGGCGTATCTTCGAGATCCCGACGATAACGTGCTCTGCCTCTACCACGCCGGCGCCAACCGTCGATATCCCCCCTGGCGGCTTCCCCGCGCATCGCCCGAGTGATCCCCGGATATGTCAAGCAGCCGGGCGCGCCCTGGAGCGAAGCGCCTGGGACAGACACGCCCTGGACGGATATCGGGCACTTGGATCAGCTAAACGGCCGGGCTGGCAGTTAGATCTGCGGACTCACCGTTTCGGTCGCCGGCTGCGGCAAGGCCTCCTCCTCGCCGGCGCTCGCCGGCTCGAGGAGACTTTCCAAGGTATTCAAGCGCCGCCGCATCTCGGCAAGATCCTCCTCGCCCAGCTTCTCCGTGCAGCCGGCGACGATGTGTCGTCCGCGCTCGATCAGCATGGCGCGGAAGCTCGAATCCTCGGTGGTTCGTGCGATGTCGCCGAGTGCGCGCAGCATCCGCAAGCTCACCGCCAGATCTCCCTTCGAATACATTCGCACCTGCTCGAACGCGGCCTCGAGCAGCCTCGGGAAGTCGATCCAGCCGATGCTCACGCGAAACACGGCGGGCGGATCGTAGAGCAGCGGCTCGGGCGGCGCGCGCGAGGCGAAGCGGATCAGGATGCGGCTCAATTGATCGACACAGCTGATCGCAGTGCTGGGATCGTTCACCGCAGGCGAGAGCGCTCGAAGAGCGATGTCCACGATTTGCAAGACGCCGAATTCCGCGTCCTGCTGCAGGGTCCTCGACGGACCGAAATCGAACGCGCCAAGCAGTTGAGCGCGGCCGTCAGCGGGCAGCCGCTCTCCCTTGGAGATTATCAGCAGTGGTACGCCCGCGGGCACGAAGTGGCCGACCCTGCGCAGCACGTGCACCTTGACGCGGTAGAGCTTCGCCAAGGCGACGAGCCGCCTCGTGTCGATGAAGCGAATATAACCGGAGACGCCGTTCAGTATCGTGGTCTCGAAGACATGCTGCTTGAGCGGGTCGTGCTTGTGCACGGGGTGCGGGCTGCGAGGCCACGGCATCATGTCATCGATGATGATCTCGGTCTCGGAGGCGATCTTGTCGACGATCTGATTGACGCTGATGGCCTGGGCGATGTGGTGAATGAAAAAGAGCAGCCAGCACACACAGGCGATCGCCAGCAACATGGCTCCGAGCACGGTCGCGATCGGGGAGAAGGGCGCGGGCAGCGAGCGTGCCGCGGGCAGCGCCGCCATGCAATAGCAGAACGTGCCAAGAAAGATGCCGAGCGTCCATTGGGTCACCCGGTCGCGCGTGAAGCTCAAGATGATGCGTGGCGAGAACTGCATCGAGGCGAGCGTGAGGGTCATCAGGAGGATAGCGAAAACGATCGACACCACGGTCATGATGGAGGCCGCGATGCCGGCGAGAATCACCTGAGCGACCTGCGGATCGGCGTGCGAGGGGAAGAGCACCGCCGGCACCCAGCGGCCGACGGCGGGAAACTCCTCTTCAAGCGACGATAGCAATCCTCCCACGCAGCCGAGCACGAGCGCGATGGTCAGCGGGCGGATCAAAAAGCCGCCGCGCAAGTTGTAAATCACGCGCCGAAGAAGGAGTACCAGGCGCTCGTTCATGGAGCCGTCGCAAGGAAGCCTGCGGCTTCGGTCATATCTCGAATTCGATGCCGACTTCCATGATTTGCGGGCTCGGGATTCTGAAGTAGGCGCCCGGCCGCTGCGCATTGCGGCGCATGATCGAGTAGATCACTTCGCGCCACCGAGCCATCCCCGGGCTCCGGCCCGCGGGGATCACGGTCTCGTGTCCGGTGTAGTAGGTGACCTTCGTTAGATCGCCGATGTCGAGCTTGCCTTGCGCCGCCGCGATACTGAGTCCCTGAGGCACGTTCGGCTGCTCCATGAAACCGTAGCGCAGCTCGACGCGGGTGAGTCCATCACCGATCGGGGTGACCACCACGCGCTCGGCGTCCGAGACGCGCGGAATCTCGGCAATGGAGACGGCGACCAGAAACACGCGCTCATGCAGGACATGGTTGAGCCGCAGGTTCTGCGTGAGCGGCAGCGGCACCCCTTGCGCCATGCGGCCGAGTACGACGGCCGTGCCCGGGAGCCGTGTCGGCGGATCGGATTGCACGGCCTCGAGGAACTGCTTCGAGGTCTGACGCAGCACCAGTCGCACCGCATCCATGATCAGCTCGCCCCTGCGCCAGGTGAGCATGAGGAACGTGATCACGAAGGCGATCGCCAGCGGGAACCAGCCGCCCTCGAAGAGCTTCGTGGAGGTGGAGGTGCAAAAAAGCAGATCGATCGCGAGCAGGCTCCCGTTCACCGGGAGGACCAACCACGGATTGTGCTTCCAATGGAGCGCCACGAAAGTCGCCAGCAATGTCGTGATGGCCATCAGCAATGACACCGCGACGCCGAAGGCGCCCGCCAGAGCGTCCGAGGAGCCGAAACCGATCACGGCCGCGAGCGTCGCAAAGGCCAGCATCCAATTCACGATCGGGACGTAGATCTGACCGATCTCGCGCCCGGCGGTATGGACGACCTTCATGCGCGGCAGAAAGCCGAGCTGAATCGCCTGCTGAGTGAGCGAGTAGGCGCCCGAGATGATCGATTGGGAGGCGATCACGGTGGCCGCCGTCGCGAGCACCACGAGGCTGTAATGCGCCCATTGCGGCGCGAGCTCGTAGAACGGGCTCTCGAGCGCGGTCGGCTCCGTCAACAACAGCGCCCCTTGGCCGAAGTAGCTGAGCGTGAGCGCGGGCAGGGCCACCCCGAACCACGCCAGCCGGATGGGGAAGGGCCCGAAGTGGCCCATATCGGCGTAGAACGCCTCGCCTCCGGTCACCGCCAGGAAGGCACCGCCGATCACCGCGAACGCGAGCGGGCCGGCATGCGAGAGATAGCTCACGGCGGGGACGGGACTCAACGCCGCGAGGATCGCCGGCGCTCGGGCGATGCCGACGGCCCCGAGGATTCCGATCGCGATGAACCAGAGCAGCATGACCGGGCCGAACAAGCCCCCGACGAAGGAGGTGCCCTTGCGCTCGATGAGAAACAGCGCGAGAAGAATCACAACGGTGAGCGGCACGACGACCTGGGCGAGCGGTGGCGCATACACCTTGATGCCCTCGATCGCGCTCAGCACTGAAATGGCCGGTGTGATAGCGCCGTCGCCATACAGCAGAGTGGCTCCGACGAGACCGACCACCACCATCGCCGCGCGCATCCGAGTCGGCTGAACGCGGCCGGGACAGATCAATGCGAGGAGAGCCAGAATGCCGCCCTCGCCGTGATTGTCGGCGCGCATGATGAGGATCGCATACTTGATCGAGATGACGATGATGAGCGACCAGAAGATGAGCGAGACGATGCCGAGCACCGCCTCCGGCGCCACCGTCCCGCTGGGGCTCGCAGCCTTGGCGGCGACGTTGAGTGTGTAGAGAGGGCTCGTCCCGATGTCGCCGAAGACCACACCCATGCAGGCAATGCTGGCGGGCGCCCAAGCGCGCCGTCGCTCGGTCGCACGCAGATCGACTCCCTCGGCCATCGTCATGGTGGACTCCCTGATACGCGCACCCTACCGCAAGCGAGCCCGCGCGTATACGGCGGTGAGGACCGCGTCACTTTCCGACTCCGAGCAACAGAAACGAATACCCGATGCCCACGAATGACCTGGGTGCTGCCTGAGTGAGGCCGACCGCCGCATGAAAATCGACCTGTTGATGCGCGGTAAGCTTGTATGCGGTTCCGACGTGCAGCAGCTGGCTCGAGCCGCCGTGCTGATGAAAATCCGCCGCATACTCGATGAAGGCATCGCAAGGCGCGGTCAATTGCCGATCCAGGAGAAAGGTCGCCTCGCCGGTGGAATTGCGCGTGCCGCCCGCCGTGGGCCAGTACCAGGCGAGCTGACCGGCCGCTGTCCAGCTCGCCGGCAGCGCATGCGACCACGGCAACTGCAGACCGGGGTCGTAGCCGTGACTGGAAATCTGCCGCGCTCCGCTCGGAAAGCTCACAAACGGGATGAGCGAGAGATCGAAGCCGGCGAGAGGTCCGAGCTGCTGTTTGAGGCCGAGGGCGGTGTCACCGAACCCGGAGGCGGTGCCGCTCCCCGTTGGCAAGTCATGAAAATAATCCGGTACGGTGAGGCGGAGCTCGGTTTTCTCCCACAGGCCATAACGAACATAGGATTCGGGCAAGTCGAGCACGTGATGCCCTTGGGTATCGGTGGTGAGCATGCCGTTTTCGACCTGCAGTGCGCCCTCCGGGACGACCACGCTCGATTCGGCGACGGCGGGGCGGTCGGTGGCGATGGTCACTTCCGTGTCCGCCGCGGCTGGGTCGGCCGCAAGCAGGCAGCCCGCGCTCAAGACGCAGCCCGCGCTCAACAAGCGAACGAGATCCATCCCGCCCCGGCCCATGAGTGCCGACCTTAACCGAAAGGATGCCGGGACGTCGAGGCTCTGGAGCGCGAGTCGCAGGCCTACGAACCCGTCAGAATGGTGCCCGTCGGCACCCCGTTTGGGACGCAGCTGTCGTCCTGCCTGCCGCCCCACCGACGCGGACAATCAGACGATACGCAAGATCACGCCCGCCGGCCGGGTGAGCACGATCGCGGGCGCCGCGCGGCCGATCGCCTCAGGCGATCAGGGACTCGAGCACGCCCTCGGCAAAGTGCGCGTCGATCCAGTCGGCGAGACCGTCGAGCGTGTCGTCCAAGGTCGGTGCGTCGCGACCGAACAGCGCGCGCAGCACCTCCGGGCTTTCGAACAGGCCATGAGGGTACAAGAGGAGCGTCTGTCCGCACTGCCAACCGCCATGATCGGCGAGGACGGCTCGTAGCGGCGCGGCGCCGGGCGTCGCGGCGTTGCCGCCGCGCGTGACGCCATGATGGATCTCGTACCCCGCGAAACGCACTCCGCTCAAGGGCTTCCAGTACTCGGTGAGTTCCCCGAGCGCATAGCTCGCGTGCCGGTAGTGTTTCCCTGGCAGGAATTCCGTTGCATACGGCATCAAGCCAAGACCGCGGGCTTCGCCCTCGACCCCGTGAGGGTCGTGGATCTCGGCGCCGAGCATTTGTAGTCCTCCACAGATCGCGAGCAGCGGCTTGCCGGCCGATACGTACGCGGCGATCGCCGTATCGAGCCCGCGCCCGCGCAGCCATTGCAGGTCTGCGGCCACGTGCTTGGATCCGGGCAGCACCAGAAGATCCGCCGAGGCGATCGTGTCGGCCTCTCGTGCCCAGCGTAGCGAGATTCCCGGCACGCGCTTCAAGGGCGTGAACTCGTCGAGGTTGCTGATGTAAGGATAGGCGATGATCACGACGGATCGCCCGGATCCGGACGGGCGCGCATCGAATACCCCGTCCTCCTCGGGCAATCCGTGATCGCGCCACATCGGCAGTACCGCGAGGGTCGCCACGCCGGTGAGCTCCTCGAGCACCCGGGGACCCGGGGCCAGCAATTGCGGGTCGCCGCGAAACTTGTTGAGCACGAAGCCGCGGATCAGCCGGCGCTGCTCGGCGGGCAGGAGCTGAAATGTGCCGAAGAGGTGGGCAAAGGCGCCGCCGCGGTCGATATCGCTGATGATGAGGGTGGCGGCGCGTGCCGCTTCGGCGACGCGCATGTTCACGATGTCGGTCGCTTGCAGATTGATCTCCGCCGGCGAGCCGGCGCCTTCGATGACCAGCACCTCGTACCCGTCGGCGAGCTCTTCCAGGCAGGCGCGAATCGTCGGCCAGAGCCGTCGCGCGCGCGCATGCCATTCCATGCGCGATAGATCATCCCGCCTCGCTCCGAGGACAACGACCTGGGAGAGCGTGTCCTTCTCCGGCTTGAGCAAGACCGGGTTCATGCGCACCTCGGGAATGCGGCGCGCGGCGAGGGCCTGGAAGTACTGGGCGCTGCCCATTTCACCGCCCACGGCGACGCGGGCATTGTTGCTCATGTTCTGCGCCTTGAAGGGCGCGACTTTGAGTCCTCGTCGCGCATACCAGCGACACAGCGCAGTCGCCAGAAAGCTCTTTCCGGCTCCGCTCGTCGTTCCGCATACCATGACCGCGCGCGCCGTCATGCGCTTGAGCGGGCGAGCGCCTCGAGCGCCGGCCGCCACAGATGCACTCCTTCATGCTCGACGACGTTCACGGAAGTCTCGAACGCTGCCGATAGCCAATCTCCCGCCAACGCATCGCGGATCGTGCCGTGGCCGATGATGCCTCGGTGCCCGATGACGATCACGCGGTCGGCGGTGAGCGCGAGCGACAGATCATGGATGGCGCTCACCACGCTCACGCCCGAGCGGTGCGCCTGGTCGCGTAACAGGCGCGCGACATCCTCTTGATGCGGTGGATCGAGATGCGTCGTCGGCTCATCGAGCAACAAGACCGGAGCTTCAACCGCCAGTACTCGCGCAAGCTGAACGCGCTGCCGTTCGCCCCCCGATAACGTCGACAGACGCCGCTGCGCCCACGCGAGCGAGCCCGTCGCCGTCATGGCGCGATGCATTGCCGAGTCGTCATCGGCCTGCCGGTGCCCAAGCCATCCTGAGTGCGCGAAGCGGCCGAGAGCGACGACCTCCTCTGCGGTGAGATCGGTGACGGAGGAGGTTTGCGCGAGCCAGGCGAGGCGCCGCGCGCGCTCGCGCCTCGACCAGGAAGAGAGCCTGCGTCCCTGGAGAAAAACCGCCCCCGAGCGCAGCGGCGCCAAACCCGCGAGTGCGCGCAGCAGCGTCGACTTGCCGCAACCGTTCGGGCCCACGATGCTGGTCCAGCGCCCAGGCAGGAACTCGAGCGACACGCCCTCGAGCACGACGCGTGAGCCGTAGCCGACCGCAAGATCCGCGCACGAGAGAGCGGCGGTCGGACCCGATTGCCGCTGCGGCTCAAGCATTGCGACTCCGGCGCCATAACAGGAACACGAGGTACGCCCCCCCGACACAGGCGGTGACGGCACCCACGGGAAGCTCGGAGGGCCGGATGATCCAGCGGCTCACGAGGTCGGCCGCCTGCAGGAGCGCGCCGCCGCAGAGCGGAGCGCCGATGAGGAGCTGCCGATGGTTGACCGACAGCGTCTCGCGCACGAGGTGCGGGGCGATCAAGCCGACGAAGCCGATCACCCCCACCTGACCCACGGTCGTCGCGGTCGCAAGCGATAGGATGCCGAGCAAGGTCAGCCGTAGCAGCGGCAGCGACAGGCCGAGTGATTGCGCCGTGTCTTCGCCGAGGCTGAGCGCATCGAGTCCCCGGGAAAGTAGCATCGCCGGTACGATGCAGACGCAGAACACGCCGCCGAGCAGGCCTGCCGATGACCAGCTGATGAATCCGGTGCTGCCGAAGAGGAAGGTTTGCATCGTCCGCCAGATCTCGGGCTTGGTGAGCAGCAGCAGCTGAGTGATGGCGCCCAGCAAGAACGCGATCACGACGCCCGACAGCAAGAGGCTTCGCGTTTGCAGCACGCCCCGCGACAGGCTGATCGTCAACACGGTAGCGCCGGCCGCGCCGACGCAGGCAGCGCCGGTAACGCCCAGCCTCGCGGCCCAGGCGAGACCGCCGATCGTCGCATCGGCGGCCATCAAGCTGATCGTCACTCCGAGCGCGGCCCCCGAGGCGGTGCCGAGCAAGTAAGGCTCGGCCAAGGGATTGCGGAACAGGCCCTGCGCAATCGCGCCGGCAAGGCCCAACGAGGCACCGGCGAACCAGGCGCCCACGGTGCGCGGCAGGCGGATCTGCCACAGCACCACCGAGCTCTGTGCATCCGGCGACAGGAGCCAGCCGAGGGAGGTCTGGATGCTCGAGGTACCCACAACGAGGCTGCACGCCGTGAGCATCACGGTGATTGCGAGACAGAAGATGAGCCACACGGCGAGGCGGTTCGCGGCACGGGAAGCGGGCTCTGCAGCGCCGATCTGTATGACAGCCGGGCGTATCGTGCTCATGGCGCAACTCCGATGCCGCTCACGGCGCGTCCCGCTCGAGACAGTCGGCCATGGCACGCATGCCGTCGGCGACGCGCGGACCCGGTCGCATCAGCATGGCCTCGACGGCCGGCGCAAAGTAGCAGAGCCGCTGCTCCTTCACGGCGCGGATCTCAGCCCATCCGGGCCGCTCGGCGAGGTGCGGCGCTTGCGCGGGCGAAACGAAGATGACGTCGGGATTGTGGCGCACCACGTATTCCGGATTGAGCTTCGGGAAAGGACCCAAGTCCGATGAGACGATGTTGCGGGTACCGAGAAGCGACAGCAGCTCACCGATGAACGACTCCGGCGCCGCTGCATACGGTGCAGGGTCCACCTCGAAATACACCGTCGGTTCCGTGCCGCGCCGGTGCGCCTGCGCGCTCACCTCGCGGATGGAGTGGTCGATGCGTTGGTTGAGCGCCGCGGCACGCTCGGGCAGATCGAGGATCGCGCCGATCATGGTCACGTTGCGCGCGATCGCCGTATAACCCTGCGTCTCGAGTGAGAAGGACTCCACGTGAAGCTCGCTCAGCCGATCGGCAATGCGCTGCGAGCGACTGAGCAGCACCAGGTCGGGATTCAATCTCACGATCGTCTCGATCTCGACATCATCCAGCCCGCCGGTCTTCGGGAGCGAGCGCACTTCGGGCGGCCAGTCCGAGTAGCGATCAGTCGCAACCAGCCGATCGCAGGCGCCGAGGGCGCACACGGTTTCGGTGAGCGAGGGCAGCAGGCTCACGATCCGCAGCGGTGGGCGCGTGAAGGTGACCTCGTGTTGCCAATCATCGCGCAGCACGACGGCTGCTCGGGTGGGGGGCGGCGCACCCCCAAGCACGAGTCCGAGCGCGATCGCGAGAAGCGCATGCGCGCCATGGGCGCGGTGGATCACGAAACGCCCGGCTTGATGGTCACGGGAAGTCCCGCGACCATCCAGATGACCCGATCGCAGACGGCGGCGAGTCGCTGGTGCAAGGTACCCGCCTCGTCGGCGAAGCGGCGCGCGAGCGCATTGACGGGAACGATACCGCAGCCCACGTCGTTCGAGACCAGGACGCAATCGCCGGCAAATCGCGGCAAGGTCTCGAGGAGGTCCGCCGATTCGCGCGCGAGCGCCTGCGCATCCCCCGCGCAGAGCAAATTGCTGAGCCAGAGCGTGAGGCAATCGACGATGACGACCTCGGTCGGGGCCGCGGAGCGGCGAAGCGCAGCGGCGAGACGGATGGGCTCTTCGATGACTCTCCACTCGGGCGGACGACTGCGGCGATGCGCCTCGATGCGAGCCGCCATTTCCTCATCCCGCGCAGCTCCCGTGACGATCAGCGTGACGGGATGGGTGCCGGCGATTTCGACCGCCTGACGGCTCTTGCCGGAACGAACGCCGCCGAGAATCAACGTCCTCACAAGACGACCTCGGTGCGCACGCCTTCCCCGATGCGCTCCTCGAGCTCGAACGCACGGGGTCTCGGATGGCGGATGAGATAGATCTCCATGGCAGAAATGACGCTCTCTTCAGGCCACCCGTCGTAGAGGATTGCACAGGGCGAGTGCGCCGAGCAGAAAGGCGAGCTCGGCGAGTTGCTGCACGGCGCCCAGGCAATCGCCCGTGTAGCCGCCGAGGCGGCGCCGCAGATGGAAGGCGAACACGAGTGCCGTGAGCATCGCGCCCGCGAGGCCCGCCGCGAGCGCGCGAGCCTCGAGCATCGCCTCTGTGTGAGCATCGCCGGATGAGCGGGCAGCCAGGCCGGCGACGAGCAACACGGCGATAAGCCCGATCGTCCCGCTCAGGGCCCACTCGCCCGTGCTCAAGTTGCCGGCGAACGGCCGCGCTTTTGCCTCATCGAGAGAGCGATCGCCGCTGCGCAGGTACGGCAGGCGCCAGATCAAGCCGAGAGCGCACCAGCGGCTCACCGTGTGCGCTGCGATCACTATCAAGGGAATGACGGCCGCCGGCACGGCCGTGAGCATCGTCCACTTGAGGCCCAGCGAGACGACAATGCCGATAGCGCCGTACGCTCCAATGCGTGAATCCTTCATGATGGCAAGCGCCCGATCGGCGGTTGTGCCGCCCCCTAGCCCGTCGCAGGTGTCGGCGAAGCCGTCCTCGTGCAGCGCCCCGGTGAGGAGGAGCGATGCCGCGAGCATCAATCCGACGGACACGGCCGCCGGTAGCCAGCGACTCGCCGTCCACCACACTCCCACATTGGTGGCGCCGATGAGTGCGCCCACCAAGGGGAAATAACGGGCCGATTGCGCGAGCCGGCTCGAGTCGAAACCTCGCAGCGCAGGTACCGGCAGGCGCGTGAGAAATTGCGCGGCCGCAAGAAACAAGGCGAGTTGACGGCTCACGCAATCTTCTCGCTGACTCCGGCGCCTGTGAAAGTGGCCATCTCCGAGAACAGGGCGACAGCGGCCCGCACGACCGAGAGCGCCGCCGCCGCACCGGTTCCCTCGCCGAGGCGCATGCCGAGATCGAGCAGCGGCTCGACGCCGAGGTATGCGAGGAGGGCGCGATGGGCCTGCTCGGCCGAGCAATGTCCGAAGACGCAGTAAGCGAGGGCCTTGGAATCGATGCGCGCGGCGATCGCGGCAGCGACGGTCACGGTGAATCCGTCGACGATGATCAGGTGCCGGCGCGCGGCGGCACCCAACAAGGCACCGACGAGCATCGCGATCTCGAGGCCCCCGAACTCCGAGAGCAGCTCGATGGGATCTCGAGGCGGCGAGCGGCGCTGCCACGCGGCGGCAAGCGTCGCGCGCTTTCTCTCAAGACCGGCATCGTCGAGCCCCGTCCCTCGGCCGACACAATCGACGAGTGGGAGCCCTGTGAGGCCATGCATCAGCAGCGCAGAGGCCGCGGTGTTGCCGATGCCCATCTCGCCGAACACCACGGTATTGCCACCACGCGGGACCACCTCCTCGACGGTGCTTCGGCCTTTCTCGAGCGCTGCGCGGCACTCCTCCGCGGTCATCGCCGCCTCCACTGTGAAGTCGCGCGTACCGCGGCGAACTTTCGCATCGATCAAGCGGGGATGATTTGGGCACTCCCCGTCGACCCCAGCGTCGACGATCCAAAGCTCCATGCCCTGCAGGCGCGCGAGCACGTTGATACCGGCGCCGCCGTTCAGGAAGTTTCTGACCATCTGCTCGGTCACGGCGCGCGGGTAGGCGCTCACACCGCGCTCAGCCACCCCGTGATCGGCCGCGAACACGATCGCGACGGGATGCGAAACGCGAGGTTCGAGCGTCCTCTGCACGGCGCAGATCTGTGCGGCGAGCGGCTCGAGCCGGCCGAGTGCCCCCAGGGGCTTGGTGAGCGTGTCGATACGACGTAACGCTGCAGAACGAATGGCCTCGTCCGCCGCAGGAATGGCAACCATCATGAGCTCATCCTCCAAGCACCGTCGTGCCAACCATGGCCTCGAGTCGTGGCGGGAGGGAGCGACGCGGGGGATCGCGGCGACGGGCACCGCTCATTCCGCACCGAAGTTGCCCACCGCAACGCGTGCCGTGACGTCGCAGGTCGGTCTACGGGCTCGTGGACCCTCCGGCTTCAAGTCGCCTTCCCACGCCGTTGCGCAGTGGCACGATGACTTGCCTTATCCACTTACCGTTGCGGGGGCAGCGCCGGACTCGCCTCGAAGGCTCACCGGCTTCCCGTTTCACCCGTCGGCCGCTCAGCCCGACGGACTCCTGAACGCAGATCGAAGTCTGCTCGCGAACGGCGCCCCGGTCAACGGCGAGGCTTTCTGGCGGCGGCAAAGAATGTAATGATTCAGCGCTTGCCGTGGGCGAATTCGAGTGTCTTGCAATGGGGGATTTCACTCGCGAAGAGATCGATGTCGTCTATCGGGTGATGGCGGCACGGCGCGATATGCGTCATTTCCGCAGTGACCCGTTGGATGAGGCGCTGCTCGATCGGCTATTGGCCGCTGCGCACCTCGCACCGAGCGTCGGATTCATGCAGCCGTGGCGATTCATCCGGGTGCGCGATCGGGGGCTGCGTGAGCGCATTCACGCGATGGTGAACGAGGAGCGCTTGAAAACCGCGCACGCCCTGGGCGAGCGCGACGCTGAATTCATGCGTCTCAAGGTCGAGGGCATTCTCGAGTGCGGCGAATTGCTGGTTACCGCGCTCGCTCCGGGCCGTGAGAGGCACCTCTTCGGACGACGAACCATGCCGGAAATGGACTTGGCCTCCGTCGCGTGCGCCATCCAGAACCTGTGGTTGGCGGCGCGCGCCGAGGGCATCGGCATGGGCTGGGTGTCGCTCTTCGATCCGGAGGCGCTCAAGGAGCTTCTGCGCATGCCGCAAGGCAGCCGCCCCGTGGCGGTGCTCTGCTTGGGTTACGTGCGCGAGTTCTATCCCCAGCCCATGCTCGAGATGGAGCGCTGGGCTCAGCGCGCGAATCTTGCAGGCCTCGTGCACACGGACTACTGGTCGGACGGCCTCGCCGTCGCGGACGGAGATTCCAGTTGACGGCAGCCGGCTCAAGTTGAGCGCGAACGTCTGCGGTTGACCGCTGCGCTCTTTTGCGGCAACGTAATGCTGCGCGACAAGTTCCCCTGACGGGGATTGAAAGGGAACTCGGGTTAAAGGCCCGGGCTGCCCCCGCAACTGTAGGCGGTGAGTTTCGCATCGAAGGCCACTGGATCTCTTGGGATCCGGGAAGGTGATGCGGGAACGTCCAAAACCGCGAGCCAGGAGACCTGCTTGCCGTGGTCGCCCATCGATCAGCCGGGGTGTGCTGACCGAGCGGAGTATCCCGAGTGGCGACGGAGGGCTGCGCGAGGCGCCGGCCTGCCTCGCCCGTCGGGAGGCAGTCCCGGTGAAGCGAGCGGCTCGAGTGAAGCATCGCCAAGCGGGAGTCCGTCGTGAATCACCCAGGCCTTTGTTCGCTCATCGTGCTATGCGCGCCCATCGTCCTCGCCACCGCCCGTGCCGATACCGAATCCTCGTCGAGCGACGACGGCTTGGATGAGGTCGTGGTCGTCGCGAATCGCTCGCCCGAGCCTCTGTCGAAGGTCGGCAACTCCGTCACGGTCATCGACGAAGCGGCGATCCAAGCGAGCCAGTTGCCCGTGATGTCGGACTTGCTCGCGCAGACCCCGGGTTTGACGGTGACTCGCGCGGGAGGGGTGGGCCAACCCACCTCGGTGTTCATCCGCGGTGCCGACAGCGCCCAGACGGTGGTCGTGATCGACGGTGTCCAGCTCAACGATCCGTCGACGACCGCCGGCGGATTTGATTTCGAGAATTTGTTGACCAGCGATGTCTCGAGAGTCGAGATTTTGCGCGGGGCACAGTCGACGCTCTACGGGAGCCAGGCGATCGGGGGTGTGGTCAACATCGTGACCGGTGAGCCGACCACGCCCCTCGGTGGAGGCATCACCGCCGAGGGAGGCTCACACGACACCGGCTACGTGACTGGGCATATCGGCGGCAAGGACGATGCACTCCTCTGGAGGCTCTCCGGCGAATGGTACGGCACCAGCGGCATCCCGGCCTTCGACGAGCGTTTCGGTGGGACGCGACTCTGTGCCAGTCAGATCGGCGGCGGCAGTGGGCAACTCAAGTACGACCTCACGCCGGATCTCGAATTCGACCTGCGTGGGTACTACACTCAGGCGCGCACCGATTTCGACGGCTACGACACACCGCCGACCTTCACCTTCGGCAACGACGACGAGTACGGCAAGACCACGCAGCTCCTGGGCTATGCCGGACTCACGCTGCGCTCGCCGGATCGGGGATTCACCAACCGCCTCGCCTATCAGTACACCTACACCGATACGAGGGATTACGACCCGGACGCGCCCGCGAATCTCGCCAGCCCGAGCACGGAAACCTTCTACGGTGTCGGGCGCAACGAGCGCGAGGAATATCAGGGTACGTGGGAGATGACCCCGCGTGACCAGCTGGTGTTCGGCGCACAGCACGAGCGCTCCACCATCGATACCGATACGCCTGCGTTCGATTACACGGGTCCGATGCCTCTCGAGAACTACGCGACGATCGACAGCGGCTACGCGCAGCTGCAAGCTGAGATCGTGTCGGGACTCACCCTCACCGGGGGTGAGCGCTACGACCGGCACAATCTGTATGGCGGTCACACCACGGGCGCCGTGGCCGCCGCCTGGGTACTCGGCGACGGCCACACGATCCTGCGCTCGAGCTTCAGCCAGGGATTCAAGGCGCCGTCGCTCTATCAGCTGTACAGCAATTACGGAAACAAGGCCTTACAGCCCGAGGCTGGGGAGAGCTGGGATGCCGGGATCGAGCGGCACACGGGATCGCTGCTATTGTCGGGCACTTATTTTCAGAGATCCAGCCGAGATCTCATCCAGTTCTACGACTGCCCGTCGCCGCCGACCGCGGCGAACTGCCTGAATCCGACCTCGGGGGGATACTACGCGAACATTGCGCGCACGACCGCGCACGGCGTGGAGCTGCAGGCGGCGTTCAACCCGCTCGAGCAGATCGCCCTCGCGGCCAATTACACCTTGACCGACACCGAGGACAAATCACCCGGCTCACCGACCTACGGCGAGGAGCTCATCCGGCGGCCCCGGAATGCGGCCAATGCGTCGCTGACCTACCGCGGGTCCCTGCCCTTCACCGCGAGCATCGCCGCGCGCTACGCCGGCCCGAGCTACGATACGGCGCCGACGGGCGCGTATGTAAAGCTCGGCGGTTATGTGCTCACCGACGTCCGGATCTCCTATGCGCTGCGCGATCGACTCGAGCTCTACGCCCGGGTCGAGAACATAGCCGACAAGCACTATGAGACCGTCTATGAGTACGGGACGCTCGGCCGGAGCGCCTACGCGGGAGCGCGCGCGCGCTTTTGAGCAGTACTGCCATCCGCCATACACGCTATGACATTCTGTTCGAGCGAGACCGCTTCGTGGGCGCCCGCGACCATCGCGCATGCGACCTACGCGGGGCGACGCTATGGGGAGGAATTCGACGCGCTGCCGCAAGCCGAGGGGAAGGTGCCCTTTAGGCGGGAACTGGCGGAGCTTGCTGGGGCAGTCGAGGCGGGACCGGCTGCCCGCGGCTAGAGCGCGCCCTGGGGCAGACGGGCCGAGTGCTTGCCGAAACGGTCCGAACCGGAGCATTCTGGCGGTTCGATCCCTTGAACAGGTGTCCAATGAGCGAAGCCGAAGCCAAGGTAGCGCGCGGCGGCGCGCGCGCGGCGCGTCGTGCGGCCCGAACCGCCCCGTTGCCCGACAACTTGAAGCCCGTCCGTCCGGGCATGCCGGGCGGGCACTACAAACCGCTCTCGGATGCGGACGTGCTGCGCATCCATCATGCGGCGCTCGACGTGCTCGAGACGATCGGGCTCGCGGATGCGACCCCGAGCGGCATCGAGTACATGACGCGGGCCGGCGCGACGCTCACTCCTCAAGGCCGGCTGATCTTTCCGCGGTCGCTGGTGGAGGATACCGTGGCCAAGGCTGCGCGGCACTTCGTGCTGCACGCTCAGGATCCGAAGCACGACATGGAACCCTGGGGGTCGCGGGTATATTTCGGCACGGCAGGCGCGGCCGTGCACATGGTGGATGCCAAGACCGGGGTTTATCGCGACTCGACCACCAAGGATCTCTACGACATCGCGCGCGTGGTCGACACGCTCGAGCACCTGCACTTCTATCAGCGCTCGGTCGTCTGCCGCGAGGTGGCGACGCCTTTCGAGATGGATACCAACACGGCTTATGCCAGCGTGTCGGGCACGACGAAGCACGTCGGAACGAGCTGGGTCCAGCCGCAGCACGTCGAGGCGAGCCTCGAGATGTTTCACCTCATCGCAGGCGGCGAGGACAAGTGGCGAGCGCGCCCCTTCGTGAGCCAGTCGAACTGCTTCGTGGTACCGCCCCTCAAATTTGCCTACGACGCCTGCCTCTGCCTCGAGACCGCGGTGCGAGGCGGTATGCCCGTGCTGTTGCTGTCGGCGGGCCAAGCCGGCGCGACCGCTCCCGCTGCGCTCGCCTCCGCGCTCGTGCAGGAGGTCGCCGAGTGCTTGGCGGGACTTGTCTACGTGAACGCGATCAAGCCGGCAGCGCCCGCGATCTTCGGCACCTGGTGCTTCGTGTCGGACCTTCGCACGGGCGCGATGTCGGGAGGGAGTCCCGAGCAGGCACTACTCTCGGCGGCGAGCGCACAGCTCGCGAGATTCTATGACCTGACCGGCGGCACGGCCTCCGGGATGAGTGATGCAAAGCTGCCCGACATGCAAGCGGGCTACGAAAAGGCGTACAACCACGCCCTCGTGGGCAATGCCGGCGCGAACCTGATCTACGAATCGGCCGGAATGCTCGCAAGCCTCCTGGGCTTCTCGCTCGAGGGTCTCATCATCGACAACGACGTGATCGGCGCCGTGCAGCGCACGATTAAGGGCGTCGAGGTCACCGACGAGTCGCTGTCGCTCGAGACGATTCGCAAGGTGTGCCTCGAAGGGCCGGGCCACTACCTGGGGGCCGACCAGACGCTGCAGCTCATGCAGCGCGAGTACATCTATCCCACGGTCGGCGATCGCACGAGTCCCAACGAGTGGGCGGACCAGGGACGACTAACGGTGGTCGAGCGTGCGCGGCGCAAGCTCGAGGGGATTCTCTCGAGTCACTATCCGACGCACATCCCGGATGCGGTGGATGCGGCGATTCGCGAGCGGCTGCCGATTCGCCTCGCGCGCGAGGATATGCGCCCGAAACCGGGCTGAGCGAGCTCGGCGCTAAAGCTATCGGCCTGGCGCAACGTGGCCGCGCCCCTATAAACCAAACGTCGGCAGCGCTTCGCCGCGCTCATCGAAGGCGCGCTCGACCGCCTTTGAAAGCTGAGCATGTAGTCGCTCGTCCTGACCGGCACGCAAGTACCGATCAGCGCATGACAATACGTTCTCGAGCGATCTGAGACGAGACTGTGTATACAAGAGTGCACGCGCGATCATCCCGTTTCCTTCATCCCTCTCGACGGCTGCGCCGGCAAGGTGCAGCGCGCGCTCAAGTTCCGCGGGACTCACCTGCGCTGGACCGGTGCTCGAGGCACTGCCGCCTGGCTCTTCCCCACCTCGCCTCGGACGGAATGCCGCGTACATGATGTCGCTCGTCGTGATGATGCCAAGCAGATTCTCATCGTGATCCGTAACCGGCAAGGCGTGAATGCCCTGTGTCACCATGAGTTTCGCGGCCTCCTCGACGGATTGGCTGGCTGGCACGCTGATTACGGGGCATCGCATGAGCGTCGCGACATTGACCTGCCGATCAAGGTACTCCTCCCTGCTTCGCACGTGCGTTGGGATGAAGCTCACGACCTTCAAGACATCCGCCGAGCTGACCATGCCGACGAGCTTTGTCTTGTCGACCACCGGCAGGTGGTGGATTGGATAGCGGGCGAACAAGCGCAAGACTTCTCCCGCAGACGAGTTCACGTCGATCGAGAGCACCGCTCCGCTCATGAAGCGGTCGACAGGTTCAGCGGCATGCATCGGAATTCACTCCTCGTGGGCGACGATCTTGTTTCAAACGAAGTTGGCATGATAGGGGGAAGAGGCGGCCTAAGGTATACGTGGTCCGAGCATCTGAGGATCAGTTCACACGGCCGCTTGGCGAGAGCGCTTTGACCACCCTCGCCACGGCCAGGCAGTGCCGCTCATCGCGTACCCGCGACGAAGAGGGGCGAGTGCCTCTCGCACGATGTCGAGCCGGCCGGGAGCGAGGCGAAATTCATTTTCCGGCCTTACCCCGAGCTCGATGCGCCTAACGCGAGGTCGATGCGTCCAAGCCGTAGTCGCGCATGATCTTCTCGACTTTCTCGGAGTTCCACGGCCCCTCGCCGAAGTAGGGGTAGCGGCGGGCAACCAGCTCAAGCGCGATCTGCTGAGCCGTCATGCGCTTCTCCACCATGCCGCGAATCGCGTTGATTTGCCGGTTAACCGCGGGATCGGGATGAATTATCCGGCGTACCAGGGACTGATAGAGCCAACCGCCGACATACAGGCTCACCGCAAGAACGATCAGAGTCATCACGCGCACGAGCGAGCTCGAGGCCGCGAGATCATGCAACAGGACCTTCAAGCCGGCCGCGCAGAAGATCAAGAGCGCCGACTGTCCGAGCAATTTGTCTTCGGAGCGGATCGCGAGAATCAGGATGAGCACCGCGAAGACCGCCCATACCATCGAGAGCGGGAGTCCGCTTCCCACCCAGCGCAAACCCCATTCCATGAAGGCGAAATGTGCGGCGTAGAGCATGATGGGCGCAGCCCGCGAGTCGCCCGAGGCGCGGCTCAAGAGGTAGTACCCCCCGTACAGCATCAGCGCATAGAGCGCGAGCGCCAGAGCGGGGAATGCCACGTCGGAGCCGTGCTCGCCGCGCGCCAGCAAAGTGAGGTAGCTCACGCAGAAGAGCAAGGCGGTGACGATGAGCACCGGCCACAACGCGGCGCTGTCCCTCACCTCGGGACGCGAGAAGAGCACGGCAACGACGACAGCCATCGCGAGTGCCGCCCACACGAACCACGCATGTGGCAGGAGCTCGAAGAACACCGCGTGCGCGACGACGATCGAGCAGTAGCCGCTCACGATGACCGCACCGACGCCGATCCGCTCGGTGCCGTGTAGCGCCATCCTCGCGACAAGGTAGAGCGCGAGCACCAGAACGGCGCTCAGGAGTGCCACCACCGGCGCCCACTGCGGCGCATGCTGCCGTAGCACCAGGTATTCCAGGCCGTAGAACAACAGCATCGCAAGCCCGTGAGCCGCGCCCTCGATGTCATTCAGTGGCCGCTTGTGGACGATCGAGAAAGCGGCAGCCGTTGAGGCGAACACCGCGAGCTGAATCAGCTGGTAGATGACGGCGAGGAGCCAGCTCGCGTCGCCCGCAGTGCGCCAGACGAGATCGAAGCCGATCAACGCAAACAGCATGGGCAGCATGTAGGTGATGCGCCGCCCCTCGCTCAGAGCGCAGAACGAGAACAGCAAGCTCCAGGCGGTATAGAAAATGACCACATCGAGCAACCGGTTCGGAGCGGCCTGCATCAGGATCGGGCTCAAATACACGCCCGCAGCGGCCAAAATGGCGTAGGCGCTGCGGTCGAAACGGCGCCCGAGCCAGATACCGGCGATCGTTATGGCACTCACCGCGGCGATCGCCGGCTGCGATGCCCAGAGGTGATAGAAGAGGTGGGCCGCGTAAGCGGTGAGGTACAAAACGATCAAGCCCACGGCGGGCAGGTACGCCGCATACTCGCGATCGACGCGCGCGACCATGAGGCCCGCCGCGATCAACGCGAGACCCGCGAGGGCGGCGAGGATCAATTGCCGCTCGGGAGTGAGCCAGCCGACGTCGTACACCAACTTGAGGAAGTACACCGCCGCGAGCAACAGGGCGAAGCCCGCGGCCCACGCCATCAGCTGGGTCGCGGAGACGGGTTCCTCGGACTTGGAGCGAGATTCTCGAGGGCCAGCGCCGGGCGGGGCCGAGGCACGCCCGCCTTTCGAACTCGGCGCCGCGGCGCCTGCGGTGCGAGTCGGGGGCGGTGCGACCGCTGCGGCCGCGGCTGCGGGGCGGGGCGCCGGGGGCGGGGGCAGGGGCAGGGGCAGGGGCGGGGGCGCGGCCTCCTTGGCCATGCCGAGCTTCAGCTCGATCTCGTGGAGGCGCGTTTCGATGTTGTTCAGCCTTTCGTTGATGTCGAGCACTGTGGACTCCTTGTCACCATCGAAGTAGTGTACCTGGCGTGGTGCGCGGGCGCGCACAGGGTATCGATCGCAAATCCGAAGCCGAAGAACAAAAGCCCCACCGCTCATACTCATCGAACGAGATCAACGCGGTTCTACATCAATCAAGTCCAACAAATCCAAGGGAGCAAATATGAAATCGCTAGCTTTGAGTTCCTGTGCATCGATCATGCTCGCAACGCTCGGCATGGGCTCTGCCGCCGCCGAGGAGCAGGGTGCCGCACTGGCGTTGGGCGACAGCGTCGTCTTCGGCTACATCACTCAGGCAGGTCACGAGTATGTCAACGCGGCGAACTTCATCGGCTCACCGGAATACGTCGCGCGCCTGGTGCACGCCGATGTGGCCAACGCCGGCTGTCCCGGAGAGACAACCGGCAGCTTCCTCTCGAGGACCGCACCCGACAACGGTTGCCGGGCGTATCGTGGCGAATTCCCGCTGCACGTCGTCTACCCTTCCACGCAGCTCGCGTTCGCCAAGACATTCCTCGCGCAACACCCCCGCACGCGCTTGGTGACGATTGGCCTCGGCGCGAACGACGTCTTCCTTCTCGAGGATGCCTGCGCCGCCGATCCCAATCCGCCGCAATGCGTCGAGGCGGGTCTGCCGGCCGTACTCGCCGCCGTCGCATCGAACATGGCGACCATCCTCGCGGAGCTGCGCGCCACGCGCTATGGCGATGTGATCGTCATCGTCAACTACTACTCGCTCGATTACTCCGATGCGACGGGCACTGCCCTCACGGCACTTCTCAATCAGGCAATCGCCGCGCCTGCACAGGCTTTCGGCGCCGTCGTCGCCGACGTGTTCAGCAGTTTCGAGAGGGTCGTGTCGACCCCGACTCTCGGCGGCAAGACCTGCAACGCCGGACTCCTGAACGTGGATCCGCAAGACCAAGCGCTGTGCGACATTCATCCCAGCCAGTCGGGCCAGCAACTGATCGCGGCAACGGTCGCACGCACTTACTGGGCTGCAACTCGGTAGCGCAGGGGGTGAATAGGGAGCATTCGTCAGCGGCCCGGACCTGCCAGTCTTACGAGTTTCCGGCGCACCGGGCGCCGGCGCTCAATCGGCGAGCGGTGAAGGCCGGACCTGGAAGTGCACGACGATCGGCTTGCTGCCCTTGCCGCCCTCTTTATGAAAGGGCGTCCGATCTCCCTCGGTGATCCACAGGCCGCGTCCCTTCCAGCCCGCGGCGGGATCGTCGATGCGGCCGTCGATCCCTTTCGCGTAAAAGCCGAGCGGATAGGGAATGCGCAGCGTCACGAACTGGTCGCGCACGAGCGCGTGTATCCCATCGAATAAATTGCCGGTGGCCATCGGCACGTTCGCGCCGAGCCCGAGCGTGTCGTGCTGGTCCACCCAGGTGTAGTAGCTCGACTCGACGCTCATCTGCGGCAGGTTCACGAAACCGGGACCCGGCAGGCGATGAAAGCTCCAGCCCTCAGGGCAATGATCGCCCGTCGCCTTGGGTCCGTTGAGCGGACCCTTGCACTTGCGCCGATCGAACTCACCCAGGTCCCCGCTCGCCAATGACACCCACACGACGCCGTTGCGATCGATGTCCGCCCCGCGCACGCCGAAGCCCGGCGCGGGCACGTTGTAGATCTCGCTCAAGCGGGTTCGCGGGTCGAAGCGCAGGAGCGCGCCGGGATATCCGAACGCTATCGATCCCCAGATGCTGCCGTCGGCGGGATTCGGCATGACGGCGTAGATACTCACGGCGAGGCGCCGATCGCGCTTGGGGTCGGCGGGCTGCCCCGGCTCGGCCCACGAGTCGAGCTTGCCATCGCCGTCGATATCGAGCACGAAGGGAGCCCAGCCCTGGGAGGCCGCCGCATCGCCGGTCGCGAGGAATTTCTTGGTGTCGATCCAGCCGATGACCTCCTGACCGCCGCTGGTCCAGAGCGTGTCGTTCGCGTCCTCGGAGAACGCGAGGTGGTGGGTGCTGTAGCAGGTGTCCACGAAGCTGTACTTCCCGCTCTTCGGGTCGTACATCGAGAGCTGGCGGTTGGAGGAGTCGATCGGGAACTGCTTCGCGGACGGGTGGCTCGATCCTTGCTTGCAGAATGCCGGATTGGCGGCGGCGCGAATGCGCGCCGTGTACCACACGCGACCGGATCGATCGAGCATGGGATTGTGCGCGATCGCTCGGGAATTCCAGATGCGCTCATCACCCCAATAAGGGGAGGGCGCAACCACGGGATCGTCGTGCGAGGTCGGGGTGTCCGCGTCGCGCACTTGCGCCTTGATCGTGGTGGCCACGTTCCCGACAGGGTCGAGCACCGGAAAATCGTCGGTGCTGAGCTCCGGCGCGCCGTACAAAGGGCCGTTCGCGTTGAGCGTAGGATCGCGGCGGTCCGTTCCCGAGAGATCGTGCAGGTACGCCTTGGCGTCAGACCAGTCGCGCACGGTGGCGACGACGTTGCGCTCGATGCCGCTCGGGCGCTCGGGCCGTGTCGAGGGGAGCTCTCCGGCAGCGATGCGGTCGGTCCAATCCGCCAGATAGCGCACCGGGATGCCGGCGAGCGCGCCTTGAGCGATGTCGATCATGGAGCGCCCGGCCTGCCCGGACTGGATGCGCCGCAGCCACGCCTCCTGCGAGGACTTGAAGGTACCGAGCGACTTCGGGATGGTGCGCGTCGCGAGGTTCCCCAGCTGATGACAGCCGATGCAGCCCATGTTCTTCATCCACATGAGATAGCCGTTGCGGCCGCCGGGGAGCTTGGCGGTCTCCGCCTCTTCCGGAATCTTCATCATCGCGTACCAGTAAGCGGCCGGGTAGCTCTTGGCCGCGGTCGCTGCGTCGGGGGCGGTGACGGCCTTGAGGTCGAGGCGTGTCCCGAGCCGCACATCGACCTTGGCGGAATCAGCGAGACCGTAACCGCGCACCCAGACGGCGAACTTCGCTTGCGGAAGATCGGGAATGAGGTAGCGTCCTGCCTCGTCGGTGACGACGATCTTGGCGAACCGGGTCTTGAAATCCTCCGTCTCGGCGATGACCCACACGCCCGCCTCGGGTCCGTGGGCGCTCGTCACCGTGCCGCCGAAGTCGCTCGCCCCGATGCGCACCTCGTCGGCACCGCCCGGCGCCGCGGCGCGTGCCGAACGCGATCCGTTCACGACGAGGAGCGCAAGCGCGGCTGCCACCAACGCCGCTAGCGGTGATTTCATGGGTCTACCTCGCGCTCGATTCTATGCTAATCGCGAGTGTATCCCCGCGCCGCGAGCGCCACGGCGATTAAACTCGGTACGAAACGCAGCAGTTTTTTTATCCGATGTGTCATCGTCGAAATCCCACGCGAACTCAAGCAGGGGTCGTGCCAGGCCATGCATCGCGGGCAACCCGATGATCCAACTCGTGATTTTTTCGATTTGCTCGCGCTCGACTGTCCGCGGACACTGTCCGCGGACGGGGTGCAGCGGACATCGGGGCTCGCCCGCACGCGCATGAACCCCTGGGAGCAATTGAACCCGAGGATGACATGCCCCTCACTCCCATGAGAGCGCCGACGACCCGGCGCCGCTTCCTGAAAAGCGCCGCGCTCGGCGGGGGAGGAGTCCTCGCGGGAGCCGCGGGACTCAATGCGCTATCGCCGCGCATCTGGCGCGAGCCGCTGCCGCTCGATGCCAACGAGAGTTTCTGGGCCCGCAGCGCCGCGCCGCGCAACCCCGCATTGAGACAGGATCTGGTCGTTGACGTGGCCATCGTGGGCGGCGGGCTCACGGGCCTGTCGGCCGCCTATTTCATCCGCAAGGCATCGCCCGGAAAACGTGTGATCGTGCTCGAAGCCGAAGGCTGCGGCAACGGTGCTTCGGGTCGAAACGGCGCCATGGTGCTCACCATGACGGCCGATCGTTACCTCTCCTTCAGCGCTGATCCGCAGAGGGACAAGGCAATCTACGAGCTCACGGCGGACAACATCCGCTCGCTCGTCGGACTCGCCGCCGCCACCGGCATCGATTGCGAGCTCGATACCCCGGGCGCGTTGCAGGTTTTCAACGATGAAGGGGCCGCCGAGGCTGCACAGCGCTACGTGCGGCGGGCAAGATCCCTGGGGATGCCGGTCGAGTACTGGGACTCGCGCCAAGTGAAGGCATCGATCGGGAGCGAGGTCTATCGGGGCGGCTACTTCGATCCCAAGGGCGGGCAGGTGCACCCCATGAAACTCGTGCGGGCGTTCAAATTCGCCGCCGAGAGGGCGGGCGCGGTGATCTACGAGAACACGAGGGTCGAGCAGGTGGAGGAAGGCAAGGTCCATCGCCTGCGCACGCTCGAGGGGCTCACCGTGAGCGCCAAGTCACTCGTGCTCGCGAGCAACGCGTTCACGCCGAACTTGAAATTCCTGCGAAACTCGATCCTCCCGCTGCGCGAATATGTCGCGATCACCCGTCCCTTGAGCGATGAGGAGCTCGCCGCTATCGGCTGGCAAAGCCGCGTGCCGTTCAACGACGACAGGACCGAGGTCTATTATTTCGGCTTGACGAGGGATCGGCGCATTCACATCGGCGGCGGAGCACCGCGTTATCAGTTCAATAACGGCGCCGCCGATCCCCTGCGCCTCGAGCCGGAGCGGCGGCAACTCGAGCGCGAGCTCGCGCGCGTGTTTCCGAGATTGGCCGGCGTCGAGCTCGAGGCGATCTGGCAGGGAGTCATCGATTGGTCGTTGGACGCCTCACCCTCCGTCGGTCGCACCGGAAAACACGGCAATATCTTCTATGCGCTCGGATACAGCGGTCATGGCGTCAATTTGACCTCGGTCTTCGGAAGAATCATCGCCGATCTCGAGGCCGGGCATGAGCAGGCGTGGACATCGTACCCCTTCCTCAACGCTCATCTCGACTACGTGCCCAACGAGCCGCTGCGCTGGGCTGCCGTCGAGACGGGCCTCGCATGGTATGCGCTCACCAAATGACCGGCCGGCGCATCCGATCGACGCGCAACTGGTGCAGGCTGTGGGTGAATACGCGGCGGCCGCAGCGGCATTCCTCGTCACCCCCGCAG